>Ga0247841_10000748_pt1 | contig 81790 bp, 85 predicted proteins | sample LaCruzMarch2015__2_FD_192410 | JGI IMG/M metagenome (GOLD analysis project Ga0247841, IMG submission 192410) | Freshwater microbial communities from meromictic Lake La Cruz, Castile-La Mancha, Spain - LaCruzMarch2015_18m | ecosystem: Environmental > Aquatic > Freshwater > Lake | place: Spain... | reverse complement strand
AATGGGGGAAAATTTTCAGCAATGGAGAATATCTCGGATGGGATGCCCCCCGAACAAACTATACTTACTTCCGACCGGTTGGGGAGGACAGATTACTGATCGGAGGGCTGGATAAACTTTCAACTTTGAATGATGCAAAACATAAAGACTATGACTTTATGAGTGAGAAAAATAAACAGTCTCTATCAAAATTGTTCAAGAGACACTTTCCAAATTTGGGAGATATCTCTTTTTCTCATATGTGGCGGGGTGTTGTTCCTGCTTCAATTGACAATATGCCTCTTGTTGGAGAACTGAGCCCAAACCGTTATGCGGGCCTTTACAGTCCGGGATTGCCAAACGCATTCAGATGCGGACAGATCCTTGGACAGGTTGTTGCAGGAGAGATTCCAGACTCATTTGAATTATTCAGACATGACAGAAAGATTCCACTGAAAAACCGGATTAGGGCCCTTACAAAATATCTGCCATTTACCCTTTCGGCAAATCTTCTCTTCTTCACATAAGTTTTGACGATTGAATAAAGTATTTAACCCATTTTTTCCTCATTATTCTAGCAAAAAGGGATGATCCATGGTTGATAACAGAGTTGATGAGGTTCTAAGGAAATACGGGGGACAGATAGAGAAGGCCATCTCCTCCGAAGGATCTTCAAATTCTTCAGGATATTCTAAGGAGTATTTGCAATTCAAAAAGGAAATAGCCCCTGCCCTCAGCACCTATGAGAAGCTGGCAAGGGGGGTTGGAAAGGTGATAAACTTCAAACTGAAGAAAACCGATGAGGAGAAGATTCAGGGATACATCGAGGATGCCAATCTGGAAATAACTCCTAAGGACGCTTCGGCATTTGCCCTGGCATCTTTCATCGCAATTGTTCTTTTTTCAACATTGCTCTATGTGGGCTTTTATCTTTTGGGAAAAACTCTTCCAATTGCCGTTGTTGTTTTGTTTTTGATGATTGCGGGCTTTGTTTATTATTACACCAACACTCTTCCAAGGAGCCTTGCGCAGAAATGGAGACTGAAGGCTTCAAGCCAGATGGTCCCATGCATCCTCTACATTGTCGTCTACATGAGACACACAAGCAATCTTGAACTTGCCATAAAATTTGCTTCGGAACATCTGCCTCCGCCACTTTCCATGGATCTGAAAAAGCTGTTCTGGGATGTGGAGACTGGAAAATACAGAACCATCAAGGCAGCACTTGACGCCTACCTGGAAAAATGGAAATTGTCGGGCATAGAGTTTGTTGAGGCATTCCATCTGATTGAAAGCAGTTTGTATGAGCCAACGGAATCAAGAAGAATAGAGATCCTTGAGAAATCCCTTTCTGTTATTCTTGACGGAGTTTATGACAAGATGCTGAAGTACACCCACAACATCCAATCTCCTCTAACCAATCTTTACATGCTTGGAATCGTTCTTCCAACCCTTGCGATTGCTTTGCTTCCTCTTGCATCCACACTGATGGGGGGAGGGATCACATGGTGGTATGTCGCGCTTTTCTTTAATATCATAGTTCCATTCCTCGTTTTCTATTATGCCTCAAACATCTTGACAAACAGGCCGGGAGGGTATGGGGAGTCGGAGCTGCTTGAATTGAATCCTGGCTATGATCATTACAAAAACAAAAAACATTATTATTGGGCGCTTGCAATCGCAATACCTCTGATACTGATTGGAATGATTCCACTGCTGTTCCAGTACACCTCTCTTCCGGGTTTGATAGGGGTGCAGAAAGACTATACTTTTTCCGGTGCAGGAATTCCTTTCCCCGGAATGAGAGATTTTTACATCTTTGATTTCAAGGTTGTTGATGGGGTGACCACGGGACCATTTGGTTTGATTGCATTGCTTCTTGGATTGTTCATCCCTCTGGGGATCGCACTTTTCTTCTATCTCAGCTATAATGGAAAAACAAAGAAACTTTTGGAGACCCGAGACCAAACAAAGAAGCTTGAAACGGAATTCGCATCTTCATTATTCCAGCTTGGAAACAGGCTTGGAGACGGAATCCCTGCGGAAATGGCCTTTGGAAGAGTTGCAGAGTCTTTGAGAGGAACACCCACAGAAAGTTTCTTCAAAACAGTAAATGCAAACATAACTCAGCTGGGAATGTCTGTTAGGGAGGCGATCTTCAACAGGCAGAGAGGAGCCATCATCTACTATCCATCCGCCCTGATTAAGACAAGCATGGAAATTCTTATAGAATCGGTCAAGAAGGGATTGAATGTTGCGGCAAATGCTTTGATGAGCATCTCCCAATATGTCAAGAACATCCAGAAGATTGAGGAGAGGCTGAAGGATCTTCTTGCCGATGTCATAAGTAGCATGAAGAGCAATATCTCTTTCCTTGCTCCGCTGCTTGCAGGAATAGTTGTCGGACTTTCTGCAATGATCACAATCATCCTGAACAAACTCACATCGGCCATGGCCTTGACTGGCGGCGGGGAGAGCCTTGCGGGAGTGGGAACTGTGCAGAACATAGTTGAACTTTTCAAAGTTTCAAGCATGATTCCTCCGTACTACATCCAGCTCATTGTTGGAATATATGTGATTGAAATAATCTACATCCTCAGCATCACTCTTGTCACGGTGGAATCGGGATACGATGAGCTGGGGGAGAAGCATGAGATTGCCCAGAACATGAAGAGCGGAATTTTGATGTATCTCATTGCCGCGTCCATTGCAGTGATTTCATTATCAATCCTGGCCGGAGTTGCCATAGGCGGAATGGTCACATAGGGATTTGCCACATAAAATTTAATAAACACAAAATGAAACAGAGTTACATGAAAAACAAAAGAGGACAGTCATATACTATCATAAAGCTGATTGCATGGGTGATTGCTGCAGTGGTCCTGGTGCTTGCTGTTGCAAATGCCAAGTCTCTAGATACTATTATAAGTTCCGTGATTCAAAGATTTTCAGAATTTTTGAGGTTCAGATGAAAAAAGCACAATCCATGATTGCACTTATCGAGGTAATCGGAGCGGTAATTGTCCTTGCCGTAGTGGTGTGGTTCTTTTATACAAAATATACTTCTATTAATTCATCCATAACTGGATTGGAATGGGACCAATTGTCATTGTCGGAGCAGGGAAGGGTCAATACTGCGGTGGGAGAGCTTGGCAGTTTTCTTAAAACCTGTTCAGTAAAATCAAATTGCTTTTGCGGAAGTGCAAATGGCTTTCCTTTGACATTTGATGAGAGGATGAAAATAATAATAGACCATTCAAAGGCCGGAAGCTCAAAAATAAGCTATGTCTGGGGCAGCAATGTTATCAGTGAAGAAACAATCTCTGAAGATATATTCTTTAATCAATTGGTTTACGGCATAATGGAGATCACATTCAAAAAAGGACAGTATTTTGTAAATGGAAATCCCGGAGTGGTTGGAAGACCGGCATTCTATAACATTAAGGGAGCATTATTTATCTTCGATAATATCTATAAAATTGGAGCATTAATGGATACAAAGAAGGACTGCATAGATCCTGACCAATTTGAAACTCCATTCTGCCAGGCCATTAAATTCAAACAGTGCTGATTCAGTCAATCTTCAGCTTTCTTTCATCAAAGCTTATTCTTGTGGAGAGATAGGTTTTTTCCAGCGGTGAAATGTTCAGGGCGGTAAGTTTTTTGAGATTGCCATATGCCTCCACAAGATTTTTTTGATCCCACGACTCCACATCCCCTATGGAGTCCAAATATCTCTTGGCAGCCATTCTTTTTGGAAGGACTTCTCTGAGTGCGTAGACCTTTGAACTTGAGTTCATGAGTGCAATGGCTTTCCATGGAAAACTTATCCCTGCCCCGAACATATCTCCAATGGATTTTATTCTGCTTGAGAGATCTTTGCTTTTGAGGATTGTTCCTTTTGCCATCTCCAGGATCTCATAGTCCAATTCGTGCAGTCCGATTTCCAGAAGACTTTTTTGATGGTCCAGGAGGGTAAGGGAGGAAAGTTTCTCGATTTTTTCAGGTTCTGCCTTCACCTGGATAATTTTCCTATCCTCATTTACTGCAACATCATACTCCCGGTTATCAAGTTTGATTTCACGGGAATATCCAGAAAGAGCACTTGGCAAAAATAGCAATGCCGGAAGTATGAGCTTCTTGAGCCTTCTCATTGTTCAAAGTAGACCATAAGCTTTAAATAATAATATGGACTGGGTTATACATGGCTAACAAAAGAGGGGCAATGTCCATTGAAATGATCATTGTCATAATTCTCGCTCTCATAACTCTTGTCGTTGTTGCAGCTGCTTTCACAGGCGGAATGAAACAACTGATTGACAAGATTTCAGGAGTAACCAGTGCAATTCCAGAGGCAGACAGACTTGCGGCAAAGGTTTCATGCGAACAATACTGCAGTGCCGGAGCAAAAGATATTTACTGCAACCCATCATTCACGGGAACATTGGCCACAACAAAATGTCCAGCCATTGCTCCATGTGCCAACATCTCATGCTGATTGAGAAGCTTTAAATAATTCTTATTTTTTCTATAGCTATGAATAAAAGAGGACAGATTACTCTGACAGAGGCCGGATACTTGCTTCTGGCTTTGATGGTTGTTGGAGGAATTTTGATGGCCGTTTCAAGGGGCTGCGAGCTCATCAATTCAAACAAGGAAAAGGCACAGGCCGAAGGAACCCTCACCCAATTGGGCAATTTTCTGGATTCAATGAAAGATGGAGAGCAGAGCAGTTTTGTGATCTATGTTCCCGCAGGATTTTATCTGGTCAGCTTTCTTGAGAAGGACATAAACCCTCAATGTTCCACTAATTGTTTGTGCATATGCAAGGACACCGAGTGCTTGACTGGCCAGCCCTACTGCAGAGACATAAAGAAGCCTCTGAAAACTCCGGTTAACATCCTGATTGATGTGGGCTCTATTCTCATAAACAATCAGAAGGACTCCTATCAGTTTGTTGAATCAATAAGGGATATTCGGGAGTCGGAATCTCAAACCACTTTGAATTGTTCAGGAGCTCTTGTTCCTATTCCCTCCTATCCCAATGAGCAGATAAAATCTTCTGTTCTCACACAATTCACTCTCGCTCAAAAATATGCCTCCGAGAAAGGAGTTCAATTGGTTGTTACGGATGCCTACAGAACTCTTGCACTTCAACAGTCAAGAAGAAAGACTTATGGGAGTCTCGCATGCAATCCGGATATGGATGTAATGGGGATGAACTGCCCCCACGTAACTGGATGTGCAATTGATGTTTGTTTGAGCAGAAATGGGATTCTCAGCGACATTTGCTACAGAACACAAAACAGTCTTTCTCCAACCTTGAAAAATGCAGACACTGCTCTTTTGAAGGAGATCATGGAAAAAGCTGGATTCCATGGAATCCCAAGCGAGTATTGGCATTTTGAATACGGCCTTTCTTCGGTTTCAAGCGCGCAAAGCGATTTCCTGAAGATTAAACTTGACGCCCAAATTTAGAAACAGACAATTATTCTGAATCATATATTTATTTAAAAATAAAACAAACTATCCTTTGAAATGAGAAAAGGAACCATTCTTAGGACAGCGGCCCTGGCAACATTTTTGGGACTTTCGTGTTCCTGTGAGAATAAAACTTCAAACACTTCCGTTCCTGCTCCGCCTAAATCTGAATTGGTTTCAGATGAGACTCCGCCTGTTTCAAAGGAGGACTTGGCAAAGAAAGCAAGATCGGAAAAAATTGAAAGGATAGTCTCTGAATGTTTCGATGAACCCATGAAAGCCCGATTCACAGCGCTCTATGACCGGGCCATTGCCGAGAATCCTGACAAACGGTATGTTTCAATAAATCCTGGAGTGTACAAAACCTGCGATTATCCATATTCGGAAGCAGACATAGGATCCTATCAAAAAATGAATTCCTATAATTCGAGTATCCTTTTCATAAATTCAAAGGGAGAAACAACATTCACAATTGTCTATCCCAAGGGAGATGAAAAATCTTTCATAATGTTAAGGGTACAGAAGTCTGAGAATGACTGGAAGATTTTAGGTAGTGCGACTTCGAATTAAGGAATGCTCTCTATGTTCCCACACTGTGTTGTGATCTGTTCTGCATTCCATGGAACCATCATAACCTGCATGCATCCTTTCTTATTCCCATCGCAGTAGGAGGCAACTATTCCGCTATTGTACAAGTTTACTCCGCCCTGAACTCCAAGTCCCAAAGCAATCAATCCTGCGGCAACCCATCCTGCAGTAACTCCGCCCGAGCCGGCAAGTATTCTTGTTGTTCCACCCAGAGCATTGGTCATTTCCAAACTTCCGCTTGTCAAAACTCTTGTTCCAAGTTTTCCAGCAGTCCATCTGATTGCCCCGGCAGTTTTTGATGGGCCAAGAATTGCAAGGGATCCGGCAGTCCCTCCTGCAACAAGCGTAACATCATTTTTGATAATCTCTGAAAAGTCTGTTCCCTTTATCCCAGAAAATAAAACAGCATAGTCTTCTTTGGCATCGATCTTTGGAACTTCTACGCCCGATTCTAGTTTTACTCCTCTTTGATTTGAAAAATATTCCAGATAGGTTATGCTTTTTCCAGGAATCTTGGTGTCTGACATGTACTTAGCCATATCCAGACTATAATTTTTGCTTTTGATTTTATCATCAAATTTTATTATGGAACATATTGAACAGGTTGATGTTGCTCCGCCCAGGCCAAAGGATTTCATGGTGCTCTCATCCCAGAATTGGATTTTTCCTTCTCCAAGCATCCACCAGCAGTCATGCATGGAGTTTGCGAGTTCTCCCTTGATCTCTTCCTCATTCACTACGGGAATTTTCTCATAGCCCTTCGGACATTCTCCACCCATTGTCAAACATTTGTATTCGGTTTTGCATTTCAATGAGGTTACAAACTTTCCAATTTCCAATCCCTTTATGTCAACTCCTCTTGCAAGGACGGATGAATGGCATGTTTCCTGGGTTAGTGTGCTTGGGATTATTCCGGTTATCTTTGCAATTGCCACCCCGATCACTATCAAAGAAACAATTGCAATTATTGTTGTGATCAGCACCTGGGTTTCTAATCCTTTTTTGTTTATTATCATGATAGTGTATGGGTTATTATCCCTCTGATTGCCACTGTGGCAATCACTCCAAGAAGCAACACTGCGGCTATCTTAACTATAAGCTCCGCGGACACTCCTCTTTTTGTCATTATGATTATGGGAGAAATATGTTAATAAATCTTTCAATCCAATAAGATTTATTAAATCGCTTTGGCAAGGGGTTTTATGGATAAGAGGGGTGAGAGCGATTTATTGTGGAGTGTGATACAGGCAGTGCTCATTGTTTCAGTTCTCGGAACAATATTCTATTGGATCAATGATGTTTCCTCTGGGAAGCTAATTGTTGCACAGATGGATGCAAAGGAAAGCGCTTTGATAGTTGACATGGCAAGGCCTGGAACAGACATTATAATAAATAAAACTCTTTCAATCACGCAAAACAACATCACTGCGAATTTTGGAGGAGGATCATTCTCCTATTCAACTTTCAATCCAAAAATCTCAACTAAAACGATTGGAAATGGGACGGAGGTCATTGCATGATTATTTTTAATAAAAAGGGACAGATTCTGGGAAGTTCAATAACTATGGCCTGGAAACTTTTTTTGATTGCGGGCCTGGCCCTGTTTGTTGCCCTGACCGTTGGAAGTGTTTTTACTGCCAATCGGGATGTTAGGCCGGCAGAGGCGTCAATACTCGCAAACAGGGTGATGGATTGCATCTCCGACAATGGGATGATAAACCCGAATTTTAATGTCAAGGATTGCTTTCTTGAGGACAATGAGCTTTATGTTTCAGCAAATCTGACTTCCATGGATTCAAATTTCTCAAGAAACATCATTTCAGGAGATCCTGCAATGGGGGTGTTTTGCAAAATCCAGGACAAAACCAAAGAGGGAGCAACCTATTGCATTGACCAAAAATATTATGTTCTCATAAACAATCAGAAAGTTGAGAAGGGAATTCTGGAACTTACGGTGGGGGTGAAGAAATATGCCGCAAATGTCTAGGAGAGGACAGTTGGTTGGAGAATCATTGACTTTGTTTGTTGTCACAATGGTTGTTCTTGGTCTCATGCTGATTTTCTTTTTCATGATAAGAAGCATAAATACGGGAGCTACCGACACAGAGTCGATGAAATCATTCGCATTGGAAGATTCCGCATGGCAGTCTTTGAAGGCATATGCAAACACTCCTGTAAACATAGAATATGGCGGAGAGAATGTCAAGCTCAGCATGATTGGGCTGATAAGATTGGCAAAGATTGATAATTCCTATGAAAATATTCTAGAAAAGGAATCAACAAAGATCTTCACTGAAGTTTATGGAAATAATAATTACCGATTGAATGTCAAAGATGTTTTCTCAATAGGCCGAGTAGAATCAGTTTCCAGCGCAGCGCAGCCGGACATAGAAGTTCAGAAATCCCAGGAAAGCTTCACCGATGAGGTTTCTTCCACCCTGAAACTTTCCGATGTTGAAATAACATTATACTTAAAAACAAAATGAAAAATACGATTATAAAATCCAGGAGAGCCCAGGTCCTTCCAGAGGCACTGATCCTTCTTGTTACAATTGCAATCTGCACCTATGCATTCTCTTCTGCCTACACTTTCGAAGCAGACTATTCTAAAAAACTTTCAGTTCCCACTGCCCTTATTGAGGCCTATCAAACCCGAGACGGTTTTGAAATGCATGCGATGGATGCCGCAAAACTTTCCATGGGACAATCACTTTCAAATGCCCTTAAATCAAACCCTGAATGCACTACAATTGCAAATGAGAAAATCCCCATCTGGACTTCGGATTGCGTTTCGAATAGCAAATTCGATGAAGCCTTTCAGAAAGAAATCAATTCAAACTTCAAAAAACTTCTAAATTCAAATAATAAATACAAGGTTACACTGGGAGATAAAATCAATTTTGAGTTTGAACCAACCCTTGTAACTGTTTCTGGAGAAAGTTACAAGGGAATATATCAATATCAGACAAACTTCTTAATAGAAAATCCAGTAGGGGAAGATCCTTCAATAGTCTATCAAAAAGTTACTGCAAGAATGAATGACTGCAAAAACAGCAGCACCTATGGGGTTTGTATAAACAAATTGGTTTTGGAGGATTATGCTTCGGACTGTTTGATTGTTGGAAAATACCTGGTTTGCTCACTTACTACAAAGCAAAACTATTTCCTCAATGATTCATTTGGAAAAATTGAATCAAAGTTTGCAATTAATCTATAATCTGTTTAATACTTCTTTTTTAGCAATAAACTTTATAAACAAAAATCTTTTGAGAGTTCTATGATAAAGGCAACATATCCGCAGATGGTCAAAATAATCTGCGCGGCTGCTAAACTTACAGAGGAAGAGGTTGAGAGAAGAGTTCTAGAGAAAAAGTCAAAGCTTTCCGATTTGATAAGTAAGGAGGGAGCTGCCCAGATAGTCGCTGCAGAGCTGGGAGTTGACTTTGACGGCCAGAGAGTAAAGATCAATGAGCTTATGATGGGCATGAGAAGACTTTCGATGATTGCAAAGGTCACAAAGATGTTCCCGCCAAGGCCATTCAAAACGAAGAACGGAGTGGACAGCAAGGTCATGAACATGTACATTGCCGATGAAACCTCCAGCACCAAATGCGTTCTATGGGATGTCAATCAGATAAAGAATTTTGAAGATGGAAAGATCAAGGAAGGCGACGTTATTGAAATAAAAGACGCTTCGGTCAGGGATAATAATCAGGCCCTGGAAATCCATGTTGGCTCCATGTCCGAAATAAAACTGAGCACGGAGAAGATGGATAACATTGTCACAAGAAAAGCAGAATCTGCTGTTGAAATGAAACTCGCCGCAGTCACAGAAAATGTGAGAGCGAATGTTCGGGCAGTCATTGTCCAGGTTTTTGAGCCAAGATTCTTCAATGTCTGTCCAGAATGCAGCAAGAAGGTCACATTTGAGGGAGACAAGTTTACTTGTATGACCCACGGCGCCGTTCTTCCAAAGGAAAAATCTCTGATAACATTCACAATCGATGATGGAACTGCAAATCTGAGAGCAGTCGGATTCACGGATGTCATCAAAACGCTTTTCAGTGTGGATGATGCCGGAATAAAGCTGATAACTCCTGAAAGAAGGAACTCGCTTCTTGGAAAGGAAATGATATTTTTGGGACGGGGAAGAAAGAATGCCATGTACAACAACATGGAGTTTTTGATAAACGAAGTTGAAGAGGCCAATGTGGACAAATTGATAGAAGGATTCAATTCTAAGTAATTATTCTCTCGGTATCATTGCAATTACAATTTTTTATCATTCATTTTTAGAAAGCATATTATAAATTAAGATAATCTTTATATAAGGCCGCTGAACTCTCTCCTTCATGGCAAAGGAAAAAGAAAAAAAGGCGGAATTGACCGATTTGCCAGGTATAGGGCCTGCAATCGCAGAAAAACTTGCTGCTGCAGGATACAATGACGTTATGTCCGTTGCCGTTCTTACAATTAAAGAACTTGAAGAGCATGCAGGTTTGACAGAGGCTACGGCAAGAAAAACAATACAGGCGGCAAGAAAGCTCGTGGATCTCGGATTCAAGGATGCCACTGAATATCTCAAGGACAGAGAGGAGATGATTTATATTTCTACAGGATCAAAGAACCTAAACTCGCTTTTAGGCGGAAAGGGGTTGGAAACGGGTGCGGTTACTGAAGCCTATGGGGCATATGGGTCTGGAAAATCCCAGATCGCACATAGTCTTGCGGTGCACACCCAGCTTCCAGTGGAGAGAGGCGGGGCAGAGGGAATGGTGATTTTTATAGACAGCGAAGGAACTTTCAGACCGGAGAGAATAAAGAGCATTGCCGAGGCTCTTGGTCTGGATGCGGCTACGGCATTGAAGAACATCCTTGTGGCTCGGGCATTTAACTCGGACCATCAGATGCTTCTTGTTGAAAAAGTCTCAGAGTTGATTACTGAGAAAAAGCTTCCAATAAAGTTGGTCATAGTTGATAGCTTGACATCTCACTTCAGGGCAGAATTTTCCGGAAGAGGTATGCTTGCCGACAGGCAGCAAAAGTTGAACAAACACATACACTCCCTTGTAAGGCTTTCAGAGCAGTACAAGGTTGCTGTGTATATAACAAATCAGGTAATGGCAAATCCTGGAGTGATGTTCGGAGATCCAACGACAGCAATCGGAGGACACATTCTTGCGCACGCTTCCCACTACAGAATCTATCTGAGAAGGGGAAGGAAGGGTTCGAGAGTGGCAAAGATGATCGATGCTCCAAATCTTCCAGAGAACGAGGCAGTGTTCTGGCTCACAACGGAAGGATTGATTGATGCTGAACCGAAGAACGCCAAGGAAGAGAAAGAAGAAAAGCTTTGATTCTCCATAACTCTTTAAATCCGATTTTCTAATTTATTTTATTGCATTGCCCTCATAGTATAATGGATAGTACACGGCCTTGCGGAGGCTGGAATCGGGGTTCGAATCCTCGTGGGGGCGTAAAGAACCTACGGTTCTTCACACATCTCCCTTAACAATAGCTACGGTTCTTCACACATCTCCCTTTCCTCCTAGAAAAGTTTAATCAAAAAATTAAATAGAATTTATTTTGTCGCTTCAATTTTCAGACTTTCAAGAGCAATCCCTTTGTACTGGGTTTTGCTGATCTTTTTGTCTTCTGATAGGATTTTTACCTTGAATCCTGCTTTCTTTACTATCTCTAAATAATCTTGTTTTTGCAATGCTCCTGCAACACATCCGGAAAGAAGATCCGGATCATTCTTTTGCTTTTCAGTCAGTTCTCCCAGAAGAACAATATCAGAAACATACATTTTTCCTTCTTTTTTCAAAACTCGGTGAGATTCTTTGAAAACTTTTAATTTATCTGGAGAAAGATTGATTACGCAGTTGCTTATTATTATGTCTACTGAGCTGTTTTTTACTGGAAGAGATTCAATTTCTCCAAGTAGAAACTTTACGTTTTTGTATCCAAACGCTTTTGCATTGAGTCTCGCATTCTTTATCATCTCGGGAGTCATATCCACTCCGATTACTTTTCCCTTCTTTCCAACTCTTTTTGAAGCTAAAAAGCAATCAAATCCTGCTCCAGAACCCAAATCAAGAACGATGTCTCCTTCAGATATTTGGGCAAGAGCCGTAGGGTTCCCGCATCCAAGTCCAAGATTTCCCGGAGTTTTCAGTTCTTCATCAGAATAACCAACCATTCTTGCAATCTTTTTCTGATTATCCTTCTTGCAACTGCATGTGCAACATGAGCTTTTGCTTTTTGCAATATTGGTGTAGCTTTCTTTCACTATTTTTTTGATTTTTTCTTCATTCATTTTAACTTAGCAAATCATAATAAGCAAGGTTCAATTAAATTTATAAACCTCTTTCTTTTGCTAAAAATATGAAATGTGTAAGCTGTAAAACTGATTTTAGCGCAGGCGTTAAATTCAAATGCCCTTCCTGCAGAAAGGAAACCATCGCAAGATGCACCAAATGCAAGAAGATGAATGTGAAATACAACTGCAAATGCGGCTTCGTAGGACCATAAAATGCCAGGAAACGGACTTAATATTCTTACCATAAGACTTATGCCTGATTCACCTTCTACTGACTTGACAAAGGTCAAGGAAGATGTTGCTGCGCTTGTCAAGACAATTGATGGGGGAATTTTCCACAGTTCAAAGGAAGAGCCAATCGCCTTCGGATTGAAAGCTTTGATAATCATTGTTGCAATAAAAGAGAGCCAGAGTCCGGATGATCTTGAAACCGGTCTTGGAAAGATAGAGCACATCCAATCGGTCGAGGTTACGGATGTCCGAAGAGCATTCGGTTAAGTTAATTCTAGGTCAGCATTAAAGAAAGTTTAAATAGCTCTTCAGTATATTTCTAATAAGAGGTTGATTATGGCATTAAATCCTGAACAGGCGGAACAAGTAAGACAGCAATTTCTTTCTCAGATAGAAAAATTCCCAGAGGATCAAAGGGAACAATTGAAACAGCAAATAATCAATGCAACTCCGGAACAGCTGGAGGCGGCAATCGCCCCAAGAGAAGAAAAGGAAGAGGAATGTTTGTTCTGCGGGATTGCAAGCGGCAAGGTTGACACAATAAAAGTTTACGAAGACAGCTCCGTTGTCGCCTTCCTGGACATAACTCCATCTGCTCCGGGACAGGTCATTGTGATTCCGAAAGAACATCAGCAATTTATTTTCCAGATTTCAGATCATGTGCTTTGGAATCTTTTCAAGGTTGTTAAGATGCTTGAGCCCCTCATTGTCAATGTTACAAAGGCCGGAGGGCTGAGCATTTACATAAGTCAGGGAAATGCGGCAGGACAGCATTTCAAACATCTTGCCATAAATCTTGTTCCAAGATTCGCAGATGACAAGAGCGCATTCTATTGGCCGAGAAATGAGGTAGGTAAAGAAGACTTGGAGGCTGCTGCCAAATTCATAAGAGAAGGGGTAAACAAAATGGCCATGGAAGAAAGGGAAAGGGTAGAGAAAATAATGAGAGAGAAGCAGAAATCTGAAACTGGGCCAGAGAAACTTACAGAAGTGCCAAGAAGAAGAGCATAATTTTGAATTCTAAATAAAAACAGTAAAAATATTTCCGAAAAGTATTGTGAGCATCAATGCAAGAAGAAATACCGGGATGAATGGGATGCCGTACTTGACCCAGACTTTCTTTCCGTAGGACTTTATCATGGCAATTTCTTTTTTTGTCACACCCTCAAAGTTTGCTTTGACAGTTTTTCCTCCGGCTCTGACATCCTTCAAAAGCCAGTCTCCTTCCATCAGTTTGGCAGGAGAAACCATTTTTATCAAACAGGACTTTTCAACGCTGTTCACAAAAATGAAAATCAAAATTATGGAAAGTGCGGAAATGACAAGCAGAAGAAGGAAGATGTTTGACGTGAAAAGATATCCTGCGAAAAGAATCATGGAAACCATGATTGAAATCAGGAAGAGGTCTTTGTTCTTTTTCAATTCGGAATAGAAGTTTCTGAAATTCATAAGGGCAAGGATGACGCTATAGGCAAGACCATAGACGCTTCCTGCAACAAGGATGTTTGAAAGGAAGTCCATGGATGGAATCACTGCGCCAAGGGCGGAAAGAAGCTTTACATCTCCTCCCGCAAAAAGCTTGCAGTAGTACATCACAATTGCAATAATGAAAAATATGGCCAGGCCTGTCAGGCTTGTCAAAATCGGCGTTGGATTGTTCTGGATTATGCTTTCTGCTGATCTTACTGCCAGGGCGATTGCAATCAAACTAAAACTGAGCCAGTCCGAAACCTCTCTTTTTTTAAAATCCGTTACGGATGCTGCAATGAGCCACACAACTGTAATTGCAATAAGTAAATCCATCACCATGGGTTATTTAGAAAAAACAAACTTATAAGTTTTTACCTCTTGGGGATATTCTGGGTTCTCTGGGCTCCGCCCTTCTTGTAAACTCTGAATGCCCTTTTCTTTCTAAGGTCATTCTTTGTTCTTCTCTGGCTCGGCATGCAATAGTCATCGCTCATGCACCGTTCAACAATCCACAATTAATAAGCTTTTTGCATTCAAAATGTCCTCGAAAGTCTCCCATGGGCCCCTCGTAGAAAGGTTTATATTTCTCTTTTTTATATTTAGAGAATGGATAAGAGAGGATATGTTGTTGCGGCTCCAATCGTCGCAGTGGGGATAGGAATTCTGATACTTACCTACCTCTATTTTCTTCCATTGAATGATAAATGCAATCTGATTCCGGGACTGCCATCCTGCGAGCAATCCTCGACAGAGACCCTGTTCTCGGAGAGCCCTGGAAAACTGATTCCACAGGCAGTTTCGCAGAGATATTCAATTCCAAACACAGAACTTTTCAGGATCAGCGACATTGACATCGCCACAATTTTCAATGAGATCAATGTCCAGAGAGGATGGTTCTCTTCCCATGCCGCAGACTCCGAATTTAAACTGCATGAGGGCGCAAGGGCAGCTAAGCTTTTCATAGTCATAGGGGATGCCAAGGGAAGCCTTAATGTTGTTATCAATGGAAGAACTGTTTCCAGAGTAAGCGGAGAGGGAGTCAGGGAAGTCAATGTCCCAATAGGGATAATAAAAGCAACAAACACTTTGAAGCTTGTTCCAACAATCCCATTCATGCCATGGAGTTCAAATGAATATTCGATCTCAAAGGTCACGCTCAAGGAAAGCTACACCAAAACAACAAACAAGGCAACCTACAATGTGGAAATAAAACAGGATCCAAATGATGTTGTAAGGGGAATATTAAATTTTGATTCTGAATGCTTGTCAAATGACAATCTCGTGGTGACAATGAATGGAAATGAGATAATCGACGATGTGGTTTGCAAGGGACTGAACCTGGATGTAAGGAAATACCTCAAAACAAACAACACCTTTATTTTCATGAGCGAAGGAAATTATGTAATCAATCATGCCTACCTGGACATTAACACAAGGGACAATGTCTGGCCAACATATTATTTCGACGTTTCATCTTCAAGACTGAAGAGCACGGCTCCGATAATGCTCAGTCTTTATTTCAACAAAACCGGAAGCAAGGAGCTTTCGGTTTATATCAACGGACTTTCCATGGCTGCCCAAACAACAAAGATGGATTGGAAAACAACGATAAACAAATTCTTGATTGAGGGACAGAATTCCATAATGTTTGTTCCAAGAACCGAAGTGACTGTGGCGAAGGCAGAGGTCAAGTAAATTGGTAAGACCCTATGAAGGCGGGAGGGAGATTGAAGTTTCAAAACCCTCATCCGGAGCACCAAGCCATACATTCAAAAATATTGTGCTGATTGTCATTCTGGCATTGCTGATTTTTGGAGCATACTCATATTGGCCGCAGATAACAAATGCCTATGAATCTGTGAAGAACAGCACATCGGTTGCGATTCAGCCAATCATGCAGATATTAAATCCCCAGCAGACAATCCAACAGTATAATGATATCTGGGGCTCTCCAACCGTAAGGGCCGGGGCAGAGCAGAAGAAAGTTTTGAGCGTTTCATTCCTGAATCCAGTAAATCAAACTCCATTGAATGTCATTGCACAGCTCACGGTCAATACCAATGAGGATTTGGTTTTGAATCCACAATGCTATCTGGATGACAATGCCATCACTACTGAGCCAAGCAATCTTAATTTCATGAAAAGCACATTTGAACAGCACTCTTCAATAAAATGCGCAAACACTCTTGGCGGAAAGGATCTTAGCATCAAGGTTGAAACCCCTCTCACCGTAAAGTCCGTATTGACTGTTTGGACGGGAAAGGGAAGCAATCTCAATGTCCTCAATTCTGAAATGGACCATTCTTCGGCATATTCTCTGCTGTTGACAACTCTGAATGATCAGCCTCTTGCAAGCGGAGATTATCCTATGATTGTCAAGATAAAAAGAGAGAGCTCAAATGTTGTCCTGAAGAGAATAGAATCATTAAAAATAGCAACAGTAAGTCCTGGAATTTCATTGAGCTGCCCAGCAATTTCGGGCGACAAGGGCGCATTATCCAAATATTTGGTTGATAAAAACAGCGATACCTACATTGCAGAGTGCACCATCTCAATAAGCGAGGATGGAACCTTGCAAAGATCTTTCATAGAATCTCAGATGGACTACGTTGTTGAGGAAGAATTTAAAACAACCTTGGCCTAATAATATAACATGGAAAAGAGGGGAATAAACATCGTTCTTGTGGCGATAATATTAGCCTCGCTTCTTTTGACAGGACAGACAGGATGTCCGCAACAGGGAGGGACAGGAATTGGAACGACAACCCCAACAACTGGCCAACAATATCAAAAGACTTCGGCAGCACAATATGGTCTTGATTTCTCTTTGATTAAAGGGGTTGGAATGCTTAGCGAGGGATCAAAGATAACTGTTGGAGAAACATTCAATGTCGGAGTTCATATGGAGAATTATGATTCAAAACCACGGTCGGGAAGCATGTGCGTAAGGGATGATCTGGGTGATGAGTATGGTGGAATAGAAACGGCATGCAACATGGTTCCGTTCAGCGTAAGAGAGGCACAGATTGACTCTACTGGAAAGGTTGAGAAGGCAGGAAGCATGGATTTGCAATTCCCTGTTTCTGGATACTATTCATATAACAAAGATTTCCCACTCACGCAAACTACAGCAAAACTTTTCATAAATTCTGAATATGTTCAAAGCTCATCCATTCAAACTAGCGTTCCGGTACCACAGCCTGCCTCCGGATCTCTTTCAATAATCCAGGAACCTTCTCCGGTCAAGATAACAATAGACGATTCCGTTGTCAGCGAGGGCGGAAACTACAGAGTCAATCTTGGAATAAATCTAAACAATCAGTTGGCCAATTCAGAAATATGGACTCCGGACTTCAAGAAGAAGGGATTGGCATTAACAATACAAATGGGCAATTATCCTCTTGAATGCAAGTCCCAGGGAACAGCAATTCTGGGAGACTATATAGAGATGGAAAACAAAAAATTTATAACCTGCTCGGCCCTTGTTCCTAGAGAACAGATAACTCATCCATTGTTGATAGGTCTCAACTATGGAGTCAAATTAAACAGGGAGTTTTCATTCACACTACAAAAAGAGGCATTGGCATGAAAAAAACAATACTTGGATTGATTATCATTTCCTTGATTCTTCTGAGCGGAGCCACCGGCTGCCCACAGTCTGGAACATCTTCAACAACTGCCGCAGCATCAAATGGTTTGGATGTTCAATTCTCAAGGGATGCTCCCCCTGTCAGTGTGAATGTCAATCAGGAATTTCCAATCTATATTGATGTTTTGAACAATGGTGGAGACTACATCACCAAGGGGGATGCCAAATTCTATCTGACAAGCGTATCCAATCTTGAAAATGTTCAAACTTCACTTTCAAATACTCGAACATTGAACAAGGAGAGTGTCTCTCCTGATAAAATAATCTTCGCAGAAAAGGCAAGATTCCCATTCGCACTCCAGAGCCTTTTCGTGATGCCAATGGTCATGACTTCATGCTACAAGTATGGAACTTCAACCCAGGCAACTGTCTGTGTTGTTCAGTCCAATCAGAGTGCAGTTTGCACCATCAGTGGAGAAAAGATTTCAGGAGATTCAAATACTGTTGCTCCAGTACAGATTACAAGCTTAACTGAAGAAATAGTTTCAAACAAACTTAGAATAACCATGACCATATCAAACAAGCTTGCAACGGGCCAGGTTTATCTGAGAGATTCTGACTGCGATAAGATAATCCAAAAGGACTACAATGAGGCATCGAAGAAGGACAAGGTCAACATAGAATTGAGAACTCCAGAGAAGGGAATGACATGCAAGCTCCAGGAGGCCGCTTTCCCATACAATACTGTTGATTCATTGATCGGAGTTGCCGATCTTGGAAAGGTCATATGCGAACAGCCATTGTCCTCATCTGAAACCGTATCTCCACTTTATGTGGTTTTGAGATACACCTATATTTCATCGATAACAAAGAACTTGAACATTCTTCCTTAATTCTACAGGTGACTAAATGAAGATTAAATTTGTTTATTCAAATATTTATTTCAGAAGTTTAAATCGACACAAATCTGTTGCAACAACATGGGACAAGGTAAAATCTTTGGGAAATTCTTTTGAAAAGAGATATTCTAGTGAAATAATAAAAATACCTTCGCTAATTGAAAAAGTTTCTAGTAAAAAGTTTAACGAAAAAGAATTGGAATGTTATCTTATTGACTGGGCAGGGCCCAGCTTTTCAAATCCATTAACGCTAAAGGTAAGGAAAGATCCCCTTCTAATGTTGGTGATTCTTACTCATGAACTAATACATCATGTTACTGGGGGAAAAATAACTCCCAAGAAACATCAAAAAATTAATGATTTAACTGAAGAGGTAATTAAAAAGCTCGGGTTGAAAGCGGAAGATCAAATGGCATTCCTCAGAAAAGTTATTTGAACCACTTAAGTTTGAATTTGTATTTCCTGTCAATGGTTTCTTTAGAACATTCTTCCTTAAAATTCTGAAAGTTTAAAAATTGAGAATAACTGACTCTGATATGAACAAACTAAAGATTCTTACACTTAACATCTGGAGATATTTTGAATGGGAAAGAAGAAAAGCGTTGGTGATAGAGTTCATCCAAAAGCAAAATCCAGACATAGTGTTTTTGCAAGAAGCAGCCTATGATGAAAGATTTAAAGATAAGTGGAAAAACCAAGTTGATGAGCTTAATTCTGAACTGAAGTACCTTGATTTTAAATTTTCTAAACTTCAAGATATGACCAAATGGAACGGCAAGCCAATTAATTGGAAGATGCATTATGGACTTGGGATATTGTCAAAATATCCTATCAAACACAGTGAATTAATTATTCTACCACATGTTAAAACCGAAAAGAATTTTGGATTCCTTCACATATTATTAGAAACTCCTCAGGAGGACATCCATCTAATAGATGTTCATTTTGAGAATAATAATGAAGGTTCTAGAGAACATATAAAATATACTCTAGAATGGTGCAGAAAAAAAGGAATAACTCCCATAATTGCAGGAGATTTCAATAGCATTATTATAAAAAATGTTTTGGACTCAGCGGATGAAGAGTATTTTATCTCTTATAAAATAAAAGAATATAACTCATTCCCTCCAACTCCATTCTCTTATAACAAAGTACCGGTAACCTTGGATTACATACTTGCCCACAAAAAAGCATTCAAAATGAAAAAAGTGAAATGTTTTGAAGATTCAAAAGTTTCCGATCATAGACCGGTCATTGCAGAACTTGAAGTTATTAAATAAGTACACTGATAGCATCTGGATAAAATATCAATAATTTTATTTAAACCACTTAAGTTTGAATTTATATTTTTTGTCAACAGTTTCCTTAGAACATTTAGAACATTTTGATTTCAAAGTATAATTTTTACAAGAATCGCAGTACTTCATTTTAATCCTTCTTCTTGCATTCTACTTTCACGCCGTTCTTCTTTGCAAGCTCCATTATTGAGGCGATGGATGTCTCAAGTTTCTTGTTTGCAGCCTTCGGATTCTCATCCTCAACAACCATGAGATAGTTTGGAGCTCCAATGTAGGTTATTGCAACATCTTTCTGTTTAAGCAACATTTCCTTAATCAGAACAAGGCCATTGGACGCATTGCTTGAGATTTCAAGGGTTGCCTTCAGAATGATCTTCTTGGGCTTCATCTTTTCTCGGATTATGTCGAGAACTTTCTTTGCATCTTCCTTCGAAAGATATTTTTCCAGGGCAGAGGGGTCTTTGGTTGAGGCTTCAAAGAAATCATGGAGAAGGGGGTAATCCTTTTTTATCGCTTCGGCCACGCTTTCGGCTTTGTCTTTGATGATTATCCTGAGTATTTTGAGCGAGATATCTTCATTTTCGTACTTTTGCATCTCTTCCTTTGTTTCTTTCTGGGTGACTCTTCTGAGCGAGAGGTCAATGTGCCCAGTGTTTCTGTCCACCCTGAGAACCTTGCAGATGATTCTTTTGTCTATGACAACGTAATCTCTTATGTTTCTGATTCTTCCCGGTGCAATCTCGGAAGTGGGGATGACTCCAGTCTTTCCATACTTTTCAAGATTGACAAAGACAGTGGTTTTCATTATCTCCTTTACCCTGCACAGAACAAAATCGCCAGGTTCAGGAAATTTCTTTTCTTCATATGCCATAGAACCTTTTAGAAATCGCTATTTTTAAATCATCCGATTAATGCTGAAGAACGGGGTTCATTTCATTTTGAATAAGCCCTATAAACTCGGAAGATTTGTCCTTGGGAATTATTCCCCCGGCCGATCTCCTATCTCCACTGCCTTCCCCCCCAACGGCCTTCAGAAGAGGGCCAATCACACTTTGCAGATTTAGTTCCTTGCATTCCCCGCATATTCTTGAAGAGATCTTGATGTGTTTGTCATCCCTGTCTGCCATTCCGATTATTATTTTTCCATTGGAATAGACAAAGGAGTGGGACATGATGGAAATGATGACACTGAGGAGGCTGTCGCTTATTTTCTCCTGGGCATTCAGGACAACATATCTCTCATTTTCTATTTTTTCAAGAGAGACTGCGGTTTTAAGGCTGGAGATTATGAGGTGCTTGTATTCTCCATAGACTGTTTCGGCTACGGACTTTGACTTTCTGCTTCCAAGGCACATCTCAATTGCAATATGTCCCTGGTTCATTCTTCCGCAGGCATTTATGAGAGTGCTTAGTTCTCGGGCATCTTCAAACTGATTGAAGAATTTTATGAGATAGATGTTTCCAAAGGCCGTTTCATCATCTTTCCTTATGCAGAGAACTTCCAGAAGCTTGGATGTTTCCTCCTCATTCAGATCAAGAAGGGTTCTGTGACTGTCCTCATTCTTGATTTTTATTCCTGCATTGTTGAGAAGGATGGCAACTCCTTCGGCCGAGCCCGTTATGCCCGGGAGGAAAATGTTTGAGAATTCAATGGCCTTGTGCAGTGGCCGGGTTGCAGGAAAAAGAAGTATGCTTTTCTTTATTTTCAGGTCCAGGGCCTCTTTCAAAATCTCCTCTCCGATTTTGAAGCTTTTGGGTTCTCTGGATTCGCTCATCATTCCGATTATTGCCAGGGAGGCAAGATCGCTGTTTGATGGATTCATCTCCTTTGCAAAAAGATAGGTCAGGGCAGAGGCGCAGATGTTTTGGGGCTCATTGAAAAGTAATGGGTTTATTACCATGACTCCTGGAGGAATTCCCTTGGCATCGATTTCATGGTGGTCTATTATGAACACATTTGATCTTCCGATGAATTTGTCAATGTGTCCAGAGCCAAAATCCAAAAGGAAAATTATTTTTGATGGATCTTTCATAAGCCCGCCTATTATCTCTCCATTGATTCCCTTTAGAATTCTAACATTAAATCTTCTTTCATCTCTTTGGAGAGCTTTCGTCAAAATTGCCGCGGAGGTGATTCCATCGGCATCATGGTGGGCAACTATCTCAATGTCTCCAGAAAGAGTTTTCAGATGTGCAACAGCAGAGCTTATTGAATTTATCACTTCAAAATCACCTATTTTTGAAAATGACTAGTAAATTAGGATTCTTATTTCTCGGCAACCCAGTCCTGGGGGATAATCTTCTTTTTCTTGTAGTAGGTAGCGAGCCTTCTTATCTTTCCTTCTGTGATGTGGACGCTTCTTGACACTTTCTTATCATTATGGTTCTTTGCGACGTGGGCCTTCAGAACTTTCATTTTCTCTACAACGTTCTTCAAATCCTCTGGGAATTGTGCTGCCTTGTTCTTTGCAAGGAACTTTCCAACCTTTCCGGTTACGGCTTTGATGGTTACGCCATACTCTCTCTTTATGCTGTTTCCAATCTGGGATGGAGCCATGGTCTTTGACATTTCAAGAATAAGCTTCTCTAGCTCTGCATTGCTAATAGTTTTCTTCTCTACTTTCACTTTCTTCTTAGCCATGGAAATTTGAAAATTGGGCGATTTATAAACCTTTGTCATGACTCTGGAGATAGTCCAGGATTTGGGGAATTTAATGCATTAATATGAAAAGAAACCATAGCCCTACCCGGATTCGAACCGGGGTCTGAGCCTCCAAAGGGCTCTATGCTTGACCACTACACTATAGGGCTGTATATTTAAGGAAGAAATGATTGTCTTTTAATCTTTTCTCTTCACCGTGGATTCAGTGCTTTCCTTTGTATCTTCCCCGGGCTTCTACTTTCTTGAATTGGGCTAGAACTCTTCGGGATTCTTTGCATTCTTTCCCATAGCTTTTCATAACTTCTTTGAAGTATGCTTCCCATTTTTTGAAGTGCCGGGATTCCAGGGCCTGTTTTAGAAGATGAAGATCAACGGCCTTGTCCTCTGCTCGTTCGGAATGGAATCCAAGACCGAAGTCGATAAAATACAATTTTTTCTCTTTTTCTGAGAAAATCATGTTTGATGTTGTGAGATCACCGTGCATCAGTCCATGGTTGTGGAGTTTTGCAATGTTCTGCCCCATCATCCTGCAGATTTCCAATGCCTGCTTGCTTTCAAAATCATCTAGGTGATCACTTAGCTTTTTACCTTCAACATAGCCCATGTCAATTTCAGAGGTTTTTTCATTTACACTGATAATTTTTGGAACAGGGATGATGCCATGGGCCTTCTCAAGAATCTTTGCTTCCCTTCTCGTTCGCCCTGTTCTTATCTTTTTGTCCAGTTCAATTGATCGGTAGCCCTTGTGAATTCTTCTTTTGATGAGCTTTCCATCCTGGCGGATCAGGATGGCCTCTGCGCCCTGGGCGATAATCTTTTTCATATCATGAATTAACTTAACCGAATTATAAATCTTTCAGATAATCAGAATTGGCAAACTTTTCCAATGCATGTTCCGCCAGTAAAGTCCATCTGTGCCCGGGCCATCTTCTTTCCCTTTCCAAGATACAAAACCTGTTCTGGCTTGCTGCCATAGCGGTAAACCGTTATGCCTTTGCATCTGCTTTTGAATGCAAGAAGATAGGCATTCTTAACTTCCTTTTCGGTTGCATTCTTTGGGAGATTAATTGTTTTGCTTACGGCATTGTCTGTGTATCTTTGAAATGCACTTTGGATCTTGATGTGATGTTCCGGAGAAATTTCCAGGGCAGTTTTGAATAATTTCTTTATTCTTCCCGGAACTTTCATCCTCCCAACACTTCCGCTGGAGGCAATTTTCCTCATCAGCTCTTCCGAATGGAATCCCTCCTCTATGGCCATTTTCTCAAATATCCTGTTGACTTCGAAAAGATGCTTTCCTGAAAGAACCTCTCTCATGAATGCGATTGCAAACAGGGGCTCTATTCCCGATGAGCAGCCGGCAATGATGGAGATTGTTCCGGTGGGGGCAATGGTTGTTAGGGCGCAGTTTCTCATGAATCCTTTTTTCTTCTTCCAAACAGATTTGTGGAAGTTTGGGAAGTTCCCTCTTTCATTTCCAAGTATGGAGGATTCGCTGTGGGCAGTTTTGTTTATGAATTTCATTAGTTTGGATGCAATCTTCAATGATTCTGGGCTTTCATAGGAAACATCCAGGAGAATGAGCATTTCGGCAAAGCCCATCACACCAAGACCAATTCTTCTGTTTGATTTTGCCATCCTGTGCAATTCTTCAAATGGATAAACATTCGCATCAATGACATTGTCAAGGAATCTGATTGAATCCCTAACCAGTCTTTCCAGTCTGTTCCAATTTATTTTTTTCCTGTGAACAACTTTTGTTAGGTTGATCGAGCCAAGATTGCAGGATTCATAGGGAAACAGTGGAACTTCCCCGCAGGGATTTGTTGATTCTATCTTTCCAAGCCCAGGAACCTGATTTTTTCTATTGATTTCATCTAAAAATACTATTCCCGGATCTCCCGTCTTCCAGGCAGAGTTGCAGATGAGATCAAAAAGAAGATTTGCATTTATCGTTTCCACAACCTTCCGGGTTCTCGGATTGATTAGGTCATAGTCTTTGTTCTTCAGAACGGCTCGAATGAACTTATCGTCTACTCCGACGGAGATGTTGAAGTTGCTCATTTCTTTCTGTCTTTGCTTTACTGTTATGAATTCTACTATGTCAGGATGGCTTATGTGGAGTATTCCCATGTTTGCCCCTCTTCTCTTTCCGCCCTGCTTGATTGTTTCTGTGGTTTCATCATAGATCTTCATGAATGAAACTGGGCCCGAGGCAACGCCCTTTGTGGAATTTACAATGTCTCCCTTGGGCCTGATGTGGCTGAAATTAAATCCCGTTCCTCCTCCAGTCTGTTGGATGAAGGCCGCATTTTCCAAAGTAGAGAATATGCTTTTCAAAGAATCTTCGACAGGAAGAACAAAACAGGCAGATAGCTGTCCATGCTTCACTCCTGCATTCATGAGGGTGGGAGAGTTTGGCAAGAATTCCAGGTTTGACATCATGGAGAAGAATCTTTTTTCATATTCCATTCTTTTGTCGTAATGTTTTTCAACGGAGGCAATTGCCTTTGCAACTCTTCTGAACAGCTGGGTGGGGGTTTCAATTATTTTCCCTTCCCGGTCTCTGAGAAGATATCTTTCCTGAAGAACTCTCAGAGCATTCACATCAAATTTCAGATCATCTTTTATTCCAAAGAATCTTTTAAGCTCCCGGGCATTCTTTCTGCTTCTTCTATGCAGCAAATAGGCCTTGGCAGTTCTTTGAAATTTGCTTTGCGATAAAATCTCTTCAACAACATCCTGGATATTTTCTACCGATGGAATTCCCTCAACGAATGAATCTTTCTTCCAATTCAATGCCTTTACAATCTTATCCGTAAGAATTTTTGAGTTTCTCAGGCTCTTTTCTTCAACGGCATCCATGGCCTTGATCAGGGCAGCGCTGATTCTTAAGGGATCGAAATGTTCGATAGAACCGTCTCTCTTTCTAACTTTGGAAACCACCATCTTCTATAGTGGATGGAAAAAGAATGTTATAAAGTTTACTTCAGACTGATATCCTGGGAACCTCTCCGAATATCAAATCTTGAAGGTTCCTCATCAACATAGAGCGGGATATTGAGGCGGTTTCTAATCTGTCTTCCAATATCATGGGCCACCTTTTGAAGTGTGGGATGGACAAATCTTGTGTCTCTCAGTTCTACCACATAAACCATTGCGGGCAAATCTCCCGTAAACCTGTTTGAGGTGTTATATCCCATGGGCAAGAAATATTGCGCATCCTCTTTGGATATTTTCAAATCATTTATTTTTCCATTCACAAATTTCAGGTGCTCTGGAAGTTTGTCTCTTATCTTCTCCGGAAGGCTTTCGGAGTACCATGTGTTGAAACCCAGCTCATTTGTAAGAAGGGGCATTCTTTGATTCAGAGATCTTTGCCTTTGAATATCTCTGAATGATCCAAAATCTATTTGGAATTTTGCTTCTATCGTGCCAATTTGGCCAAGAAATTTAGGCAATTCTGTTTTCGGAGGCCTGCCATTGAAAAAATCCTCATACTTTTTTAATTCTTCAAAATTTATGTTTTTAAAACTCACTTCGGGAACCGGCGGAGAATTAGGGTCATGATAAAAATAGCTCTTTGCAATTTGGTCTTGATAATCTTCAGTTCCAGCATATTTTTTGTGCACAAATGAATTGGGATACTTTTTCTTCAATATTTCTTCCAAACCCTTTCCAATCTCTCTAACTTCTGCAAGAGGATGATGTCTCAGGAAAAGCATCCTGTCGGCAGCCTGTCTCAGATTGGTGTGCCATGCGAGATTTGTTGAGGCTCCGGCCGGAAGAAGACTCCGGGTAATGTCAAATACTCTTGCGGTTATAGCCTTTTTGTAAATTTTCTCTTCCTCTCCAGCATTCAGAGGATATAATTTCATCAGATGCTCTCTTGTTGGTTCCTGGGCACCTATGTAAAATTTTCTTTGAATCTCAAGAAGATCATTTCCCTCAAAGGTATTGGATGGATCAACCAATGGCTGCTTTGAAAAATCCACATATCGGGTTGAGGCCTCTTGGCCGTTATAGAGCTGAAAGTCTTGGATTGCCTTGGCTGCAAGCATTGACACCCCTTCTATGAACAGAGTGGTTGTTCCACAGTCCCCTATGGACTTGTGCCCATAGCCGACATAGAAATTGGCCATGAAGTTGTCGGTGCCCCTTTCGGCAAGCACTTCCAAATGGCTTCTCAGCCCGCCGGTTGAACGGGAATGGAGCGCCTGGAGCATTGCTTCTGATTCAGAATCAATTACTGCTCCGGTATCCAGGGCGATGATCTCTCCGCCCCTTGGGAGTTTTACGGAAATGTGCTTCAGATCAGAAAGTTTCTCTGCCATGGATTACAAATCAAACTTTGGTTATAAACAATTTCTATTCTCTAAAGTCTATTTTGAGAAAACTACATCATTCCGGGCTTGAATTTCTTTGCCATCTTTCTCAATTGCTTTTGAGAGAATGATGACGCCAGCTTTTTCATGTCGGCCGGAGAGCTCATCTTGGAAACATCCATGTCCTTCCCTTTCCCTATGAATCCCTTCAGAAGCTTGTGCTGATTCAGCATCTCTCTTATTTCTGATGCGGGAACGTGGCTTCCTTTTGATATTCTTGAAATTCTTTCTGATGTGATTGTTTCTGGCTCCTCAATCTCTTTCTTTGTCATGCTTTCCATGGCAAATCTCCACCTCTTCATTTTCCCTTCCTGGCCTTCGAGCATTTTTTCTGATCCGCCAATGGATGAAAGTCCTGGAATCAGTTCGGTGATCTTGCTCAGCGGACCCATGCTCTGCATGGATTTTATCTGTTCGTAGAATTCAAGGAGAGTGAATTTACCCTCCTCAATATTTTTTGCCATCTTCTTCTGCTGTTCGGATTCCATTGCAGTCTTTGCTTTTTCCAACAGGGCTTCGAGATCTCCCATTCCAAGAAGTCTTGAAACGAATGATGTGGGATTGAATGCTTCTATGTCTGGCATTTTTTCTCCCGTTGTTATAAAAAGAACCGGGGAGCCTGTTTCGGAACAGGCAATGAGGGATCCTCCTCCCTTGGCTGAGCTGTCCATTCTTGTTACTATGACTCCTGTTACCTTGCATGCGCTTTTGAATTCTGTGACCTGTTTCTTTGCTGTCTGTCCAATATCTGCTGAAATTGCGAGAATGACCTGTTCAGGCTTGATGGCTTTTTGAAGATCTTTTATTTCCTCAAGCAGGGAAGAATCTACGGCATCCCTTCCGGCAGTGTCTATAAGGACAATGTCAAATCGGTTTACCTTTTCTTCAAACTGTTTCCATATTTTCAAGGCGTTCTTCTCTTCCTTGTTGATGAAGACTGGAACTGCTGCCTGCTCTCCCAGCTGCTCTAGCTGTTCAGGCGCTGCCGGTCTGTGGACATCGAGTCCAAGCATGCAAACCTTGAATCCTCTTTTTGCATAGTAGAATGCGAGTTTTGCAATGGTTGTTGTCTTACCCGTTCCATACAGTCCAAGAAACATTATCTTTGTGGGTTTTTTATTAAGAGGGAGCTCGTACTTTTTGCTTCCAAGAATTGAAACAAGCTCATCATGGATGAGTTTGATTATCTGCTCTTTCTTTTCAAGAGATGATTTTTCTTCAATGGCCGCGGTTCTTATTTTTTCTGTCAATCTTTGAACCAGATCATAGTCCACATCGGCTTCAAGAAGCGATCTTTTGAGGTCCTTCAATATGGCGTCTATGAGTTCCTTGTCAACGAACACGGCAGAGGCTATCTTCTTCATAGCATTCTTGAAGGCTGAGCCGAATTTCTCAAGTACCATATTTTAATAGAGTTAGATTTAGACTTAAAAACCCTTTTGATTATCTGCTTTCCTATCTCAAAAGACTATCAACATCTGAAAACGATGCTTCTCCATCCATGGAAAAGTCCGTTGTTTTCCCACAGTATGGGCAGTTTGTTGGTAATTTTTGCGTTTTTGGAACCCAGGAGAAATTGCAGTTTGCACATTTGTATTTTGCCATGCTTATCTAAGGAGGTCATCCACCTCTATGAAGTTAGTGTTTGCATTTGGCATTTCAATGTAGTCGGATCTGCTGCAGTAGGGGCATCTTCTTGGAACCTCGTCGGTTTTTGGAGTCCATGCAAAGTTGCATTTTCCACATTTGTATCTTTGTACCATGGTGCATTAAGATGGGAGATATTTTTAAAGTTTTATGCTAATTAGAAGTGGATTTAGAAAATACTTTTTATCATCTTTTCTGGGTTGAATTTCTCCAGATCGTCATAGGTCTGGCCAACTCCAAGGTAGATTATGGGCTTTCCCGTTACACTTCCAATTGAAATCATTGCTCCGCCCTTCTCATCAACATCAGCCTTTGTTAGGATTGAGGCGTCAATGCCAATGCTCTCATTGAATTTGGTTGCCTGCTCCACCATGTCATTGCCAACGATTGATTCTCCTATGAAAATTTTAAGATCGGGCTTGGAAACTCTTACAATCTTCTCCATTTCCTTCATGAGATCGGCCTTGGTGTGCATTCTTCCGGCAGTGTCAATCAAAACAACATCTATTGATCGGGCCTTGGCATGCGCAATGGCGTCGAAGGCAACTGCTGCCGGATCGGAGCCGTATTCATGTTTGATTACTTTGAGATTGAGATTGGCTGCGTGCTTTTCCAACTGTTCTATGGATGCTGCCCTGAATGTGTCCGATGCTGCCAGCACAACGGAAAGACCCTTCTTCTTTAGAAGATTGGCAACCTTGGCGATGGTTGTTGTTTTTCCTGTCCCATTTATCCCGAAGAAAACTATGACATAGGGCTTCTCTTCTTTTCCCTTAATCTTTTCAATGAGATCGAATGGTTCTAGGAGCATTTCTTTGAATCTTTCCTTCAGAAGCTCCTTGATCTTTTCATGAAGCTCATCCTTCTTCAGAGATATTCCAACAATCTCTCCCCGCATCTTCTCTTTCAATTCATCGATAACCCTGATGGAGAGATTGTTCTCTATGAGCGCTATTTCCAGCTCCTGGAAGAATTCCTCAAATTCCTCCTCAGTTATGTTTCCAGAAAACTTCTCCCTTATTTTTTCAAAGAACCCCTTTTTCTCTTCTTTCTTTTCCTCGACAATTTCAATCTTTTCTTCTATTTTCTCTAGCTTCTGTTCGATCTTTTCCTCTTTCTTCTCATCCTTTTCCCTGTGGGCTTCCCGCAGTTCTTTCTTTATCTCCTCTTTCTTCTCCTCAAGGGTCAGCTCAACCTTCTCAAGCTTGGTGATTGTGACCTTTTCCTGCTCAATGGCTTTCTCTATCTGTTTCACTTCTGCGGTCTCTTCTTTCTTTATTTTATCGAAGACACCCTTCAGTTTTTCTTTTAAAAATCCGAACATGATTAAGCCAACTGAGGACGATATTTAAATTTTCCTAGAACCTCCAAAGAAACCTTAATAAATCTCCGAGCCCTTCAGAAAAGATGGCAAAACCTGCCAAGGGAAGTAAATTTGTATTTGTTGTTCTTGATGGCGCTGCTGACAGGCCTGTGAAGGAATTCGGGAACAAAACGCCTTTCCAAATAGCCTACAAGCCAAATCTTGATTATTTTGCCAAGAACGGAAAGAACGGGTGCATGACTGTTGTAAAAAAGGGAATAGCTCCAGAATCCGATTCTGCAATCATGGCTCTCCTGGGATATGATCCATTTGTTCACTTCACTGGAAGGGGACCTCTCGAGGCCTATGGGGCAGGAATCCCGTTCAAGAGAGGGGATCTTGTGCTGAGGGCAAATTTTGCAACGGTCAAGAACAAAAAGATAGTCGATAGGAGAGTAAACCGGTCTTTGACAACCCGGGAGGCGGAAATCTTTGCGGACACAATCAACAGAAAGGTGAAACTCGGATTCCCATTCATATTCAAACCAACTGTGCATCACAGAGGAGTTCTTCTTGTGAAGGGAAGCTTCTCCGAAAATATCACCAATACTGATCCCGGATATGAGAAGAGGGGGAAGTTTGCTGTTGCTGTAAAGGGGAAGGATGCGGCCAACCTTTCAAAACCTCTTGATGAGGATGAGAGCACCCATCTGAGTGCAACCATAGTAAATAATTTCGTTGAACAGTCAAACAGGATCCTTTCTTCCCACCCCCTAAACATCCATAGGATAAAGCAGGGACTGCTTCCTGCAAATATCATCCTGACAAGGGATGCTGGAATCTCTCTTCCAAAAATCCCTGCCAAGGAAAAGAAGTGGCTTGCCCTTGTGGGAATGCCGTTGGAAATAGGAATAGCAAAACTTTCTGGAATGACTGTGGACAAGTTCGAATATCCCGAATTGAAATCAAACAATATCTACGCCAACCTTTACCATGCACTGAAGCTATATCTTGATTTTGCAAAGAAAGAGATGGACAAAAACTGGAAGAATTTTGATGCATTCTATATCCACATAAAGGAAACGGATGTTGCCGGACATGATGGAATTCCTCTCCATAAGAAAAAGATGATCGAGCTTGTTGATGAAATGCTATTCAGCTATCTGAGAAAGAAGGATGTGAAGCTTTGTGTCACCTGTGACCATTCAACCCCATGCAGTTTGAGAATGCATTCCTCCGATCCTGTTCCGGTTTTGATCTATGGAAAGGGAAAGGACAATGGGGAAAGATTTGATGAAAGAAGCTGCAGAAAGGGCAGCATTAAAAATATTCTAGGAAAGGATCTTCTGAAGCTGGCAATGTGATGCATTTCGGCAGCACAAAGATTAAATATGCACATTTTGAAGGTTCTATATCCGAAAATGATAACCTATCCTGAAATATACGAGCTTCTGAGAAAGGAAAAATACAGCGAGCAGGTACAGCCTCTTCCAAAGAGCTTCTCAAAGGACCTGGCAGAGTATTTTGAGGAAAAGAGAAAGATAGCATCCAAGACGGACGAGACATTCAATGACGCAATTGTCAAAACCAAGAAGCAGCTTGAGAATGCAATCACTGTTTTGAGAGAATTGGTCACAAGAAGGCAGAAAAAAATAATCAATGTGGCCGTGGTTGCGGCTAAAACTGGCATGAGCAAGAAGGATTCGGAGAACATGCTGGAAAATGAAAAGAGGCTTTTCGATGCAGTAATAAGGGAGTTGGAGGTTGAGGAAAAGACATTGAATGATATTATCACCGGGGTGTCCAAAGAGAAAGATTTAAAAAACAAATTGGTTCGTTTTATACAGGAGACAGACGAATTTTCTGACCTGGAAGGCAACAAACTTGGACCCTTCAGAGCAGGAGACATTGCCAATATTCCAAAGGAAGTCAGTGAAATCCTCATGGGAAACGGAAAGGCCGTCAGCGTCAATGAAGAGTAAAAACAAATGAAAATCCCAAAAACAACAAAAAGATATTGCCCAAAGTGCAAGACCCATACTGAACAGAAAATCTCATTAGTCAGCACAGGACATAAGAGAGGATCCCTGAGAAGGGGAGGAAAGGTCAGAATCAGAATGAGAGGCGGCTGGAGAGGAAAGGGCAACCTTGGAAAGTACAGCAAGAAGCCAGTCAGCGGATACAAGAAAAAGACAAAAACCACAAAGAAGACTAATTTTTTATACACCTGCAAGACCTGCAACAAGAGCTCGGTACAAAGAGTAGGTATAAGAACGGGCAAGCTTGTATTTGAGGAGAAGGAGAAATAGAATGGCAGGAGAAAAGAAGAAAATATTCGACATTGAAATTCCAGCAATCAGGCAGAGCACTTCCGCGCTTTCCACGACTTCCGATTTGCTTGTTGGAAAGGTAATCAAGCTTGACATGGCCAAGGTTTTGAGAGGAAAGAATGTCGATGCTGCTTTTGTAATTTCTAAGAAAAATGACAAGCTCCAGGCAGATTTCATATCAATCTCACTTATCCCGGCATTCGTAAAAAGAATGATGAGAAAGGGAATCAGCTGGCTTGAGGACAGCTTCGTTGTGAAGTCGAAGGATGCAAATCTTCAGATAAAGCCATTCATGATCACAAAGAAGAAGATTCACAGAAGCGTAAAGAATGCCCTCAGAATAAAAGCCAAGGAACACATCACCAAGATGGTTTCCGAGAGAGGAGCCCAGGACGTATTCTCAGCAATAATCCACAATGAGCTTCAGCGAAGCCTGACTGCAGATTTGAAGAAGGTCTACCCACTTTCACTTTGCGAGATAAGGGTTTGCAAGATTGTCAAGTAAACTTTTTTAATTCATTCTCTAAATAGAAAAAAGTTTAATCAAAAAATATTGGTAAAACTTCTTAATCAAGAAATATTGGTAAAACTTCTTAATCAAGAAATATTCTAACGATTTTTCAGTATTTCCATAAGCAAAACTCTTTTAAACCAACGTAAATCCATTATTCCATAGTGCCTCCATAGCTCAGTGGTTAGAGCATCAGTTTTGTATATGTGCTTTGAATAAAAGCGCTCAAAAGAACTGAGGGTCGAGGGTTCAAATCCCTCTGGAGGCTTTTGCTTCGCAAAAGGGCCCCAGGCCTAGTCGAAGACGTTTCTGGAGGCTTTCTGTTTATTCAGCAAGATTTAAATTCTAAACCTTGCTTGAGTTGGAATGAGACAAAAAAGAGTTGGAAAATTTGTGTATTGGGCTCCCAGGATTGCATCGATAGTCTTCATCGCCTTTTTAGCTTTAATGTCTCTCGATGTTTTTGGAACAGGTCTTGGTTTTTGGGGAACGGTTTTGGCATTCCTTATGCATAACGTTCCCGTGTTTGTTCTTATCGCTGTTCTTTGGATAGCATGGAAACATGAGATTGTTGGAGGAATAGCATTCATCCTTGCTGGAATACTGTATATCATTCTGCTTCTGATGAGCCCGTTTGAGTGGTATAAGCTGTCCTGGGCAATACAAATTTCCGGAATTGCATTCTTCATAGGCATACTGTTTTTCATGAATTGGTTCAAGAAAAGGAAAAGATAAATTCTAGAATACTTCTTTCTTGACGATTTCCATGTCCTTTTCCCATTCAACTTTCAATTTCTGATTGTATATTATCGCTGCTGGATGGAATAGCGGGATAAGTTTTATGTCAAGACCTTCAACTTTAATCATCTGAACCTTGCCATGCAGGGTTGTTATGCCCGGCTGATCTTTCATTCCATCAACCTTGCAGCCGGAAAGGAAGAATTTAGTGGCATGATTTCCGAGAGAGCAGACAATTTTTGGTTTCATTTCTTTTATCTGTTTTAGAAGATAGGGGGTGTGCATTTTGACTTCGTCTGGAAGGGGAGCCCTATTTTCCGGAGGTCTGCATTTTAGGATATTTGTAATATAAATATCATCGAGTGATAAGCCAACGGTGGCAAGAAGTTTATCAAGATTTTTCCCGGCCGCTCCAACAAAGGGAATTCCTTGTTCATCTTCATTTCTTCCTGAAGCCTCTCCGACAAAAAGAATTTTTGATTTGAAATTGCCCTTTCCTATGACGATGTTCTTACAGTCTTTGCATATCTGGGTGCTTTTTATTAGATTCAATTCTTCAGAGTAATCCATAGGTTTACCCAGAGAACATCATTTAAAGTTTTTATGCTAAAATGTGATTATTGCCAATAATGTTTATAAATCAGAATTATGAAGAATTTTTATGGCAAGCCTATTCCAAAATGAGTATATCATTGCAGTCCTCATCCTTTTGGCCTTCATTATCCTCGCCAGAATTGTAGTATGGGTCATAAAGAAATTCGTATTCAGACTGGCCGCAAAAACAAAAACAGATTTGGACGACAAGATTCTGGAAATCATAACTCCCCAGGTCTATTCTCTCCTGATACTGGCAGGAACATACCTCGGACTTAGGGCACTGACGGTTCTGGACCCATATACTGTTATGATCAATAATTTCTTCTTTGTTTTGACGGTTCTTATGATCACATTTGCAGTATCGAGAGTTGTCAAGGTAATGATTTTGCATGTTCTTCATGTTAGAAAGAAATTTGAGAAAGCCCCCCAGCTGATAAGCAGAATAATCAATATCATTATCTATGCCCTGGCTATTTTGATCATTCTTGACCATTTTAACATTTCAATAACTCCCATCATGGCCACGCTGGGGGTTGGGGCAGTTGCCGTTGGATTGGCCCTCCAGGGAACTCTTTCAAATCTGTTTGCGGGAATGAGGGTTATTTCAGACAGGCAGATCAACATCGGAAATTATATTGAAATGGATGGAGGGATATCGGGCTATGTCGAGGATATCAGCTGGAGCACAACAACCGTCCATACTCTGGCAAATACCATCATTGTTATTCCCAACTCCAAGATTGCCGACAGCATTGTAACAAATTATTCAATGCCCCAGGATGAAACCTCCGTTGTTGTCAAATGCGGAGTTTCCTATAAATCCAATTTGAAGAAAGTTGAAAGGGTTACCTTGGATGTTGCAGAGAAAATACAGAAAACTGTCAAGGGAGCAGTCAGATCATTCAAGCCTTCTCTTGGCTACAATGCCTTCGGAGATTCCAATATCCAATTTTCGGTGGTATTGAGGGCAGAGAAGATAGTGGACAAATATCTCATCACCCATGAATTCATAAAGGCCCTTAAGGAAAGATTTGACAAAGAGAAGATAAATATCGCCTTCCAGACAATAAAAATAGTGAAAGGATAGACTTAAAAATCATAAATAATAGTTCATTCTATGAGCCCATAGTCCAACGGCTAAGATGCGTCCTTGACGTGGACGAGACCCAGGTTCGATTCCTGGTGGGCTCATTTTTCTCTCAATTTTATCAAGGCTTTGTCGTTGCAGAAACAAGGTTTATATATGCTTTTTCCCTCAGTAAATAATCCGTAAAAAGAGGGTTGATTATGAAGAAAAAGGGGCAGATAGCTTTATTTGTAATAGTGTCATTATTTCTCATAGGCGCGATTTTCTTAATTTATAACTTTGTCAAAACACCGACGACAGTTCCCTCTGCATTGAGGCCACTGGATGACCAGGTAAAGAGCTGCATTGCCAATGCAGTCGATGATGGAACAAGGATTCTTGGGGAGCAGGGCGGCTACATCACCTTGCCAGAGTTCAAAATAGGAAGTGAAATTTATCCCTCAACCTCACAATTCAACTTTTTTGGTTCGATAATGCCCTTCTGGTTTTACATTTCTGGAAACGGAATAGAGCAGAATCAGGCTCCATCAATTATCGGGATGCAGAGCCAGCTTGAAGAATATATTAATACTCAATTGAAGAACTGCGATTTTAGCGGCCTGGAAAGTCAGGGATATTCCATTGCTGCAGAACAAACTCCATCGACCGTTGTGACCATAGATGACTCATCAATAACTGCGGACGTTAATTGGCCAGTAACATTGTCATTTGGGGATGCGAAAAAAAGAGTTACTGATCACAGTGTCAAGGTCGACAGCAACTTCGGAAATCTCTACAATACTGCAAAGAAGATATTTGAAGAGGAAAATTCTGCAAGATTTTTAGAAGAGTACACCATAGACTCAATAACTCTTAATGCTCCAACGACAGATTCGGCAATAAGCTGCGCGCCAAAAATATGGAGCAAAAAACAGGTTGAAACTGACATAAAGCAATCTCTTGCACTGAATCTTCCAACGATAAAGTTCACTGGAGATTATTATTCTCTTGCAAACTCTGAGAGAAAGTACTTTGTAAAAACCCTTTCATCTCCAATCTCGGACCAGAAAGTCAATGTTCTGTACAGTTCTAATTTCCCGACCTATTTTGACATCTCTCCATCCAATGGCGATGTCATGAGGGCCGATCCAATCGGACTCCAGAAGGGGATGGAAATTCTTGGATTCTGCTATGTCCCCTACCATTTTGTGTATTCCATGAATTATCCGGTATTGATTCAGGTTTTCGACAAGAGCGACAATCTTTTCCAATTCCCAATAATTGTTCAGATAGTCAACAACAATCCGCGGGGCTATGTTCCCGATGAGCAGCCTGCAAACATTGAGAACCAGATATGCAAATACAAACCACAGCAATTTGAGGTTAGAACTGTTGACAGAAATGGAAATCCCCTGGAATCTGAAATAAGTTTGAAATGTGCAGGAGCATCCTGTTTGATCGGATCAACGGATGGAGGAGTTATCAGCACGGGATTCCCTCAATGCATCAATGGTTTTGTGGAGGCAAGGAAGGAGGGCTATGCAACTGCCTCGGCAATGGTTTCAACCGACATAGAAGGGAGTGTTGAAATTCCAATGAATAAAATTTACAATCTGAATCTTAACGTTCTTGCGAATTACAATGTCCTAAAAAACAACGACACTGCTCTTCTTACTTTCTTTTCAAATGATTATTCCACAAGCGTTTATTTCCCTCTTCAGCATGAGATATCTCTTCCAGCAGGAAGCTATGAAGTCACAGGATATCTTTTCAGATCCGGAAAGATTGAATTGAGCTCACAGACAACTCAAAAGTGCATGGATGTTCCAAGGGACGGAATTGCAGGATTGCTTGGATTCAAAACATCACAGTGCTATGACATAAACACTCCTTCCCAGGAGCTCAGCCAGATCACCATTGGTGGAGGAAGTGTTACACAGGAATTTGACGAGGATCAGCTAAAACAATCAAATACTCTTGAGATATCAATGCCTGCCCAGGCACTTCCGCAGACGGCACAGGATCTTCAGGAAGTTTACAACATAATAGGGCAGAGTTCATTGGATATAAAATTCAAATGAGAAATAAATTAAGGGTTTTCGTAATGGGCGCGATTTTCATAGCAGGGCTTCTGATTTCTCTAGGGTTTGTGAGCGCGCAGTATGCCTACTCTTCTCCATCATCCTACTATGGGGACTATGCCTCAACCTATTATGGGACATTATCCCAGGATCAATGCGATAGGAATGAGGGCCAGGATTTCATCGTTGAAATACTTCCCGGAGATTGTTCTCCTGCCGTTGTTAGATCGGATCTGCTTGAGGAGCAGAATGTTCCGGTCTTTTGCAAGTTGACTGGATACAAAATAAATCCTTTGATTGAAATCCCACAGATAAGATCAGTCAGTATCGCAAGCGGCTCATATCCGAAGGATGTTGCGTCAATAACATTTCATCCCTACAGGGCAGCTCTGCAGTCAACATCGACTCAATTGATTGGAAGCTCATTTGAAAATAATCTAGGATATGTTGTTTTGTTTTTGAAACAAAATCCAATAGAAAACAACATGCCTAAGGAAGTTGTTGCGAATCTGAGCGCAAGAATATTATATGACGTGACGAGCAGTTTCGGAATAGGCCAGAATCAGCTGATAATTCCTCAACTGAATGAAGAGGAATGGAAAAGCCAATACAAAAATTATGGATTCTGGTATGGGAAGGGATATGTGCGAGCATCCCAGGTCGGCCAGGATTCTGCAATGATCCAGCTTTATTTCGACCCAACCAGGCCTGCAACATCAATCGCATTGTCCAAGAACAAACCCTCATCAATAGTATATCTTCCTGGCTCCGAATGTTCCTATGGGGTTCAGGCAACGCTTGATGACGTGATCTATCCATCTGTTAAGGCTGTCCTGGATGTTGATGGAAACAAGGTCGAAGCATATTCTGGGATGAGAATAAACAGCAAATGCACTGTGAGGAGCATAGACACTTCAAGCTATGGAGCATCACAATCCGTAACCCTGTCCTGCAGCGATGGAACTCACACACTCTACAAATCGGGACTGACTGCAGAATTCACTGCGGACAGCAAGGCTGTTCTTGGAATAGGAGATTCACTTTCTGTTTCAAATGAGAATTACACTGTTGTGTTCATGGGAAGATATCAGAAAGGGGATTTGGCCATAATTGAGAAAGATTCTGATTTGACAAATGGGATTGACAGGAGCAGGGCAATAGTAAATGAAAATCTCAGAATGAAAAATTTCTATGAAAGCGGAACGATTGCAACAGCAAACCTTGGAAACGGCATTTTAATCAATCCGAGTAAAACAATTGGCGCAAAGACAGTCAGCGTCAAGATTCTGGAGGGAGTCACTGCAAAATACTCAACGGCCATTGAAAATTATTATCAATTGGCATCAACCAACTATGAGGAGGTTGTGAAGAGCTGGCCAGAGGTAAAATCATTGGCTGGAGACAAATTCGGGGAGAAGGCCTTGCTTGAGAAGGCTGAGATGGCATTGAAACTTCAGAAGAGCGAAGATGCGGCATCATACTATGAAGAATTCTTGGGCAGATATCCTGATTCAACAATGGTCAATGAGGCCAGACAGAAACTCTCATCACTCACTCTTTCCACGGACAGCAGCAAAGCTTCAGGCATTATTCCAGGAGATTATGCTGATAGTTCCGTAACTCTTGTGGATGTCAGAGAGCCCAGCACCGATGAACTTAGCGTTGTCCTTTATGTAAACAGCCAGACTAGAACACTTGGTCTTGGAGACATGGTGGGAGCCAATTGGACTATCTCAAATATTTTAGATAATTCAGTCACATTCCAGAGAATAACTGATTCGGCTACAAGACAGGCAATGGTGGGCGCATCTGCTCCTGTCGTTCTGGATGAAAAGACCAATGTTAAGATTTCAAAGGTCAATCTTGTAAAATATGCAAAGATAACTTTAGATCCCTATTCAAAGAAAGGCGAAACCTATGCAAATTTCACAGTCCATGTTGGAATTGAAAAGAGAGCAATACAGCTTAGCCCTGACAAAACAAAATCATTGATAGGTGATTTGGATAAGCAAATAAACACCCTTACTAATATCAATAATAAGCTCAGCACCGTTGTTGAACAATGGAAGCGAGCCTGCCTTGTTGGAACAGGGGCTCTGTGGACATGGAATTTCTTTGAAAATCTTTTGAATCCTGGAGAGGCAACGGCAAGAGGCATGATCATGAGCAAGAGGGAAGTAACTCTCGGGGGAAAGACCTATGCCGGAGGATGGAATGAGGCCTGCAGCGATCCTGCAAACTCCAAGGAACAGGGATATACCCTTCAGCAATGCTTGTTTGTAAACAGGGACACGATAGATTCAGACATTATGCTCGCAAAGGATGCGGTTGCAAACTCTAATGAGGTTATGGATGAGGCCCTTGGCGGAGATAATGTTAAAACCAAGGTGGGGATATTTGGATTGAGTAGTGCAATTAATCAAAATGCCTATGCCGATTCGCTTCAGAAAGTAATTGACTCAGACAAAACTGGGAGATACAATGATCTGAAGGGCAAAAATATTTCAGGACTTCTCAAGGAAGGAAGAATCACCCAGTCCGATTTGAGGGATGCATTGTTTGAATTGAATGTTCAGAGCGGATGTTCTGGAAAGACTGAAGGGGTTTGTTCTTCTGAGAGTAAAAAGGTTTCAGAGATTTTAGGAAAGATATCCATTGCTAATGTTAAAAGTGCGGGAGAGGGACAGGTCGATGATTTGGCCATGAACATTGCGGGTTCAACATTCCCCGTTGTTGACACAGTTTCATCATCAGTGGAAAGGCCTGCCTTGATTTTGGATGGGGCTACAAACCCCTATCTTAGAAACAGCACCTACAGCAATTTAGATTCCAGCTTCAAAACATCAAAGGTTGCTTTGCTTGGTTTGAGATCTTCTGCGCAGGGAACTCCTGGAGGACAGGGCAGCTACAGTTATGAAAATTACCTTTTCATTCTCGGAGATGGAAGAACGTCCTACACATATGATGACAGCAAGATCTACAAGTATAACTCTGTTTCTGCGAAGTTCGAGAAAGTTACAGAAGGTGCAGAAATCGCAAATGTTAGGAGAAACATCGGCCCAATAAAGAAACAGGAAAAATGCGACTGGGCCTATCTGTCTAAAACTCCTGAAATCAAATTCTGGGATTCTGGACAGTACAAGGGACTTCCTGCAGTCATGCCCCTTGGACCTTTCAATGGCTACAGAGGATTTTATGTTGCAACAGAATCTCAGGGAACTTCTTTGACTTCAGGATTAACAAGCAGTTCAACAAGTTCTGCATTTGCGGAATCTGGAAGCCCTCAGACATTCACCATATGCAATGTTGGAGAGAACGGGGTTCCAAACTTCGGCGAGATTGGAAGCGATGATGAGGGATGCCAGAGATTCTCCCTTGCTGAGACCTATGCCTCTCAAACAACAATGTGCGGCGGAACGCTTTCAAAGACTGACACCTCTTCACTGGTGAACAGGGCAATCACCTGCATGAAGCAGGCATCTTCACAGTATGGAAAGGCCACGGGAACATTGACAACAAATTGTGGAACATTCAAAATAGGAACAGGAAAATCATCGGTTCCAAATGCGCAATGTGAAGATTTCATGAGCCCAGAGAAATGCACAATAATGTACAATCTCTGTGATCCTGTTATCTGTCCTACGAGCAGATGCAATTGGGGTGGAAGATATCCTGTTGACAATGTCATCTCCTCTGGAATAATCGGAAGCTTGATATTCTGCTCACAGAATGCTGGAACTCCATTGACAAATGGCGGAGTGATGGTTCCAGTTTGTCTTACTGGAATAAATGCGGGTTTGGAAAATTGGATAAGCATAATGAATTCAACAAGAAAATGCTTGAATGAAAGTTTGAATACTGGAAAGAATGTCGGAATTTGCGATCAATTGAAGAGTGTTTACCTATGTGAATTTTTCTGGAAACAGATAAATCCATTCATCAAAACAGGAATCCCATATTTGGTTGAGAGCACAATCAACAAAAGAACGGGTGGAGGAGAATATCTGACATTCAAAGACACATGGGACAATTCCATCAGCCAATTCAATTATGTTACCCAATATTACGGAGCAAATGCCTTGAAAGCATTCCAGGTCAGAAGCACAGAGGAAGCGGGATCACTAATCTGCCAGTCATTCATTGGACTGAGATATCCGAATCAGGGAGATCTGTTCAGTGAGCTTTCACAGCCAGAATCTCCAGTACAATACACTGCATGGTTTGACGAGGAAACCTATTCTTCTGTGACTGTTCCTCCAATTTCACATTACAAGGTTTACTACCACATCTATGCCGGCAAGGATGCCCCTGCCTACTGGAGTGTTTATCTTTCAGAACCTCAGTCATACACCTACCCGCTTTCAGAGAGAGCAACAATCGCTTCAGGATATCTTGAAACAGGCGGATCGGTTGATGAAACCAGGGATACGACTTTGGCCTCTGGTTACAAGAAACTTTGCATAAGCATAAATGGGGTGGCCAAATGCGATTTCCAAAAAGTGTCCACTGGATTCGGAGTAAATGAATTGGTTAATTATTATGTGCAGGACCAGACCGTTCCAGGATATGAGATCACAACTGCTGATCAATGTACTTCGGGAACATCTTCATTGTTGACTGGAAAGGATCTTGCAACTTCCCTTGTTCCGGTTGTGACTTCTCCAGGCCAGGGAGCTCTCGAGGAAACATTGCAGCCAGAAATATTCAGAAGAGGAATAGTAAGAATATGCAGCCAGGATGATCCTGGAAAGGGAGCGGACGAGGGAAGATGGTCTGAAATAGGATTCTGCGATTCAAATAGAAAAATGAGATGCTGGCTTGATACCAGCAGCGTTAAGGGAGCAATTTCTGATCTAAATCTTTCAGGTATGACAATTGAAGAGGCAAAGTCCAAGCAGGCAGAACTTTTCAATGTCATGGGAACTTTCTTCAATGACACGACAAGCAACGTCACCATCAATGCGCTGAGAAATAATGTTAATGACCCATTGAGCCCATTGAGTGTTCAAATAGAGGCAATGACGCCTTCGTCTTCGGATGAGTACACAATTTCATCAATAATCGGGTCAAACATCAGCCTGCTTAATTCTCTTGCTCGATATAGCAGATACGACAAGATCCAGGCAGAGGCCCAATTGCTCATCGGAGAGATATACAACAAGGTTGTTGACAGACTGTTCCAGCTGGCTCCAAGAGCTGCAACGGCAATTAGTCAGGCTCCTGGCTGCGGAAATGCCCAGCAATATAACTCTGTAATATCAAATCTTGTTGGAGTTAATACTGTTTGGAAAAGTTCCAGCAGAAATTATGATGCGGCAACAATTATTGAGGCATTGATCATGAAAGAATCTTCTGGAATCCCATCGGCTGTTACCCAGACCAAATTAACAAAGGCGGGCATGAAACAGGCATGCGGGCTTATGCAGATGTTGCCAGTTACTGCTTCAACTGGAAAGGATGATTGCACTGGATTGCTTGATGCTCAAAATAATTTGAAGATCGGAGTTCCCCTATTCTCTGAATATGTTAAAAAATTCAGCGGCACGGATGATCCTGTAAGATTTGCCTTGGCAGCATGGCATGCGGGTTCATCGGCATCGGGCCTGGAAAAATCAACATGGTCAGAAGCATCGGCGCTTCTTGCGAATAGGGCAGACACATTGGGCACAAGAACGGTTGATTATGTTGAGGATATTGTGGGGCCATTCTACACTTCATGTCAAAATTCTTCGGCTCAAACAACAACCCCTACAACTCAAACGCCAACAGTGCAACCTGTGAAAACAGCATCAAATGATTCATTATCTCTTACGGCATACAAGACTGCCCAGAATTCTGCAAATAAAATAGTTTCAATGGAGAATGTAATCAATCAATATCCTGCAACAAACGGATCGGTAAAGGCCATAGACTATTTATTCAATCTTGCCAGCAATTTCAAGAACCAATCACTTTTCGCCGAGATTGCCAGGAAATACAATAATCCTGTGCAGGCAGAAATGAATCCATATGTCTACAAAAGGGCCCTGGAGGCTGACAACAGGTCCAAGGCGCTGCTTGCAAATAAGACGGCATAATTCTATTTCTTTTTCAAAAAAGAACTTTAATTAAGAAAAAATATTCTAGAAAAAAACTTTAATTAAGAAAATGAAATGCGGAGAACAGGATTTGAACCTGTGAAGGCACTAAGCCACTACGGCCTAAACGTAGTTCGTTTGACCGCTCCGACATCTCCGCATTAATCATAAAGAATTAAGAGAATATTTAAAGTTATCACTCACTGCCAAGAGGATTATCATTTTCTTTTAAATGATCTGCGAATACTTTTAAAATCTGGCAGACTTTCTCGCTTTTACATCTCTCTGAAAGATTATCCAAATAAACTTTCTTAAAGGATAGCTCATAAAACTCTCGTTTATACTTCTTATAAGTCCATTTTGTTACATAGCTTTGAATATTCAAGTTAGTCAGCATTTTTTGCGTATTCCTCAGCAATCTTTCACTTGAGCTTGCAAGTCTTACTCTTTTTCTATCTTTTCTGCTGCCTTCTGTTATCAGCAGACCAATAATAAATGCATTTTGTATGCTTTTTTCTTGAATTGTAACGTTCTTGGGAACATCGACAATATTGCTTTTTTTACCTTTAGGAATTTCAAAAACTTGACTTAATAACTCTTGTACTGCTTTAGAATAAACCGTTAAATGATAGGTCTGTAATCGGCCATCTCTTTTCCTTACGGGAATAACGGTTGTTTTTATATCAAAAAGTTGAAAAATTATTTGGGATAATATTTCCAATGTTCTTTTATTTGAGATTTCAATAGTGGTGGTAAATTGATTTTTCTTTAAATGCCCATCTCCAATAATCATCCCCACCAGGCATACTAGCTCTTCAGTCATTCTTAATGGTACTTTCACGCTCTTAGATGGCCCATATTTTGCTCGTAAGTATATGCTCTCCCCATCTAAGGAGTCTGTTCTCATTATTTTAGCTAACTTCAATACCTCTGTTTTGTAATCCACTTAACTTATAACCGTATAAAGTTTATATATTTATACCTGGCCCGTTTCATAACCTTGACAATCAACTTTCCCTTTTCATGCTTAAAAGCTTTTACTTTATACAAAATCAAAGAAAATACTCTCTAGGATTGTACTCTATTTAGAATTAAGGGGTCAAAGGTATTTATTTCTTAGACGATGCAGGGGAAATCCAAAGAATTGTGTTTCCTCTAACAAATGATAGACCCAAGCTTCGTTTCATCTCGTTGTTCACGATTTCTTTTGTATTATCCACTACGATATTTATGTGGATATCAAACGCAAGCAATGTTCCAACCAATTGTTTATTGTCTTTCAATTCTATCAAGATCTCTTTACCTTTAGACTCGTTCAATAAATCCAATGGCCTTTCTATGCCGTTAACCATAGTACAATTTCTCGAAAGAAGTTTTTAAACCTTTTTGTGCTGTAAACATCATTTATTATTGGAAAATTCTACTCAGATTACAATCCTTCTCGAAAGGTATTTAAAGCACCCTTTTATTTACATTTTTATGAAGAAGATAAGCGGTGGAAAATACCATGCTTCCAGAAAGAAGAAACTCTGCGAGAGACACAGCCCTCCAAGGCTTACCACTCTTGGTACGGAGAAGAGAAAGGACTTGAAAACAAAGCACGGAACTGTCAAGAAAGTACTTCTTTCCATGGACAAGGCATTCGTTTTGGACAAGAAAACAAACAAAGGAAAGGTTGTAAAGATCAAATCAGTTATTCAAATTCCTTCAAACAGATATTTGAAGAACATTCTTATGAAGGGTGCAGTAATTGACACCGAAATGGGCAAGGCAAAGATAACAAACAGACCTGGACAAGAAGGAAACATCTTTGCCGTTCTGATCTAATAATCATTCAATTTCTCGTCGCTATTTTATACAATCGGCACATACCTATATGCTGCAGTGGCGAAAGGTTTAAAAAGCAAAACCGAAAGCTTTATAAATCAATATTTGATTGTTTTAAAGTAAAATGTCTTCGAATGTAAAAAAGTGTCCGGAATGTGGTTCTACGAGGCTGATTTATGATGAACAGAGAGGAGAAAGCGTATGCTCTGACTGCGGACTGGTAGTTGAAAGGGAAATGATTGACCAGGGACAGGAATGGAGAACTGGCTTTGATGATGGACCTAAGAAAGGAAGGGGCGGAGCACCACTATCTCTGCAGAAATTTGACAAGGGACTGACAACAAACATTGGAGAGACTTCTGATATTTACAAGCTTGGAGAGAAGAGAATCAAGAAATACAGCCGACTTAAGAAGTGGCAGGAAAGGGTCTCAACAAGCATCGAAAGAAACCTTAGACTTGCAATGTCTGAATTGAGAAAGGTTGCTAACTTTTTGAATCTTCCAAATATTGTCAAGGAAGAGGCATCCAGAATCTACAATCTTGTTCTTCAGCGAGGCCTTGTCAGAGGAAGAAGCATGGAATCAGTAATCGCAGCCTGCATCTATGCTGCCTGCAGAACATACAATATTCCAAGAACACTTGATGAGATTGCGGCAACATCCGATGTTGAGAGAAAGGAAATCGGAAGAACATACAGATTCATAACAAGAAAGCTTGCAATAAACATAACTCCAAGCAATCCAAAGGACTACATCTCAAGATTCTCATCCGTACTTCATTTGTCTCCAAAGGCGCAGAATGACGCCTTGAAGATCTTGAAGAGAGCAGAACTGTCTGAGCTGACATCGGGAAGAGGTCCGGCAGGAATTGCGGCAGCAGCATTGTATGTTGCAGCTTTATTGAATGGGGAAAAGAGAACCCAGAGAGAAGTTGCCGACGTTGCAGGAATCACGGAAGTAACAATCAGAAACAGATACAAGGAACTTCTTGGAAAGCTAGGCCTTGAAGAGAAATTGAAGATCAAGGAAGCAGAGAAGACAGTTAAATAATTTTCTTGAAGGTTATTCTAAAAATTAGTTTCTACTTATTTTATCTCTACTGAATCCAAATCTCTCGGAAGGAAAGAATTCTTGAACACTTTTTTTGCTTCTTTCAGAACTGCGGCCTCATGGATCTCATATCTCTGGGAGACATGGGTGAGATAAAGCGATTTGGCCTTTGATTTCTTTGCGATCATTGCTGCTCTCTCGGCCGTAAGATGCTTGTAGTTGTCTGCCTTGTCCTCATCGGCCTTCATGTAGGTTGATTCGCAGACAAGAACATCGGCATTTTCTGCCGCCTTGAAACAATTTTCATTCAATGCGGTGTCCATGATGAAAGAGATTTTCTTTCCTTCTTGGACATAGGTCACTTTTTTAGAAAGAATCTTTTTTCCATTGAAAACAATGTCTTCTCCTCTCTGCAGCTTTCCTATAATTGGACCTTTCAGTCCAAGTTTCTTTATTTTAGCAACATCCATTCGGGTTTTTGGCTTTTCTTCGAACGAATAGGCGAGAGCCCTGATACCATGGTCCATCCTATATGCTTTCAAAATGAATTTATCATTGTAGATTGTTCCCTCATCAACCTCATGAACTTTGATGTCTATCTTTCCTTCAAAGATGAACATGGAGAGCATGGTTTCTATGAATCTCTTTGTTCCAGATGGCCCATAAATATCCAATGTCCTATTGTAATTGTTAAGAGCAAGGGTTTGAAGGAGTCCGGGAATTCCAAGAATATGGTCTCCATGCCAGTGGGTAATCAATATTTTTGTAAGTTTGCAGGGATTTATGTCGGCCTTTCTGAACTGTCTCTGGGTCCCTTCTCCACAGTCAACAAGGATGTTCTCATCTTCATATCTCAGAAGCATGGCTGTGTGATTCCTACTTCTTGTGGGAATTGCTTGGGATGTTCCAAGAAAGGTCAGATCCATGACCTCATCAAGAAACTAAGCTTTAAATATATTCTTTCCACTATCATAATTATGGGAAAGACAGTCAAATTGAAAAAGCAATTAATTTCAACAAAGAAAAAAATCAAGGCCACATTTAGTGCAGGAAGGGTAACTAGCAATGCCTCCGATGCTTTCCAGGCACATGAGAGCGGAAGATTTGGAGAAAAGGTGGAGGGCAAGATACAGTATTCTTTGGTCGAGGGGGCATATCTTCTGGGAAAGGGCAGGCTTGAAGTTGTCCAGGGAAAGAAGAATATCAAATTTGATAAATTCATAGAATTGGCATCGGAGAAAGAACCAAATTTCATGGCCAAATATCAGGTTTTCAAGGATCTGAGAGACCGGGGATACATTGTCAAAACTGCATTGAAGTTCGGAGCAGATTTCAGGGTTTACGGCAAGGGCGTTAAACCCGGAGAGGACCATGCAAAATGGATTGTCTTTCCAGTGTATGAATCCTCAATAATGACCTGGCATGATTTTGCCGCAAAGAACAGGGTTGCCCATTCAACAAAAAAGAATCTTCTTATCGCCATTGTGGATGATGAGGGCGATGTGACCTATTATGAATGCAATTGGACGCGTCCATAAAGAACCAAGGTTCTTCATTCATCTCCTTTTCAATATTACGGTTTCTCATACATTTCCCTTTCAATAGCTACGGTTTCTCATACATTTCCCTTTCAGTAGCACAACAAAGTTTAAAACAAAACATTTCTTTTGACATCAATGGATGCCAATTCATTCAATGTGAATGTTCTAAAAGAGAAACCAAGAATTGTGGCTCTTCTGACTGCGAAGGGGCCATCGGTAGCTCCTGCGGTCGCTAAGGAAACGGGACTCAATAGTTTTCTTGCATCGGCCTTGCTTTCAGAATTATTGCATGAGAAACTGATAAAAGCATCCCACATGAAAGTTGGAGGCGGACCATTATACTATATTCCGGGACAGGAGGCAATGGTTGAAAATTTCATACAGTATCTTGCCGGGAAGGAAAGAGAGGCATTCAAGCTTATCAAGGCCGAGGAGATCCTGGAGGATTCAACCCAGGAGCCGGCCATAAGGGTCGCACTGAGGGCGATAAAGGATTTTGCAGTTCCAATGAAGATCCATCTGGAGGATGGGGAAAGAATCTTCTGGAAATTACATACCATCGGAAAGGAAGAATTTGAAAAAAGAATCAATTTCATTCTTAATCCAAAGCCCAGGGAAATTCCAAAGGAAATTGCTGTTGAAGCATCAAAACCTGTTTCCGTTCTTGAGGTCCAAAGACCAGTTGCTGAGGAGAAGGAAGTGGGGGAAAAGACAGTAGAGGAAGAAAAGCCTGAAAAGGCAGAGAAGAGATCCAAGAAGGAAAAGAAGACCAAGGGGTCATTTGATTTTGAGGTGGACTGCTGGCTAAGGGACAATAATGCTTCTGTGATTGAGATGTCAAAGGACGGCAAGAATGCCACTGGCAAAATATCACTTCCTGGAAAGGGGGATTATTTTCTAATTGCAAGAAACAAGAAGACTCTTGATGAGATGGATCTTGTTATTGCAAATCAGATAGGGTTGCATGAAAAGATGCCCATTCTCCTTCTGGCCAATGGAAAACTCAACAAAAAGGCAGAGGAAGTGTTCGGTTTGTTCAAGGGAATCACCCTCCAAAGGCTATAATCACCCTAGTTGGCACAGGACAGGGCACAGGGTCAATGGGAAGCCGGCGTGGGGTCATCGTAATATTTAAATAGGGTCTTCAATGGGTAGTAATTATGGGAAGAATAAAAGGTACAATAATAAAGAGAAGCGGAAAGGATCTTGTTAAGTATAACAAGGGCAAATTCAATTCTAGCTTTGATGACAATAAAAAGCATGTTAAACAAATTCTGCCTGAAGTCGATAAGAAGTTCATAAACAGCATAACTGGATATGTGACTCGACTTGTTAAAAGAGAAGAAACTAAGAAGTAATTTACGGAGATAAAGTAATGGAAAGAAGCGACGAAAATATCGTATTTATTGGCGGAAAGCCATTTATGAATTATGTTACTGCTGTTGTCATGCAATTTACCACAAAGGGAGCTCGGGAAGTCAATGTCAGGGCTCGAGGGAAGTTCATTGCCAGGGCAGTTGATGTTGCAGAGATATGCATCAAGAGATTTTTGAAGGAGAGAGGGGTTGTTGTCAAGAAAATAAGCATTGACAGCGAGGAATTTGACAACAGGGAAGGAAAAAAAGTGAGCGTAAGCCTGATTGACATTGTTCTTGGATTGAATAGATAATTTTTCAGGCATTCCGATTGTGCTTCTTTACAACAAAAAAAGTTAAAAAGAGTCTAATCACTATTTTTATATTCTAAAAAAGAAGGAATTGAAATATGGTACATAAACAGAAAGAGGACGAGGACGCATTGCTCAGTATTCTAACTCTAGTTTCTCCGGGAAGTTCATTGAGGGCCGCGATAGACGACATCGCCAAGGGAAGAATGGGGGCACTTATCGTCGTGGGAAATCCTCCCGAGGTCATTGAACTAATCAACGGGGGTTTCGAAGTAAATTGCAAATTCTCCCATCAGAAACTTGTTGAACTGTGCAAGATGGACGGAGCAATAGTGATTGACAGCGAGCTCAAAAAGATTCTCTATGCAAATACCCAGCTAATTCCAAATCCAAAAATTGAAACCACGGAAACTGGAACAAGACACAAGGCTGCCGAAAGAACCGCAAAGCAGGTAGACCAGATGGTCATTGCGGTTTCGGAAAGAAAGGGAAGCATAACGCTTTACAAGGGCGAGACCAAATACGTTTTGAGGTCTACCCAGGATCTTCTCAACCGATCAGGGGAGACTCTGAGAATGCTTGAGAATCACAAGGAGATATATCATGAACTTATGCTCAACCTTAATGTTCTTGAATTTACAAATCTTGCAAGCCTTAATGATGCCATTCTTGCTATGCAAAGGGCAGAGATCATTGAAAGAATAGAGCAGATTGTGAGAAGATATATCATAGAACTGGGGGTGGAGGGAGCACTCATTGAAATGCAGCTGAAGGAAATAATAAAGGGAATTTCCAAGGAGGAATTGCTCATTGTCAAGGACTATAGTCTGAAGGATGAACTTTCCACCAAGGTTGAGCTATCAAAGCTTTCTCTTGAAAAGCTTATTGACACGACAAATATTCTCAAGATTTTGGGCTATGACAAAATTGAGGAGGTGGTCGAGGTGAAGGGGCACAGGATCCTGGCAAAGATTCCTCTGCCAAAGGAAAAGACCGCGTTGCTAATAACTCGTCTGGGAAATCTTCAGGGAATAATCTCCCTGCCAGAGGAGAACATATCGGAACATCTTGGGGACGAGGCGGCAAAAGTATTCACAAGGGAATTGTCAAATCTCAAGGAACAGGTAATGCTTGGAAAGAAGATCTAGTTCCTAGAATTTTCTTTTTCTTCTTTCAGAAATTACATAGGTAATGTAATAGATCAATGCAATTGCCAGAATAAATACTATGAACATATCGACATATTCTGTGTAGGCATAGACCAGCTTCCAATTCTTTTCTAGGAGATATCCCAGCCCGATCAGAATGGCATTCCAGATTCCCGCTCCAATTACGGTGAAGATTGAGAATTCAAAAACATTCATTCTTGAAACCCCTGCGGGAATTGAAATAACATGTCGTATGCCTGGAATAAATCTTCCAATGAGGATTGTTATGTCTCCTTTATTTGCAAACCACTCCTCTGATTTTTTCATATGGCCTTCATTGATCAGGAAGTATTTTCCAAACTTTCTCACAAAGGGGATTCCACCATAGTATCCAAGATAATATGAAAACAGAGAACCGGCAAGGCATCCAAGGGTGGATGCAATCAGGACTGTCCAAAATCCAAATGTGAGGTTGGCAACAAGAAATCCTGCGAAGGGCATGACCAGTTCGGATGGCAGGGGGAACATTGTGCTTTCAAGGGCCATGAGAAAGAATATCCCCCAGTATCCTACTGAGGTGACGAATGCAGTTATATTATTCACAAATAGGTCTACAATCATGGTTTTTTATGGAAACATGCCTGTGGGCAGATTTGAACTGCCGGCATCTGCCTTATGAGAGCAGTGTTCTACCGGGCTGAACTACACAGGCCTACTGATAATACAGAGTAAAAAGAGCTATTTAAAAGGTTTCTGCTGGAGAGAAAAGGATTTATAGGGAATCACACTTGGAAGTATATGGCAAAGAGGTGGACAATGGTTTTGTTGCTTTTGGTCCTTATGGCTAGTGTTGTTTCTGCCCAGATTTCTCAGGAGGCCCAGGAATCTTCTAAACTTGCCCAGAATCTTGTTGCAAAACCTATTTTTCCTCAAGAACCCTCAAAAAATCCCCTGGATGCTTTTACGGAAGCCCCAAAAATACTGGGGATAGAACTTCCATTCTTTTTTGAAGTGAAAAGCGCAATCACTTCAATCATCGGTTTAAACAAACCCGTAGTGCTGGGTTCTCACAGATATAACAATGGAGATACGCTGACTTTATTTTTTGATCCAAATCCTAATCTCAAAAAGTTGACTGTTTCTCCCAGTCTAGAGATTATATTCAATGAGGTGGGAAGCAGCACCAAGTTTTCAACCAAATTTTTCAGCATGGGTGCTCCGGGATTGGGATTTTCAACAAGCGTTAATTTTGGTTTCGGATAGTTCTTTTTTTATTCTTTCTGCAGCATTTTTCATATCCTCTGGAGAAATCTTTCTGGTTTTCAGTTTTATATTCTGCCCATCACCCTCATGTCTTGGAATAATATGGAAATGAACATGGAAAACATCCTGGCCCGCATGGCTTCCATTATTTTGAAATAGGTTGAATGCTTCCGCACCACAGGATCTTAGGATTCCAGGAGTAATTGTTTTAATTGCTTTCATGATCTTCCCTAAATCTCTTTCTGTAATTTCAACCAGGGAGGGATAATGTTTTTTTGGAACGATTAGCGTGTGACCAAGGTTTACGGGATTAATATCCAGGAATGCAAATGTATCTTTGTCCTCATAGATCCTTTCACAGGGGATCTCTCCCTTTACAATCTTACAGAATATGCAGCTGTCCATGTTTTATTGGGACATTCTGAATTTAAAAACATTTTTTATGAGAAGATCATTCTCTCTTTTGTTCAAAAAAGTATTGTCAATCATGTACCTTGTAAATTCTTTCTTACCTATTCCAATCTTCTTGGCCTGCTGCCACCCCAGGCAATAGGCCTCAAGTTCCTTCGGATTGTCATAATACTCAAATTGCATTATCTGCTTTCTGAAGTTTATGCCCTCCTTCTTTCTTTGGATGCAGTGGGTCAGCTCATGGAGTATGTCTAGATAGAAGTGCTCGGGATCTTCCCGGAGATAGCGATAGGGGAAGATGATATGTTTTGGATCGAGAACGTTCGGACAGGTTGAGCGAGTGCTGAACTTTATTTTTTCTTCTTTCAGAAATTTTATCCTATGGGCTTTTTTCTTGATGAGAACCTTTAGGGTGTATGAATTTTCCAAACCCAGGAAAAGATCATAGACTGTTTGCATGGTGTTTTTCTTTACCCTGTCTATTCTAAGAAAGTCTTGAATTTTCATTTCAGATTCATAACTTTTCGGAGTATTAAATCTTCGTCTTTTTTTCTTGTCCAATGGAGCCTTCCGAATGTGACCAGAATGTAATTTATTGATCTCCAACGGTTTTTTGGAAATAATTGTTCAAGATCTTTTTCTATCTTGTGGGGATTTTTGTTTTTTGTCCATCCTAGTTTTTGGGAAAGTCTGGCAACATGGGTGTCCACCCCAATGGCATCGACCCCCCGGGCCTCTGCAAGATAAACATTTCCAACCTTTCTTCCAACTCCGGGAAGTTCCATCAACCCATCAAGATCATTTGGAATTCCATCTTCGGATATTCTTCTGGCAGCTTCTTTTATGTTTCTAGATTTTGTTTTGTAGAAGTTGATTGGTTTGATTATTTTTTGAATATCTTTCAAAGGGGCTTTTGCAAGTTTTTTTGAAGAAGGATATTTTCTGAACAGTTTTTCAGAAACTTCTATTGTAACCTCGTCCCTTGTCTGGGCGGAGAGGATTGTTGAAATCAGAACTTTCCATTCTTCATTCCATCCTTCGGCCGCAAGCCTCATGGGTTCCCGATTTTCAATTTTCTCAATGGCTTTAAGTTGTTTTAGGGCTAATTTAGAATTCATTTTTCCTCTTTGGGTAAGGATGGACTCGTCGGGAATCGAACCCGAATCTCACCCCTGCCAGGGGCAAATAATAACCTTTATACTACGAGCCCTTACCTTAAATTTTCAAGAAATAAGACAGTTAAAAGCTTATCGTTTCCTACTCTTCCTTGACCCTTGTCTCTACAATCTTTCCAGCCTTCTCAAATTCAATCTCCCCGTTTATTAGTTGTCTGACTGTTTCCTTTAGGTCTTTGATTTTCACTCTTATTTGTTTTGTTGAATCTCGGTCTCTGATTGTGACATCTTTCTTCTTTGGAGAATCCTCATCGATTGTTATGCAGTAGGGTGTTCCAATTTCATCATTTCTGGAGTATCTTCTTCCTATGCTTCCGCTGATATCATAAGAAATGTTGTATTCCTTTCTCAAATCAGAAACTATTTCATTTGCAAGGGCCTCATATTCTGGCTTTTTGACTATTGGGAAAATGGATGCTTTCACAGGGGCAAGCTTTGGAGGAATTCTGAGAACAACATTGTTCCTTTTCTCATCGAATTGATAGGCCTTTGTTAGAATTGCAAGGAAAACTCTTTCTATTCCGAATGTTGGCTCGATTACCTTTGGAACCAATCTATTTTTGTATTTCTCATCAAAGACATCCATCTTTTGATTGCTTTCTCTTTGATGTTGGCTGAGATCGTACTGTCCCCGGTTGGCAATTCCTGCAATTTCCTTGCTTCCGAAGGCATATTCATAGTCTATGTCAAATGTTGCGGAAGAATAATGTGACAATTCATCTTTCATATGCTCTCTTATCTTTATTTCTTCAAGCCCTATGCTCCTAAACCAGAGGATCTGTTCGGCAAGCCAGTAGGCATGCCACTCTTCCAACTTTCCATCCTTGAGCATTTCTCCTATGGTTGTTTCGGTAAGTTTGTCCTTTCCAGCAACCTGGGTTTTGGCATCCAACAGTCTCAATTTCAAACTAGTATGTTTCTTTTCAAGTATGTCGCATTTGGTTTCTTCAAAGTTTATGAAGAATTCCAATTCCCCTATGTGGAATTCTCGGCTTCTGAAAAGGAAGTCTCTGGGGGCAATCTCGTTTCTGAAGCATCTTCCGATCTGGGCAATTCCAAATGGAAGATTTTTTCTAGAAGTTTGCTGAATAAGTTTAAAATTCATGAACATTGCCTGGGCAGTTTCTCCTCTCAAATAGGCTTCGGTTCCTTCGAGTGGGCCGACCTGGGTCTTGAACATCAGATTGAAAGTTCCCTTGACATCATATTCGCCACCGCAATCACATTTTGCTTTTCCAACCTCATTCTTGTCTATCTTTGTGGCCTTCTTGCATTTTTTGCATACCACGGCAACATCGGAAAAGTTTTGAACATGGCCAGATGCTTTCCAGGTTTTTGGATGGGAGATAATGCTTGCCTCCATTCCCACAATGTTATTTTTTCCATGGACAAAATAATCCCACCAGTTCTTTCTGATGTTGTTCAGAAGTTCTGTTCCAAGGGGACCGAAATCCCAGAATCCCGATAGTCCGCCATATATCTCTGAGCTTCTGAAGATGAATCCTTCTTTCTTGCAGAATGTGTAAAGGTCCTCTATGGTCACTTTCTTTTCCATGATTATCATATCTTCTAGGTCGTTTTAAACTTTACGAGATTAAACTTTCTTAGGAAGAAAATTTAATGAAATAATGGGCTCTTAGAGAGATTTCCATCACGGAATTAAAAAAGAAAAATAAAAGAAAAAGCAAATTATGGGAAATCTTATTTCTTAGCGATATTGAAGACTTCCTTAAGGGCTACCACAACTGTTGCAGGAACTACCAATGCAATGATCGCATCGAGAACGCTGCCTAAGTTTACAAGTGTAACAGTTCCAAGGACATCTTTACCGATGAAAGCTGCCAAAAGGAACGCAATTGAAGCCATGACGAAAGGCTCAACTTCTTTTGCACCAATGGTAAGTAGACCGATGATGAGTCCAAGTAAAACAAGGACTGCAACTACGGTTGGACTAAGGCTGACCCAAACTCCCAAACCTACCAAAACTGCAATAATTACACCTATGAGGAAAGCCCAGCTCCCTAATAGATTAACTTTTGCCATAAAACCTCCTTTGATATATATGTTAGCAAATAACCTTTTATAAACATTCTCGGAAAAAATAGGGCGAACTTCATATTTTTCATAAGATTTATATAAATTTCAATCCATGTTTTCATTGAAAGGAGGTTGATGATGAAAAAACTTTTACTAGAATTCAAAGAATTTCTAAAAACTTACAAAGTTATCGGATTGGCAATCGCATTCATAATCGCGGTGGCTGCATCCGCATTGGTTAAGTCTTTGGTAAATGACATTGTGATGCCTACGGTAACTCCATTCATTCCCGGAGGAGCATGGAAGACCGCAACAGTCGCTCTTGGCCCAATGGTCTGGAACATAGGGTCCTTTGCAGGAGAGTTGGTAAACTTTGTGATAATCGCCTTTGTCGTTTTCCTGATGGCAAAGATGCTGATCAAAGAGGACAAGGTTAAGAAGTGAATTTAATTTATTTTTATTTTTTATTTATAACAATCTTTAAAAGTAATCCTGGACCCTAAATATTGTGCGCGGGTGGTCCAGCGGCTACGGCACGGGCCTGCAAAGCCTGTATTCGGGGGTTCGAGTCCCCCTCCGCGCTTTCACAAGTGAAAGTTGCGAAGCCTTAATGTCTCCGCGCTTTTTCAGAGAAAAAGGTTGCGGAGCGAGACTTTAGTCGAATCCGCGCTTTTGTAAGGAAACTACGTTTCCTTGACATTCAACCTTCCTTCAATAGTAAAAAGAGTGATTAAACATGAACATAACCTATACGACCTTTGACTTCCTTGCATGGCCACTTTGGATTTTTCTTATATGGGATGCGGTTCTGGATTTGAAAAAAGCAAGGGGCAATTGGAGAGCAAAGGTCAGATTGGCGATTGGAATAATCGGACTGGTTGCAGATTTGATCTTCGTTTTGTTCAAGCCATTCGGATAGGATAGGTTTTTTAATTGGGATTTCTTGTTTTTTACATGACTGGGAGAGAGGTAGTGATTGAATTGCAGAATGTTTGGAAAAGTTATTCCGAGGGGCATGTAAATGCCCTGCAGGATTTTAGTGTCAAGATACATAATGAGGACTTTGTGGCGATAGTCGGCCCATCCGGTTCTGGAAAGTCCACCTGTATGAACCTTATCGGTCTTCTGGACATTCCCTCCAAGGGAAAAATCATGCTGGATGGAAGAGACATCTCTAAGCTTTCTGAAAATGAATTGGCAAGACTGAGGGGGCAGAAAATAGGATTTATCTTCCAGCAGTTCAATCTGATTCCTACCTTAACTGCTTTGGAGAATGTTTTGCTTCCGGTCATGTTCCAAAATGAAACGGATCATTCGAAGGAGAGGGCAATTGATCTCTTGACAAAGGTGGGATTGGGGGAGAGAATAAATCACAGGCCTTCCCAGATGTCGGGAGGAGAGCAGCAGAGAGTTGCAATTGCTAGATCTTTGATAAATGATCCTGAGATTATTTTGGCAGATGAGCCAACGGGAAATCTTGATTCCAAAACCGGAAGACAGATCATGAGTCTTCTTGTTGACCTGCATGAAAAGGACAAGAAAACTCTTGTCATAATCACCCATGATCCAAGGGTCGCGGACTTTGCCCACAAAACAATAAACATAATCGATGGAAAGATCTCCCATGACCATATGGCTGAAAAGTCTTTTCTTTGGAAAAAGAATGGTCTGAGCAAATAGCGTAACACTTTTAAGGGCAGAATAATATAATATCATGTTCAATAAAATGGAAAAAAGAGGCTTGGTGATTGCGTCATTGTTTTTTGTGTCAGTTGTCCTAGCAATGGCTTCTGTTTCTGCCTTTGAGGAAAATTACACCTATTCCATGGTCACGTCATCTTCAATACAAATTTCTTCATTAAGGTATGAGCCATATCCCGTTGAACCTAATGAACAATTCACATTATGGATCAAAATTCAGAATATCGGATCGGTTGATGCAAGGGATGCGACCTGCAAGGTTGTTCCGGACAAACCATTTTCACTTTACCAGGGAGATTCTATCCAATCCTATGGCACTCTCAACAGCGGAGATTCTGCGGTTTTTGATTTTTCCTTGAAAGTTGATGGGGATGCCGTTGATGGGGACAATGAGCTGATTGTGCAATGCATAGACAATCCTGCATCAGGTGCATGGATGGTCAAGAAGATAAACATCAAGGTTCAGACAAGATATCCCACATTAAACATTGTAAATGTCAAAACCGTTCCAGAATTTGTTGAGCCTGGCAATAAGGCCCAGTTGCTGATCACACTTGAAAATCTGGCCGACAGCAGCATGAAAGACATTTCGGTTAAGCCTGATTTTTCTTTGGTTTCACTTGCTCCATATCAGGAGATGGGGGAGAAGAAGATAAGAAGAATTGCTGCCGGAGAGGTCATGGATCTGATATTCAACATTGTTGCTCTTCCTGACGCAAAGGGAGGAATTTACAAAGTTCCATTGGCAGTAACATTCACCGATGATCTCGGGACACCCTACACTCTGGACGGAACAATTGCCGTAGAAATAAACTCCAAGCCCGATTTGGAAGTTTATGTTGACTCCAGCGACCTTACAACCAGTTCAAGGACAGGAAATCTCATATTCAAGATTGTTAACAAGGGATTGACCGATGTCAAGTTCATGAACATAAAGCTTTTGGAGGCCAGAAAGCTGAACATCATCTCCGGAAATACGGTTTACATCGGGAATGTTGACAGTGATGATTTCGAAACTGCAGAATTCAGGGTAAGCGTTGGAAGCAACAGCATAGTGTTTCCTGTTGAGATTGAGTACAAGGACATAAACAACAAGGCCCACAGTGAACAGCTGAATGTTACCTATTCTCTTGCATCAAAATCTGAATTGGGCCAGGGCGGAGGAATTACTTCCTGGATAGTTTTAATTGTAATTGCGGTTGTGGCATTTATCGCATACAGAAAAAGAAAGATGCTTGTTGAAAAAGTGAAAAGCTTTTGGAAATGAGCTTCTATGGTTTTAGGAGATTTGTCAAATGATTAAAGATTATTTTTCTCTGGTGCTAAAGAACTTTGAAAGAAGAAAACTTAGAGGGATGCTGACTGTTCTAGGAATATTCATCGGCATAATGGCCATCGTTGCCCTGATATCGCTGACACAGGGAATGCAGGATGCCATAACCAGCCAATTTCAAAAACTGGGCACCAACAGGATAACTGTCAGTGCCGGAGGAGTAAGCCTTGGTCCGGTCGGTTCGGAGCTGACAACGGCAAAGCTTACGGACAGGGACATAAAAGTAATTTCTGAAGTTCCAGGAGTGGAGAATGTTGTGGGAATACTTCTGCAGACTGCAAGAATTGATTTTAACAAACAGGTGATCTATGGGAGCGTTGGAGGGGTTCCGACGGATTCCGAAAGTCAAAAGGTCATTGATGGCATGAGCTTCTTTGAAATTGATGTTGGAAGAAGTGTGAGGGATGGGGACAGGTACAAGGCAGACCTGGGATTCAATTTTGTGGACGGGGCATTCGACAAGGACATGAAGATTGGAGACACTTTCCAAATTGAGAAAACTGATTTTAGTGTGGTCGGAATAAGAAAGAAGGCGGGAACGGGGATGCATGATGGCATAATAAAAATACCTCTGGAAACGGCCAGGATAATCTTCAATGAACCGGAAAAGCTCAGCATGATCTTTGTCGTGACCTCCAAGAATGCAAACACCGGAGACATCGCAGAACATATCAAAAAAGACCTTAGAAAATCGAGAAATGTTAAGGAGGGAGAGGAGGATTTCACGGTCATGACTTCGGAACAAACAATCGGGATGCTGAATCAAATTCTTTCGGTAATCCAAATAATTCTTGTGGGCATATCTGCCATTTCACTAATTGTGGGAGGAATAGGGATCATGAACACAATGTACACCTCGGTAATGGAAAGAACAAGGGAAATAGGAATAATGAAAGCCCTGGGTGCAAGGGGAGATCAGATCAGAAATTTATTTTTAATAGAGTCTGGAACAATCGGACTGATAGGGGGAACTATCGGAATTATTCTTGGAATGCTTATAGCAAAGATTGGACAGCTTATCGCAGATTCCTACGGGGTTACGCTTGTTCCACATATCTCAATCATCACTCTTTTCGGAGTGCTTGGATTTTCATTCGCCATAGGATCCGTTTCAGGGGTTCTGCCGGCGATACAGGCTTCAAAATTGAAACCCATTGAGGCAATAAGGAAGTACTAAACAAAATGCTGCAATACCTAAAATTCACCTTCGGAACATTTCAACAGAGAAAACTTCGATCTGTTTTGACAATGATCGGGATAGTTATCGGAATTGCAATGATAGTAACTTTGATTTCTCTCGGACAGGGTTTGAAGAGCACGATAAATGACCAGTTCCAGGCCATGGGCACAGACAAGATCATAATCTATCCAGGAGGATCAAATTCATTTTTCGGAGTCGGACAGGTCGGAGGACCTAAGTTATTGGAAAAGGATTTGGAAACTGTGAACAAGGCGCCCGGAATAAAACTTGCAGCAGGGTTGAGTTATAAGCTTGCTAAAATTTCATTCAAGGATCAAATAAAGTATACTTGGCTTCTTGGATTTCCAACGGATGAAACAAAATCTTTGATTCAAAGCTTTTCAAATTTCAAGGTGGCCGATGGGAGAGATCTTGCGCAGGGTGACAAGTATGTGGCCCTGGTGGGATACAGGCTTTACAATGAAAAGTTCTATGACAAACCAATTGAACTAAGGGACAAGATAATTATCGAAGGTGTTGAATTCAGAGTAATTGGTCAAATGGGGAAAATTGGAAATCCTCAGGATGATTCCCAGGTTTATATTCCCATAGACACTTACATGGATATTATTGGGGGTAAGAGGGATTATGGATTTATTCTTGCACAGGTTTCAAATCCTTCCGAGGTTGATTCTATTGCCGAGAGTTTGAAGAAGGATCTTAGAAAGGAGAGGGATGTTGAAAAGGGAGAAGAGGATTTTACTGTTCAGACAACCCAGCAGGCAATAGATTCATTCTCAACAATTTTGAATGTTGTCCAGGCTGTTTTGATTGGTTTGGCAACAATTTCTCTGCTCGTTGGGGGAGTTGGAATCATGAACACCATGTACACTTCCGTAATGGAAAGAACACGGGAGATTGGAATAATGAAGGCCATCGGGGCAAAGAATAGTAGCATAGTAACCATCTTCTTGATAGAGGCAGGGGTTCTTGGTTTGGTTGGAGGAGCAATAGGAACGGCCATAGGGGTGACTGCAGGAAAGCTTGTGGAGTTCATTGCATCCAGCGCCGGATATTCAATACTGAAGATAAGTTTCTCACCCGCACTTATAGTATCTTCGATACTGTTTTCTTTCATTGTTGGAGCAATAGCAGGAATACTCCCTGCAATAAGGGCATCAAGATTGAAGCCAGTTGAGGCTCTTAGATATGAATAAAATATGCTTTGTAAACACGAAAAGTTTAAATTGAGCATGTGGGTAAGGTATGTATGAATAAAGATTGTCCAAAATGCCACGGAACGGGAGTCGTCAAGGAAGCAAGTGGTCAGATACACACTTGCTGGGATTGCTTGAATTCTGGAAGCATGGATACCCATTCAAAAGAAGTAAGTGAATTCAAACAGATAAAAGTTTAATTTTCCATTTTCTCATTAAATCATCAATCCTATTGAATAACCTAGAATCTTCGTCTATGTAAGACAACCTAACGGTTTTCTTAACAATCAACTTTCCATATAATTTGTGGCTATCAACCTCCCCTCTGATGGCGATAATCACTTTTAGAATTCTTAGGAGCGCCCTAGACAGGATTTGAACCTGCGACCCCCTGCTTTCTTCTTTTATGGCTATAAACCACTCATTTTAGAAGGCAGGTGCTCTATCCAGGCTGAGCTACCAGGGCATATATTAATGCTCATTATTTTGTTTATAAAATTATCTACAGTCTTCTTTTTCGAGGTCCAGAGCACCCAGGAATTATTACCAATGTCTTGGTATGGCTCTCTAAATTCTACCCCTATTTTCAAAAAAAGATCTTTTAATTCTTTCAGAAACGAATATGATTTCTGTCTTAATTGCACACTTTTTTTACCGCGATGTAGGTAGATATTCCCATCACTATCAAAAACTCCTCTTAGAAATAATTTAATCCGTTTACTAGAACAATTCTTGATAATTTCCGGAACCTTTATTGAAGAATATTTTAATCCTAATGGGATATCATATTTTTTATGTAAGATAATTACTAGGGGTTTGGAGAAGATGCACAGATTGAAACATCCTCTTCCAGGATATATCGATGGAATTAAATTAAATGATTTCTCAACCCATTTTTTCATCATTTCTGCAGATATCTTCTCCCTGAATGTAATCTGAACAAGATAGGTATTGCGATTACCCCTTTTTTTAGAATGAATTAAACATCCATCTCCCAGTATTAGGCCCAGAAAATAATACAGCGATTCATCTTTTTCATTTGGTGGAAAAATTTTATTCCCTCCATTGACTGAAAAAGATTCAATAGTTATTGATCTAACTCTTTCTTTTTTAATAATCTTTATTGCTACACTCAAAGGTATTGGTCTTTCTTGTTCTTTCCAAAAATAGAAAGATCGAGGTGAAAAATCACTAAAATCTGAGGGCCCATAGTGAGCTATCAGTTTAGCTAATTGTGCTGAATTCACTACCATCTCTTTTCCTTCATAGATTAATGATTCTAGTAATTCTATTGTGAACTCCATGCCCTATAAGTAGAGGGCATTTATTATAAACTTTTCTTTCAAAAGTAATTTAAATACTCTTTCCGAAGAGGATGTATGGTGAAGGCTAAAAAAGAGATTATGAAAGAGGAGATGAAGGAGGCTTTTTCTGAGGAAGTTAAAACTGATTTCAAAGCCATAGAACAGAAATGGCAGGCCGAGTGGGAAAAGAATAAAGTATTTGTTGCAGATGACAGGGCAAAGGAGAAATTCTACTGTCTGGAGATGTTTCCATATCCTTCCGCATCATATCTTCATATGGGGCATGTAAGAAATTATTCTATCGGAGACACAATTGCAAGATTCAAGAGGATGAATGGATTTTCTGTTCTTTATCCCATGGGGTTTGATGCCTTTGGACTTCCGGCTGAGAATGCGGCAATTAAGGCAAAGATCCATCCCGGAGAGTATACTGCCGATGCAATTTCCACTATCACTCGGCTTATGAAAGAATTGGGATTGAGCTATGACTGGAACAGATCACTTTCAACCTGTGATCCGGAATACTACAAATGGAATCAATGGCTTTTCCTACGGATGTTGAAGGAAGGAATTGCCTATAGAAAGAAAGCTCCAGTTAATTGGTGTCCGAAATGCAATACTGTTCTTGCAAATGAAGAGGTCATTGATGGAAAATGCTGGAGATGCGAGTCTGAGACAACAATCAAACAGCTGGACCAATGGTTCCTGAAAATCACAGAGTATGCCGATGAGCTTTTGAAGGGATTGGAAAGGGTTGAGTGGCCATCAAAGGTGAAGGAGATGCAGAGAAACTGGATTGGAAAGAGCGAGGGAACAAAAGTTATTTTCAAATTGGACAATTCTGATAAAAACATAGAAGTTTTCACAACAAGGCCAGATACTTTGTTTGGGGTGATGTTCCTCGTTGCTGCCGTGCAAAGCCCTCTTGTTGCTGAATTGGTGAAGGGAACAAAGGCTGAAAAGGAATATTTGAAATTATTGAAAAGCACTTCCGTTGCCCAGAAGTTGGAAGTTGACAAGGAGAAGGAAGGATTCTTCACAGGAAAATATGCAATCCATCCTCTAACCGGGGGACAGATTCCAATCTATGCCTCCAATTTTGTAATTGCAGATTATGGAACGGGAGTGGTAATGGCGGTTCCGGCCCATGATCAGAGGGATTTCGAATTTGCAAAGAAATATAAGATTCCAATCAAACTGGTTATCCAGCCTGATGATAGAAAAATAGATGTTCTGAAAATGACAGAGGCCTATGAGGGTTTGGGAGTTCTTGTGAATTCTGCGCCATTCAACGACCTCAACAGCGAAGAGGCAAAGGAGCACATAACAAGATCTCTCGAAGACAAAAAAGTCGGGGGATTTTCAACAGAATACAAACTGAGAGACTGGCTTGTTTCTCGACAGAGATATTGGGGAACTCCAATTCCTATCATCTATTGTGAAAAATGCGGAGCTGTTCCCGTTCCAGAAAAGGATCTCCCCGTAGAATTGCCCGTGGATGTAAAATTCACAGGAAAGGGAAATCCTCTTCTAACAAACAAGGAATTTGTGAAGGCCAAATGTCCAAAATGCGGAAAGGAAGGAAAGAGGGAGACTGACACCATGGCCACATTCTTCGATTCCAGCTGGTATTATCTCAGATACTGCGACAATAAAAATCAAAAGGAAATTTTTGACAAGAAGAAAGTTTCACACTGGATGCCCGTAGACCAATATATCGGGGGAGTGGAACATGCGGTGCTTCATTTGCTTTATGCAAGATTCTTTACAAAATTCATGAAGGACATGAAGCTTCTGGAGATTGATGAGCCATTTTCAAAATTATTCAATCAGGGAATTGTTCACAAAGATGGAGCGAGAATGAGCAAGAGCCATGGAAACACCGTTACTGCCGAAGAGATTTCAAATAAATACGGAATAGATGCGGCCAGACTGTTCTTGCTTTTCGTTGCCGGCCCAGACAAGGACATAGAATGGGATGACAAGGGGATGGAAGGAGCGTTCAGAATGGTTAATCGATTCATGAGGCTTTTTGACAGGGCAGGGGGAAAGTCCGATGAGATTATGGATCACAAAATAAACAAATTGCTGAAGAGCATGAAGAACAGCTATGATAATTTTGAGTTCAACAAGGGAATAATAGAATTCATGGACTTTGTGGGCTATCTTTCAGAGAAGGAACAGGTTCCAGTAGATGTTCTAGAAAAACTTGTTCTCATGATTTCTCCGATTATGCCCCATATCTCTGAAGAAATGTGGCATGGCCTTGGAAAGAAATCTCTAGTTGCATCTGAAAAATGGCCAATTGTCGATGAGAAGAAAATAAATGACAGGATAGAACAGCAGGAGAAATCATTCAATCAAACTCTTTCGGATATTCAGAACATACTCAAGATAATCAGAGAAAAGACTGGAAAGGATGGAGAGAAAATCTTCCTTTATGTCATCCCCCCTGAGCTGAAGAGCTTTGATTCCGAGAAATTGGGCAAGAAGCTATCAAAGGAAGTCAAGGTTTTTGCAGTGAATGACAAGGCAAAATATGATCCCCAGAACAAGGCCGGAAAGGCAAAGCCCGGAAAGCCGGCGATATACATAGAGTAAACTTCTTTAGTCAGGAACAAGTTAGAAAGAAGTTTAATCAAGAAATATTAAAAAAGTTTAATCAAAAATTCATAGGCCTCCTAACATCCCATCTACTTTTCTATAACAAATCTTATAAAGCAGAAAAGTGAAGATTCTATATCAAAAGGAGTGGTGAAAAATGGCAGATCTACAATTAACTAAAAATGCAATGATTGCTGCAGCAACCGAAGCATTGACCTTTAAGAGGAAAAATGCATGCTCGGACGATGAGGCAGTAGCTCATGTGGTAACAAACCTCAACAGCATAATAGCAAAGGCAAAGTAATTCTATGAAAAAAGCAATCGTTTCTTTTGCCCTGCTTGCAGTAGTTTTTTCTATGGGGTTTTATGCCAATTCTTATTTTTTCAAACCGCAATGGCATTGCCCGGCATGCTCATTTGATGAGTCGGAAAGAATAGTTCCCTTGATAAACGAGCAGTATGCAGATATTACCCTTGGGGAGATTTCCAAGGCCCAGTCAAAGGTTTATGTTCTGATGTATGAGATGAAGTTCTATGAAACTAACAATTCAGTAAGGCAGTTGGAAGATCTTTTGATAAAAAAGCACAATGACGGGCTTGATGTTAAAATAATAATTGATCAGAGTGTTTGGCAGGGAAAGGAAACATCATTGTCAAAGGAAAATAAAAAGACGGCAGATTATCTTGAACAAAACGGAGTGGATGTAAGACTTGACAGTTCAAAAATCACAACCCATGACAAGCTGCTAATCATAGATGATAGGGTAACAATTATTGGAAGCCACAATTGGGGCTTTTCTGCTCTTGAGAGAAATAATGAGGCCTCAATCCTGATAGAAAATAAAGAGATAGCAAAATATTACCTAAACTATTTTGAGAATCTTTGGAACCAGTATTAAAAATCGTTAAGTTCTGTTTGACTTGCAGGTCCATGGACACTGCATTCTTTCAAAATATTTTTAACAAAACTCAGTCAAATAATGTTAAGAAACAATCATCACAGGGCACTACCGCTCAGCCGAAATAACTTTCTTTCTTTATCTTTTCTTTGTTTGCGGAGACGCCCTTTAGAAGAATGTCTTTTATTTTTCCTTCAAAGGACTGGGCTTTCTTAAGAAGAGGTTTGTAGTCCACCCTTAGTCCAAGATACTGATCAAGCACTTCGATTACTTTTGCGGCTGCCCTGGAATCGGGAAGGTCTGCATAGGCTTCTGCGAAGACAAATGTTGTTTCAGGCATCTTTGAAAGCAGTGATGCAGTCACACCCATGATTATCCCTTCTTCGAGCTTTCTTATCTTAAGGCCTTCTAACTTGTTGCTTCTGACCTTATGATTTGAATAGTAGAATGCCTCGGGTTCGGGAGCCTTTCCATCGCTGGAGATCCCTTCAATGGATATCATTTCCTTTGCCTTGATTGTTTTGTAGAAATCCATCAAACATTCTGTAAGCTCCCATTCTATGTCCTTGACTGGGGTGATTGCCCTCACTATGATCACATTTTCTTTTGCACTGTAGAAAATTCCGAGAGGCTCAATTACCTCTCCCTTGTGTATTGCAATCATTGGCTGAACCTTGTTGGTCTTTATTTTTCCAATGAATTTTGCCTTCAGATGATCTATCAAGAATTCTGTTGTGATTGTGCTAACCAGTCCGAATCCCGGAAATCCTTCAATCACTATGGCGTCTTTCTTAGGCTTTTCAAATAATTCTACTTCCATCATAAAAACCTCCTGCGGGTTTTCATACATTCCAGCCCTCAGAAGTCCTCTTTTTGATAATAATTTGAACAAACACTTCTTTATAATCTTTACTCTAAAATCGCCTTGATTCTTCTAACGCCCGCAGCAACTGATTCTTCCTTGATTATCTTGAACTTTCCAAGCTCCTTTGTGTTCTTGACATGGGGACCTCCACAAATCTCCTTGGAGAATTTTCCGATGGAATAGACAGAAACTTTCTCCCCATATTTCGACGTGAATACTCCCTGGGCTCCTTTTTTCTTTGCCTCTTCCAGAGTCATTTCTTCTCTTATGACTTCGCAATGTGTTTTGATTGTTTTGTTGACAAGCTCTTCTATTTTCTTTAGCTCCTCATCGGTCAGTTTCCTGTCAAAGTTGAAATCAAATCTCAATCTTTCTGCTGTGATGTTTGAGCCTTTCTGCTGGATATCCTTTTTCAGGATCTCCCTCAATGCTTCAGCCAGAATATGCGTTGCAGTATGCAATCGGGTTGTCTTCTCCGAATCATCCGCCAATCCTCCTTTGAATTTCTGCTCTGCCCCTTTTCTTGAAAGTTCCTGATGCTGGCAGAGTTTCGCGTTGAAATCCTTTTCATTCACTTCAATCCCTTTCTCCTTAGCTAATTCTGAAATCATCTCGAATGGGAATCCGTAGGACTGATACAACAAGAAAGCTTCTTCACAAACAAGCTTTTTCTTCCCCTCTGTAATTCTTTCGAACTCTTTCAATCCATTTTCAAGGGTCTGCATGAACTTGTTCTCTTCTTTTTCTAATTCATTAAGTATGAATGATTCATTTTTCTTAAGCTCAGAATAATCTGAAGAATGCGTTTTTATAACCATGGTTGCAATCTCTTTGCAAATATTTTCTTTTATCCCCAAAAGTTTTCCATGTCGAATGGCCTTTCTTATAAGTCTTCTTAGGACATACCCTCTTTCAATATTTGATGGCACAACTTGCTCGGCCAGGATGAATGTTGAAGCTCGAAGATGATCTACTACTATTCTTGCAGACCTATTTTCTGAAAGTTTCTTTTTTCCAGATAATGCCTCCAATTTTTTAATTAGTGGAACAAAGATCTCTATTTCATATACGCTATGATAATTATTTAATGCTAACAGTGCTCTTTCCACACCCATCCCAGTATCGACATTTTTCTGTTTTAGTGCTTCATATTCTCCTTCTTTGCCTTTGTTGTACTGCATGAAAACATCATTGCATATCTCACACCAGTTCTTCTCATCCGTTTTAGGATTGCTTCCTTTCTTCGGCTTCCCCTTTCCGACGTAAAAGAACATCTCTGTGTCGGGCCCACATGGACCTGTAATCCCTGCTGGACCCCACCAATTATTCTTTTTTGGCATGAACGCAATTTTATCCTTTGAAACTCCAAGGGATTCCCATATCCTTGCAGATTCTTCATCTTTCTCCGCATCTTTGTCTCCTTCAAAAACTGTTACCGCGAATTTGTCCTTGGGAATTCCCAGTTCTTCTATTAAAAATCTATGGCTCCATTTTATTGCATCCTCTTTAAAATAATCTCCCAGAGACCAGTTTCCCAACATCTCAAAAAATGTAAGATGAAAATCATCTCCAACCTCATCAATGTCTCCCGTTCGGATGCATTTCTGGACATTGACGAGCCTTTTTCCCAAGGCGTGTTTCTGTCCGAGAAGATAGGGCACAAGGGGATGCATCCCGGAGGTTGTGAAAAGCACACTAGGGTCATGTTCTGGAACAAGGGGGGCGTAGGAAATAATCGCATGATTCTTTGATCTGAAGAATTCAAGATATTTCTTTATCAGCTCTTTTCTTTCCATTTCCATTATTTACATTAAATTGGGAAATTTATAAAATTATGCATGTGCGGAGATTCTTCTTTATGGCGGTTATTTTTTAAAATTCTTGAAAAGGAAGATTATCATCCCGGGGGAGCATTGATAAGGGGTTGAAGAGAAATAGAGTTATTTTTTCAAACTTTCAATCTTTCTTTTTATGTCTTCGAGTTCCTGGTTGAGGGTTTTCCTTTCAACCTTGCCATAGGCAGCGGGTTCATTCGCCTCTCGGACTTTCATCGGCCCAACATTGATTCCATCAATCTTTGACTTTTCGATGACGACCTGGGGCATCTTTGCGACTATCTGATTTATCTCAGAAACCATTGTTTTTATCTGCTTCCTTGAAATGTTTCTTTCAGCAAGCTCTTCCTTCTGAAGCTTCTTCAGTTTTTCAGAAATCAGCTGCATATTGATGACTGATTCGGTCATCTCAAGAATGTCTCTTTTGGCATCATGGGCGCTAGAGGAATCGAGTTGCACATAGACGTCGAAGTTTTCATTATGCTTTTTCATGATTCAAAAATAAGTTCTAATCAATATTGCTGAAGATTTTTTTATCTATTTGAAGAAGCTTTTCCTTAAGAGTGTTCAGTTCCTGGGCCCACTGGGTTAATTCTTCTTCTTCTTTTGCCCTGGTCTCTTTTATTTTTTCCAAAAGTGAGTAGGATTCCTGAAGTTTCTTTTTGATGACTTCAAAATTGTTCATCGCATCCTTGAATTTGTCGATCTTGACGAATACCGGTCCTGTTCCAGAAACTTTTCTCTCTTCTGGCATGCTCATCATAACTGGTTTTGGAGAAGGCATGGGTGGCATTTGGCTTTCGGGCATTGCAAGAGAAAATTGCGGCAGCCTCTGGGGTGGGGACATTGGTTGGGACTGCGGTTGTGGAGAAAATTGAGGAAGTGAGGGCATTGCTTTGAATTGTGGCAATGGCGGAAGTGAAGGCATAGAACTTTCTTCTTGCCTTGGAAGCTCTGGAAATGATGTTGACATTGGCAATTCGGGCAATCTGAGCTCTCGGATATCTTTTTTCTTTTTGAAAAGGGCCATATTGTTTAATACATAGATAATCTGAAATTTTGTATATAAAGATTTATATGCATTTTAAAGTGACAACAGAAAAAGAAAAGGTATTTATTTGAGTGGCATTACCTATATTACTCTAAAGTGAAGGGAAATGGGTAGTAATTAGAATATGCTTAAGGAAAAAACAGAATTATTGAAGGAGCTCGTAACTAAGATTTCGGGTAAGGATACGGCAGTCATAGTGGATATTATAGCCGGTGGAAAGCCGATCAATGAATTCAAAATTGCGGAGAGGCTAAAACTCACAATAAATCAGACCAGAAACATTCTTTACAAATTATTGGCCCAGAGCATTGTTTATTCTATCAGAAAAAAGGATGTGAAGAAGGGGTGGTACATCTATTCCTGGGCGATAAACTACCAGAAGTCCATGGAAAAATTGACTGAGATGAAGAAAAAGGAGATAAATCAGTACGAACACCTTCTTCAGAGCAGACAGAGCAAAAGATTTTATGTTTGTCCGGCTGAGTGCATAGAGGTAAGCGATGAGAATGCAATGCTTCACGATTTCAAATGCCAGGAGTGCGGACAGCTTCTTCAGTTCAAATCATTCGAGCAGGAGATCCAGGATCTTAAGGTGAAGATTGAGCAGGCACGGGCAGAGATTGCTGTTATCAAGGTTGAGCTGGACAAGGTCCATGTGGAAAGGCAGAAGAAGGATGTGAAGGACATGGAGAAGAAAAAGAAGGAGAGGCAGGAGAAGAGGGCAATCGCAAGAAAGAAAACAATCAGAGAGAAAAACAAGGTCATCAAGGTTAAGCTGAAGGAAAAGGTGGCCAGGGCAGAGAGGAAGAGAATCAGGGCCGGAGGAAAACCATCCGTCAAACCTTCTACTAAAAAGATTAAAATCATTGGAAAGAAAGCCCTGAAGAAAAAGCCATCCAAGAAAAAGAAGAAAAAATGAGACGGCTGATTAAATTTCCTGCGACATTCTGGCTGATTGCAATCAATGTTGTTTTTTTCCTCATTGCAATTCTCCTGAGTTTTTTCTATCCAAATCTCATGGATGTTATTGCCCTTAGACCGGCAGACATTCTGCTTGGGAAAAATCTCTGGACCATACTGACAAGCATGTTCATGCATGCCGGAGTGTTTCATCTTTTTGCAAACATGATGTCCTTGATGTTCCTTGGATCCTTTCTTGAGAGGATAATCGGAAGGAAGAGATTTTTGACAGTGTATTTTGTTTCTGGAATAATGGGTTCGGTTTTCTACATACTATTCAGCAATCCGCAAATTTCTGCAGTGGGAGCATCTGGGGCAATATTCGGAATTGCGGGAATGCTTGCCGTGCTGACTCCGAGGATGCCTGTTTACATCATGTTCATTCCAATCGCCATGCCCATGTGGTTCGGAGTAATTCTGATAATGGTCGTGCTTTGGCTTCTGACTGTTTCAGTAGGTTTGCCGATAGGAAACACTGCGCATTTCGGAGGATTGATTGTCGGATTGGCCTATGCGGCATACCTTCGATACAAGCATCCCCACAGAACCAGGATGATTAGCGACCATTTCAGCAGATAGGATGCTGTTTTTATTTTACACAAATCTATAAAAACAAAATTTTGATGATTCTTTCATGCAATGCTCAGTATGCAAGGGAAAGGGGCTGTGCGGAAAGCCGTGCCCGATTCTCGCAAAAATGAGGGATTTCTATCCGAAGTTTAAAACCGAATTCTCCGGATCCTCTCCTCCGGAAATATTTGTTGGAAGGCACAATTATCCTTCAATGAATGTCGGAATTCTTTCCCCCATGCACTATGGGGACACTGAAAAACTGAGCATGCCGGAAAAATGGTTTGAAATGGATTCAAGCATTCCACAGATTCTTTCCTACAGATCCTCTTTGATCTATTCTAAATTCACATCCTATCAAAATGGAAAAAAGAGCAAATTCCTGGAAATCATGCAGGAGGTTGCAATGGCCTCGAAGTCCACTGCTCTTGAATTCAAGCTGAAGAAAAAGCCAATGCTTAACGCCTACATTGATACGCGAATGCCTTTGATAGGGAATCCTGCTCCTTTGCAGTTTGCAAGATTTGAGGAAAACACTTCAATAAGCACCAAGGTTGAAAAGGCAGTAAATGACACGGATGTGAAGGCCTCAACTTCCATTGATGAGCTCCATGGCTCTAATATTCCCGTAAGCAACATAATCAAACTTCTTTCTGCCGGATTATTGGGATCAAAGATCAGAAGAAAACTTGTTCCAACAAGGTGGGCAATAACTTCCGTGGACAGCAATCTTTCGGAAAACATGATTGAAAGGATAAAATACTATCCTATCATAAACAGCTATTTTCTTTTTAGTGGAGAGTATCTTGGAAACCACTATGAGATAATTCTTCTCCCAAGACAATTTTCCTTTGAGGTTCTGGAGGCAAAGATGCCTGGAAGCATTTGGAATCCGGCACTTGAGATGGATCTTATGCAGGACTATGAGAATTGGTACGGGAGGAAGGAATACGCTTCAAGCGTTGGCGGAGGATATTATGCCGTAAGGCTTCCAATTTCAGAATATCTCTCTAAAATAAAAAGACAGGCTTCTGTTCTTGTTTTGAGGGAATGCAGAAAGGAGTATTATGCTCCCTGCGGGGTGGGCATTTTGAGAGAATTGGTTAAAAATGCTATGGCTGGGAAACCAGAGTCATTTGACAATCTCAAGGATGCGCTTGCCAAAGCCCAATCAAGAATGCTTTTGCCTCTTGAGGTATTCACAAAGAAAAGCAGGCTTCTTTCAGAGGTAAAAGTACAGAGGCAGCTCGTTCTATAGTCTCTTTACTCGTAAATTAAATCGATGGCATAAGGTTTAAAAATGCTCAATTTTTAGGAAATCAATGGCTAAAGGATTAAGTTACTACATAAAAGAAGCTTGGAAGAAACCTGCAAAGGACGTACTTCGAGCGAGAATGGTAGAATGGAGACGATCCGAAGCTATCGTAAAGGTTGAAAGACCATTGAGACTGGACAGAGCAAGGGCCCTAGGATACAGAGCAAAGCCTGGTTTTGTTGTTGTCAGAGTGAGATTGATGAGAGGGGGAAGAAGATCTCCTGTCATAAATCACGGAAGAAGATCCAAGAGAAAAACTAACTTTAAGATTCTCAAGATGAATTATCAGGGAGTTGCGGAACAGAGAGTTGGAAGAAAGTACAACAACATGGAAGTTCTCAACAGCTACTGGATAGGACAGGACGGAATCTATGCATTCTATGAAGTAATCCTTGTTGATCCATGCCATCCTCAGATAAAATCAGATGACAAGATCAAATGGATTTGCGACAGAGCCAACAGGGGAAGGGCCTTCAGAGGACTGACATCGGCTGGAAGAAAGTCCAGAGGTTTGAGAGCCACTGGAAGAAATCAGAAATTCTAAATCTTTTGAGTATTTTTAGATAACCTTAAAAGTATTATTCATCTGCTGCTAACATGCTAACCGAAAAACAAATAATTGAAATTCGCGAACATCTTGAAAGTTCCCAGAATCCTCTTTTTTTCTTTGACAATGATGCCGATGGTTTGACAAGCTATCTTCTTCTAAGGAGATTTATTGGGAGGGGAAACGGGGTTGTTGTCAAATCCTATCCTGGATTGGATGAAAGCTACACCGGCAAGATAAGGGAATTCAATCCAGACAAGATTTTCATCCTGGACAAGCCCGAGGTGAAGGACGGTTTTTTTGAGTACACACGGGACAGAAACCTTCCTGTTGTTTGGATAGACCATCATGGGATAAAAAATCCCGAAGGAATCAATTATTACAATCCTATGGCCGTTGACGGAAAGAATGAACCTGTTTCCTATCTCTGCCAGAAGGTAACCCAAAAAGATGAGTGGCTTTCTCTCCTTGGATGCATAGGAGATTATTATCTTCCCGAGTTCACATCGAAAGTTGCAAAGGAATTTCCTGAGCTGCTGAAGAAACACAAAACTCCTTCGGAGATGAGATATGAATCGGAAATGGGCAAACTCACAAGAATACTGGAATTCTCTCTGAAGGATAAGACAACGAATGTCATGAGGATGATAAGGGCAATGATCGCTTCCAAGGGTCCGGACGAGATTCTGAAGGGAGAGAAGCCCTATGACTCCATGATGAAGAGATACGGGGAGATAAAGAAAAAATATGATGTTCTTCTGGAGAAGGCAAAGGGAATGAAGCATGGAAAGATAATCTTCTTCAGATATTCCGGGGATCTGAGCATTTCTGCAGAGATTTCAAATGAGCTTTCATATTACTTCCCTGATCAGGCAATAGCTGTCGCCTATGTTCGGGACGATGTTGTGAAGGTTTCTCTTCGTGGGGGAAAGAAGGACTGGAGGGTGATTGTTGCAAATATCATCAAGAAACTTGGCGGGACGGGCGGAGGGCATGAGAAGGCCTGCGGAATGGTTGTGAAGCTGCAGGACATGGACACTTTCAAAGAACTTCTAGAAAAAGAATTTCAATAATTTTTAATAGGTCTTTCCAGCATACACCATATATTCTGCTTTCTTCTTACAGATAATACATTTCTCGCCTTTTATCTTGTCTTCTGAGATGAAAACTGCCTTCGCCCCCTTGGTTTCTGCTTTCAGTTTATCTTCACATTCGGAGTTCTTGCACATTGGAACAATTCCAACTTTTTTGTCTTCAATGAGCTTTTTCAATTCATCCAGGCTGGATGTTCTTTCAACCCTTGATTTGAAAAGTTTCTTTGATTTTTCAAGCAATGATGCCTGCATTTCCACAAGAGCCTTTTCACAGAATTTTTTAAGATCTTTTATTTTGACTTCTTTCTTTTCTGAGGTGTCTCTTCTTGCTACTATGACAACGCCATTCTGCAGATCCCTTGGGCCGATTTCTATTCTCAATGGGATTCCCTTCAATTCCCACTCATTGAATTTGAATCCTGGCTTGTAGTTTGATCGAGAATCTACGAAAGCATCAAGCTCCACGAGATCATCTGCAATTTCATTTGCCTGCTTCAAAACTTTTTCTTTTGAATCATCGAAAAGGATTGGGATAATCACGGCTTTGTTTGGAGCCATTCTTGGAGGAATGATCAATCCCTTGGAATCGGAATGGATTGCGAACATTGTCCCAAGCATTCTTGTCGAGATTGCGTAAGTACATTGGAATCCGTACTGCTCCTTTCCATTTTCATCAAGGAATTTTATGTCATAGGCCTTGGAGAAATTCTGACCATCATAGTGGAAGCATGGCCCTTCGATTATTCTACCGTTTGGAAGGATGTAATGGATTTTAGTTGATGAGATTGCTCCTGCAAACTTTTCTTTCTCTGTTTTCTTTCCGGCCAAGCCATAGAGCGCCATTTCATTTGTTGCAACATCATCATAGGCTTCCAGAATATCTGCTCCTTCCTGCAAAGATTCTTTTTCTGTTGCAAGAACTGTATGCAATTCATTCCAAAGGAACTCTCTTGTTCTGAAGAACGGGACAGGATGGGCAAATTCCCATCTTACAACATTGTTCCACTGATTAATCTTCAGGGGCAAATCCCTCCAGGATCTTATCCATTTGGAATAGGAAGGATACATTATTGTTTCCGATGTAGGTCTGATTGCAAGTCTTTCGGCCAGTTTGGATTCTCCTGCTTCAGTAACCCAGGCTACTTGCGGAGCAAAGCCCTCGACATGCTCCTTCTCCTTTGTCAGGTATTTTTCTGGAATGAAAAGTGGGAAGTATGCATTCTTTACCCCGAGCTTCTTGAACCTTTTGTCAGTTTCTAATTTTAGTTTTTCCCATACAGCATAGGAGGAGGGCTTTAGAATCATGCATCCTGAAACATCGGTGTAGTCTGCCAGATCGGCCTTAAGCATTAATTGGGTGAACCATTCAGTAAAGTCATCCTTATCCGCAGTAAGTCCCAGTTCCTTCTGTTTGACTACTTTCTCAATCTTTTCAGTTTTAATCTCTTTTTTAGCTTTCATGATCTCTCCTTATAATATACTACCTAATCCTCCTCTTTTAAATTTTGTTTCCACGAGCCCAGGAGGATTCGAACCCCCATTAGTCGGTATCTCCGAGGTAGGCTCGATATGAGCACTACTTTTGGCTCGCAAACCTCCTCGCCGAAGCCGACTGTCCTATCCATTAGACTATAGGCCCATAGGATTATGTGTAAAATGAGGTTTAAATCTTTAATCATTAGCTAAATTTATAATGTATTCCCGGTTAGGAGATTCATGAAAAAGAGGTCAGGATTTTCAAATGCCGTTGCTTTGCTTCTTGGGACAACCATAGGAGCAGGGATCTTCGGGATACCCTATGTTTTTGCAAAGGCAGGATTTTTGATAGGGGTGCTTAATCTATTGATTTTGGGAATGGTTGTTCTGGTTGTCAATCTTTCAATTGGAGAGGTTGCATTGAGAACGAAGAAGAGGCATATGATGGCTGGATATGCTCAGAAGTACCTGGGAAAGGTTGGAAAATATGTTATGACTCTCAGCGTGATTCTGGGAATTTTTGGAGCCATGATCGCATATCTCATCGGAGAGGGAGAGGCATTATCTGCAATATTCGGAGGAATTCCAATTTGGTACAGTTTGATTTTCTTTTTGCTCATGATTCCAATAATCTGGTTTGATTTGAATGCTGTCGCAAAATCTGACAAGCTTGTCAATAGGATTCTTTTTACAATCATTCTGTTTATTTGTTTGGCTGCCTTCTCAAGTATCAATGTTGAAAATCTCAAGCCATTTGATTTCACTAAATTCCTATTGCCCTACGGGGTTGTTCTGTTTGCCATGGTGGGAGCATCGGCGGTTCCAGAAATGGAAGGGGAATTGATTAGGGAAAAAAAGAAATTGAAAAATGCAATTATCATAGGAACAGTTGTTCCATTATTAATTTATTTCCTATTCTCTCTCGTTGTTGTGGGAGTCACTGGATTGAATACTACCGAGGTTGCAACCATTGGACTCGGTAATGCTCTTGGAAGATACATGATCATTTTAGGAAATATCTTCGCATCTCTGGCCATGGCAACTTCATTCATTTCCCTCGGATTGGCCATGAAGTGGATGTGGAGATATGATTATGAGATGTCCAATGTTTTAAGCTGGTCTTTAACATGTTTTATTCCACTGGCAATCTTCTTGGCAGGGGCGAGATCATTCATAGAGGTCATAGGGATAACGGGGGCCGTTGCTGGAGGAATAGAGGGAGCATTATTAATATTAATAGCAAAGGCTTCAAAGAAGAAAGGGGAGAGAAAGCCGGAATACAGCATAAATCTCAATTGGTTCTGGGCAATTTTGATAATTTTATTGTTTGCAGTAGGGATTGCCTATCAGTTCTTGTTTTAATTGTATTCTTTCACTATATTTGTCCCTAAAAGTTCGTAAAATAATAAAGTTTAAATACTAGATTTCAGTACTATGAATGTTCATAGGATTATCAGTAGGTAATATAGTAGGTAAGAACAGTCATGTCAGAAAGAGAATTTAATAGGGAAATAATGAGGCTGATTGAGCGGGTGAAAGTAGTCACTACTTCTGAAATTGCTGCTGAGTTGAAGGTTTCCTGGAACACTGCTGAAAATCATTTGTTGGAATTGACAATTGAGCAGAAGATCACAAGAATGAAAAAATCGGGGGTGAATCTATGGGTGGTAAAATAACTTCTATGTTAATTAATAGTTATATTCATTTTAATGTACATATTAATGTTCCTATGAATGTTCATAGTTCATCAAGGAGGACAGCATGACAAGAGAGTTCAATAAGGAGATAATGAAAATGGTTGAGAGAGTGAAGGTAGTCACCACTTCTGAAATTGCTGCCGAATTGAAGGTTTCCTGGAACACTGCTGAAAATCATTTGTTGGAATTGACAATTGAGCAGAAGATCACAAGAATGAAAAAATCGGGGGTGAATCTATGGGTGATCAAGTGAAAACTTTTAACAAAAATGAAGGAGAAACCATAAGTTCTGGAAAGTGGAAGGGCTATGCGGCTTTGATTTCATTAGTGATATCTTTGATTGCAGTAATCTTTGGAACATTCGTTCCTCTGATTGTTTCATCTACAATCATAGGGTTGTTTGTTGTTTCAAAGAAAGTCAATGTTTCAAGAAAGACCATGGGATATTTTGTATTATTCTTAATAGTGGGCTCTCTGTTTGCATTCGCAGCGATGCCATTCATAGAAAAGGGATTCACGGGAAAAGTCATAGAAGGAGACTTGACTGTTGATGAGCCTTCTGCTCCAACTGAAGTTGTTTCCGAACAGCCTTCTTCTGACACATCAAATAATAGAAACACCGGACAGACTCTTGCAAAGGAAGTTGTGATTGAAGACCAAAACAAGAACACCATAAATGCAAATATCATCTCAGATGAAAGTAAGAAGACCTTGACAGTTACTCCAGAGAATTCAGCGGTTAAACAGATTGAGTTCAATGATTTGATTGACACTGGAAAGAATACTCTTAGGATGTCCACAATGTCTGAGGAGCCAGCAATCCAGGCTGCGGACGATGAAAGCTTTGTAAAAACCTATTCCATAGATCCGAGTGCTCTGACATTTACAAATGCAACCGTAACTGTTGAAGCAAGGGGAAATAGCCTTTTCAAATGCGCAAACTGGAGCTTTGATAGTCAGGAATGCCTTGGAAGATGGAAGAAGATCGCTTCAATAACCCCTGGAGAAGAATACAATTTCACTCTCACTGCAAACGATCCAGGATTTGGGGAGGGCAATTATTCCATAGAGATTTTAGATCCTGAAAGTTACTTATACAATTATACTGAAGAAGTCATCAATGAAACTGGAGATTTGAAAAATATTTTAATTAGCATACAGGATGCTCCTATTTTGGATATAACTTATATAGAAATACACGGGCATAATGAATCTGCTGAGCAGAATGAACTAGTAATTGAAGAAATCTTTTCATTGAATGATTCTAGATTTGAAACAGTTATCTACTTGGGAGCAGATAATCTCAGTTTCAGCAACAATAGTATTATAATGAACAAATCTGCAAGTGGAAGGAATCTAGTGAAATGTGAAAATTGGAATACTGAATCCAAAGAATGCTTTGAAAATAACTGGACTCTTGTGAAAGATTTGACTCCTACTCAAACTTATTCAACCATTACCAATAGGAAGAAAACAGTTTATGCAGAAACAGCCAATACGGTGGCCATATTTGATAAGAACTACCATCTGCTCCAGTATAATCAGAACATACTCCGTGAGAATTCTACTACGACAGATGTGGAGTATGAGTTTGTAGGATTCAATATCAATAATATAAAGTTCTATGGATACGATAAAAACTCCAATAGCAACAGGCTCATGGCGGAAAAGAATCTCGCAGATTCAATAGCAATCAAAAGTGCAAATCAATACAGCATTGATCCTACAAATCTCACTTTTGAATATGCTGAATTGAGTGCAACGGCACAGGGCAAATACCTGTTCAAATGTGCAGAATGGAATGCTTCCGATCAGACTTGCTCAGGTAGTTGGAAGAAACTTTTAGAGTTGACTCAGGGGACCAACTACACCATCAACATCACTTCCGATGATCCTGGATTTTTAGAAACAAATAATTCAATCATTGTAATTGACAATAATGAAACCCTGTGGTCATATGAAGAAACGATTTTAACCTCTGATCTTGAAATACAGGAGATCGGATTATTGGATCTTCAATTGGATATCGAAGATTCAAGCATTAACCGGATTACAATCTACGGGCATAATGATTCTGCCCAGGAAGATGTACTGAAGATTAAAGATATTGTGTACAACAATTCACAGAATTTCAACCAATATTCAATTGACCCCACTGAACTATCTTTTGTAAATGCAACCATAACTGTAATTGCTTCGGGGGATGAATTGTATAAATGTCCTTCTTGGAACTTTACCACACAGGAATGCGTTGCAAATGATTGGGTTTTATTCAAGAGCGGATTGGTTCCAGGAGAAACATATACATTCACATTAACTGCGGGAGATCCCGGTTTCAAGGAAACAGTAAGCAGCTGTAGTGCAGAGGATCTTTCACCTACTTCAAGAAATTTTACAACTGCCTGTCAGAATTCTACAGGTTCAAGATTACGACTAAATGACGGTATCACAGAAGTGCATCAACCTGGAAAAACAGGGGGAACTAAGCTTTATGGTGGAGTGCAAATACAGTCTGTAAATACTAGTATAACTGATTGTCTGGGTATACAGAAGGTAGAGATTTGTCATGAATGGTGGTATTCTTCAACGGGAGCATTAAATTGTAAAGTGGCAGTCACCAATAATACCTCGGTTGTACCTATTACTATTAATTCTACCTGTGGAGGTACCACTCCAAATCCTGGCATGATATGTCAGGATGTAACTGCAAACCGGACTTGGAGTTGTGGAAACTTCTTTGGGTCAACTGGGACAAGGGCGTCTGCAGAAATAGAGGCCCAAGATAATACTGCTCCTGGAACACAGAATCTTACTACTGATGTTTTGTATTTCAATGTCACTTACTTAACATTTACAGTAAATATTATTTATCCTTTGAATGGCATAACATACAATACTAATGTAAGTTCTTTGAATTATACAATTTTGGGAACCCCTCAATCTTGTTGGTATTCATTAAACAAGGGAACAACCAATGTGACCATCCCCGGATGTACCAATTTAACAGGATTAACTAGCGTTGAGGGAGTAAATAACTGGACAGTTTATGCCAATACTTCCTCAGGGGGATCATCTTCTCATTCCATAAACTTCACAAAGGACACAGTAAATCCTGGAGTACAATTCGTAACTCCAACAGACACTGCAGGCTCATATGTCCCAAGAAATTACATCCTGGTCAATGTCACTGCTTCGGATTCAACATCTGGTTTGAAAAATATCACAACCAGATTGTACAATTCAACCGGCGGACTGATCAACACAACAACAAGCACAACAAGCCCTCTTTACCTGAATTTCACAGGACTTGCAGATGCAACCTATTATTTCAACTCCACTGCATTTGATAATGCTGGAAATTCAAATTCAACTGCAACAAGGAACGTCACAGTTGATGCGGATATTCCTCTTGTCCAGTTTGTAACTCCAACAGATATTTCCGGTTCATATGTAACCAGAAATTACATCCTAGTCAACGTGACTGCCTCAGATTCTTTCCTCGCAAACATCACAACCCGATTGTACAATTCAACTAGAAGTTTGATAAACACAACAACAAGCACAACAAGTCCACTTTACCTGAACTTCACAGGACTTGCAGATGGAGTTTATTACTTCAATTCAACGGCCGTGGACAAATCAAGCCTTTCAAATTCAACTGCAACAAGAAATGTCACAGTTGATGCGACTGCTCCAAACCTTGCAATCAATTATCCAGTAAATGGAACAAATTACAATGTCAATGTTTCACAGCTGAATTACACTGTCTCTGGAACACCTTCCGTATGCTGGTACTCGACAGACAGGGGAACAACGAACACAACAATCACTTGCGGAAACAATGTCACAGGATTAACTTCGGTTGAAGGACTTAACAACTGGACAGTCTATGCAAATGACACTGCAGGAAATCTGAATTCAAGCCTAATAATCTTCACAAAAGACACTGTTGCTCCAAACCTTGCAATTAATTATCCAGTAAACGGAACAACCTACAATGTAAATGTTTCACAAATTAACTACGCTGCTGCTTCAGCAGATTGTTCAAGAGCATGGTATTCAACAGATAATGGGATAACAAATTCATCAAATGTAGCATGCGGAACAAATTTCACAAATGTAATTTCGGTTGAAGGACTTAACAACTGGACAGTCTATGCAAATGACACTGCAGGAAATCTGAATTCAAGCATAACAATCTTTTCAATGCACATTCCGGTTCCACCAGTAATCAACTATTCAACATATACGGGAAATACTACAAATTGGAGCAGTGTTTCTGATCTTACCAATGTCTGCAATGGTACGGCAATCTTAGATTCTTCAAATGACATGATTCAATGGGCGGGATGTGTAAATGCGGAAGCTGCAAATTTCAACGTGAATGTATTGCTTGACTATAACAATGTGACGGTAATCTTCGGATTGAATGAAACATTTAATTCAACTGCTACAATCACAATGAGGGGCCTCCCATGGGATGCTGCGCCTGATGTTTACATGGACGGGGTTCTTTGCGTAGATCCGGAATGTTCCAATGTAACCTATGAGAATGGAATTGCAGTCTTCAATGTAACACACTTTACCTCCTATACTACCTCTGGAAATTCCCAAATGACTATCTGGGATCAGACGGATGCCGGAATGCCAAAGGCAGGACTCACTAAATACAAGAATCAACAAACAGGATTTTATGCTAATTACTCCAGGTCAATCAATGGAAATCCAATAACTGCTGCAACATGTACTATTAACTTTGCAGATTCAAT
>Ga0247841_10000747_pt1 | contig 81854 bp, 76 predicted proteins | sample LaCruzMarch2015__2_FD_192410 | JGI IMG/M metagenome (GOLD analysis project Ga0247841, IMG submission 192410) | Freshwater microbial communities from meromictic Lake La Cruz, Castile-La Mancha, Spain - LaCruzMarch2015_18m | ecosystem: Environmental > Aquatic > Freshwater > Lake | place: Spain... | reverse complement strand
CAGAAACGGTAAAGGGCGAATGGGCAAACGCCAAAAATGCTATTGACCTGCTTAAGGGCCTCAAGTACTCAGTACTACCGGGCAACCATGACAACCTTGTAAATGGAAAGATCAACAACACTTATTTCAATGCGGTTTTTCCCTATACTGAGTTCGATAGATATGCGTGGTACGGTGGCCATTACCCCCAAAATGGAAACCAGAATAGCTACTCGCTGGTGGATGTCTCAGGCCAAAATTTACTTATCCTGAGCATCGGTTTTTTCGGCCGTTTAACGCAGGCTACCACTGAATCATCGAAGGTATTTGAATGGGCCAACACCGCTATCGCGAAATACCCTGAGAGAAGCGTGATCGTAGTAACTCACTCGGTGATCGACAACAAGGGCGTGTTTACAAAGGAAGGGAAACTGCTCTGGGACCAGGTGATTAAACGACACAAAAACGTCTTCCTTGTGCTATGCGGTCACGTATGTACTGAGTCAACCGTAACCAGGACCGGCCAGAATGGTAATGTGGTAAACATCCTGCTGAGCGATTATCAGTGTGACGAAAAAGGCGGGAACGGATATCTCAGGGTGATGGAGTTCATTCCCGAGCAAAGCATTATTCACATTGAGACCTTCTCGCCCCTGATAAATAAACTGCGCGACAAGAGCACCAGCTTTGATCTGCCTTACGAATTCCAATAATAGGGCCTTTCGTTGCGGAGAGGCGAGGCCGTCCTGAGCCCATCTATTGCAACTGGTGCAGCGAAGCTATAGACTGTGGACCGTTCCGCAGCGCGGGCAGGTAAAGGTATCGCCGTGGAAATCAGGCGGGGTCTTGAATTTCAAGCCGCAATTGCAGGCGATCTCCCGGTAATTGTGCAGTTTCCACAGCGCGTCGGATGTTTCCCTGGCCCTCTCCTTTTCGGATTGGGTTATGCCCGCGCTTGACGTGTCACGTTGAAGGGCAGCATCATCGGCTGCCAGCGCCGACCCGGGGATTATGCCCCCGCCGCCTTTGTGTGATTGGTTATAGGCGGATTCGTAACCCGCCAGCGATACGTTGCCGGCCATGGCGCGCAATATGCGTATCCTCTCCGAGATAGGAGGATGTGTGCTGGAGAGGTCTTCGGCTGCCCGGCCGTTTTTACGGAAAGGGTTGAGAATGTACATGGGGGCCGTGGCATTGTTGGCCGATTTGAGCTGCTCGGTTGAAGCGCCGATTTTCTCCAGCGCCGAGGCCAGGCCCTCGGGATACCTCGTATAGAGGGCGGACGAAGCGTCGGCTAAATACTCCCTTTTACGTGAGATAGCTAAGTAGATGAACTGCGCCATAATGGGGGCGAAAATCATGAGGGCTAAGGCAATCACAAGGATGATTATCTGCGCGTTGCCGCCGCCGGAGGAACTCCTCCTGGTGCCTCCTCCGAAGAACAGTATGCGCGAACCATACCATGCCAGCATGACTATGGTACCCAGCAATATGCTGCACATGGCCATCAGCAGCACGTCACGGTTCCTGATATGCGCCATCTCATGCCCGATAACCCCCTGGAGCTCATCGCGGCTCAACTTTTGCAGCAGCCCGGAGGTCACGGCCAACGAAGCGTGGTTCTTATCCCGTCCCGTGGCAAATGCGTTCAGGGCCGGGTCATCGATGATGTAGATGTCCGGCATTTTCTCAAAACCGGAGGCTATCTTCATCTCCTCCACCACGTTGTATATGCGCGGCATGTCGTCGGGGCCTATTTTGCGGGCATTTGATATTGAGAGCAGGATGCTGTCGCCCTGAAAGTAGCCCACCAGCGTCATCACTATCCAGATCAAGAGGGCCAGCAGCAATCCAATCGACCAATCCCCGAGCACGGTTTGACCCAGGAAGCTGCCGAGCAGGATCAGCATGCAGCCAAGCGCCGTAACGAGGATAACCGACCTTAGCTGGTTATCCCTGATCTGTTCCCACATGCTATGGCCCTTTTAACTGAAGCTGACTTTGGGCGCCTCGCGTTCGACCGTATCGGTGACTTCAAAGAACTCGCCTTCTTTAAAACCGCCCATCGAAGCTACGATGTTGGATGGGAACATCTGTATCTTGTTGTTGTACTGGAGCACGGAGTCGTTATAGAACTGCCGCGAGAAGCTGATTTTATTCTCGGTCGAAGTTAATTCTTCCTGCAGGGCCAGGAAATTCTGGCTGGCTTTGAGGTCGGGATAGTTCTCCGCTACTGCCAGCAACCTGCCCAGCGCCTGGCTCAATTCCCCTTCCGCCCTGGCCTGCGCCGCGACCCCGCTATCGGCCGACTTGATGGCCGTGGTCCTGGCATTGGTGACAGCCTCAAGGGTCCCCCTCTCATGCTGCATATAGCCTTTGACGGTCTCAGTCAGGTTGGGTATGAGGTCGTGCCTCCTTTTAAGCTGCACGTCGATCTGTGCCCAGGCGTTCTTGACCTGGTTGCGGGCGCCTACAAGCCCGTTATAGATCCCGGCCAAAATCAGTACGAAGATTATGGCTATGGCAAGTATTACAAGGATTGCTATCAGCATGTTTATTTACCTCCTGTTATGACCTGGCGGGCGCCCCCGGGTCGCCCCCAAAGGTGTCCCTGATGAAGAAAAGAGCTTTAGACAGCGGGCCGCCTGTGTCAGGCTGCTCAAGCTCTAACTGCTTGATAAAGGCCCCCGGTTCCCCGCCGTCAAACCACAAGCCGTGGCCTGCCTTGCAGACATCTATGATTAAATCCCGGCCTGACCCCATGTCGATCTTTTTCATGGTCCTCCGGCAGATAGGGCACTTCCTGCTTTTCTCGTCCACCTGCTGCTGTGGCCGCTGCATCAGGCTGTTGACCAGTTCCCGGGTAGCCCCACCGGCCAGGGTATCCAGCAACAGCTCCAGTTCGCCTTTGTCAAACCATATCCCGTGGCAGACAGAGCAATAGTCGAGCTCGATTTTATCGTGCTCGACCGCGGTTAAGGATACTTTACATACAGGGCATTTCATTGTGACAAAGACAGTTTACAACAGCACCCATATTATATATCGTTCCCCGGCTGAATTGTTAAACATGGTATATCGATGATATGCTAAAAAGCGATGAACGGCAAAGAGCGTTTCCTGACGGCGCTGTGCGGCGGCCAGCCGGACAGGGTGCCCGTGTGGGAACTGGCATTCAATGAAGAGTCGATCATCAAGATCGGGCGGCTCTTCAGCGATGATGTCCCACCAGTGAAACTGGTGCACCAGATGACGCTGGAGGAGAAGCTGACGCTGCTCGATCTGCTTTACTCTATCGCCCGCAGGCTGGAACTGGACGGCCTGACCTCCATCCACCTTTACACGAGGGAATCGATCGACGAGAAGCATGTCAGGGACGCCTGGGGCAGGGTTCTTTACGTGGACAGGGAGGGCGACGGCATCCCCGTCGAAGGCCCGGTATCCGGCCCGGGAGACCTCAAACGGCTTAAGGTCGTCCACCCGCAGGAGACCGAATTTCTTATGCTGATGCTGTCGCTGGAGAAGCTGGGACCGGGCGTGGCCCACGTTTTCCACATGACAGGGCCTTTCCGCGAGAGCTGGGCCATGCTGGGCGGCATGCAGAAGCTGTTGTACTTCTATGTTGAGGACCCGGCATTTGTCAGGGACCTGGCGCGTATCTGCACGGACTACATACTCGAGACCATAGACCGCGCTATCGGGTTGGGGGCGGACGCCATAGCGGTGGTCAGCGACCTGGCGCATAACTATTCAACCATGATGTCGCCGGCGCACTACGAGGAGTACCTCTATCCCTACCATAAGGAGATCACCGATTTCGTGCATAAGCGCGGCCTGAAGGTGATCAAGCATTCGGACGGTAAATTGTGGCGTATCATGGACAGGATGGCGGATGCCGGATTTGACGGAATGCACCCCATCCAGCCGCAGTGCATGGATATAGCCGAGGCCAAGGCAAAGTATGGAAAACGCTTCTGCCTGCTGGGCAATATCGACTGCGAGCAGTTGCTGCCCTTCGGCACTGAGGACGAGGTGGATGAGGCAGTAAAAAATGCCATCGCCGCCGCCGCACCGGGAGGGGGTTATATCATCAGTTCATCCAATACCATCCACCCGGGCTGCAAGGGGGAGAACTATGTGGCACTGGTGAAGGCGGCCCGAAAATACGGAGGATACCCCATCCCGGGCAGGTAATGAAGGAAGCAACGCGGACGCTGTTTTGGCGGCGTTCAGCTAATGTTGCCCGCTCAGTCTAATTTGAACCCGTCCACATTGAATATTTTCAGGCAGGCGTCCACCACATCAGGGTCGTAGTGAGTGCCCCTATTCTGCCTGATCTCCTCAAGAGCTTTGTCTATGCCCAGGGAGGGACGGTAGGGGCGGTGAGAGGACATGGCCTCAACCACGTCGGAGACGGCCAGGATTTTTGCCTCGATCATGGTCTCATCCCCCTTCAGGCCGTGGGGATAGCCGGAGCCATCCTGTCTCTCGTGGTGCTGAAGGGCTATCTGAGCAACAGGCCCGCCGAAGTCGATGTTCTTTAAGATATCGTAGCTTCCCTGGGCATGGGTCCTGATGATGGATAGCTCAAGGGTACCAAGCTTGCCGGGCTTGGCAAGTATATCGGATGGGATATAGATCTTGCCAATGTCGTGGATAGCCGCGGTAGTGCGTATGATATTTACCTGTGACTCGGGTAAACCCATCTCCTGTGCGATAGCGGCTGCCAGCCGGGCCACCTGCAACTGGTGACCTGCCGTATAGGGGTCCTTCATCTCCACAATGGCGCCCATGGTTAGGACGGCGTCGTTGAGTGTCTTTTGCAACTGGTCGGCAATGTTCCTGAAGCGCTCCTCGCTCTCGAGCAGGGCCTCCTCCGCCATCTTGCGCCCCGTAATGTCCATTATAACGTTGATACTGCCTATGGAGTTGCCGCTGCTGTCAAGATACGGCACGATGTCAGTGTGGGTCCAGATGATCCGCTTCGACGGCAGTACAACCTCGTAAATGCTGCCCAATACGGGTTTTTTTGTGTCCATGACCTGGCGGCTGCGGGCCAAGAACCGGTCTGCCTGATCGGGCCGGAAGAAGTCACTAAATGTTTTGCCCACCACTTCCCTGGGTGATACCCCAAAGGCATCGGCGCCCGCTTTGTTGATGCGTATAAAGCGGCCGTCCCGGTCGATATAAGTGATGATCAGGGGCACCGAGTCCAGGATAGTGCGGTATTCTTCGCGTTGCCTGCCCAGTGCTTGCTCAGCCTGTTTGTGCGCGCTTATATCGGTCATGAGTGCCCTGACCCCAACTATCTTGCCCTCTTCATATATAGGGAGGCTGGAGGATCGCACCCAGATCACGCGGCCGTCTTTATCCAGCACGCGGAATTCCCAGGGTTCAAGCCGGCCTGACAGGATTTTGTCGTAGCTGGCGAGAAGGCCAGGCAGGTCGTCCGGGTAAATCATGGGCGTAAACGGCTGCCCGACCAGGTCGGCTACCGTGTACTTAGTGAATCGCTCAACGGCCGGGCTGACGTAGGTTATGCGGCCCTCGTTATCCAGCGTGTACAGTACATCGTTGATGTTCTCCACCAGTGACCGGTATTTCTCCTCGCTGGCGCTGAGCGCTTCAATTGACTGCTGGCGCTCTGTGATATTGCGCGCCACCATCACCGAGCCGGTGTACTTTCCATCTATGATGATAGGAGACACAGTGGCAGAGTAGTGTTGGAGGCCGGCAGGTACCGGGAGGTTGTAATCGAACTGGCAGGCTTCCCCCGCCCTGTTTTTTTTGAGTGCACCCGTGGTCAGATCATTGAAATAGGGCGGCATGATGTCGCTGTATTTCTTACCGATGAAGCTATCGGGGCTGGCGTACAGCTCCTGTGAAGAACCGTGATAGCTCACGAACCTGCCCTCGTCGTCGAGGACAAATACCAGCTCGGTCATGGCCGATAGGATGCTGTTCATCCTGATCTCGGACTGCCGCAGGGAATGCTCAGCCAGCTTGCGCTCGGTGATGTCGTTGTAAACAGCCACTACCTCGCCGCTTTGCATCCGGTAAACCCAGCTTTCGCGCCACGAGCCCGGGTCGCGCTTATCACGGTAAATGCTGTCGGGGAAATACTCGGCCCGGCCGTTGCGCCAGACCCGCTGCAATACTGCGAAGAGGCCGAAGGGCTTAACACTCGGGAAGACATCTGTGACGCGCCGTCCGATGACCTCCCCGCGGCTGACACGCTCGATCTTCTCCGCTGCCGGGTTCAAATCTTTAAAGATGAAATCCTCACCGCCATCCACCGCCTCATATACAGCCACCCCGCTGTTCATGTGGTTAAAAAGTTCGTTGTAGCGGGCCTCGCCTGTGGATATAAAATTAACCTGGTGAACGGCTTTGCTTGCGCCGCCCTTATCAGGGGCATGCTGCTCAGCCGCCGCCTTATCGCGTTTTTTAATCCCCTGGTCTTTCTCTCTTTTTTCCATCTTAGTCTCACAGAGACACTTCGGCCTGGTTAATGCGGGGGCCTTTACCATTATATACTATCACTTTGTAAAAGCTATACAACTTTATTCTGTAGCGGTACACCTGGTTGACCGCCTTGCCGGCAGGCTATTTGTCCGTCCTTAGCACAGAACCCTTGACCCTGTCCTCGTCCGCAATATAGTGCCTTGCGCCCATAATAAAACAGATGACGGCCAACAGTCCGCCGATGCTGGCGATGACCACCGCCCACATCAGGCCCGAGGCGCCCCCTCCAAGGCTGTCCGAGATGCCCCCGACCAGCACCGGCGCCCAGGCGCCGCCCAGGGCGTACATGCACAATGCGGCGAGGCCGTGGGAAAGGCCCTTGTAAGCCACCGGCACAACGTCCTGTGATATGACACTCAGCGCAGGGATGGCCACCATATTCACGATGCCGAAAATGAAGATCAGGGTCAGGCCCAGGGCAAAGCTCTGGCTGAATGCCAGAAAGGAAGCGGCCAGAAGAAGGGAGGACATGGCGGAAGAAACTGCGGGCAGCCAGAGCCGGCCCTTCCTGTTTTTCTTATACCAGAGATCAGAGAGCACACCGCCCAGCGGGGCACCGATGATGGCCACCAGGCTGATTAAGCAGGTGAGGTAGCCGGCAGTATCGGTGCCTATGTCAAACTGGCGGATCAGGTAGGTGGGCATCCAGTTGATCTGTGCCAGGCTGGTGACCAGCATCATGGCGTACCCCAGGTAATACCAGCGCAGCGTGGGTATCCTCAGCAGTGTCACTATGGATTGCCACAGCCCGAGCAGGCTGACCGTCACCCCCTCCTTGATTGTCCGGTAGTCCTTGAGGAAGAATGCTGCCAGCGACAGCGCCAGCCCGATGCTGCCCAGCAGCAGGAACGGAGAGCGCCATCCGAACTTAGCCGCCATTACGCCGCCGATAATGGCGCCCAGCGCAATGCCCAGCGGTATGCCGGCGTTGAAAATGCCCATAGCCCTGCCGTGCCTGGCCTTGGGATAGGCGGCCGTGATCATGGCGATGCTGCCGGTCACTACACCGCTGGCCCCGGCGCCGCAGAATATCCTGGGGATTACCACCGAGACAAAATTCCAGGCCAGCCCGGTCAGCGCGCTGAAGGCATTCAGCATGAGGGCCATCACACCGATGGACTTTTTCCTGCTCCAGCGGTCAACAAGGTAAGCCGTGGGTATGGCGAAGGCGCCGTAACTCAGCATGAAAAAGGTTTGTATGGCGCCGAGTTGCGTATCGCTCAGTCCCAACTCCAGCTTCATGGGCTGCAAAACTACGGCCAGGACGACGCGGTCCACGTAACTGAGGGTGTAAAGCAGCAGGCACACAATGAGTATCCAGTGCGCCTTCCAGCCCCCGGTCTGGTAGTCACCTCCCCCGAAAAGCATGGGATATTTTATCACTTTCCCTATCAAGCGTGCGGGGAGAGTCAACCCAACCGCCGCCATCGTGGGTTGCGTATTTAATGCCTGCGATGTCATAATGGCTGGCATGGCGCCTCAGCCTTTACGGTTATGAAAAAATCCACGGCAAATATCTTCAAAATGCATGGATGGCGGGTGGACAACGCCATTCACAATTATATTTATTTCGTTTTTTACGATAAATACGTAAAGACCTTCCTGGCGTCCGGCAGGTACCTCATGAAAACGCTGGGACCCGGCCGGATTAACAGCCTGGCTTTCAAAACTATATTTGAGAATTACCACGCCAAGGTGCTCACCCCGGGCGACGCCAGGAAGATACTCAGCCTTAACCGCGACCTGGCCATGGATGCCGGCAAGGCCAAGAGGATAATACCCTTCAGCGCCGCCAACAAGATCATTTTCAATCAGCCGGATTTTATCGCTGTCATGGACTGCCCCTGCCGGCTTTCGAGGAAAGAGTACTGTAAGCCGGTCAACGTCTGCATGGCGGTGGGCAGGACCACCGCTGAATTCTGGCTGGATCACTGCGCGCAATATAAAGTTAGAAAAATCACTCAGGCGCAGGCACTGGAACTGCTGGAGGAGTCCGCCAGGCTTAACAGGGTAATCACTGCCTGGCTCAAGACTGAGACCGGCGGCAGGACCGGTGTAATCTGCTCCTGCTGCTCCTGCTGCTGCGGCGGGATCGAGGGTATGAAGCTGGCCCGCAGGCTGCCCGGAGATGTAAAGGTAACCAACATGATATCTTCCGGCTACGCGGTGAAAGTTGATACAGCAGCGTGCACATCCTGCGGCACATGCGTAGATGTGTGTGCCTTCGATGCCAGCCGTAAGTCTGAAGGCGGCACGGTTTACGACTGGGAGGCCTGCCTGGGCTGCGGCGTCTGCACCACGGGATGCCCATCGGGTGCGCGTAAGTTGGTGAGAGACGCCCGCAAGGGCGATACGCTCGATGTGGATATGCCGGTTTCTCAAACAGTGACGTAAGAAGGTTGGCCGGAACGCTGCTGCCAATATTTTTAAGGGGGTGCGACCATGAATGGTGAAGGTGGCTATGTCTGGTGGAAGCACGGCGTCATGTGCGAGATTTACCCGCGCAGCTATTACGACTCCAATGGTGATGGCTCAGGCGATTTAAAGGGTATAACGGCAAAGCTGGATTACCTTGCCGACCTGGGAATCGACGGCATCTGGCTGGGCCCCGTCAATGCTTCTCCCATGGTTGATACAGGCTACGACGTGGCCGACTACCGCACGATAAACCCGCTTTTCGGCAGCATGGCGGATTTCGAGGAACTGCTGCAAAAGGCCCACGGTCACGGCATACACATCATCATGGACCTGGTGGCCAACCATACATCCGACCAGCACGCCTGGTTCAAGGAGTCCCGCTTATCGAGGGATAACCCCAAACGGGACTGGTATATCTGGCACGATAAGAAGAGGGGCGGACCCCCCACCAACTGGCGGGCACTGGTAGGTACCGGCACGTGGGAGTGGGACAAAGCCACCGGGCAGTATTACATGCATTCCTTCCTCAAGACCCAGCCTGACCTCAACTGGCGCAACCCCGCTGTGAGGCAGGAGATATACGACACAATGAGGTTCTGGTTGGACAAGGGGGTGGACGGCTTCCGCTGCGACATCCTCAACTATTTCCTCAAGGATGACAAATACAGGGATAATCCCTTCTCGCTCTCCGCCGGGCCATTCAACGGCTTTCAGAAACACCTTTACACCAGGGACCAGCCCGGCATGTATGACATACTGAAAGAGATGCGCGCCGTGCTGGACGGGTACAAGGACCGCATGATGGTGGGCGAGGTTTTCGTGGCGGAGGAGGGTCCGGCCATGGCCGCGGCCTATTTGGGCGACGAAGGCGAACTGGCGCACCTGTCGTTTGATTTCTCACTGGTACTCTCGAAATGGGGAGCGCACAAATTCTCGGACGCACTGGCCAACTGGTATGCCCTGATACCGCCCAGGGGCTGGCCCTGCAATGTGCTGTCCAATCACGACCAGCCTCGCGCAGTCACCCGCTACGCCGCCGGTGATGATACGGTAAAGCGGGCCAGGGTGCTGGCAGCCCTGCTGCTTACCCTGAGGGGCACGCCCTTCCTCTATTACGGTGAGGAGATAGGCATGCCCAACAGCAGGATCACCAGGAAGGATGTAATGGATACCGTGGGCAAGATGTACTGGCCGATAATCAAGGGGAGGGATGGCGAACGCAACCCCATGCAGTGGAACGGCGGCCCCAACGCGGGATTTTCCGAAGCCAGGCCCTGGCTGCCCCTGAATGACGACTATTCGGAGACCAACGTGGAGGTTCAATTGCGGGAGCCGACCTCCCTGCTGAATTTTTACCGGCGCCTGACAGCCCTCAGGCGGGAGAAGCCCACATTGCAGAAGGGCAGCTACGAAAAAACGCCGTCGCACAGGGACATAATGTCCTACTGCAGGGTTTACCAGAACGCGAGGCTTTATGTTGTGCTGAATTTCTCGGCAAACAGGCTCTCGCATACCTGCACCCCTGCCGGCAGGTGGATCGTGCTGTTGGGCACTCAGCGCAGCGCAGGCACGGCCATGGGCAAAGAGAGTTTTGAGTTATTCCCCTACGAGGTCCTTGTACTCGAGGAGGTCAAATAATCCCCGCCAGGGAGGAAAGAGACACATGAAACAGGTTGTTGCCTTCGGTTCAGACCATGTCGGCTTCGAGATGAAGGGCGAACTGGTCAGGCGTATCAGGGACAGGTACGAGATTATGGACGCCGGCCCGCTGGCCTATGACGCCAATGACGATTACCCCGATTATGCCGCTGCGGCGGCTAATGCCGTGGCATCGGGAAAGGCCTGGCGGGGCATCCTCATATGCGGCAGCGGGGTGGGGGTTTGCATTGCCGCCAACAAGGTTGTGGGCGTGCGCGCCTGCGTATGCCATGATACCTTTTCCGCCCGCCAGGGCGTGGAACACGTTGATATGAATGTGCTCTGCATAGGCGCGCGGGTTATCGGCATCGAACTGGCCATGGAGCTGGTAACGGCCTTCCTGGGCGCTAAATTCTCGGACGAGGCCAAACACCGCCGCAGGCTGGACAAGCTGCTCGGGATCGAGAAAAAATCCTTAGAAGGCAAGTAGCCTTACTCAAAGGTGGCGGGTCACGGTTGCCCGACTGGAAAACCGCGGCGGACTGCAGGAGGTAATCAATGGACGGCAGAGGTCAAGTTATAGAGCACGGCTCGTGGAAGATAGAGTTCGACCCGGCCGGCGGCAGGTTCACCTTCAGCAGCCGGCGGCTTCCTTTGCCGGTAATCGCCGGCTCGCTTGCCGGGCTGACCTTTTCCGCGCCGGGCGAGGCGGTGCAGTCCGCGGGGATAAGCGGAGGGGCGGTTGACTGCCGGGAGGAGGCCCTTGGCGACCTGCACGGGCACGGGAGGCAGTTCTGTTACACCTGTCCTGCCGCAGGGAACGCGCCTCAGTTAGCCTATATAATTAACGTGTATAATGATAGACCCTTCATCTTGCTGCGCATGCTGGTGACCAACAGGGGAAAGGGAAACATGTACCTGCATGACCTGGACCTGGTGCGGGCCGAGCGCAGCGGCGGCGGGAGAGTTAGATTCCAGGAAAGCGGCCGTCCCCTTGATTTCTTCAAGGTGGGCTGGCATGACTGGGTGTACTCCGGACTGCGACACGGCAATGAGCATGATGTGAATTCCCTGCCTTTCATGCGGCCCTTTGTCGGCAAGATGCTGTATAATCCGGCTCTGCCCATCGGCAGGGGACGCGGTGAATTCTGGGGCGAGGGTTGGGGGCTGCTTACAGACCATCGGTCGGCCATACTGGCCGGCTTCGTTTCTACGGCGGACCAGTTCGGCGTGCTGCACGTCAACTGCCGGGCTGGCGCCTCTGAGCTTACGCTGACGGCGCAGGCCGACGGCGTGCTGCTGGAGCCCGGGGAGGAGTTCAAATCCGAATGGGGCTACCTCCAATTTGTCGAACTGCCCTGCGCTGACCCCGCAGCCGCTTACACAGACGCCGTGGCTATGCAGATGAAGGCGCGTGTACTGGCCGTTCCCCCGCCGGCGCAGTGGACCCACTGGTACCACTTCTTCCAGTCCATCACGGCTGACCTTTTTATCGCCAACCTCAACACCATCGACGGCATCAGGGAGACCATCCCATTCAAGACAGTTCAGTTAGACGACGGATACCAGTCGGCCTGGGGCGACTGGACCACCTGCAACGCCAAGTTCCCGCGCGGCCTGCCGCACCTGTCGGACAGCATAAGGGAGAAAGGCTACACTCCCGGGCTATGGCTGGCGCCCTTCGTGGTTGACCCGCGCTCGCAAATAGCGCAGCAGCATCCTGACTGGCTGGTCAAGGATAAGAAGGGCAAACCCATCGTCAGCGGCTTTTTCTACGATTTCTACGGCCACGCCCTTGACCTGACTCAGCCGGCAGTGCTGGAGCACGTCCGGTCGCTACTGGACACCATCGCCCATAAATGGGGCTACGGCTTTATCAAGGCCGATTTCGTTTACGCCGGCGCGCTGCCGGGCGTGCGGCAAAACCCCAAAATGACGCGCGCGCAGGCCTTCCGCGGGGGCATGCAGGCCGTGCGGGAGGGCATAGGGGAGGAGACCTTCCTGCTGGGCTGCGGATGTCCCTTCGGGCCGGCGGTGGGCATTGTCGATGCCATGCGCATCGGTCCCGATACCGCCCCTAACTGGACACCCTTCCTGTGGAACATGAAGTGGGCCACACCCATCATAACGGGCGAGAAATCGATCGCCGCCCTGCGTAACAGTATCAGGCACACCCTCAATTTGAGCGCGCTGCACCGTCGCTGGTGGTGGAACGACCCGGATTGCCTGATGGTACGCAACTACGATACGACGCTGGGCGATAACGAGGTTATCAGCAGCCTCAGCCTGGTTGGGCTGTCCGGCGGGATGGCCGTGAGCAGTGATGACCTCACCCGCCTGCCCATGGAGAGGCAGAAGCTGGTGGCGTTGCTCACACCGCTGCTCGGTGTGGGAGGACAACCCCTCGACCTGCTGGAACGGGAGATGGCCGAGCTTTACGTTCTTCCAGTCACCAAGAACGGCATGAAATGGCAGGACGTTGCCGTCTTCAACTGGGGCGGGAAACCTGCCCAGCGCAGCCTCGACCTTTTGGGGCTGGGATACGGGGCCGGGCAGAAGCTGCATGTATTCGATTTCTGGCAGCACAGCCACAGTCTGGAAGAGTCCGGACTGCTTGCACTGGGGAAGATACCCTCTCACGGTTGCCGCCTGCTGCGCATATGTCCCGCCGGGGATGGTCCCACGCTGGTGGGTGATACCCTTCATATCACGCAGGGCTGCGAGATAGAGTCCTGGCAGGTGACGGGCCAAACATGGGAGATAGGGACCGTTGACCTCGGACGCAGGGTGCAGGGCTCACTCTGGCTGAAACTGCCGGGCAGGCCGATTTCGGCAAACAGCGGGACGGCCGCGCTGACCCTTGAGAAAGAGAACGGCGATATATACAGGCTTGACCTGGATTTCCAGGGCAGGGCCGTGATAAAAATCCAGTGGGAATAGGAGGGCCGCTTCCATGACAAAATCGAAGTATCCTTGGTTCGTATTCGGGACCTTCTTTGCTTTCATGCTTTTCCAGCAGGCCGAGCGGCTGGTCATAGGTCCGTTGACCACGCCCATCATGGAAGAGTTCAAAATAAACCAGGCGCAGATGGGCATGGTGTTCTCCGGCGCATTGATCGTGGCTGCCGTGCTCTACCCGGTGTGGGGATACCTCTACGACCGCTTTGCCCGCACCAGGCTGCTGGCGCTGGCGGCGCTCATCTGGGGCGCCACCACCTGGCTGAGCGCAGCCGTCCGAACCTTCCCCATGTTCGTGATAACCCGCTCGTCAACCGGCATCGCCGACTCCAGCTATCCCGGCCTTTACAACATAACCAATGATTATTTCGAACCCAAAGAGCGAGGCAAGATCATGGGGTTGTTGCAGATCGCCCAGCCGCTGGGCTATCTCATCGGCATGGTCCTGGCACTTATTCTTGGCAGTATGATAGGCTGGCGCGGCGTGTTTTACGTCACCGGCGCCATGGGATTCGTGATGGCCGTTGTCATCTTCTTCGGTGTGAAAGAACCGCAGCGCGGCAGCACCGAGCCAGAATTACAGGGCATCGAGCAGAAAGGGGATTACCGCTTTAACTGGAAGACCGCGTTCGGCCTCTTCAAGAAAAAATCCCTGCTCTTGCTCTTCCTCAACTGCTTCACCGGCGTCTTTCCCTGGCAGGTGCTGACCTTCTGGTTCTTCCGCTATCTTGAGACCGAGCGTGGCTACGATTCCACTACGGTGCTTATCACCATGGTGGTAGCCGTGCTCATGCTGGCAGCGGGTTACCCCATCGGAGGCATACTGGGGGACTATTTCTTCAAGCGCAACCAGCGCGGACGCCTGCTGGTCAGTGCGGCCGGCATCCTCATCGCAATGGTGCTGCTGGTATTCGCCACCATGCTGCCTAATAACGAGATGCTCCTTTACGGCTTCCTGCTGGCCTTCACCTGCATCTTCATGCCCTTTGCCTCGCCCAATGTGGTTACAACCATTTATGATATGACGCTGCCCGAGGTGCGCAGTACGGCCAACGCCCTGCAGAACTTCTTCGAGCAGGTCGGCTCCTCGGTGGCGCCGCTGATCGCAGGCATTATAGCCGACAGTTCATCCCTGCAGAACGCCATACTGATCATCTGCATATCCGCCTGGACCGCCTGCTTCATCTTCATCTGCATCGCGGCATACCTTGTCCCCAAAGACCTCAATTACCTGCGCGACCAGTTGAAGCAGAGGGCTGAGATAGAGCGGGCGCGGGCGTAAACGGCAGGGACGGAAATGAAGAAGGATAGCAGTTTCGCGGTGGCTATCTCGGCCACTGGCAACCCCGGTTGCCGTTTCATGGCGTCTTCCTCAGTTAGAATCAATTGATCAATATGCCGTATAATATACGGCGGCAAATCAGCCACTTCCAACCGGGCAGACCAGTATAATGGACAATATGCAGCCGCTCAAAGAGCCGGCCAGGCTATGGAACAAGAACTTTTTGCTGCTCTGGCAGGGACAGCTTGTCAGCCAGATCGGGCAGCGCTATTTCAACGTGGGCATGCTCTTTTACATCAAGCAGGCCACCGAGTCGGCCAGCCTGATGGGGGCCATGATGCTCTTCTCTACACTGCCGGGGGTATTGCTGGGCCCCATGGGGGGCACCTTTGCAGACCTCTTCTCCCGCAAGAAGATCATCGTCTATAGCGACCTCATCCAGGGCATACTGGTATTCTCGCTGGCGGCGCTCATGTTCTTCCTGATCTGGGCAACCGGACTGGGCACGACAGACCCGCAGGGCAGCTTCTCTCTCTTCTCCTTCATTTACCTTACACCACACGCCACTGCCATCAATATCACCTGGATGTTCATTGTAGCCACGCTGGGCGCCATCATCTTCGCATTTTTCACTCCGGCCATGTCAGCGGCTATACCCGACCTGGTGCCCAAGGAAAAGCTTAATGTGGCTAATTCTCTCAACCAGTTCGCCATCTTCCTGGCCATGTTCCTGGGCCAGGGGCTGGGCGGCCTTATCTTCAGCATCACCGGCGCCCCCCTGCTCTTCCTTATCAACAGCGCCACCTACATCTACGCAGCGGGCACAGAATCGTTCATCAGCATTCCACGACCACCGCCCAAGCCGGAGAGAAAATCGGGCGAGGCCTGGAAGGCCTTTATCATGGATACAAAGGAAGGCCTGGTTTATGTGTGGAACGAGAAGGGCATGCGCATTCTCTTCCTGGCGGCGGCGCTGCTGCACCTGCTCATTGCGCCCATGCTGCTGCTGCTGCCCTTTTACGTGGAGGACTACCTCAAGCAGAACGCCTCGTGGTACGGCTACCTGCTGGCCGCCGTGGGACTGGGATCGGTGGTCGGTTACCTGATTGCCGGCGCGGTCAACGTGCGCGGCAGGGCACAGAGCAACCTGATCATACTTTCACTGCTGGGCGCCTCCATTTCGCTGGGCATCGTGGGCTTTATAACACAGCCGTTTACCGTGCTGTGCGTTGTGACCATGATCGGGCTGACGGCCGGAATATTCATTGTCAAAACCACCACCGTCATCCAGTTGGCGGCTTCAACAGAGATACGCGGCCGCGTGTTCGGACTGCTTGGCACCCTGACCAGCGGCCTGGCCCCTATCGGCATGGGCATCGCGGGCGTGATCGCGGATATGGCCAACAAGAACATACCCGTGATATACGCCACCTGCGGACTGCTGGTGCTGGCCATGTCCATCGGGCTGGCGCTGTCAAAGGAGGCGCGCGAGTTCCTAACGCTGGACGTGACTTACAGGGCAGAGCCCTGACCGTGGTCTGAAATTTTATGATATACTGCCCTCAAATATAACGGGTTTAGCTACAAAAATGAATGATCTCAGCCTGTTCTGCATCCCCATCGCCCTGTTGCTGGGAGCGATGCCTTCGGCTTTGATAGTTGCCATGCTCGCGGGTAAGGTGGATATCAGGGATGAGCCGGACGGCAAGATCAGCGCGGCCGCGGTTTACCGCAGGGTAGGGCTGCTTCCATTCATAACAGTGGTCGTTCTGGATATCGGCAAAGCGGCGTTAGCTGTGCTGGTCGCGCAGTGGCTCCAGGCCGGCCCGCTGCTGGTCATGCTGGCGGGCGCCATCGCCATTGTCAGCCACCAGTGGTCAATCTTCCTGAGGTTCCAGGGCGGGCGCGGCGCCACGGTCATCGGCGGCGTGCTGGTGGCCGTTTGCACGATACCCATGCTGACCGGGGCTGCTGTCGCGGCACTGATGGCATGGAGGACCAAAAACTCAACCTCAAGCTTCGGCGTAGGTCTTTTAACCATCTCTATTTTTCTTTTCGCACTGCAGTGGTCAAATATTGCGATGCCTCCCATTTTAATAGTCACGCCTTCGCTGCCGCCGCCGTTCACTGCCTATCACCTGCTGATCATCTATCCCCTGCTGCTGGGACTGTTGATGACGGTCAAAGCACTGCAGGTTAAATACCGGCCGGGCATACCGCTGAGGCCGCGGGCAGGGGGGACTGCATGAGCTGGATGGTGAACCAGGCAGTTGAGGGGGCAGCGGCATGGAAGGCCATCTGGGTGCCGCTGGTGGCATGGTTCGTGGCACAGGCGCTCAAGACCCTCATAAATTTCGGGCGCGAGAAAAAATTTGATATGTCCTACATGTGGAGTCCCGGGGGCATGCCCTCCGCTCACTCCGCCCTCATGACTGCCCTGGCCACCACCATCGGGCTGATGTACGGTTTCGATTCACCCCTCTTTGCCATCTCCCTGGCGGTGGCCTTCATCGTTATGTACGACGCAGCCGGCGTCAGGCGGACCGTCGGCTACCACTCTACCATGCTTAACAAGATGCTGGACGAGCTTTTCAAGGGCGATAAAGAGTTCAGCCAGCGGCTGGCCGAGATCATCGGCCACACCAAGTGGGAGGTTTTCGCCGGGGCCATGCTGGGCATCGTGCTCGGCATACTCTTCACCTGGCCCTGGCAATAACCCCACGGCTTGAAATGCAACCGGAGGCAGCACCGGGAAAAACGTGATATGGTCAAGGAGGTGCGCAGAAAATAACAGGTATTCAACTGGTTTACCCTGGTCAGGCAGCATATTTTATTGAGGAGGTTGACCTTGGCAGAACAAAAAATTCAAATCATGCAAAGAAAGGTGGGGCTGTTCCAGGCGGTAGCAATGATCACCGGCCTGGTGGTGGGAGCTGCGATTTTCGTGATGGTGCCCATGCTGGCCGGTATGACAGGTCCCAGCGTTTACTTAGCCTACGCGGCTGCCGCCATACCGGCACTCTTCGTGGTGCTCTTTGAGGTGCAGCTTACCGGCGTGCTGCCGGTGACGGGGGCTAACTTCGTGACCGCAACCAGGGTGGCCGGGCCGGGCTGGGGGGCCATGATCTCCTTCGCGGCGGTGCTTGCCCTGATGGCCTCTAATATTTTGGTTTCGGTGGGATTCGGGGATTACGTGACCGCATTTATCCAGTCGTTTAACCCATCATTTAGCATCAACCCCCTGATACTCCCCATAGCATGCGTGGCCTTCTTCGCGCTGCTCAACTTTTTGGGCGTGGAGATAGCCAGCATTGTGCAGGGTATCCTGTTCCTGGCTTTCATCATCGGAATGGTCATATTCGGCATAGTCGGCTCGGCCAACTACAACCCGGTAAATATGACGCCTATGTTCACAGGGGGTACCATGGGGTTCATCGTGGTTACAGTACTGGCCAGTATGTCCTGGGCGGGACTGGTGGCGCTGGCTGATATCGGCGGCGATGTCAAGAACCCGCGCCGCAACCTGCCGCTGGCCCTGATTATCGCCTTCATCGTCATCCTCATACTCTACGTCCTTCAGCCCTTTGCCCTCGTGGCATCCATGGGCGCCGAGGCCGCCGCCAAGGCGGGCAAGCCGGCCATCCTGCTCGACGCCGCAAGGTTGATGCCTGGCTGGGGCATCTGGATCATTTTCATAGCGGCTATGGGCGCCATACTCACAACGGTCAACGCCCTCACGTGGTCGGCGGGACGCGACCTGCTGGCCTGGGCGCGCGACGGCCTCTTCCCCAAAGCGGTAGCCCATATGCATCCCAAGTTCAAGAGCCCGGACGTGGCCATATTGATAGTGCTGGTAATCGAGGTCACGGGAATATGCATGGCCCAAACAATCGACAAGTATGCGCTGGCGGCCATCCTTTCCATAATGGCCATACAGATAGTGCTGGCGTGGTGCGTGCTGCGAATACCCAAAAAACTGCCCGACCTGTACAAAAAATCCCTATTCAAATTTAATGCTTTCTGGCGCTGGTTCACCTTCATAGGCACTTTGATAACCTCAGGATTGATATTCCTCTTTGGCATATATGCCGATGTAATGCCCAAGGATAAACTCGAGATTCCATGGGTTGTAATAACCTTTGTGGGAGTCCTGGTAATCGGCGCCGCCTGGTACATAATCCGTAAAGCATATCTCAAGAGCAAGGGCATAGACCTCGATGCCAACCTGACTAAGATTGCCGATGCCACCCTGGCTGAGGCAGAGGAGAGACTCTCGACTTCATAAACGGTCCACCACTGTTTGTGGAAATACACTAATTGAATGTGCCTGCCTGCCGGGCATTAAATAAAATATAGGACTCCGAGGAGTGTGATCATGGCATCAGCACTGGATGGGATTAAAGTAGTAGAGCTTTCCACCTGGTTCGCCGGTCCCACATGCGGGATGTGGCTGGGTGAGCATGGCGCAGATGTGGTCAGGGTGGAACCGGTCGAGGGAGACCCGCTGAGGGCAATGTTCTCATCGGGTGTACTGCCGGCTGAACTGGATATCGGTTATAACTGGATGTGGGAAATGGCCAACCGCAGCAAGCGCTGCATCACGCTTGACCTCAAGCAGGAAGAGAGCCGTAAGATCATGCACAAAATGGTGGCACAGGCCGATGTCTTCCTGGCCAACCTGCGTCCTTCCACTCTCAAGCGGGCGAAGATGGATTACGACACGCTTAACAAGTTGAACCCGCGCCTGGTATATTGCAATATCACAGGGTATGGCTCAAAGGGTCCGGGCGCCGACTGGCAGGCTTTCGATGAAACAGCCTTCTGGACGCGCTCGGGCATCATGTCCACCATGGGCGAACCGGGCACCCCGGCCGTCCCGCTGCGCGGGGCCATGGGCGACAACACCACCGGCGTTTTCGCGCTGGGAGCTATTTCCCTGGCGCTTTATTCCAGGGAGAAGACAGGCAAAGGCCAGTTGGTCGAGCTATCGCTTTACGGCAACGGCATGTGGGTGGCAGGCATTGACGTGCAGGGCGCGCTTGTGTACAACATGGAATTGGGCAGGCAGTCCAGGTTTGCCGCGGGCAACCCACTGTATAACGCGTATGCGGCCAAAGATGACAAGTGGTTCATGTTCCAGATGCTGCAGACCGACCGCTTCTGGCCGGGCGTGTGTAAGAGCGTAGGCCGGGAAGACTGGCTGACAAAGTATCCCACTCACGGCGACAGGTGCAAGGCCAGCGGCGAACTGATCAAGCTGCTGGACACCGAGTTTTCTAAGCATCCGCGTGACTACTTCGCTCCCAGGTTCGATGAGAACGGCCTCATCTGGGCGCCGGCGCAGACCCCCACCGAGGTTATCAAAGACCCCGTGGCGCTGGAGAACGGTTACATCGTAGAATACGATCATTTCGGCTACGGTAAAGTTAAAGGCATCCGCTGCCCCATCCAGCTCAAAGGCACACCCGAGCGCACGCCGTTCGGCGCCCCCGAGTTCGGACAGCACACAGAAGAAGTGTTGCTGGAACTGGGATATAGCTGGGAAGACATCGGCAATTTCAAGGAAAAAAAGGTCATACTCTAATACCATAAGAAAAATATTGTAACTTTGGCCGGCAGGTACTGCGGGCCGGGGAGAAGTACATGCCTATCCTCATATATGAGAAGAAGGACCATGTCGCGTACGTAACGCTTAATAGGCCCCCACTCAACACCATGAGCGTTGAGCTCAGCCGCCAGTTGATCAGGGCGCTGCATGACTTCGATGCCGATGACGACCTTTACGTGGCTATAGTTACCGGGGCCGGTGAAAGGTCATTCTGCGCCGGGGCCGACCTGACCGATCCCGAGCACGTCGAATTGGGGGTTAACTGGGAGGCCGATTACGACTGGCAGCTTTCTAACATAAAGAAGCCCCTGATAGCCGCCGTGAATGGCTACTGCCTGGGCGCAGGGTTCACGCTGGCGCTGTGCTGCGATATCAGGATCGCCTCGGAGAAGGCATCACTGGGCACGCCCGACCAGAAACTGAACACGGTGGACGCCTATGCCTCGATCATGCTGTCCCGCGTGATACCAGCCTCCACGGCCATGGAGGTGCTCATGACCGGCGACCGATTGAGCGCGCAGGAGGCCTACCGCGTCGGACTGGTCAGCCGCATAGTGCCGCCGGCCGAACTGATGTCCACAGCGGCCGCCCTGGCCGGTAAGATTTGCGGCAACGGTCCTTTGGCGCTGTGGGCCTGCAAAGAACTGAATAAGAGAACCAGGTACATGTCGCTGGAGGACAGCCTGGCCCTCTTTAAAACCATCACGGGGCCCATCCTCAAGATGGACGATACCAGGGAGGGCATCACGGCCTTCTTTGAAAAGAGGCCGCCCGTTTGGAAACTCAAGTGATAACCTGAGGAGGGGAAAACATGGTATTAGAAACTGTAATATATGAGAAAGTCGATGGCATAGCGGTCATCAAGCTAAACCGCCCGAAGGTGCTCAACGCCATTAACGTGCAGTTGGCCAGGGATTTTCACCAGGCTTTGGCCGGGGCTGCGCTGGATACGGGTATTAAGGGGGTGGTAATTAAAGGCGAGGGGCGGGCCTTCTGCGCGGGCGATGACCTCTCGGAGAGCCCGTTCGGCATACTGGTCGAAGACCTGCTCAGGCATGTAGAGGTGTTGCAGGATACCACGCGCATCATGCTCAATATGGAGAAATGCGTGGTGGCCGCCGTCCATGGCTACGCGCTGGGGGCTGGATGTGAGTGGGCCATGAGTGCCGATATACGCATAGCGGCCGAAGGCACCCTGTTCGGCTTCCCCGAGACCAACGTAGGGGCGGGCGTGACCAATGCCGGAACCAAGCTGCTGCCGCTGCTGGTGGGAATCGGCAGGGCCAAGTGGATGATCTTCTCCAACGAGAGGATAGATGCCTTCACCGCCGAGCTGTGGGGACTGGTCAACCGGGTGGTGCCGTCCGAAGAACTGGACAGCACGGCCATGGAGCTGGCTAAAAAAATCGCGGCCAACTCGTCCCTGTCCATAAAATTGGCCAAGCGCCAGCTCCATTACGGAACCTACCAGGACTATGAACAGCAGATGGAGATGGAGGCACACGACGTGGTCCTCACGTTGACCGGCATGGAGGCCGCCATGCGGGCTAAGGCGGCGCTGGACAAGACCAAGCAGAAATAACCGGGTGAGGAGAAGAGAGATGATCATAGATTTCCGCGTCACCGCGCCGGTCAGCGAGTGGATGGATCCCGGGGAGGCCAAACAGGTCTTTCCCAACAGCTTCATGCGCGGCTATATCGAATCCGCCTACGAGACGGAGCTTATGCTGAGCGTAACGCCCGAACATATGGTTAAGGCCATGGACGATGCCGGCGTCGATTACGCCGTGCTGCAGGCCGAGTGGGCGCTGGGCGATTACAAAAAGCAAAACGACGCAGTTTACCGCATCGCCAAAAAGTACCCCAAGAAGTTCCCCCGGTATTACCTCACTATCAATCCCCTCGAGGATATGGATATGGCGGGGACGGTCGAGCGAGAGGTCAAAGAACGCGGCTTCAGCGGTCTAAATACCCAGACCTGGGCGCAGCGCATGTACCCCACCGACAGCAGGTTTTACCCGGTTTACGCCAAATGCCAGGAACTGGGCATACCCGTGACCTTCCACGCCTCGATCAACTTCACCATCGACCGCAGCATCGAGTTCAGCCGTCCCATCTACCTCGACCAGGTAGCCTGTGATTTTCCCGGCCTCAAGATGGTGGCCAACCATGGTGGCTGGCCCTGGGTGACGGAGATGGTGGCGGTCGCCTGGAAGCACAAGAACGTCTATATCGAGATCGGCGCGGTCTCGCCCAAGTATATCGGTATGCCGGGCACGGGTTGGGACCCCCTGATGGTCTATGGAAACAGCCTGTTGCAGGACAGGGTGCTCTTCGCCACGGACGACATGATACCCTGGCAGCGCTGCGTGGACGAATTGAGGGCATTGCCGCTCAAGGACAAGGTCAAGGAGAAATGGCTGGGCCTCAACGCCGCCCGCCTGCTGGGCCTGGGATAAAGGGCATGTACTCGGGAGCAAAGCGGGTGGACAAAAGCCCATGCGCAAAGTAATCTGAGGGACTGTTTTTCAGGAGTATAGAACTATGGACAAGGTATATCCATCGGTTGATGCCGCTATAGATGGCATCTTAGACGGCGCGGTCATAGCCTTCGGGGGTTTCTTTTCCGCCGGAAAACCGACCGCCCTGACGCAGGCGCTGGCTAAAAAAGGTGTGAAAAACCTGACCGTGGTGGCGCAGCAGGTGGGGACGGGCAACGAGGAGATGCTGGAACTCGTGGTCAACGGCCAGATAAAGAAGGCCATATGTAATTATCCCTTCCCGCGCTCGGCCAGCAAGGGCGCGCAGCATCCCTTCGAGCAGGCGGTGCGCGGCGGCAAAATCGAGCTTGAGATATACCCAATCGGCACCTTTGTCGAGAAGCTGCGCTGCGCCGGGGCGGGCATCCCGGCTTTTTATACCGCGGCGGGTGTCGGGACCGTGGTAGCCGAGGGTAAGGAGGTCAGAGTATTCAACGGCGTAGAATACCTGCTGGAACTGTCCCTGCCGGTGGATTTCGCCTTTGTGCACGCCTGGAAGGGCGACCGCGAAGGAAACCTTGTTTACAGGTACACGGCTCAAAATTACAATAATGCCATGGCCATGGCCGGGAAGGTGACTATCGCCGAGGTTGAGACACTGGTGGACGCGGGGGAACTCGACCCCGACTCTATCCATACACCCGGTATATTTATCAAGCGTGTAGTCGAGACCGGCAGGCCTGAGTTTCACCAGGCGTCTGTATAAGATTCCATAGCCCGGAGATTGAGATGAGCAAGATTAATAAAGTCGTTGTACCGGAGATGCCTCCGCTGGAGCGCGAAATGATCGCCCTGCGCATAGCCAACATGCTGGAGGACGGGTCCTACGTCAACCTGGGAATCGGCATTCCGACACTGGTCTCCAACTGGATTGAGGGGAGGGACATTATCATCCAGTCCGAGATAGGCATGCTCAAATGCGGGCCGCTTGCGGAGGAAGGTGAACAGGACCAGGACCGCATCAACGCCAGTTGCCAGTTTGTAAATGAGATGCCGGGCAGTTGTTATTTTAACGTTGAGACATCCTTCGCTATGATCAGGGGCGGGCGCATGGACGTGGCTGTGCTGGGCGCCCTGCAGGTCTCGGCCGGGGGCGACCTGGCGGGGTGGAACAATCCGGCCCGCGGCCTGGGCAAAACGGGCAACATCGGAGGGTCCATGGACCTTGCCGTAGGCGCCGCCAAATTGATCGTAGCCATGGAGCACTTCACGCCGGCCGGAGAATCCAAGATACTGGAGGCGTGCAGCTACCCGCTGACGGCTAAGCGGTGCGTAGATGTGATCGTGACCAACTATGCCCTCATCGAGGTCACTCCTCAGGGGTTGTTGCTCAGGGAGGCGGTACCGGGGGTGACAGCGGAGGATGTGCAGAAGATGACGGCTGCGCGGTTGGCGGTGGCCGATGATTTCCACGAGATGGAATTGTAGCTCCGTTTTGCATCAAGATTAAATTGAGACTAAAATAATAGTCCGGAGGGATTTTACAATGGCCAACCAGATCGGAAAGAAATACATCTGCAGCAAGTGCGGCTCTGAGTTCATCGTGACCAAGGGTGGCAACGGAGAGGTAACCTGCTGCGGGCAGCCCATGGAACAGAAGAAGTAAAAGGGTTCAGGCCCTTACAGGAGAGATTAAAATGTCAAACCAGCTTGGCAAGAGATTCAAGTGCGAGGTCTGCGGGAGCGAGGTGCTCTGCACCAAGGCCGGCGAAGGCACTGTTACCTGCGACGGCAAAGAGATGGAGCTGCAGAAGCCCAAAGCGCTGCCATCTTCTGACTGAAAATAAATTTCAATGACATAATTAGGACACGATGTCCTCTTCCTCTGCATATTCCGCTCCGCTGTCCGGCGTACGCGTCCTCGAACTGTCCGGCCGCTGGACGGGGTTCTGCTGCAGGCTTCTGGCAGATATGGGGGCAGAGGTTACCCTGGCGGAGCCGCAGGGAGGTTGCGCCGCCCGCTCGGCAGGGCCTTTCCTCGCCGGCCAACCCGGGCCTGAACGAAGCCTTTCCTTCTGGTACGAAAATGCCGGCAAGCCTGGCACAATCATTGACCCCTGCACCCAATCGGGACGTGAGCGTATCCTTGAACTGGCAGGATCCTGCGGCGTGGTGGTTGAGTCTTACCCGCCGGGCTTCCTTGCCGCGGCCGGTCTCGGCTATGAGCAGTTGTGCCGTGTTAACCCCGGCCTGGTCATGGCCTCCGTCACCGGCTTCGGCCAGTCGGGGCCTTACGCCCGGTATAAATCCTCCGCGCTCATCTCCGCGGCCGGCGGCGGCCAGATGTACGTCTGCGGCCGCCCGGGCAGTCCCCCGCTCAAGCCGTACGGCGACCAGCCTTATTACGCCGCTTCGCTCTTCGCCGCCTGCGGCATACTGCTGGCCCTGCGCTGCAGGGAACTGACTGGAAGGGGACAGCACATCGACATCTCCCTGCAGGAAGCAACTGCGGCCGCGCTGGAGCATGTGCTGGTGCAGTATTTCTATGCCAAGGCCGTTCCCACCAGGCAGGGCAGCCTGCAGTGGAACGCCGCGTCCGATATTTTCCCCTGTCACGATGGCCATGTGCTGCTGACCTTCAGCCGTGAGTGGGAAACGCTGGTCGAGTTGCTCGCCAGCAAGGACATGGCAGCGGGCCTGGAGCATCCCTCCTGGCGTGATGTGGACTTCCGCAGGCAGCATACCGGCAAGATACAGGAGGTCATAAGTTCATGGACCTGCCAGCAGGATAAAGGGGACGTCCTCCGGCTGGGTCGGGATATGCGCTTCCCCTGGGCCGTGGTTAACCCCCTTCGCGATGTGACGGATAATGAACAGCTCAGGGAGCGCGGTTATTTTGTGCAGGCGGAGCACCCGATGAAGCCGGGGGGGTTCAAAGTCCCGCGGCCGGTTATCAATTTTGCAGACGCGGGCGCACCTCAAGGTACGCCCCTGCATCACCAAAAATGTCATTGCGAGGGTGAGCCGAAGCTGCGAACCGAAGGCGTGGCAGGAAGCGACGAAGCAATCTGTAGGGGCGGGTTTTCAAGCCCGCCCGAAAGTGCGCCCCTACGTGGCATACGCATTCTTGACTTCACCTGGATGCTGGCCGGGCCATATGCCACGCGCCTGTTGGCCGACTTCGGGGCAGACGTCATCAAGGTACAGTCGAAGCTCACCGCCACAGGCGCCGAGCAGAATGACACGGGCTACTTCGCCAACTGGAACCGCAACAAGCTGGGCATCACGCTGGATTTGAGCAGGGCGGAGGCCCGGCAACTTGCGCTGGAGCTTGCCGGCAAATGCGACCTGGTGATGGAGAATTTCACTCCCCGCGTGATGGACGGCTGGGGACTGGGCTACCGTGATTTGAAGCTGGTCAATCCTGATATCGTGATGGTCAGCCTGTCCGGTTTCGGGCGCATCGGGCCGTGGCGCAACCATACCGCCCTGGGTCCTACCGTGCAGGCTCTCTCCGGCCTGACTTATCTGACCTCCTATGACGCCGGCCGCCCGGAAGGCATCGGGTTAGCCTATGCCGACCACATTTCCGGCCTTTACGCGGCTCTGGCGGCCCTTTCGGCCCTGCGCCGCAGGGATAAGACGGGTCAGGGCGCATACGTCGATATTTCAGAGCTTGAGGCCGCCTGCAGCATGCTTGGCCCTGCGCTGCTGGACCTTTCCGTCAACGGCCGCGTGGCGGAGCCGGCGGGAAATAGGCAGGAATGGGGGCAGGCCGCGCCGCATAACTGCTACCGCTGCAAAGGCGAGGACCGCTGGTGCGTTATCGCGGTATTTTCCGAGGAGGAGTGGCGGTCGCTCTGCAATATCATGGGCCGGCCCCCGTTGGCGCGGCAGGATAAGTTCGCTTCCATGGTGTCCCGCCTTAAGCATGCGCAGGAGCTGGACTCACTTATCGAAGGTTGGACGATGACGCACACGCCGCGGGAGGTGATGGAGGCGCTGCAGTCTGCCGGAGTGCCGGCAGCGGCCGTCAACGACGCGCGGGACCTGGCAGATAACCCTCACCTGAATGAACGTGGTTTCTTCATAGAACTGGAGCATCCCGTTTTAGGCTTGAGAAAGGCCGACGGCAACCCTGTCAGGCTGAGCGCAACCCCGCCTCAATTCAACAAAGCGGCGCCGCTATTGGGCGAGCATAACAGGCGCGTCTTCGTCGATATGCTGGGCATGCATGAAGATAAGTTCAACAGATACGTGGCAGAGGGGATAATAACTTAAACCGCTTCGCCATGCACCGCTTTACCATCCATCAGGGTCATCTCCACCTTCAGGTCTTTCAGTTCATGGGGACTGACCTGCAGGGGATTGCCGTTCAGCACCACCAGGTCAGCCCATTTCCCCTTCGCTATGCTGCCGGTTTGTCTTTCGAGGAAACACGAGTAGGCGGCGTTGAGTGTATACAGCCTGAGCGCTTCGAGGGCCGAAATGGCCTGAGAATGAATAACCTGCTGCCCGTTTTCAGCAAGCCGGGTCGCTGCGGCATAGATGCCCTTGAGCGGGTCCGGACCGGACACAGGGGCGTCCGACCCTGCCGCTACCCGCAGTCCCTCCGCGAGCATGGTTTTGATGGCGTAGAGGTGCCTTAACTGTTCCTGCGGCACGGTGGACAGGTAGCGCTCGCCGCCGTAATAGATAAAGGCCGGGTTGGTCACCACGGCCGCCCCTATGCGTGACAGTCTTGCGGCGGCCGCGGGTGTGCAAACCGAGCAGTGCTCCAGCCGGTGCCGGCTGTCTTTACGCGGCCGCTGTTTCATTGCCTGTTCTATGGCTGTGATGGCGGCGTCAACAGTAGCCTCCTCCACGGCGTGGATGGCCACCTGCCGGCCCTGCCCGTGTATCTCCAGCACCAGGCGGTTGAGCTCCGCCTGCGAAGGGTTGAGGCTGCCCCTGACCTCGTCCAGCATGATCTTGACCGCACTCCTGGGCAACCCCGTTTCGCTTTCAACCGGCGTTTGCCCGCCATGAAAGAGGATTGCCTCTTCTGCGCCGGACATCATGATGATGCGCGGCAGGAATACACCGCGTCTTTTCCAGTCGAGGAACCTGGTCCGGCGCTCCGGCCCGTTGCCCGGCGATGCGTCCTGCACCGTTGTAATGCCCAGGCTCAACAGCGTCCGGCCGGCGCGGGATACGGCCACTTCGAGTGCGGTGTCACCGACCGGGGGTATTTTCTCGGACAGGTAGGGACCCATGCCGAAGAGCAGTCCGTTGGGTTCGCCTGACTCAAGGTCGCGCTCGATCATACAGCCCGGCGGCTCCTCGCTCTGTGCGGTGATGCCAGCCAGTTGCAGGGCAAGGTTATTGAGCACGTGCGCGTGACCGCTGCGCTGCGTCAGCTTTACAGGGTGGTCAGTCGTGGCGCGGTCGAGATCGCGTGCGGTGGGATGGCGTTTCTCCTGCAGGTAGAACTCGTTGTAACCGGCGCACCTTATCCATGTGCCCACGGGCAGGGCCGCGGCTGCCTCCCTGATCCTGTTTATGATGTCTTCGATAGATTTGACGCAGGCCGGGCTGAGGTCGATATCGAGCAGTCTCCCGGTGTAGGCCTCCACGTGGCTATGCGCATCGTGGAAGGCCGGGATGACCGTCCTGCCCCGGCAGTCGATGACCTGCGTTGCGGCCCCTACCAGGCCGGGGTCCACGTCCTTGCTGCTGACCTTGAGGATATGCCCGCCCCGTATGTAGATGGTACCAGCCTGCGGGCGGCGCGGGTCGAGCGTGATGGCACCGGCATTGCGCAACACCAAATCGGCTTTAGAATTGCCCATCGCAAGTCCTGCCAAACGCCACTGTCACACTTGCTCTGCCATCCGTCCACTTGCGCAGAGTGCCGCCTACGATGTCTTCTGATGGCATGGATTAGACTACTTTATTATCCGGTCGTTGTGTCCTGCAGTCCGGCTACATGAACACATTATTGAAGGTTACTACCAGCGCAACAACTATGAGTATCAGGGCGATGGCATAGCCGGCTAAGAGCCCCAGGCCGAAAGCCGTCCACATCCCCTGTGTACTGGTAAATTGCTCTGCGCTCTCCCAATTTTTATTCTTCCAGGCCCACTGGCTGCCTTTAGCCCCCAGGACAAATATCATCACCAGGTTTACCACGGGGATGAGGCATAAAAGGGCAATGTAGGTTTTATTTCCCAGGCCCCATATCCAACTCAAGATGAAGGCGCCCCAGTTCCATTTCTTAACTGCCGCCGGTACCGTCATATCTGCCGATGCGTTATTATCTTTGCTCATAGCGGTCACCTTCATAATTCATTATGCCGTTTACCATTTTTCCCACTGCCAGGAATCTACCGGGTCAAGCGGGTAAATGGGCCTGGAGATATTATTGTATTTGATGGAAAACACATCGATATTGGTGGTGCCCGCGCTGACCACGTTGAGTGTCTTGCGGTTATATTGCAGGAACCTGATGCGAAAGGGAAAGAGGTTCTTGGCTACGACGATGTCAGCCTTCCACAAATCGAGGCCAAGGCTGGTGAAAAAGTCGGGGAAATACGTCAGGGGTGGGAAGTCGGTTAAGATCAGGTGCACTCCTTTATGTTTGAGCACCACAACCTTGCCGGAGGACCTGATGGTTCCATCCCTGCCCTCGCCCTTGAATATAACCTGCCCGGTAAATTCATACGGCTTATTATATATTTTATCTAATTTGCCGCCGACCGGTAGTGTGACCGTCTGATCTAACGGCACGTCCCAGAGTTCTTTCACCGCCTGGCTGTCCCTGAGCGGGATATATGAAACGAGGTCCGGACCTTCTTCCACCAGCGCCTTGAGTATCCAGGTATTCTCACCCGGGCTGCCTGTGCCAACGGTATCCGACAGGTCGCATAACATGGTTGTCCCGGTTAACCTTTCTAACCAGCTATCGCGGGCGGCCTTCACCGCTTCGGATGGTGAATATAATTTCTGAGTGAGTTTGAAATCGCGTACAGACCAGTCAAGGCCGGCGATTTCATCCGCCAGTTTATCGGCCAGCGCCTTATTGTTATCCGTTACAGCCACTGTGGCCCAACTGAGTTCAGGTTCGTCCATGAAAATATGCACCATGAAGTTTGACACGCTTAGGACGCCCGGCATTTTCCCCATTTCCTTCATTCGGTTGAAGACGCTGTCCATGGGGGCGACGAAATCCAGGTTCGTGCCTCCACCCCGCAATAGCCGCATTTTGTTGACCGTCATAGTCGGGTGGATCTCACCCAGGACGGTCTTTACCAGGATTTTCCCGGCAGTATAGCCGGTGGCGAAGAAATCGCGGTGCGGATTGGTACTGAAGCCCACAATGAATGTGGCCAGTTTGGCCTTCTTTTCGGTGATATTGGCGTGCAGGTCGTAGGAAGTGCCTATGGGCAGGCTTGTCCCGTATTCAGCCCTGATGGCCTGGAGCAGATCGCCTTCAGGGTCATACATGCCTTCCACCCCCGACGCTCCGTGCAGCGAAAGATAGATGCCATCCAGCTTTTTAATGCCGCGCAGCCGTTCGAGTATCTCTGTTTTAAAGCGGTTATAAACCTCCCTTTCGATGGGACCACCGGGGATCGCCATAGCTTGCATAATCGGAACAACGGTTATCTTCCCCTCTCCGAATTCTTTGACAGCAGCCATGAAGCCCTCTGCCTGGCCTTGCCCTTTGATGCCGGCAGATATCATATCCTCGCCGTATGTAACACGGAAATCAGCCAGTACGGTTTTGACTGGTGAAAACACATTTTGTTCGTGGAAAATATCGATGACAGCGATGGTTTTTTCTGGCAGCGGGAGCGGAGCAGAAGTTTTTTCGTGGATGGCTGCGGGCTGGCTGCAGCCGGCGGGCAAGAGGAAAACCAGTATCAATGCAAATCCAAGAAACTTCCTGCACATGACTGGGTCTCCTTTGCTCGAGTTAGTCATTAAAGGGGGTTTAATTAGTTAGGATAGTATCCTTTTGCCATGCGACTGTCAACGGCCGCAAGCCCGTGAGAGTCGAAATGGTAAATCCATGCTAAATTTTAGTAGAATATACAGCGGCATTGGCCGCTGTAAGCCCGTAGCTTTATGCAGAAAATGGAGGATAACTATGAAGAATAACCACATTATTGTGCTGATATTTCTATTGGTGGTGGCTTTGTTGATACCGGGTTGCGGCGCTGCAGATAATGCTGAAAGGGCGAAGGACGGCAATACCGTCCAGGTGAACTACACCTTAAAATTGGCAGATGGATCTATATTTCAATCCTCGATCGGGAGTCAACCACTGGAAGTCATTTTGGGTAAGGGCCAGGTAATTCCCGGGTTTGAAAAAGCTATTTTGGGTATGAAAGTCGGCGAAAACAAGACTGTTAATATTTCGGCCAATGATGCCTACGGGCCGCTGCGCAGTGAATTGATTTTTGAAGTGCCCAAGGAAAATCTGCCGGCCGGTGCAACGCCGCAGGTCGGACAGCAACTGCGGGGCACTCAGGCTGATGGGTCAACCATGGTTGCAACCATCACAAAAGTATCCGATAAGACCGTTACTTTAGATGCCAATAACCCTTTAGCCGGTAAAGACCTCACGTTTGAAATTGGACTTGTAAAAATACTGCCGGTCCCCTGAACCGGTGTCCGCGCCTCTTGCAAATAAATAGTCAATCCATATATACTTGCGTTCAAACCGCAATGAAGGAGGCTGAGATGAGCGGAACAAGCAACTACGACCTTAAATCAGTGAAATTGCCCAGGTTGGCCGGGGGACAGCTATCCATGATCGCCAGCGCGCTGGAGAGCGGTGTCCTGAGATCCCTGATCATGCCGTCCATGCTGAAAAGCGGTGGAATCGAGGACTTCCGCGCCCTGGCGCCCGAGGAGCCGCCCACCGTATTTCCCATCGGCTTTGTTGATAAGAAGGCGGCGCCGGAGGATGGGCCGGACCTTAAGGCACTGAATAAGATAGAGGGCAGCGCGGCCGCGGCCATGCCCTTCAGAACTGTGCGGGATTATGCAAGGGCCTACAAAGAGGGCAAGGCCAATCCCGAGGATGTGGCTAAAAAGGCGCTGGAGGCTATTAAAAACGCCGACGCCGGCAGCCTGAAGCTGCGTGCCTTCATCGCTGTCAACGATGGCGATATTATGCAGCAGGCTCGCGCCTCGGCCGAGCGCTGGAAGGATAAGAAGCCGCTCAGCGTGCTGGACGGCGTGCCCATGGCTGTCAAGGACGAGGTGGACATGGTGCCCTATCCCACGACCGTGGGCACCAAATTTTTCGGAAAGGCGCCTGCCAAACAGGACGCGACTGCGGTGGCGCGCTTGCGTGCGGCCGGTGCGCTGCTGCTGGGCAAGGCCAATATGCACGAGATAGGCATCAGCACCGACGGGCTGAACGTCAACTTCGGCGCTACCCGCAACCCGTATAACCCCAAACACGACACGGGCGGCAGCTCGAGCGGTTCTGCTACCGCTGTATCAGCGGGCCTCTGCCCGGTCGCTGTGGGCGCCGACGGCGGCGGTTCAATCCGCGTGCCTGCTGCAATGTGCGGAGTGGTCGGCCTCAAGCCTACCTTCGGGCGTGTCAGTGAATTCGGCGCGGCTCCCCTCTGCTGGAGCGTGGCTCACCTGGGACCGATCGCGGCCACGGTAGAGGACGCAGCCATAGGTTATGCCTGCATGGCGGGTCCCGATATTAAAGACCCAAACTCGCTGCATCAGCCGTACGTTACGCTGGAGCATTGGAACAAAGCGGACCTGAAGGGCGTTAAGCTGGGCATTTACAAGCCCTGGTTTGAGCACGCCGATCCCGAGATAGTGAAAACCTGCAATGCGCTGCTGGAGAAACTGGTGGCCGCGGGGGCGCAGGTTAAGGAGATAGTCATTCCCGGATTGGACACCATGCGCGTCGCCCACGTTATAAGCATTCTAAGCGAGATGGCAGGCTCGATGAATAACTACCCCGACAATAGCAAAGATTTCGGCGCCGAGGTGCGCGTCAGCCTCGCCCTGGGGCGGCAATTCAACGCCAGCGACTATATCAAGGCCCAGCGCATCCGCACCCGCGTGATCGATATGTTCAGGGATATTTACAAAGATGTGGACGCCATCATCACGCCGGCCACGGGCATTACCGCCCCCGAAGTGTCGCTCGAGGATGCCGAGAGCGGATGGTCCGACCTTACCAGGACCACGGAGACCATGCGCTATGTATTCCCCGGCAACCTGGCGGGACTGCCCGCTATAAGCTTCCCGGCCGGCTACGACAGCATCGGGCTTCCCATAGGTATGCAGGCCATGGGCCGCTGGTGGGATGAGGACCTGCTGCTGCGCATCGCCTTCAACGCCGAGAAGCTGGTGGAGCGCAGGAAGCCGGTCATGTTCTTCGACCTATTGTAGGGGCGGGTTTGAAAACCCGCCCGAATTCGGGCGCACCTGAAGGAACGCCCCTACAGGGTTGTTGCCCGTGCCATGGCTGCGATGTGATCCGGTGTTGTGCCGCAACATCCTCCGATAATACGTGCGCCGGCATCGCGCAATTGAATGGCGCTCTGTGCCATCATGTCGGGTGTAGCCCTGTAAACGGTATTGCCGTCCACGAATTCCGGCATGCCGGCGTTCGGCTTGGCAACCAGGATTGCAGCGGGCGCCGCGGCGCGCATTTTGCTTATAGCCGCCAGCATTTCGTCGGGACCATTGCCGCAATTTCCCCCCAGGGCTGCCACCCTCCATTCGCCCAGCGTGGTGGCCGCGGCCTCCGGCTTTACGCCCATCATGGTGCGGCCGCGCGTGTCGAATGTCATGGTGACGATAACCGGGATATCCGCTGATGCCCTGCGGGTACCCTCCACCGCCGCGCGCACCTCCTCGAGGTCGGACATGGTCTCGATCCAGATCAGGTCGGCGCCCCCGTCGATCAGCGCTACGGCCTGCCCTGCGAATGCGTCGGCGGCGTCTTCGAACGATAGTTTTCCCAGCGGTGACAGTATTTCACCCGTGGGACCGATATCGCCTGCCACGATAGCCTGTAAGGTTCCAGTCCCTGCCTTTTTACCGTAATCTTCGATTTCCGCGCGCAGTAATTGTGCGCCGGAGCGGTTGAGTTCGTCGGCGCGCCCTTCCAGGCCGTGAATAGCCAGGCGGAAGCGGTTGCCGTTGAAGGTATTGGTCAGCAGGATACGTGCCCCGGCCTCCAGGTAAGCGCGGTGTACCGCTCCGACGCGGCCGGGATGGTCCACGTTCCAGAGCATGGGCAGATCTCCCGGCTCAAGGCCTGCCTGTTGCAGCATCGTCCCCATAGCGCCATCGGCGATGATGACGCCGGGCCGGTCAATCAATTTCTGCAAGCGGCTCATAAGTTATTACTCCTGTGTAAATGTTTGCGGCAAGCGTTAAAGCGGGAAATCCTGTCCCTGCCCGTTCACAGCAGCTTCCCCGCCGTCCACCCTTTGCGGGCAATCCCCCGTAGTCAGGTCGCACCATGAACAGCCCGCGTGTGAAGGAAACTTGGATGGGGGGACGGATGACTCCAGGATGTCCAGGAAATAGGTCACATTTTTCCTGAATTTATCATCAATGATATGGTGCGGGACCTCGGAGCGGCCTGTTTTATAAACTACACAACCGTCCATCTTCTTGCCCTTGTAAAGCCCGGTCGCGTAGGGTAAAAACATCATATACAGGGCTACCTGGATAATATCGCTCTGCCTGGGGTTACCGGTTTTGATATCGAATACCGTGCAGTGCAGGGATTCGGATTCCATGGCTATCAGGTCAGGGGTACCTGCTACAGCCAAACCCGATGCCCTCTTAGTAAGGAATTTAGTTTGCCCCTCCTTGTAAATCGTTTCCCCAAACTTTTCCCGTTCTTTCGATACCTCATCAAGCAGCCTTGTATGTTCCGCGGTCCAGGCGGCAAGCTGAAAATTGCCCGGTACCTTGTTGTAATCTGTGTGATGAGCTTTGAACCAGGGCGACCACTGGCAGGTGGTCTCACCGGCCATCAATTTGGAGAGCCAGGTAACCCACACATAAACACCGCTTCTTTGTCTCGTCACTTTCCTTACTCCTGCCTCTCAAACGGGAATTAATCATTCGGGCGACCGGGCACAGTCTATTAGACTGAAACGCAGCTGTCAATAATTATTAGCCTAATGTCAGGTACTTATCAGGCAGACATCAAGCATTCCCCCAAACACTCCCCTATAATAAGCATAAAGCGATATCAAGAGAAGGTGAAAAGATGCAAAACAAATCCATTATTGTTTTACTGGCATTGGCGGTATTAACGATGTTAACAGCTGCCGGTTGTACTTCGTATGCAACCACTGAGCAGGTTCAGGCTTTACAAAGCCAGGTCAACACACTCCGCAGTTCACTCAATTCGACTCAGCAGCAACTTGTTTCAACACAGCAGCAGTTGTCCTCGACTCAGCAACAGTTGGCTGCAGCCCAGCAGCAGCTGAATTCAGCGCAGCAGACGCTCTCTCAAACGCAATCACAGGTACAGCAGCAGAATGCGTATGTTACCTCTGCACAACCCTACTATCAACCTAATTTCATCTATCGGAGCTATCAATACGGATATCAGGGCTACCCATACGGATATCAAAACTATCCATACGGATATTGAATCACCGGACCCTGTAACAGTTAATAGCGGTCAGGCCATGGCTCATTTAAGCGCAGGCAGCCACTAATTCGTTCAAGCTTCGCAGAAACTTCCCCTCCCGTTCATCGTAAGTTCATAATCGGGTTATATAATTCAGCCTGGAATCAAAAGAAAAGGGGGGTTCATTCAAATGAAGAAATGGCTGAGAATTGGTATCCCGGCAATGGCGGTAGTATTGCTTGTGTTTGCAGTAATCGGTGTGGTAATGCCGGTCAAAGCGGATTATACGGGTCTGAGGCCTGCGGACGTGATAACGAGTGCGTATGCAGGCGCATGTGGTGGTAGTTGCATGGGTAATGATGGGGATGGGGATATAACCTGTCCCAATAGTGATAATGGCGTATGTTACGGCCAGGGCAACTGTCCGGGTGGCGGCCTGACCGGCCGCGGCATGATGGGCAGAGGGACCGGAACTGCAGGTGGTGGCGCAAGCTGTCATTAATGGATCATAAAATTCATAAGTAGAAACCAATTATTTCTCCTGCTAAAGGGACGAAGAATCGACCTCTTCGTCCCTTTTTTTATGCTACAATGGCCGCGGTTTGATCCGGTTGCTGTCCCGGTGTTTTTGGACGAAACGCTGACGTAAGGAGATGAGTCGTTATGCTTAGCTTGCAGGTCAGGTTGCTCGAACTGTATTTCCGCCTTCAGCACGCTTTTGCCCCCGGGGCGGGAGAAGTTGATGTGCCGAAGGAACGCATTGAATTGGATAAGCTGGGGGCTATGTTCAAGGTTGCCAAAGGGATAAAACCGGTTAAAGAAGTTGCCGGCGGCGTTCCGGCTGAATGGCTGACCCCTCAGACCGTATCTAACGGCAGGGTTGTTCTATATTTGCACGGCGGGTCGTACATATCAGGCTCCCCCAATTCCCACCGCTCCCTGGTTGCTAATATCGCTATCGCCGCTAAAGCCCGCGCGCTGGTCGTCGATTACAGGCTGGCCCCGGAACATCCACATCCGGCAGCGGTGGAGGATGCAGTTGCCGCCTATAAATGGCTGATTGACAACCGTATTGATCCACGCCATATAGCTGTGGCCGGTGACTCGGCAGGGGGCGGCCTTGTCCTTGCCATGCTGATCAGCCTGAGGGACAGCAACATCCCATTGCCCGCCGCGGGTGTTTGTCTTTCGCCCTGGACCGACCTGGCGTTTACCGGCGAATCGTGGAAGAGCAAAGCCGCGGTTGACCTCATAATCTATGCCTATAAGGAATTGGCATTTGCCAGGATGTACCTGGGAGGGCTCGATGCAAAGACGCCCCTGGCATCCCCGCTCTACGCCGAGCTGAAAGGTTTGCCGCCGTTATTGGTGCAGGTAGGGACGGACGAGGTGCTGCTCTCAGACTCGACGCGACTTGTTGATCGCGCAAAGCAGGCCGGTGTGAATGCGGTCATCGACGAATGGCAAAAGATGCAGCACGTGTGGCAGTTCGCTGCCAGTTTTATCCCCGAGGGTCGGCGGGCGATTGAGCGTATCGGTGAGTTTATTGATAAGAATTGCGGGCGCACCTGAAGGTAGGCTCCTACAGGGTAAGATTGCTTCGTCGCCGCGCTCCTCGCAATGACGTATCCGATGGAAGGTCCAATCCTCTCGAAACAGCCCGCTTAATAGCCCTCACTGCCTGCTGATCGAAAGAGGCTATTTTTTCGGCCAGGGCATCGGCTTCGTCCGGCAGGCTTGAGCGGAGAACAACACGGTTGACCAGTTTCATTTCCAGGGCTTCCTGCGCGCCGATGCGGCGGCCGGTCAGCAGCAGGTCGAGCGTATGCCCGGGACCGACAGCACGCGGCGCTGTCTGCGTTGCACCGGCGGCCGGGATGATGCCCAGCGCCACCTCCGGAAGGCCGAAAACGCAGTCGTCAGCGGCGATCCTGATGTCGCAGCACAGGGCCAATTCGATGCCGGAGCCGAAGACGTAGCCGTGCATAGCGGCGATGACCGGCTGCGGCAGGCTGAGGAAGAGGCCCCATACATCGCGCTGCCAGCGCACATGGCGGGCTGCCGTGGGTGCCGGGGCGGAGAGGAACTCGCCCAGGTCAGCGCCGGCGCAGAAGGCCTTTTCACCCGCGCCCCTCAATATGACAACATGGACGTCCGTATCAATTTTAATCGCGGATAAAGCCTCGTAAAGCTCGTCGCGCATGCGTACGTTATAGATATTCAGCACTTTCGGCCGGTTGAGGGTGATGCAAGCTGAATGGCCCGTCTTTCCGTATATGATGGTCTCGAATCCGCCCATCACTTCCCCTTGAATTTGGGCCTGCGCTTCTCTTTGAAGGCTGTGATGCCCTCGGCCCTGTCTTCGGTGGTATGCAGCAGGAAGTATAAATCTCCCTCGAGTTGCAACCCCTGGGCCAGCGTCATGTCCAGCCCCTTGTACACGGCCTCCTTGCAGTACCTGAGGGCCATGGATGCCTTGCCGGACATCTCCCCGCCCATCTCCAGCGCAACGTCCAGCACACCTTTAGTCGGTACCACCCGGCTGACCAACCCGATACGCAATGCTTCGGCTGCTGTAATCTTCTCACCGGTCAGCATCAGCTCTATGGCTTTAGCCTGTCCAACCAGGCGCGGTAAACGTTGTGAAGCCCCGTCTGACGGTGTCAGCCCATGCCATATGCCGGGGAACGAGAAGAGGGCTGTTTTGGCCGCAATCCTGATGTCGCAGGCCAGCGCCAGCTCAAGGCCCAAACCGATGGCATTACCGTTGATAGCCGCTATAACGGGACAGTTAAGCGAGGCAACAGGCCCGGCCAGTGAAAAAGCCGCCGGTATTTTACGGCCGGATGCGACGTCCCGGCAAAAGGCAGGGCCGCTGCCGGTGATGACAGCGGCCCTGATAGCTGTGTCGAAATTTATCTCCTGGCAAATTCCCGCCAGTTCAGCGGCAAACTCAGCCGTGGGAGCGGCGGCCGTCAGCCTGATGACCGCCAGGCCGGGGTTTTCACGGGTGAGCGCGACCCTGGCGTTCATGGCTATTTCTGGACAGGGGCGGCCTGCACAACTAACTTTTTAGCGATGAAATCGTCGATCTGCTCTCCTGTATAGCCGATCTCTTTCAGCACTTCCGTCGTGTGCTCGCCCAGCATGGGCCCGGGGCGCTGCACTTTGCCTGGGGTATCGGAGAACTCGGCGTTGATGCCCTGCAGTTGCACTTTGCCCCACTGGGGGTGCTCCTGGAATTCGTACACGCCGGTGGCCTTGCAGTGGGGGTCGTTCTGGAGCAGGTCAACAATTCCCTGCGCCTGCACTGCGGGCACGCCCTGCAGCGCCAGCAGCAGTGCCCAGGCGTTGGAGGGGGTGGTGTAGAAGGTCTCCTCCAGTATTGCCATCAGCTCCTTGTCGTGCTTTTTGCGGGCGCCCGGCGTGGCGAAGCGCGGATTGGTGGTGAGGGCGGTCAGGCCCAGCACCCTGCACAGTGCCTTCCAGTGCTCATCCTTGGTACAGTAAATGTAAAGCCAGCCGCCGTCGATGCCCTGGTAGAGGCGGTTGAGCGCGCCCAGTCCCTTGATGTCAGGCTTGCCCAGGTATTTGCGCTTCATGCCCTTGTATTGGATGAAATTGCCAGACTGCAGCGTGACGGCCGAGCGCAGCAACGAGGTTTCCACAAACTGGCCCTGGCCCGTGCGCATCTTGTTGAAAAGGGCCAGCGACGCCCCGAAGGCGCCCAGCATGGGACCCATCTCGTCGTTGAGCGATATCTTATGGAAGACCGGTGTCTTGCCCGGTCCGCCCTGGCCCGACATCTGGCCGCTCATGGCCTGGAAGAGGGGATCGTAGCCGGGCTTCTGGAAGTCAGGCCCCTTCGAGCCGAAGGCTGGCATGGAGATGTAAAGGATGTCCGGCTTTAGCTTTTTGACGGTCGCGTAGTCCATGCCGAGTTTTTCCATGATGCCCGGCCGGGAGTTCTCGACCAGCATGTCGCAGGTGGCGATAAGCTTGTGGGCGATCGGCCTGGCATCCGGTTTGCGGAGGTCGATGACGACACCGCGCTTGCCGCGGTTGACTCCCATAAAGCCGCCTGCCATCATGCGCCAGGGGTCGCCGTCGGCGGGTTCGATCTTGATCACGTTAGCCCCCATGTCGGCCAGTTCACGGCATACGCCGGCGCCGGCCAGCATGGTGGTGAAGTCTGCTATCCTTATTTTCTCTAAAGGCATCATGTTATTATTTCCTCCTCGGAGCCAGTTTAATCGCCTTCTCCTGCTTGAGAAGCTTTATGTCCAGGGCGGAGTAGCCCAGTTCCCTCAGCACCTGGCGCGTGTGCTGCCCCTGTTGAGGCGAAGGCCCCTGGATCTTTCCCGGCGTATCCGCCAGTTCCACCGGCACACCCATCTGCTTGACATTGCCCAGTCTGGGCTCTTTGACGGTCTGCACCATATCGTTGGCGATGACCTGTTTGTAGGCCATGAAGTCATCCACGTTCTGCACCGGCGCCACAGGCAACTCCTGCGCGCCCAACTGCTCCAGCCACTCGTCGCGTTTTTTGCTCTTGTAGATGGGCTTGAGCATGGACATGACCTGCGCGTTGCGCGGCGGGAAGATGAGGAAGGGCGCCCCCTCGAAGAGCGGGTCGGTCAGCCACTCGTCATGGCCCATCTCGAGCGCGAAGGCGGTGAAAAACTTGAAGTTGCCCAAACCGGTGAACAGCCACTTGCCGTCCTTGCACTGGTAGGGCCGGTAAAGGGGCATGGGCCCGGTGGGACCCCAGGGGGCGCGGAACATGCCCTCGAAATCGACGTTGAACTGGCGGAAGGTGCTGAGTATGCTGCGGAAAAGTGACATCTCTATTTTCTGTCCCCTGCCCGTGGTCTCGCGCACGCACAGGCCGGTCACGATTGAGAATGCGGCATCCACAGCTGTGTAAAGGCTGGCCAGGGGCAGCACCACGTAAAGCGGATGCGTGGCCAGGCCCTGCTCGGTGTAAACCGTGGCCGCCGTGCTGACGATCTGCTCGTATCCGGACCAGTTGGCGTAGGGGCCTTTGGAGCCGAACCCCGAGATCGAGCAGTAAACCGCCCGCGGGTTCAATTCCTTAATCTTGTCGTAGCCGATACCGAGTTTATCGGCCACACCCGGCTTGAAGTTCTCTATGACTACGTCGGCTTTTTTTGCCAAATCCAGGGCCACCTTTAGCCCCCCGGGCTTTTTGAGGTCAAGCGTGATCCCTTTCTTGCTGCGGTTCCAGACCATAAACCCGTCCTGGCCGCGCATGGGGTCACCGCCCGGCCTCTCAACCTTGATGACGTCGGCGCCCTGCTCCGCCAGCAGCGTGGCCGCGAACGGGCCTGCTATATACTGGCCGAAATCGAGCACCCTGATACCGGTCAATGCTCCTTGTGACATGGGTGATCCTCCTTATTTATTGCAGGCTCAACTGCATGAGCCGGTTATTAATCGTATGTAGAAGCTGATCATCTCGCCGTAGCTTACGATAGTGAGGCTTTCGTTGACACCGTGCACAGATGCCAGTTCCTCTGACCTGATACGCTGGGGCACGAAGCGGTAACAGCAGGGAGAGAGGTCAACGAAATAGGCACAGTCTGTCCTGCCCAGCACAAGCGTGGGCGCCACCAGGGCGTCGGGCATGATCTCCCTGATGGTGTCATTCAGCATTTTGAAGCTCCACCCGGAAGTCGGCGACGCAGGGGAGGGCTGAAAGATGTTGCCGGCAAGGGTACTGACCCTGACGCGTGGATCCGCAATCACGCTTGTAACGCGCTTTATAACGCTTTCGACGCTATCACCCTGCAGGATGCGGAAGTTGATCACAGCCGTGGCCAGCATGGGCAGGATGTTGTCCTGGGGACTGCCCTTGAACTGGGTGGGCGCTGTGGTGGTCCTGATGGAGGCGTCGGTGACCGGTTTATTGGCCAGTTGACGTTTGACCAGCCCACCGAACAGCCACATATTGGCGAAGATCATCTTATTGGGGAAGGGCATCTCGGGGCCAAGGTAATTGAAAAGGGCAGCGGCCGGACCCGTCAGGCGCGCGGGGAAGGGTTTGGCCTGGAGCCTGGCGATGGCTGCCGCCAGGATGCCGATGGTGGTCTGGCGTGGAGGCTGCGCGGCATGTCCGCCCTCAGCCCCGGCAGTCAACTCAAGAGACAGGTAGCCCTTCTCGGCGATGCCGACCAGGGCAACCCAGCCGGGTATGCCCGGCGCAATGCCGTGCGTGGCCGCCATGCCTTCGTCTATGATGTATTCAAACTTAAGCCCCTCTGCCCTGAGGTGTTCGGCGATCTTGCCCGCGCCCTCGCGCCCACCGACTTCTTCATCGAAGCCGGAGGCTATATAAATTGAGCGGGACGGTTTGAAGCCATTACGCGCCAGGTATTCAAGAGCCTCCATGACGCCCATCAGGCTGCCCTTGTCGTCCAGAGTACCCCTGCCCCAGACTCGGCCGTCCGCAATGCGCCCTGAGAAGGGTGGATGCACCCAGCCTTCATCGGAGGCGGGCACAACGTCCTGGTGGGCGATCAGTAATATTGGTTTCAACTCCGCGTCGCTGCCCCTCCATGTATAGAGCAGGCCGTAGCTGTTGATGACCTGCTTTTTCATTGTGGCGTGGGCCAGCGGGAAGGATTTCTCGAGGAAAGCGTGTAAGGACCAAAACTGGCTGTAATCGAACTGGGAGCGGTCGTGGCTGGAGACCGTTTTGAAAGTTACGGCCTCGGCCAGGCGCGTGGCAGCGGCGTTAACATCTAATAAAGGATAGGTGATCCTTGAAGGGGCGTCCGTCTGTTTGGACTTGAAGGCGGCTGTCCTGGACGCAACGATGGCTATCAGTATGATTATGGTCAGTGCCGCGAGCAGCACTGCGATGAACCAGAATGGCATGTTGCCGGCTCCTATCCCGTTTGCTGACGTGCAAATTGTATCATAATGGCGCGATTGCATCCATTACTCCGATGTAGTATAGTGCGTTAAATTCATCTCGTGAAGCGGGGCGGCGCATGAAAAATAAGGAGGTCACTGCTATGGAGAAAGGGACCGGCCAGGACGGGGTAAAAGAGTACAAGACGGGCGGCTGGAGCGCGCATTATGTCCTCATCATCTGCACCCTGTTGTATGCCATTAACTACATGGACCGGCAGGTGTTCTCGGTCATCCTTCAGCCCATGAAAATCGAGCTGGGACTGACCGACGCACAGTGCGGTCTGGCCTCGACCGTGCTCATCCTGGGCATGGCTCTCTTTTCCTTCCCCATTGCCCACATGATCGACCGCTGGAGCCGCAGGAAATCGATCGGTATCATGGCCATGCTGTGGAGCGCCTTCACCTTCGTGACCGGCTTGGCGGCCAACTTTATCGGTGTGCTCATTCCGCGCGCTTTCGTGGGACTGGGCGAAGCCGGCTTCGTGCCGGGCGGCACGGCCATGATCAGCGCCTCTTACTCCAAGGAGAAGCGAGGCAGGGCGCTGGGCATCTTTCATATCGCGATACCATTGGGTGCGGCCGCCGGCGTGATGCTGGGCGGGCTGATCTCGGCTAAATTCGGCTGGCGCACGCCCTTTTTCTATTTCGCCATACCCGGCGTTATCTTGGGCGTGCTGGCCTTTTTTATGAAGGATTATAAAACGGCTGTGGACGCAGGGGCTTCGACGGGGGTCAAGGGTTTTTTTGTAGCAATGGGCAGCGTTCTTAAATTGCCCACCATAAAGTGGTTTTACCCGGCACTGGGCCTGGCCGTCTTCATGTCCACATCGGTGCTGATCTGGCTGCCCAGCCTGATCATGCGCGTTATGAATGTCTCGGAAGCCCAGGCCGGCATGCTGGTGGGCGGCATCGGCCTGACCGCCATCATCGGCGCGCCGCTGGGCGGCTTGCTGTCGGATGCCTGGCGCAAGAGAAACCCGCGCGGCAGGATGTACGTGCCGGCGGTGGCCTACCTGGTCTCCGCTGTTCTGATCGTGATCGTCATACTTACAAAGTTCAGTCCCGTAGGCATCGGGCTGGCCGTGCTTTACGGCATCTTTGCCTCGATGGCTGTGCCGGCCTTTGCCACGGTTTCGCAGGATATCGTGCCGGTAGCGCACAAGGGCCTGTCCATGGGACTGGTGGTGTTTGCCCAGTACCTCTTCGGTGGCGCCTGGGGTCCCTGGGTGATCGGCTGGCTATCCGACCTGCTGGGCGGCGGAGCTGAAGGCCTGAGCATGGCGGTTATGCTCTCGGCCGTAGCAGGGCTGCTGGGCGGCATATTCTTCCTCATTGCCTCGCGCACCTACCCGGCCGATGCCGAGAGGGTCAGGCAGGAGACCGTACTGGCCGAGTCTTAAGTTTGCGTATCTGTAGTCTGCGCTGCACGCAGCCAAATAATAATATTTTCCGTAAAATGGATAAGGAGGAACAGACATGGGTTTACTCGATGGCAAGGTTGCCGTTATCACCGGCGCGGGGCGCGGCCTGGGCAGGTCCGAGGCGCTGCTATTCGCCTCTGAGGGCGCAAAAATTGTGGTCAACGACCTGGGCGGCGGATCTGACGGAGCCGGTGCCGCATCTGTGCCGGCCGACGAGGTCGTGGCCGAGATAAAGAAGATGGGCGGCCAGGCCGTGGCCAACTACGACTCGGTATCAACATGGAAGGGCGGCGAGAACATTATCAAGGCCGCCGTAGATGCCTTCGGCAAGATAGATATACTGGTCAACAACGCAGGCATACTGCGCGACCGTATGGTCTTCAATATGACCGAGGACGAGTGGGACATTATACAGAAGGTGCACATGTACGGGCACTTTTTCTGCACCCGCCATGCCTGCGCATTTTTCCGCCAGCAGAGGAGCGGCCGCATTATTAATACCTCTTCGCAGGCGGGACTGGGCAACCTGGGACAGGCCAACTACAGCGCGGCCAAGGAGGGCATAGTGGGATTCACGCGCACCGTGGCCCTCGATATGGGCAAGTACGGCGTGACCGTCAACTGCATACGTCCCATAGCGGCCACGCGCCTGACCGTGACGCCAGAATTGCAGGCTGCCATGGAGAAAAAGGCCAAGGAAGGAGGGGGAGGCCTGGGACTGGACATCGGTGCCGAACTGAAGAAGATGGCGCCGGAACACATAGCACCGCTGGTGGTATATCTGGCCACAGATGCCGCGGGCGGCATCAACGGCAAGACTTTCTTCGTGGGCGGGGGCGAGGTAGGGCTTTACTCTGAGCCAACCGTCGTTTCAAGTATCTTCAAAGACGGCGTGTGGACGGTCAAAGAGCTGGCCGACCTGATGCCCAAAAGCCTGAGCAAGGGCATGTGGCCCCCGGCGCCGCCTCCGGCGAAATAGCACCGGATGCCCAAGCTGCGCTTAGACAGTTTACTGGTAGCCCGCGGCCTGGCTGAGAACAGGAGCAGGGCCCTTGCCGTTATCATGGCCGGCGAGGTAACGGTGAACGGCGTTGTCATGACCAAGGCGGGAAACCTGGTCACGGAAGAGGCGGATGTACGTCTCAAGCAAAAGATGCCCTATGTGAGCCGCGGCGGGCTCAAGCTTGAACATGCCCTCAGGGAGTTCGGCATAAGCGTAGCGGGTTTGGCCTGCTTGGACGTGGGCGCATCTACCGGCGGATTCACCGACTGCCTGCTGCAGCAGGGCGCCCAAATGGTTTACGCCCTTGATGTCGGACACGGGCAAATGGATTACCGGCTGCGGCAGGATGAACGTGTTATAGTTATGGAGAAGGTCAACGCCCATTATCCCTTCGAGTTGCCCGGCAAAGTGGAACTGGCCGCCATGGACGTCTCATTCATATCGCTGACCATGGTCATATCCAACGTACTGCCGCACCTCGGCCCGCATGGCGGGGTGGTCGTCCTCTTTAAGCCGCAATTCGAGGCAGACAGGAAGGACGTGGGCAAGGGGGGCGTGATCAGGGACCCGGCCGTTCACGCCGGGTGCATCGGCAAATTCATAACCTGGATGAATACCAATAACTGGTCGCTTCTGAACTTAACGGCGTCACCCGTGACCGGCGCCGATGGAAACAGGGAGTTTTTAATGCATATGAGGCCGTTTAAACCATGAGATTCAGTTTGATCGAGTTGCGCGACCTGGCCATCTGCTGGTTGGTGCTGGGGTTATGCTTTTCCCTGCACTACCGGATCCCGCAGCAGGGACTCCCTGACGGGCAGTCGCTGGCGCAATTTGCCGCTTTTCTGCCCGTAGCCCTGGTAGGCATCGGGACCGGCTTCCTCTTCCACGAATTGGCGCACAAGGGGGTGGCCCAGCGTTACGGCTACCACGCCGAGTTCCGCATGTGGAAGATGGGCCTGGTCATCGCTGTTGCCGCTGCCCTGCTCAGCTTCGGCCAGTTTCTCTTCTTTGCGCCGGGGGCGGTTTACACATCGACATATAAACAGCCGGACCCCAGGGAGGAGGGATTCATATCCGCCGCCGGCCCCGTTGCCAATATCATACTGGCCGGCCTTTTCTTCCTGGTGGCCGCGGGAACAGGCTACAGAGGTATCTGGAGCGAGATAGGCCTTTTCGGATTCCAGATCAACCTCTGGCTGGCGGCCTTCAACCTCATACCCTTCCCGCCGCTGGACGGTGTCAAGATACTGCGCTGGAACAAGCTTGCCTGGTTTGCCCTGGCCGCGCTGTCATGGGGGCTGCTGCTGCTGTTAATGCTGGGGGTTATCTAAATAATGAGAGATTCCGCCGTAATACTTTCCGTTGACGAGATAATGCTGGCTGGCGAGGTTTTCCTGCCGGACGATTGCAGCGGGTCTTACCCGGCCGTGTGCATTTGCCACGGTATCCCGGCTGTGCCATACAGCCCGCAGGAGAAGGGAGGATATCCCGAGCTGGCCACCGGGTTCTGCCGAGCCGGGTTTGCCGCGCTGGTCTTTAACTTCCGGGGTTGCGGCCCCAGCCAGGGCAACATCGATATGCCCGGGTGGACGCGCGACCTCAAGGCTGCCATCGACTTCCTCTACATGCTGCCCGAGGTGGACAGGAGCAAGATATACCTGCTGGGCTCGTCGGGAGGGGCGGCCGCCAGTATTTACGCCGCCGCCCATGACAAGCGTGTAAGCGCGGTGGCCACACTGGCCTGCCCGGCGGAGTTCGACTTCATGGCCGGCGGCCGGACGGTTGAAGCGCTGATAGGCAGGTTCAGGGAGATAGGGATTATCAGGGATGCGGACTTTCCCCCTTCGGTGGAGAAATGGCTCGAGGGGTTCAGGACGGTCGCGCCCATAGAATATATTGATAAGGTGGCGCCGAAGCCACTGCTGCTGGTGCATGGGGACCAGGACGAGGTCGTGCCGGTGGCCCACGCTGAGAAGCTATTTGAATATGCCGGCGAGCCCAAGGAACTGGTCATACTGCCCGGTGCAGGGCACAGGCTTAGGCAGGACGAGAGGGCTATTGCGGCGGTCATGCAGTGGCTGCAGAAACTGGCCGGGCTATAGCGTGAATGTGGTGACTATTAACTTACGGCATGTTGTGGTAGATTATTGATACATTACTAACACAGCATCCGATTGGTAGCAAACTGAATTTTCAGGAGGCAGAAAGATGTCGAAGTTGGTTTACCTGGCACTGGCACTGGTCATCGTCTTAAGTACGGCATGCATCACATTTGTACAACCCGGGGCCACTGCGCCGGGCGGCACAGCCACCGGCGTTAACAAGCCGGCGGCCTATATAGACCTGATATCCCCCAGCAGCCTTGTATGGGGAGAGGAGGTGAGCTTCACCGGGCACGGGACGGCGCCCGCGGGCACCATTACCGGCTACCGCTGGCGTTCCAGTGTTGACGGCGATCTGAGCACGCAACCTGTTTTCACCACCAATGCCCTTTCACCCGGCAAGCATATCGTCCTTTTCTCAGTGCAGGACAGTGCGGGCAACTGGTCCCTCGAGACACAGGGCACAGTGAACGTCATTACCGATGCCGCAGGCGATACCGGTGATCCTGCGGACACCGGCGCCGATCCTGGCAGCGGCACCCCCGCGCCGACTCCGCCGGTGATCAACTCGTTCAATGCCTCGCCGGCCGGTATTACTGCCGGCTCCGTTTCGACACTCAGTTGGAATGTCAGCAACGCCACTACCGTCACCGTCAATAACGGCGTGGGCAGCGTGGGACTCACAGGCACAAGGGAGGTGACCCCTGCCGTCGATACCACCTATACCCTGACCGCCGCCAATGCGGCATATTTCGGCCAGGCCACGACGAAGGTTACGGTAGCCGCCGCTGCTGCGCCCCAACCCGACCTTATCATCGAAGACGTATGGAAATCGGGCGACAAGATATATTACCGTATCAAGAACCAGGGGACTGCCGCGGCTCCCGGTACGGTCACAAGGTTGACCATTGACGGGGCATTGAAATCAACGGATTCCGTACCGGCACTGGCTGCCGGCGCCGCTAGCACCCAGAATTTCAGCGGCTATGTATATACCTGCAGCGGGATATCAGACAGCGTGGTAGTCCTGGCCAATTCAAATAATGTCGTCACGGAATCAAACGGGAGCAACAACAGCATGACGAAGACGTTGTCCTGCCTTTCGTTGATGCCTTTGCCCGGGCCGCTGCTGATTGGGAAGCCGGATCTGAAGGTTAGCAGCATATCTTACTCTCCGGCACCCGCTGGCAAGGTGGGCGCCAAGATTGTAAATGATGGGATAATGGGTGCAGGTCCTTTCGATGTGAAGCTATATGTTGGCGGCGCATATAGAGATACCGCCCATGTTGCCTCGTTGAATTCGGGAGCATCGACCTCCGTTGTTTTCCCACTGTATCACCACATATGCCTGCCGGGCTCTCATGCCACTGTAAAAGTGGTTGCCGATACGGGAAGCACGGTTACCGAATCAGACGAGACCAACAACTTCCGCAGTGTGTTGTGGGGGTGCCCGCCGCTTTAACTGAAGAGAGCAGGCTGTTGCGCGGCAGCCCGGCCGAACACCGTGCGGTACGTTCAGCTCATTGACCGTACCGCTGTAAAAGCCGTATAATCCTCGTGTAATCCAATGCACGATTTGCACGAAAGCTGCGGCATTTTCGGTATTTACGCCCCCGGAGTAGATGTAGCCCGCGTCACTTTCTTTGCGCTGTATGCCCTTCAGCACCGCGGACAGGAAAGCGCTGGCATGGCTACGGCCGAGGGCGGTAAGATCTATGTCCACACGGATATGGGACTTGTTTCACATGCCTTCAACGAGGAAGAATTGCTGCGCCTCAAGGGCAATGTTGCCATCGGACATAACCGCTATTCCACCACCGGCTCCAGCGTCGCCTGCAATGCCCAGCCTATCATGGTGGGCTCCGCAGACCTCAAGTTGGCACTGGGTCATAACGGTAACCTGACCAATTCGGCCACCCTGCGGGCCGGACTCGAGGAGCAGGGCTTCACCTTCAGCTCGTCCACGGATTCGGAGGTGGTCGCCTACCTGATGCTCTCCTCCCCCGAGAAAGATATTGAGGCCAAGATCAAGTATGCCATGCGGCGCATCCAGGGGGCCTACTCCCTGGTTATTTTGACAGGGGACAAGCTCTACGGCGTGCGCGACCCAATGGGGGTCAGGCCCCTGTCACTGGGGAGCATCGACGGAGGATGGGTGCTCGCGTCTGAGACGTGTGCCCTCGACCACATCGGCGCCCAGTTCGTCAGGGAGATAGAGCCCGGCGAGATAGTTTCCATTGACGGCAACGGCGTGCGCAGCACCCGTATCGAAAGCGAGCGCCAGGCCCTCTGCATATTCGAATATATTTACTTTGCACGTCCCGACAGCCTGCTCAACGGTAAGCTGATTTACTCAACCCGGGAGCAGATGGGCGCAATACTGTCCCAGCAGCATCCCGTAGATGCCGACATCGTGATCGGCGTACCTGACTCAGCTACGGCAGCCGGCATAGGCTACGCCAGGGCTGCGGGCATCCCCTACCATGAAGGCCTGATCAAGAACCGCTATGTCGGGCGCACATTCATTGAGCCGGACCAGCGCCTGCGCGAGCTGGGCGTCAGGCTGAAGTTCAACCCGCTGTCGCAGGAGATATCGGGCAAGCGCCTGGTCGTGGTGGACGACAGCATCGTGCGCGGCACCACCACCCCTCGTGTCATCAACATGCTGAGGAAGGCCGGGGCCAGGGAGGTGCACATGAGAATATGCGCGCCGCCTATACGATTCCCCTGCTTTTTCGGAGTTGACATGGCTACCCGCTGGGAGCTGATAGCCGCCCACAAGACCGTGCCCGAGATCAGGGACTTCATCGGCGCGGATACCCTCGGTTATATCAGCATGGATGGCCTGATCGAGGCCGTAGGCCTGCCCAGGGAGATATTCTGCGCGGCCTGCTTTACAGGTGATTACCCCATGCCGGTGCAGCTTGAAATGGACAAGCTGCAATTGGAGACGCTTCCCCTGGCCACCGCAAGGAGCCTCAGTGAAATCGAAACCTAAGGGCGCTTATGCCCTGGCCGGCGTTGACATATCGGCAGCTGACAGGACCAAGGACCTGATAAAGGAACTGGTGCGTCCCACGTTCGGCCCTGAGGTGTTGACCGATATCGGCCATTTCGGCGCCTTCTTCAAGCTGAAGCAATACAATGACCCCGTGCTGGTATCCAGTTCGGACGGCGTGGGCACCAAGCTCAAGATAGCCGTCATGATGGATAAACACGATACAGTTGGCATGGACCTGGTCAACCACTGTACCAACGACATACTCTGCTGCGGCGCCAGCCCCCTCTTTATGCTGGACTACGTGGCACTGGGCAAGCTTCAACCGCATAAGGTAGCGGCCATCGTCTCCGGGCTGGCCCAGGCCTGCATGGATGTCGGCTGTGCCCTCATCGGCGGTGAGACGGCCGAGATGCCCGGCATTTACAGGTCGGCGGACTACGACCTGGTGGGATTTATAGTGGGTGTGGTGGAGAAGGACAAGGCCATCGGCGGGGAGAAGATAGCCGAGGGTGATACCGTGATCGGGCTGGCCTCCAGCGGCCTGCATACCAACGGCTATTCCCTGGTGCGCAAGGTATTCGGCATAGACCGCGATGCGCTCGCTCTCAAGATGATCTACCCCGAGCTTGGCAGGACACTGGGAGAGGAACTGCTGCAGCCGCACCGCTGTTATCATAACGACCTCAAGCCCTTCCTGGGGGATATCCATGGTATGGCGCATATAACCGGTGGAGGGCTTGTGGGGAACATACCGCGCGTCCTTCCCCAGAGCTGCTCGGTGGAGTTGGACCGCTCCTCGTGGCAGGTGCCTGCCATATTTGACCTCATACAGAAGAGGGGCAGCATCAAGGATGAGGAGATGTTCCGTGTCTTCAATATGGGCATAGGCATGATCGTGATCTGCGGTAAGGAAAGCGCCGCTAAAATGCTGAAAACATTGCCCGGTGCGCTCAGCATCGGCAGGGTCATCAAGGCCAACGGCAGCGAGAAAGTGATAGTACAGTAAGGGGGGAGCTATGCGAGCAATCGTGAGCGTTTCCAACAAAGCGGGACTGGTCGATTTCGCCAGGCAATTAGAGGGCCTCAAATTCGACATATTCAGCACGGGCGGCACCAAGAAATCGCTCATTGAATCCGGCCTCAAGGTGCGCGGCGTCTCGGACATCACAGGATTTCCCGAGATATTGGACGGGCGGGTCAAGACACTGCACCCCATGGTGCACGGCGGCATACTGGCAAGGCGCGACCTCAAAGGGCACATGCAGGAATTGGACAGCCACAAGATAGCGCTGATCGACCTGGTAGTGGTCAACCTTTACCCCTTTGTCGAGACAGTTTCCAAAGCGGGCGTGACGCTGGAAGACGCGCTGGAGAATATTGATATCGGCGGGCCGACCATGATCAGGGCGGCTGCCAAGAATTTCCCGGCGGTACTGGTGGTGGTGGACCCGGCTGATTACGATGCAGTGATCGAAAAATTGAAGGCAGGCCATGTTGACCCATCCTTCCGCCGCAAGCTGGCTCAGAAAGCCTTTCAGCACGTTGCCCTCTATGACACGGCCATCTCGCAGTACCTGCTGGAGGGAGAGGCCTTCCCGGCCGACCTCACGTTGTCGCTGCAGAAGATATATAACCTGCGCTACGGCGAAAATCCGCATCAGCCGGCGGCCCTCTATATGGAGAAGGTGGCTGGGCGCAAGCCCTGGGGGATTACCCAGGTGACTCAGCACTCGGGACCAGAGCTATCCTTCAACAATTTCCTGGACGTCGATGCGGCCTGGAGCGTGGTAAGTGATTTTGTAGAGCCCGCCGTGGCCATTATCAAGCACACCAACCCGTGCGGCCTGTGCAGCAACAACGACCTGCCCGAAGCTTACCGCAGGGCACTGGCAGGTGATCCCATGGCGGCCTTCGGGGGCATCGTGGCCGTTAACAGGGTTATGGATATCGCCCTGGCCAGCGAGGCGGACAAGACGCATTTCGATGCCATCATAACGGGTGGCTACACGGAGGAGGCGCTGGCATTGCTGGGCCGCAAGAAGAGCCTGAGGCTGCTATGCATGCCTGCCGGGTCAGGCGCACCTGCGGGGAACGTGGTGGAATTCCGTCCTATCACGGGAGGCTTCCTCTCGCAGCTCAAGGATTTCTACACGGAGGATGAATTCAAGCCCCGTGTTGTCACCAGGCGGGAGCCCACCCAGCGCGAGTGGGACGACCTCTTCTTCGCCTGGAAGGCGGTCAAGCACATAAAATCGAACGGCATTACGCTGGTTAAGGACCGCACGCTTTTGGGCATGGGCGCGGGACAGCCCAACCGTTCGGTCAGCGCGCAGATCGCCCTGGAGCGGGCGGGCGATAAGTCGAAGGGGGCTGTGATGGGATCAGACGCCTTCATCCCTTTCCCGGATACGGTGGAGCTGGCGGCCTCGGGCGGCGTGACGGCCGTGATACAGGTCGGAGGCTCGATCAGGGACCAGCAGTCCATCGAGGCGGCTGATAAGCACGGCATGGCCATGGTCTTCACCGGTGTGAGGCATTTCAAGCATTGAGTAAAGGCGGTAATACAAAAGCAGGCGGTGCAGCCATGATGATGATAAATATAGACACTTTCAACGAGGCAAGAAGGAAGCTGGGCGACCCTGCAACGAGGCGGGATGGCATCGAGGATTTGCGCAGGATGCTTGACATAAAGCTGGCGCACCTTTGGAGGTCCGAGGCCATAGCGCCCTGCTGCGGCAACCTGGGCGGGTTTGCCTGCCAGCTCAATGAGGAGACACAGCTATTGGAGAAATCCTTACCGCTTTTAGAGCAGGGCGACCTGGACGGGGCAAAGCTGATGCTTGACAGGCTGGAGCTGCTTATCGGTTACGGCATGGGACAGGAAGAGACGCCTGAGCTTATCGAACGGCTGACCGCTTCACCTAAGCAGGCGCCGGCTTAATACGCGGCACATATTCAGGAGGGCGCTGGGATGTTCTCCACGGCAGGGAGAAAGGGATTTGTGGAATATTAATTACGGTCCTGCAAACATCTGGCAGGCCCAGATTTTCCCCCCGGCATCTGTCACGATACCCATGCCGGACAGGGTGTAGGCCGCGTTAAGCATATTGGCGTTATGCCCGGGGGAGCCGAACCACATATCGGCCATATCGCCGGCATCGCAGGGTATATTGGACTGAAGCACGTTCTCGGCACAGGGGTTTGTGCCGGGTATGTTGGCCCGGATGGAATTTGCCCTCGTAAGGAAATCATCGTGGCTCAACGCGTCGTGGTCGGCCATGTACTGGGCGTGCTGGCGGCACAGGCCGTCGATATAGGCATTGCGTGCCAGGGCAGCCTTGCCATCAGCGGCGCGTAAAGCGTTCACCGCGTCGAAGAGGGACTGCTCACACGCTGCGCTTTCTGCCGGCGGCGGTGGTACGGGTGGTGGCGCGTCGGTAACTGTGACGGTCTCAGTGTCTGTAACGCTCCCCACCGCATTGGTGGCTGTCAGGGTATAGACTGTGGTGGCTGCCGGGCAGACCGATGAGCCGCCATTGACAGGTACCGCGCCCCCGGGGTTGAGAGTGGCGGATGTTGCGCCGGTGGTGCTCCAGCTAAGATTTGAGCAGGAACCGGTGGCAACGCTTGCCGGATCGGCTGTAAAGCTGTTAATAAAGGGATTTAAGGCCGGTGGCGGCGCGGGAGGCGGAGGCGCAGGTGTAGGAACAGGCGTTGGAATAGGTGTCGGAGTCGGGATAGGAGTAGGAAAGGGAATAGTAGTAGTAGTGGTAGTAGCAGCAGGTATGTCAGTTACATGTGTTGCAGGGTTTAACGGCATCGATGATGATGCCGTTGCCGAAACATAAACTGTGAAGGTCCGCTGGACGCTGCCGACTGAATTGGACGCGGTCAATGTATAGGTCGTGTCCTTTTCGGGTGTAAGGATTAAACTGCCGGACGCAATGGCGGTCCCGATACCGGGCTCGATGATGACCGTGGTTGCCCCGGTTGTCTCCCATTCCAGCGTGGTTTTATCGCCGGCGGTGATCGCTGCCGGGCTCGTGGTAAAGGTGAGGATAGCAGGTTCCTGGACAGCGGTTTTCGTTACAACGGCATTCTGGGGCACGCACCCCGCGGCCGGATATAAGACCAGCGCCAGGGCTACCCCCGCAATAACAAACCTCTTAAGGCTTGACATCATCCTCTACCTGATCGAATTATATGTCACTTAGAGCGGTTTGGCAATGCACGGGACCTTTTCTGTAAAATGAGTGTGAGTAAAGTCGATCATAACCATGGGAGGACATCCGGAGCGATGATGACCCGGTGGAGATGGACGCCATAGCCATACACGACAGGTAGCATGAAAAAGACCCTTGTAATCGCCCACCGCGGCTTCCACAGGGATTTCCCTGAGAACACCGTTGAGGCTTTCAGGGCAGCCATGGACATTGGGGCAGACGGGGTTGAGTTCGACGTCCAGGAGACCGCGGACGGCCAATTCGTCATCCACCATGACGATGATATAGGGGGCCACGGTATCGGCAACCTTTCACTGGAAGAGATAGCTGTATGCTGGGTCGGGGGAGGTTACCGCATACCCACACTGCTGCAAGCACTGGAAGTCCTGGGCATGGGGCTGGTGCTGCTGGTAGAGCTTAAACGAGTCAGGTCGCTGGAAAAATTCCTGGCATTGCTGCGTTGTCAGGTTGATTCGTCGTTCACGGTGCTGGTTTCATTTGATGCAACGCTGATCGAAAAACTTGCGCTGCTTGCGCCCGATTTTCCGCGCGCCGTGATCGGGGAATCAGCCAGTACCGTGCATACCGCCGCCGCTGCTAAGACTGCCGGGTTTACGCAGGTGCCCGCCGGTATGGTAACCGGTGACCTGGTGAAAGAGGCGCATGACCGGGGTGACCTGGTATTTGTCCGGGATGAAGGGGAGGAGGAAGCACTGCGGCGGGCCTTGCGTTGCGGGATCGACGTCGTAATGACCGACCGTCCCGATGTTGCAATCAGGGAAATCAGGGGATTATAGCTGAAGGCCTTCCATGCGTTGCTTCGCTAATTTACAGGCGGCGGATGAGATGTCGATTCCAATCCACCTGCGGTCGAGCTTGCGGGCGGCGGCAAGGGTGGTGCCGCTGCCGCAGAAGGCGTCCAGTACAATGTCGCCCTCGTTGCTGCCGGCAGTGATGATGCGTTCCAGCAGCGCTTCGGGTTTCTGCGTGGGATAGTCCAGTCGCTCATGGCTGGTCCTGCCCACCATGTTTATCTCCCAGTAATCCTTCATGCCCACTTCCGTGTACCAGCCGGCCTCATCGCGGTATTCTTCCACGCCCTGGAAGCGGTACGGCTTAAGGCCGCGGTTATAGGACTTTTCCCGCAGGCCGTTGAAGGTATAATCGGCGGTTTTGGAATAGAAGAGGATGATGTCATGCTTGCGTGAGAAGCGTTTTTTAGGACTGGCGCCTCCCGACCTGTAACACCAGACAATCTCGTTCTGGAAATAGCCGTAACCGAACAGGCCGGGGCTGTCCAGCAGCACCTTGATGTAATGCGAAGCGTGCCAGTCGCAGTGATAATAGAAGCTGCCGGTCGGCTTTAAAACGCGGTGCAGCTCCTTGAGGCGTGGTTTCATATAGGCTATGTAGGCGGCAACGTTTTCAAATTTATCCCCGAACCGCCTTTGATCGTTTTCGTTTGCGGCAGAGCTGTGGTTGCGGTTGGAGTTGAAGGGCGGGTCGATATAGATCAGGTCAACGCACCCGGCAGGGAAGGACTTCAGCTTCACTAAGCAATCGCCGCAGTAGATAACGCCGGTCTTCACGGCTGTCATTGTATCACGCAGTATGCCATTGACAGGTGTTTAATGCTATTATTTGGTAAAATTACGAGAGGTTTTAGATGGCATTTCAGAGATCTGACCTGGTGAATTTCTACTCCCACCTGCTGGGAGCGTTGGCAGCGCTGGCGGGCTACATGGTGCTGCTGTTAAATTCCTGCGGTTCCGTGATAAATATTGTCCTATCCAGCGTATATGGCTTTGGCGCCATCTTTGTCTTCACCTGCAGCGCGGTTTACCATGGTCAGAAGGCGGACGATGATGAGCGCAACCCGTGGCGCAAGCTGGACCATATCGCCATTTTCTTCATGATAGCGGGCACATATACGCCCATAAGCTATATCTACTTAGACGGCTGGTGGCGCTGGGGCGTCATCGGTGCGCAGTGGCTGCTGGTAATACTGGGGTTGGTCTTCAAGCTCGTTTATATACATGGACCGCGCTGGCTGACCACAGTCATCTACGTCATCATGGGCTGGATGCTGGTTATCCCTTTGAACCAGTTGCTGGTAACCATGCCCTTGAACTCGTTATTGCTGCTCCTGGGCGGAGGCATCGCCTATACGCTGGGAGCGGCGTTCTACGCCCTCAAGAAGCCCAACCCCTTTCCCGGCGTCTTCGGCTTCCACGAGATATTCCACATGCTGGTAATCACCGGCGCGGTGCTGCACTACATGGTTATTTACTACGCGATAACAGGATGACCTGTCAATCTCAGAGTATTGCTGTAGGGGCGTACCTTCAGGTGCGCCCGCTTCCGGGCGGGTTTAAAAACCCGCCCCTACAAGTCATTGCTTCGCCGTGCTCGCAGCTACAGCTTCGTAACGTCAAACGGCGTTATCTTGCCATCCGGCGAGTAGTCGTAGAAGCCCTTGCCCACCTTGCGTCCCAGTCGTCCCGCCTTTACCATTTTCTCCATAAGCGGCGATGAAGCCGCGATATCCGAAGCCCCCAGCGCCGCGAAAGATTTGCCCACACGCACATATGTGTCGATGCCCGCGTTGTCCGCTATCTCGAAGGGTCCGATATTCCAGTTAAATCCGTAGCGCATGCCCTGGTCAACGTCTTCAACCGTTGCGATGCCGTTTTCCACCAGGGAGAGCGCCTCCCTGAAAGCTACGCCGTTGACGCGGTTCATAATGAAGCCCGGTATGTCCTTCATGACCTTGACAGGGTACTGGCCCAGGGAGGTTATAAAATCCACGCTCTTGCTGAATACAGGGCCGGAGGTCTTCTCCCCTTTGATAACCTCCACCAGTCGCATCATGGGCACCGGGCCGAAGAAGTGCAGGCCCACCACCCTTTGGGGGTGCTTCGCCAGCGAGGCTAAGCGGGTAATGGGTATGCTGGAGGTGTTGGAAGCAATGATGGTCTCAAGCGGACAGGCGGCGTCTAATTCCCTGAACAGCTCCTTCTTCATATCCTCGTCCTCGAAGACAGCTTCGATGATCCACTGGCACCTGGTTGCTATGGAGAGGTCATTGACGGCGGTGATCCTGTCCTGCACCGCATGGGCGCTGTCCTTGATCTTACCCTTGCCGGCCAGCTTCTCGGTGGACCACTTGATCTGTGCCAGGCTCTTTGATATAGCTTCGGCATTATTATCCTGCAGATAGACCCTGTAGCCTGCCTGCGCTGCCACCTGGGCGATGCCACCGCCCATGAAACCCGCGCCTATGACCAGTACATTATCCATCGTGATATCTCCTTCGAAGAAATTTTCCCGCCGTGATGAGGGTCACCTATTGTGCATAAATTTGCTGGATTTCGCAATTGCCGGTAATTTCGTACTATAATGCGGCCGATTATATTATTCGTACCGGCAGTCTTATCGGCAGGAGGTACAACATGAGAAATTTCACGCGCTCAGAAAAGACCCTTATGATCGTTTTTTTCGTGCTGTCCCTGCTCTATATCTCCCTCATCCCGCTGCTGAAAGCAGTGCCCGGGCTTTACGCCCTCAAGGACCTGCCGGATATCACTCTGGCCATCCTGGCCCTTACCGCCATCGCCGGCGCCAGGGGCAAGATGCTCTTCGCAGCATACCTGCTCTGCGCCCTGGCAGGGTTGGCCCTCGATTTGCCATTCGAGGAGTCATTCGTACTGGGACTGCTGCTATTTTTACTCGCCCACATAAGCTATATCGCTACCTTCCTGCTTGATTTCCAGTGGAGGCCGCGCAGGCTGTGGATTGCAGCACTGATAGTGGTTTATGCCGCCGCTATGGCGGTACTTTTCGCTCCTTTCCTGGGAGAACTGCAGGCGCCCGTTTACTGCTATATGGCGGTGCTCGGCATGATGTGCATTATTGCCACACAGAGGAAATCCGCTAACAACTTCGTAATTTATGGCGCGCTGCTCTTCTTAGCCTCCGATTCCGTGCTTGCCTGTAACAAGTTCGTAAGCCCCATGGCGGGACAGGATTACATCGTGATGTTTACCTACTATGGCGCCCAATTCTTCATCCTCTACGGTTTCCTCAAGGATAAATACGGCAAAAGCGCCTGACCCCACTTTGTTATATAATGATTAGCGCCGCCTCAAAGGGCGCCCTCCCGCAGGGCGGCCGACAAATAACTTTTTTACGGAGGTATCCCCCATGCCTTTAATCGAGTGGAGCGTTGACGAAAATATTGCGCTGCTTACCATGAAGAGCGGCGAGAACAGGTTTAACCTGGGCTTCTGTAATGAACTGCTGAATGCCCTGGATGATATCGAAAAGAAGACCGCTGTCAATGCGCTGGTGGTGAGGTCCGCCGACGAAAAGATCTGGTGCAACGGCATGGACCTCGACTGGCTGGTGCCCGCCATCGGACGCAAGGATCCCGACGTTGAGAAATTTTTCGACACGCAGGACCGGGTTTACAGGCGCATAACTTTCTATCCCATGATCACGGTGGCGGCTCTCACAGGCCACGCTTTCGCCGGGGGCGCCATATTGGCCTGCTCCTTCGATTTCCGGTTGATGCGCGCCGACCGCGGTTTCCTGTGTTTCCCTGAAGTTGACCTCAATATCCCCTTCCTGCCCTATATGGATGCCCTGGTCCAGAGGGCCATGCCCATGCACAAGGTGTTTGAGGCCGAACTTACAGGCAAGCGCTTCACGGCTGCCGAGCTGGAAAAATACAACGTTATCCGCAAGGCCTGTGCCTCCTCAGACGAGACTGTAAAAGAGGCTGTGGCCTTCGCCAAAAGCTTGAACAAGGGCAGGGGTATCGTATCTGCGATGAAAAAAGTCATGAATGCACAGATCTGGGATTTCATGGATAACGTGGTGCGGCCTGACCTGGACGGCGGCGGCGTACCCATTAAATAGGCCAGTCAATTTAATCTTATGAATATCAGGCATATTCGAAGCAGGGCGATTTTCGCCTTGATACTGCCTTTGATTATGATGGCAGCGGTCCTAAGCGGTTGCAGCGGTGCGGGTGCGGCTGATTCGCTGGTTAAGGTTTATGCAGACGATGCTGTCGTGAACGGCATCATAGTTGATAAGGCCGGCTATGTAGTTACCGGCAATAAGGCCGTAAGCGGCAGCAATGCCATATCCATAGAGCTCAAAGCGGGGCAGAGCTACGCGGGACGTTTGATCTGCAGGGACAGCGCCAGGGACCTGGCCTTGATTAAAATAGAAGGAGATTACCCTGGGCTCAAGCCTGCCCTGCCGGGTGACTCTGACCTTGTGAGGCAGTGGGATGAGGTGACCGCCTGGAGTTTCAAGCCCGGCGTCTCCGGCACAGAGGCGTCAAAGGGTAGCGTGGTTGCGCTGCCCAGGGAAGAGGGCATCGCCTACCTGCAGACGAATGCTGCACTTGACCCCTCAGCGGCAGGCAGCGCCATCCTGAACAAGGCTGGTGAACTGGTGGGCATGGTCTGCTGGAATGCAGGTGAGGGTGGACGCGTAGGCTACGCACTGGCATCCAACGAGATAAAAACCGTGCTGGGCCTGGCACAGGAAGCTGAAGCCGATCAGCTGGTCATTTCTTCGGTTGACCCCCCGGCCGTTTTCAGCGACCGCGCTGTAATATCATGGAAGACCAACCGCCCTGCGACGGAGCAGATAGAGTTCGGCCTCAAAGACTCTTACGGCAATAAGACGGCACTGGATACAACCATGCTGACCACTCATGCAGCGGTGTTGCAGGGCCTATTGCCTAAAACGGTTTACTATTTCCGCGTGCTTTCAGCCGATTGCTGCGGCAACCCCGCTGAGTCGGATGGATTGACATTCACCACTACGGCCGCCGGCGCCCAACCCGGCGCATTCACAATTTCAAATATTGATGTCTATGACGTCACCAGTTCGGCCGCGTCGGTGAGATGGATTACCAGCAAACCGGCCTCGGGAGCTGTCAGCTATTGGATGGATAAAGCGGCCGAATCAGATACTGAAACCGATAAAAATTTTGTGTACGAACACAAATTCAGGCTGGTCGGCCTTAGACCTGAAACGCGCTACAGCGTGAGCATAAAGTCTGAGACTGATTTCAATGAATCTGCGGAAAAGGCCCTGGACCCCTTTACCACACCCCCTTCATCGCCCGTAGGCTGCAAGACAAACAACAGGATATCCGATTTTTCCTTTAAAACCCTCCAGGGGGACGATTTTACCAATAAGGACATCGCGGGCAAGAAGGTATTTATCATCTTTACCAAGACCACCTGCCCGAACTGCATGAAACAGGCGATTTTCCTCAACGATATCTATAGCACCTGGCCAAAGGGCAGCGACATGCTGATGTTCATGGTGGCCAGCAGCGAGAAGAAAGCCGACGTCGAGGAGTGGATCAAGAAATACGGCCTGGTCATGCCCGTTTATATGGATGCCACGGCAAAGCTTGTCAGCAGTTGCCAGTTCCGCACCATACCCACGGCGCTTTTCTTGGATACAGGGTCGGTTATCAGGGACACCAAGAGCGGAGGGTTTGGCAACAGGAAAGATATGGAAGCGGCATTGAAGCTTTTTTACGAGACACAACGGTAGCAGCGCTGCCATCACCCTGCCCGGCGAAGATACAGGCCGGCGCCCCTCGCGGGGCGCCGGCCTGTTTGTATATAGCTAAGACTTGAACACGAAACTGAGCGCGCCTGCAAGGTCGATGTTGTCACCGTCTTTGAGTGCGTGCCTGCCCGTGCCCTTGATGGCGGAACCGTTCAGCCTGGTGCCGTTGGTGCTGCCGCGGTCCTCGATGTAATACTGGCCGTTTTCATAACTGACCGTGATGTGCTGCCGGGATATCAGGTCGGCCCTGTCAGGGGGGGCCATGGACTGAAAATCCCTGCGTCCCAGCGGATTTCCATCACCTGCCAGCGAAAGTTCGCTGCCGCCGGAGGTAACGAATTTGGCGGGCGGTCCCACAGCTACGGGAGTGGTCCTGGGGGAACTTGTTGCAGGCAGTGTTGATACGGGTGAAGTTACGGCCGGCATGGTACCGGCACGTGCGGCGCCGTAATTAACGGCCTGAGGGGCCAGAGGCCTTCTCAGCAGGAGGATGACTATTATTATGGCGGCTGCAGCCAGCAGGGCGATGAGCAGCAAATAGGGCAGCCACCAGGCCGGTAGAGCGTTGCTGCCGGAACTGACCTGGCTCACAGTTGAAACCGGCTCTACCGTACCGGTGTAAGTGCTGCCGGTGTTGTAAGTGCTGACGGGATAGGGCGCCACCGTTACGGTGGTGCCGGCTACTGCCGTGCCGGCAGTATTGGATGCAGATATGGTGTAGGTTGTCGTGTAAGCGGGGGTTACCACATATACACCGCTATTGGCCACCGAGCCCACTGCCGGGGATATGCTGACATTGGCATTATTGTTGACTGTCCACGATAGCGTGGCCGACCCCCCCGGCTGTATATAGCTGGGGTTAGCCGTGAATGAGCTGATGACAGGCGCATAGACCGGGGTAGGCGTGGAAGGCACCACTACCATGGGATAGGAAGGTGATACCCATGAATTGTAGTACCACGGGTAGGTAGGGGGGTGGGGGTAGTAAGGTACAGGCGGATAGGGAGGAGTGGGATGTGGAGGAAAGGGAGGGAAAGGACCGGGTGGGAATGGCCCCGGGGGTGGGAAAGGTCCAGGCCCCGGAGGTGGAGGAAATGGGCCCGGGGGCGGGAAGGGGTGCGCCGCGTCAACGGGGGCTGCCGGCGGCTCAGAGCCCGCCGCAGGATCCGGGGGTGGCGATATGGGCGGCAATGCGGGCAGCGGCGGCACAGCCTGAGGCACAACCGCGGGCTCCACAGGCGGCACAGCCTGAGACACAACCACGGGCTCTACAGGCGGCACGACCACCGGAGGCACAACCGCGGGCTCCACAGGCGGCACAGCCTGAGACACAACCACGGGCTCTACAGGCGGCACGACCACCGGAGGCACAAACACGGGCTCCACAGGCGGCACGACCACCGGAGGCACAACCACGGGCTCCACAGGCGGCACAACCACCGGAGGCACAAACACGGGCTCTACAGGTGGCACAACCTGGGGCTCTGCAGGCGGTACAACCGCGGGAACTACAGGCGGCGCCGGCTCAGTGGGAACCGCTGGATCCATCGGCGGATCGTCGTAGAACAGGCTGGCAGCCTGCACCGCTATAGTATCCTGCGACGCAGAGGCAGACGTAAGCGGAAGCATGAGCGCAGAGCAGACTAAAAGCGCTGCCGCCAGGAATTGCAAGGCCTTTTTATTGATCATTTTGTTCTCCTCCTGAATAACTATATTTTAAAGGTGATACTCAATTTATCGGCCAATTCGACTACGTCGCCATCGACAAGGGCCTGCCTGCCGCTGCCACGGATCTCGGAGCCGTTGACCCTGGTGCCGTTGGTGCTGCCGTGGTCCTCGACGTAGTATTTTCCGCCCTCATACCATACGTTGATGTGATGCCTGGAGATAAATGAAGCACGGTCCCCCGGCAGCAGCTTTTCAAAATCAGGGCGGCCGAATGTCCTGGTGCTTCCCGCCAGCAGCATCTCGCTGCCGTCGGGCATAACCAGCCTGGCCGGGGGGGCCTCCGCAACCGATGTGGACGCCCCGGGGTCGCCCGCCGGTGAAGTGGATGCAGCCGAAGTGGAGGAGGCTGAGGTGGCGGCAGCCGGTGTGGCGGCGCCCGCACCTGTGCCCGCTGCACGCGCCGACTGCGATGCCCTCGGCCTTTTGACCATCATTATGACTATCACAGTTGCGGCTATGGCCAGCAGTCCCAAAAGGCCGTAAATCAGGTAGGGCGGCTGCTCAACCGTGACTGTTACCGCCGCAGTCTGCGTCGTACCGTCGATATATGCGGCGGTGAGGTTATACGTGGTTGTTTTATCCGGTGTTATGGTCGCCGTCCCTACAGCATCGAAGCTCCCCAGGCCGTCGATAAATACCTGTATGGCGGCCGGGGCATTCCATGAAATTGCAGTGGATTGCCCGGACTGGATGGTGGGCTGCTGAACGCTCAACGAAGGTGATACCCTCGGTATAACGTTGATGCTGGTGGAAGCCGTCACCGTGCTGCCGGAGCTTCCCGTCGCCGATAGGGTATAAGTCGTGGTACTGCCGGGGGTGATGGTGGTTGAACCCGATGTGCCGACCGTACCTATCCCGGGTGATATTGTGACGCTGTTGGCGTTGGTGGTGGTCCAGCTCAGGTTGACGGTCTGTCCGGCATCTACCGACGACGCATTGGAACTGAAAGAATTGATCACCGGCTGGTAAATAGGCCTGGGCGATGGCCCGCTGTAAGGAGAAATGCTGCCGCGCGCGTAATTGAAGCTCAGCGTACGCGTGGACCATGAGAAGCCGGAATTGTACCACATCTTCCAGACGTAGAGCCCGTCGGGATCCCACGATTCAGCGCTGAATGGCCCGATGCGCCAGACACCGGCGTATGGCCTGTACCACCTGTAACACAGCCAGTGGCCGTAGGGGGTGCTTCCCGGCGGATAATACTCCCACAGGTAGAAGTACCCCGGGCCGTCAAATGACACGACCAGGTAACACAGGTCGTTGCGGTACAGGTTGTACAGCGTCTGCCCGTAGTTGGTTACAAGGTAGGCGTTTACAATGGACCCTGCGGCTCCCGGCGGAGGCGATGGGGGGACCGTCATCTGGAGGCCTGGCCAGGTCTGGTTATATGTGTCAACCCCTACCCCGGGCTCGACCATCTCTCCGCCCTCCGTCGGCGGCTGCCAGCTTTCATCCGAGTTGACCGGCGGGGATGGCTGGGCATAGACAGGCGAGAAAAGGGCAGCCGCGGCGGATATGGCCATGAATGTGATCAGCAGCGGTATCATTATCTTCTTCATATGCATAAATCACCTCCAGGGTGAGTTCTGTAATTTATATTCAGTATAAGGATGCCTTCCCCAACCTGCTTGACCCCCGCCTTACAGGTGCCTGACAATTTTCTGATAAAAAGGCGGTTTACCGTTTTAAAGGCAGCGCCGAACCGGTCCCGCAGTGTCTGCCAGGCTATTAGTTGGCTCTGAACTTCAGGCTGGCCTTGCCCGCCATTTTAATTACATCTCCGTCGTGCAGCTCCACCTGTCCCGCGCCCCGTATATCTCGGCCGTTGACCGTTGTGCCGTTGACGCTGCCCGTGTCCTCGACAAAAGGCTTGCCGTCCTCAAAGCTGATCTTGAAGTGATGCCTTGATATCGCTCCCAGTTCATCTAATCCCAGCGACCTGCCGACCTGTGCCCGCCCGATTATTTCACTTTCACCAACCAACCGTATGCTCAAGCCGTTGGGCAATTCCAGGACGGCCGCGGCGGAGCCGCGCAGCGGTGACTGGGAAGGCTCCGGTGGTTGCTCAAGCGGTTCTACCTGCGGTTGCCGCACCGCGTTTTGCAGAGAACGCCGTTCGCGCCGGGCCCGGCTCGCAAACCATACCATGAGTGCCATGACCACGATCACGGAAGGGGCAACCAGCAGGGTCAACGGATCGGTTAAGAATTTCAGCAGCCGGTCACCTGTTGATAGCGGCTGCACGGTTACTGGTACAGGGGCGGGCTGAATTGTGTCTGCCTGGCCTTTGCCGTAGTTCCAGTAGATAAGGCTGCTGTTGTGTGCCCCGCTACTGCCGGCCGCCCACTGGCCGTCACCGTAAAAGAAGAACCTGTAGATGTGCCGGCCCTCCGGTTCATTATCGCCCGGCCTGAACGGCCCGAGCCTCCACTGCCCGGGCTCTTTCATCTGCCATTTGTAGGCTATCCACCTGTCCTGGTTTTCGGCCCCCGGCGGGTAATACTCATAGATATACAGCCAGCCCGGCGTATTGATATCGATGTCAAGGTACCACTGCTCGTTGCCCGAGATGTTGCGCTTGCCCGAGGTAGATGTCCCCATCAGGTCAGCGGTCAGCCCGGGAGGTGCGCTTTCAGGCTGGGCTGAAGGCCCCTGCAAAACGGCAATTACGGGAGGCTTAATCTCCCCACGCTGGGTGTCGTCGGCGGGGTCGGGGATGGTGAAGTTCTCGGTGGGGGCGCCCATGGCAAATGCGCATACATGTGTGAAGGAGACGGCGCCCAGAAAAGCCAGTAGAAGGGCCAGCGCGAAGGTTAATGCGGGTCCTGTCCGGCTCATGCAGGCACCTCCACTGCTTTGACCCCGCAGGTGCTTGAAGCCAGGAGGGCCGACCGCATGGCCACGGCGCTGGCAAACCTGCTGCCGGGGGAGAACATGATCGTCTGAGACAGGCAGCGGGAGGTCCTTTTGGAGATACCCGCCGCAATCATATAGTCTGCCACTGTGCCCGCCTCCGCATAGCTGCGCGGCCAGTTGGTGTGGATCAACTCGGTACACAGGTCGTTGGGCTGCCTGAGTGTGAGCAGGTAGATGCAGGTCTGGGCCAGTCCACAAAGGTCGCAGCGCTGGTCGCTCTCCCCGCCTATAAACAGTTCTGGTATGTCAAAACCCTTATTTGCAATCTGGGTGAAGGGGTCGGTCCTGACCGTATCCTTGCGCATGCTCTCCAGGCTTTTGGCCGTGCCGAAATCGATCAGCTTGATGCCGCCGTTCCCGCTCAGCATGATGTTCTTGGGGTTAACGTCCCTGTGCACGATGCCGGCGGCGTGGACATAGGCCAGGGCGTCCAGTGCCTGGCCGGCCCACGCCAGTACCTTTTGCTCACCGGCCGATGACCTTGGAGAGGTGGCCATGATGGTTTCCCCCGTTACCAGTTCCAGAACCAGGTGGAATTCCCCCCCGTAGTAAAAATCATCCAGGTATGTGACTATGTTGGGATGTTTCAGGCTTTTGAGGAAACCTGCTTCCTGACGCAGTTTATCAAGGTAAACGTTGTCCATGCTGGTGCCCCGGCGGGGCGTTTTGATGACACATTTCTTGCCGCTGGCGCGGTCCTTGGACAGCCAGATATTGGCCATGCCCCCCTGCTTGTAGGCAGGCGCTTTCAGCTCGTAGCGGCCGTTAATGCGGTGCTTGCTTTGGGGCTGGGCCGGCTGCTGCCGCTGCGGCTTCCCCTGGCTTACTGCCGCAGCGCTCAGTTTACGCCGCTGAATCTCCTGAATTATGGCAACGGTGACAGGCACACTGGTGAAAACCAGCGCTATGGCTATAACCAACATGGTAGGGTCATCCATCAGGCTATGCTAACCCCCGTTTTGGCCGATATCAACGCCTGCCATGAGGGCAGGCCATCCGGCCTGGCGATAATAACCGATATATTGTCGGGGCCGCCGGCCAGGTTGGCCTGGGATGTCAGGTCGGCACAGGCCTGTCCGGGGCCCTGCGAGGCAAGCACCGTTTCCTCGATTTTGCCGGGAGGCAGCACTCCGCAGAGGCCGTCGGAGCACAGCAGTATGTTGTCCCCGGCGTAAAGCTTGACCTTTATCAGGTCGGGCACGCTGCCGGCGCCGTACCCCAGTACGCGCGTTATCTCGTTGCGGCGCGGGTGGGTCATGGCTTCAGAGGGCGATATATTTCCCGCCTCTACAAGCTCCTGCACCACTGAATGGTCTGTTGTAACTTGAATGGCCTCCCTGGAATTGATGATGTAGCAGCGGGAGTCCCCGATATGGGCTATATACATGTCCGCGCCGATTATAAGGGCGGCGGTGAGGGTGGTTCCCATGCCCTGTAAAGACCTTTCGGAGGCGGCCTCGAGCACGGCGCTGTTAGCCTTGCTGAAGGCGGCGGCCATAACGGAGAGCCCTGTTGAGGACGGACGGGTCAGCAGGCCGGAGATGCACTCGGCGTGGAAGGACCTGATGGCCAGGTCGCTGGCTATCTCCCCGGCGTCGTGGCCGCCCATGCCGTCGGCCACGGCCAACAGGCCGGCCGATATTGTGCCGGAGTGCGTCCGCAGGGCAAAGGTGCTGCAGAAAATACTGTCTTCGTTGAGCTTTCTTACCAGGCCGGTTTCCCAGCCGAAACCTGTCTCCAATCAGTTCTCCTCCGTTTGCCTTTAACTTAACTTGAATGTGAGGGTGGCCCCAGGCTGCCTGGCCAGCTCGATCCTGTCGCCGTCCCTCAGCGGGTGCCTGCCTTTGTGGTGGATGTCCACATTATTTAACCTTGTGTGATTGGTGCTGCCGGTCCCGTCGCGTCCGTGGTCCTGCACGTAATAAGTGCCACCTTCACACGTTACCAGCGTATGCTGCCTTGAGACACTCATCAATGCGTCCTGAGGCAGTATGCCGTCGAAGTTGCTGCGCTGAATGAATTGCGGGTTGCCCGTGAGGATGATCTCCCGGCCCCCCGGCAGGATCATCTTAGCCGCGGTCCCCTGCGGCACAGCCTCGATAATTTCTGCGGCTGCGGCGCTGCCGGCCTCAGGTTCCTGCTCTGAGGCTATGTAATTGCCGCAGCCGTAGCAGAAAAAGCTGCCGGCGCCGTTTAAACCGTGGCAGGCCGGACAGATCACGCTGACGCTTATCACCTCTTCCATTGCAATCACAGAAGTCTAAGCTAATCAAGATTATACTGCTTGACAGCTTGCTGACGAATACCTAATATAAATCTGACATATTCAAACTCTGCGACGACTGTCTTTGATATATTATACTGCAACAGGGAACATAGCCTGAACACAATTGGAGGCCGGTCTTGGCTTTCGTTATAGTTAAGAAAGGAGACGCCGAGGATATCGGCAAAATATTTACCCTCAGCCGCGCCAGCACGGTTATCGGCCGCCGCACACCCAAATACAGGCCTGACATCGAGTTGAGCGATGAGGCGGTTTCAAGGCGGCATGTCGAGATCGTGGAGCAGGACGGCCGCTACCAGTTGCGGGACCTGGGCAGCACCAATGGGACGGTGCTGGACGATGACAGGATCCTGCCGGGCAAACTGTATGACCTCAAGCACAACAGCAAGATCGGGTTGGGGGTGTCAGGGGGCCCGGCGCATATCGTGCTCGTATTCAAAGAGTCGGAGAGTACCAACCTGCTGGGCAGGAAGATGGAAGGTCAGGCGGGGCAGGTTGTCGCAAAGGAGATAAGCTGGCTTAAGGTTGACGAGGCCAGAAAAGAGGTCCTCGTGGACGGTGAACCCTTAAACCTGTCACGCAAGGAGTACGAGCTGCTGATTTTCCTGTACGGCAACGCCGGTACAGTCTGCCTGCGCGACGAGATCATCAAGGCCGTGTGGGCCGATAGCCAGGACCCGGCTGCCATATCGGATGCAACCCTCGACCAGCTCGTGCACCGCCTGCGCGAAAAAGTCGAACCCCAACCCGCCAGCCCGGCGCGCATCATCAGCCGCAAGGCCTTCGGGTACATGCTGATATAGCAGTATCTAATAGTTGAACGGCCGGTCCTTCCACCAGGGGTAAAACGCGGGCATGTCCTTGCCCGGCTTCATGGGGAAGGCGGGCGTCCTTTTCTCAAGGAACGACATGATGCCTTCCTTTGCATCAGGCATGCCGAAGATCCAGTTTAGCCCTTTTGATTCGAGCTGGTGGGCTTCCATGGGATGGTCGGCGCCCAGCATCTTCCACATGAGCTGGCGGCAGAGGGCCACCGAGATAAGTGAGGAATTGTTTACGATGCGGGCTGCGATCTCGCGGGCGCGTGGCAGGAGTGCTTCGGGCTCGAGGAGTTCGCTCACCAGGCCTTTCTCGAGGGCCTCTTGCGCACTGAATATCCTGCCGCTATAGACCCACTCGCTGGCAACGCCCATGTTAACCAGCCGCGGCAAGAACCAGCTGGCGCAGCCGTCAAATAATATCCCGCGTCTGCAAAATACCAGCCCCATCCTGGCGTTGGTTGAAGCTATACGGATATCCATGGGAAATGTCATGGTTATGCCGAAGCCCACGGCCGGGCCGTTGATGGCCGCGATCACAGGCTTTTTCATATCGTAGATCCGGAGAACCGCGATTCCGCCCTCTTCCCGGTGCGGCTGGTCATCCTCCCTGCCCATGAATCGCTGCATGAAATAGGAACCTTCGGCAGCGCCCTCTCCGAGGGCAGCCCCGGCGCTGAATGCCCTGCCCGCGCCGGTTACAATTACTACACGCACGTCATCGTCGTTGTCGGCCCGGTCGAAAGCGTGGTAAAGCTCTTTGCAGGTCGAAGCCGTAATAGAGTTCATCTTGTCCGGGTTATTAAGCGTCAGTGTGAGTATGCCCTCCGCCACCTCGTATTTAAGCTCTTTGTACTCCATGGTTCCTCCTTTAAGCAGAATTCGACCGGCCGGATAGGCCGGGCCTGGATGCGCAGGTGAAAATTATACCTGTACCGGGATGCCGTGGTCCCTCAGGTCAGTGAGGATCTCGAATGCCGCCCGATGCCTTGTATAGAGCAGTTCAGATACACCTTTGTTGCTGCCCTGTTTATATGTGATCCTCAGGTCGCAGGCTGCCAGTTTGCTGTTAAGGCAATGCTTGCTGCCCCCCGGCGGGTTATAGTAGTTGAGGCCGGTAAAAAGCTCCCGCCCGGCGTGGATGCGGCCCTCCAGGTCAAGATCGTCGCCAGAGGATGCGAAATGCCAGTCGAAATAGGTGAATTTCCCCTCCGCCCTGATCGTCTGGGCCATATTATTGAGCGAGTATTCCTGCCCTTTATGCCTTAGTACGATGGGGGTCATGCGGGGTGTCCACAGCGGCCCTATTTTAACCCTGGCCGTGGCGACCTCGAGGAAGCTGGCCAGGCTGTTGTCGAACCCTGCCACCTGTCCCCAGGCGTAAAGGTCTGTATGCCTGGATCCCCAGTTGTGGTTCTGGCTGCCGACCCAGTTTTGTACGCTGACCTGTCTGCCGTCGATAGTCAAAGTGCCAGTGAAGCTGGCCAGGGGAAGCGGGACGCAGGCCTTGGCCTTGGGGAATTTGCCTGAATACATTTTAGGGGGCAACAGGAATAGCGGCGGGCTCTTACCGCCGTAGCCGAGGTCCCAGGATATTGTGTGATTGTGGGATGTGGCGCTCCCAGTCAGTTTCTCTTTATTCAGATGGGCATCGCCTACCTTTGCATCTATCCCTGACCGGCTGAAGGAGCACTGGCCGATGGGCAACTCCTTCTTTACGGCTATGTTGGATGAAGTTTCGCCGTTGAAATAGACCGCCCAGAGCTCACCTATGGCCTTCTCAGGGTGGCCATGGGGGCTGAAAATGGTGTACCTTATCCAGAAGGCCAGCGGGTCCTCCGGGTGGTTGGCGCGCAGGAAGTAGCTTTCGTAGTGGCCTGTTTGCTGGCCTGGCTGATAGACCGCGTTGTTGGCAGCGCTGGCCCAGTCTATCCCTGTTTTCTTCATAAGTTCACCTCACAATTCCTCATTAACATAGCTTTAAATTGGTTAAGATTAAATCCCGCCCTCGATGCAGTATTCCCGCAGGGTATTGAGAGCGGCGAAGAACTCCTTCATCATACTGCCCACGGTGTACATGCCGGACCCTGTGACCGTGATAACCCCGTTTTTCTCCCTGATGACGCCGGCGGCTTTAAAAAAAAGCAACTCCGCCCACAGCTTAGAGTGGATGCCGGAGCCGAAGCGCTCCCTGAACCGCTGCGTTTCCAGGCGCATGCCGAAAAACCTGGTCAGCATGTAATAGCGGTAGTGCTCGGTAGCGGAGAGGCGGCGCATGCGCACGATGGGCAGGCGGTTCTCTGCGATCAGTGAGTGGTAGCCGTCCAGCGAAAAGGAGTTCACCAGGAAATCCCCCGCCAAAAAGCTGACCGACCCTGCGCCGATGCCGATATAGTCGTCGTAATCAATAATATACTCGTCGATCATAAGGTCACCGCGGGAGAAGCACCAGGCCGTAGAAGCTTTATACCCGCAGTCCAGCAACTCCTCCAGGATTATCTCGTAATACTTCCTTTCAAGTGTGGTGTCCACCCTGTTGAACTTTTTTGCCAGGGCGTCCAGCTTATGAGGCGAGGGCATGAGCGGGTAAAATGTGGCCTGGCCGGTGCCGAGTCCCTTGAAAATCCTGAGGTCTGAGCGTAACTGCTGCAGCGTCTGCGTGGGGAAGTTGAACATGAGGTCCACGTTGACGGTGTCGAATTTGCCCTGCACCAGATTAAGCTTATCGATGGAGTCCTCTCCCTTGAAAAGAGTCCTGCCCATGGCTTTGAGCAGGGTATTGTCGAAGCTCTGCACGCCTACTGAGAGCCGGTCGACGCCGAGGTCCTGGAGTTGCTTTATCGTATCCGGCGTCAGTTCCCGCGGCGTGGTCTCGAGCGAGATACGTTTCACATCGAATTTCGACCGCAGGTAATTTATAAAACCGGCGAGTTCGTCCATCAGCACGGTGGGTGTTCCGCCGCCGAAATAGAAGTCGTTGAATTTGAATCCCAGTCCGACATATAAATCGACCTCTTTGCGCAGGTCCGCGAAGTAAGCGCGGGCCTGGTCCTCCTTGAACAGGTAGCGGTTGAAGCAGCAGAAGGGGCAGAGGGTGCGGCAGAAGGGGATATGGATATAGAGCGAGACCCGGTCCCCGCGCGTGCTCCCCTCGCAGGCTATGCGCGAGAGGTCAATATCACCTGTGAAAGCAAGGAATTTCTTGCCTTCATAACGGACAACTGAACCGGCAAACCTCGGGATCATAATAGGAAATTATACACCAGGTATATGAGAATGCCATAAGGCGGGTTTGACTTTACCCGATGGATTCAGCATAATTTCGGATGTCGGATTTCTGATTTCCGACACAGGAGATTTGCCATGAGTAGATATGTCGATAAAAAAATCGTACTTCGCGATAAGAGGCAGCTCACGCTGCCCCGTGATATCTGTGATCAGCTTGGCATTCAGCCGGGGGATCAGTTGACGGTATATGTGGAAGATGGGGTGCTGTTAGCCAAGCCGAATAGGGCCGTTGCGCTGGAAGCCCTTCACGAATTGCAGAGGATGTTTAAGGAATCGGACATCACTTTAAAGGAATTGCTGGAAAACGGCCGCCGTATCCGCAAAGAACTGGTTAAAGAATACTATGGCGACAGGTTGTGATTTGCGCATATTTCTCGACAGCAACGTATTTATTTCGGGTATATATTCTCCGATTGGCGCTCCATATAAGATATTGAGGCTTCATTCTTTAGCAGGGTTAAGTATAGTTGTATGCCAGTTGGTTATTAATGAAGTCATAAAAAATCTAAAAGCCAAAAAACCGGAAGGCCTGCCCGTTTTATACCGCCTGTTATACAATTCACCCCCTGAAATAGTCGCGAATCCAGGTGAAGAGGATATAAGTATCTGGAAAGATTATTTGGACAATGAAGACGCAATAATCCTGGCCGCAGCCATCGGCGCAAGGGTGGACTGTTTGATTAGCGGTGACAGGCACTTTCACTCTACTGAGATGAAATCACAGAAATTAAACCTCAAAATCCTGACTCCTGCAGAATTTGTAGCCGCCTTAAAATAGCTTGGCAGGCCGGCTACTGTGTGCTACTTGCCTGCATGATGCCCGTGTGCAACGGCAGCCGCGCCTAATGCGGCCATGAGCCGGGGGTTTTCAGGCACCAGGGCTGTTACAGCCAGTTTTTCCTCGATGGCCTGCACAAGGCCGCTATCGAGCGCCCCGCCGCCTATGACGGCGAAGTCTTTCTCCAGTGCTACGCCCCGTGACATGCCGCTGATCTTGTCGGCGATCGAACGGTGAATTCCGTCCAGTATGTCCTCGGGCCTGTCGCCCTGCGAGATGCGCGTGATGACCTCGGTCTCGAGGAAGACTGTGCAGGAGGTGGAGAAACTGGAAGGTTTAGTGGACTTGAGCGACAGCGGGCCGATCTCGTCGATGCCTATCTGCAGTATGCGGGCTACGACCTGCAGCAGGCGGGCGCTGCCGGTGGCGCATATCTCCGAGACATTGAAATTTATGACACGCCCCTCACTATCCATGGTTATTACCTGGCTGCCCTGGCCGCCGATATCTATGATGGTACGGGCGTTGGGAAAGGTGAGATTGACGCCGCGGGCATCGCAGATTATCACACCGTGATAGCTGTCTGCGCCGGCGTTTCTCCCCCCTATGCCGGTAGCCGCGCTGGCCGAAATAGCAGGGGACTGGATCCCTGCCTGCCGCAGGGCTTCATCCCTGACGGCGGCAGCCGTGGTGGCATAGTTGGTGCCGGAGGGTATGACAACCGCACCCGCTATCATTCTCCGGCTGTCGATCACGACGGCTTTGCTGGAAGCAGCCCCGATATCTATGCCCAGGAAATACCCGCTCACCGGCCTTTCTCCGTGAATTCGATATATGCTTCGCTGAGCTGTTTCTTCTCCATCGTATAGCGCCCGTCCTTTACCAGCTTGAATGCTTCGTCCCGTGCCAGTATGGCGGCGCCCAGCGCGCCTGTGATGAGCGGCTCTTCCGGCACCAGGACGGGTGTGCCCAGCACTGTCTGCATGGCCTTTACCATGCCTGCGTTCTTGGCCACCCCGCCCGTGAAGACCACGGGCGGCTCAACCTTGAGCTGCCTGGCCAGCTTGACCACGCGGGTAGTAACGGCTATATAAACACCGGCCAGTATATCCGTCAGCGGCTGTCCTTCTGACAGGCGGGAGATTATCTCCTGCTGCGCGAAGATGGTGCACAGGCTGTTTATTTTGACGGGCGTATCGCTCTGCAGCGATATCTGCCCCATCTCGTTGAGGCCCAATCCCAGTGTTTCCGCTGCCACTTCCAGGAACCTGCCTGTGCCGGCAGCGCACTTGTCATTGGTTAGGAAGTCGGTAAGCCTGCCCCCCTTAATCTTGAGCACCTTGGCGTCCTGGCCGCCGATATCAATAGCGGTGCGCACATCAGGGAAAAGCGAGGCAACACCTTTGGCGTGACAGGTGAGTTCAGTGACCTGCCTGTCGGCAAAGGGGACATTGACCCTGCCATAGCCGGTGGAGATAATGTAGGCGACCTGGTCGAGCGGGACTCCCGCCTTGAGGAGCACGTCCTCCATGACCTTATTGGCGCGCCGCCGGTGCTCGGCGCCGGTCTGGCCGACCACGTAACCGAGCATCTTTCCCCCGGCGTCCACCACCACCACCTTGGACATGGTGGAGCCGATATCGATGCCGGCGAAGAAGAGTTTAGAAGCTTCGTATTCCATGCGGGACTTGCTGCTTTACCTCAGCCCAGGGTCTCCACGAATGCCTCCACCCTCGTCTTTATGGGCGCCAGCGACCTCTCGCTATAGTCGTGCTCGATGTAGATGCTGGGTATGCCCAGCGTATCCAGGTAGTGCCGCAGGTTGGGCACCTCGTAGCCGTGCGTGTCGCAGTATTTGACACTCTGCAGGATGGCGCCGTTCACATGCCAGTCGGTTATTGCTTTCTTGATATAGTTGAACCTGCTGTCGAGGTCCTTGTCGTAATTCCTGACCGTCTCCTGGTGCTGGGTGTCACGGTAGGTGCGCGGGCACTTTAGGTCAACCAAGTAGCGCTGCGCCAGCGCATGCAGGTCGTAAGGGGCCTTAACGTCCGCCCAGAAGGCCCTGGTGCCCACGCAGGTGTCATCTATCACAACGTTAGCGTCAGCGCTCTCTATGAGCTCGTAAAGCGACGTATTGTCGAAAACAGGACCCCACACCAGCAGGCGCGCCTTCTTACGGGCAGGCTTAATGCTGCGTCCCTTGATCTCCCTGATGACATCTTCGAGGAGTTCGTTGCCCTCATCCACCGGCAGGCTGAAGAGTGCCACCAGCACCTCGGTGTTTTCCATTGAGGTCAGCATGGGCGGGTCTGATTTGCGCAGGTCGTAAAGCTCCCTTACCAGCTTGCGCTGCTTATTGTGTAACTCACAGGCTTTCTTAAGTTTATCAGCGGTCAGCTTCTCCCCGGCGAATTCCTCAAGGTGGCGCTTGAATGAGTTTATCTGCCCCTCGAAGTAATCAACGGCCGGCGCATGGTCGGTGTGCGGTACATCTATCAAATGTGTGAAAGGCGCATCTTTGACATAGTCACGCCATGAGATAAGCAGTGTCATGCCGATATCGCAGGTATGTGCTCCCACAATGCCGTCCAGGAAGTTGAATTTGCCTTTGATACCCAGGTCGATGATGCTGCGCAGGAACGGGCAGACCACCGTTGTGGATACCTGGTCGGCGGCCGTGATGGGCTCGCTCATATCGCCGAAGACGCGGAAGGGCACCATGTCCAGCGCGGTGATGATCTCAATCGGCGGGTAGAGGCAGATGTAGCCGATGACCTTCTTGCCAGCCTTGCGCAACTCGCGCACGCGCAGTCCCCTGTCCGCGTAAACCTCGTGTGCCCTGGAAAGCCCCTTGGTTGTAGCTATTACCATCTTAATCCCCCGGTTTTTATTATTCTTCGCTTACCAGTCCAGCCCTTTCGATTTCCTGACCTTCCTGTAGTGGTCCATGGTCTGCTCAAATGCCTCGGCCCTTGCCAGCACCTCCTGGGGGTTGAAGACGCGCTTGTCGATGATGTCGCCCTCGACCCACAGGCTGGGTATGTCTAACTTCTCCTGCTCGAAATGCTGTATCGTCCTGAGGCTGCAGCTGGCCGCGCGGCATGAGATCAGGGGGTGCATGAAAAAGCCGTCTGCCTTAAAGCCCCGGGCGATCTTGAGGTAGGTCTCCACGACGGGATTGGAGATGCCGTCCTTTTTGGCCTCGGGGAAGATATTGAACCAGAAATTGCGCGAGAAGCGTGCCAGCTTCTCGCAGGGGTCGCTGACCTTACTCAGGTCGAGCGGCCTGGTGTTATGGTAGCCGAAGCTCTCGAAGACGAAGTTCCAGCCCTTCTCCGCCAGGCTGTCGAAGAATTTCAGGCTGTGCCATGGCGGGAGCTCGGCGAAGATCAGGCGGTACCTCTCGGGGTAGTTGATGCCTGATTCCCCGTTCTTAGCACGCTCCTGTACCTCGGCCAGCATGTCCTGGTACAGCTTGAGGGAAACGTTCATGTCGCCTGCGAAAAAGAGGGCGGGAGGCATGCTGCTCCAGAAGTCTGTAGCGTGCATGGGTCCGGGAATGGCCTTGCGGGCCTCGCTGATCTGGTAGGTGGTCTCGTGAATCTTTGTGGCCAGGACGATCAACTCCTCCAGTTTGGCCCAGTCCATCTTCCTTTGCAGCAGCTTCTCCAGGAATGCGATGAAGTCCTTTATCTCTTTGGTCAGGAATTTAACCTGGTATTCCTCGAGGTCGGGTTCCGTGCCTTCGAAAGTGGCCATCATGGGCATTTCGAGGCACCATTGCGGCGCATCGAAGTACCTGGCCAGCGCCTGGAACCACTTGAAACGGGCGTCGCAGATAATGCCGGATCCGAGCAGCAGCGCCGGCTTGGCCATGCCGCCCAGCGGAGCATCGGGGGGTATCTTGCCGCCGTTTTCCTTCATCATGCGGTAGGCATAGCCGATGGTGCTCCTGCCGTAGCCGCACATATGGGTGGGGAAGCCATCGGAGTCCGAGGCATCCAGGAAAGGCTCGGCTGCGCCCGTAGCCGCCAGCAGCGTGGCGTAGTTTTCCGGGTAAACGATGTTAAGCCCCATGGCCTTGAGCGGGAGGTCGCCCTCCCAGTAATTGAGCATGGACCACACGGTCGGCTTGCCCTCGTTGCTGGCCTGCAGCGTCGTTACATAGTCCTGCTGCACCATGTTGCGCAGCGGGTACATGCTCTTGAGGCGGTTTATGGCCCTTTTCTGTTCAGTCTTGGCGGGAGTCGCGGTTTCGCTCATCTTGCACCCCTTTTTGAATTAAATATGAAATGCTATGAAGGCATCAATCTGTAATGTTATAGTAAATTCTCTGCAAATGTAAAATATCAGCTGGCAGGTAAGAGTGCGTATCGCCTCACCCTGTTAGCTGCCGCCACACATATTTTTCATCAGCTGGATATAATAACTGATGCCTTCAACATAGTTGCTGATGGCTATTTTCTCGTTGGTCCCGTGTATCATGCCGGTATCATCGCCGTAAAGCCTTTGAGGCAGGAAGCGGTAGATATTGGGGCAGAGGGCTTCATAGTGCTCGCAGTCAGTGCCGGCCAGCACCAGCATGGGGGCGATCAGCACGTCAGGCATCACCTCGCGGATGGTTTTGTTCAATGTCCTGTAGCTCCAGGTGTCGGTGGGAGAGATTGGTGACGGTTCGCTTGACCCGCGGTCCATGGGCTGCACTTTGACGCGCGGGTCATTGACTACCTGTACGACCCTGTCCTGCGTGCTTTTGACTGACTCGCCGGGGAGGATGCGGAAGTTAACAACCGCCACAGCCTTTGTCGGCAGCACATTGTCCTGGCTGCTGCCCTGGAACATGGTGGGGGCGGTGGAGGTGCGGATGGTGGCGTTGGTAGCATTGGATGCAGCCAGCTGGCTTTGAACGACCGGCCCGAACAGCCACATGTTGGCGAAGAGCATGTTGTAAGGGAAGGACATCTCAGGGCCGAGGTATTCGAAGAGCCCTGAAGCCGGCCCGGTCATGCGGATGGGGAAGGGATTCATCTCAAGTTTATCGACGGCGGCGGCCAGCACGCCCACGGCGGTCTGTTTGGGAGGCATGGATGCGTGGCCCCCTGTGCCATCCGCGATCAGTTCCAGTGAGAGGTAACCCTTTTCGGCGGTTCCGATGAGGGCGGCGGGCTGTTTCACACCGGGCACCGAGCCCTTGGTGATCAGCATGCCTTCATCGATGGCAAACTCGAATTGCAGGTTCTGGGATTTAAGGTACTCGCCAATTTTCTTGGCGCCCTGCATGCCTCCTATTTCCTCGTCATGGCCAAAGGCGAAATAGATGGAACGCGCGGGCTTGAAGCCGTCTTTTATGAGGTATTCGGCTGCTTCCATAATGTTGAAGATGCACCCCTTGTCATCCAGCGTGCCGCGTCCCCAGATATAGCCGCCGGCTATATCACCCGAGAATGGTTCATGCTGCCAGCCCTCCGCCGCTACGGGGACCACATCCTGGTGGCCGAGCAGCAGGATGGGATTCAGCGAGGGGTCGCTGCCCTTCCAGATATACAGAAGGGCGTAATTATTGATGACCTTCTTTTCCAGCGTTGAGTGAACAAGCGGGAAGGACTTCTCGATGTATTCCTGGAGGCCGGTGAACTGGCTGTAATCGAATTTTTCATAATCTATATTGGAGATGGTCTTGAATTTAAGGGCGCCGGAGAGCCGTTCGGCAACCTTGTCGGCGTCAATAGCAAAGGTTGGTTGCTTGCCTGCAGCCACCTGCTTCGATGTGAATGTTGCCGTTTTAATGGCGATAATCGCCACCAGGACAACCAGGACAGCTACGATTGAAAGGACAACGGCGACCCATTTCTTCATTTTTTTCTTTGCCATTACCCGGTACCTCCTCGCGTGTTAAATCAGCGGAATTTTAACATATTTTGTTGATCAGTCATTTTTCCTTGATGTTTTCCTTTGCCATCTCGTCCATTTTACCGCGTAAATATTTGAAGCCCGGTGTGATATTTTCGTTGATCCCTGTGGCCAGCAGCGTCCTGACCGGGTTGCCTAAATTAAGCCTGCCACCGGATTTGAATAAGTTCTCAACCGCCATGAAGAGAAGGTTGGCAGGCATGCCGATGGCGATCTCGTAGTCGTAAACGCCGGAAAATGTGCGGTCGCCCATGCCGGGTATGACGATCTGGGGTATCCCCGTTATGAAAGGCACGAGTCCGCCTTTTATGCAGGTTTCACCGAAACCCTCGAAGGTCGATGTCGGGTAGTTTTCGCCCTCGTAAGTCAGCGCATGGATGATATGGTTGATATTTTCCCCGTTGCCGAAAACCAGGATGCTGTCCGGCATCAGAGGGGCACGGGCCAGGGGTGAACTTATAAGGCCGCGGTATTGGCTCAGCTTTGCTAAGTTGCCATCGCCGACCTGGTCAAGCCCGTGCTTTAACCGCTTCTTTTCTGCTTCAACGTCCTTGTGCCAGGCCTGGAAAAGCTGGCTCTGCAGCATGTCGTCGGCGGATATATCGACCCACCTGTGCGAGGCCGTGGCAGGGGTGCAGAAATTATCGTCAGCCGTCATAGCTACGGTCCATCCCCACCTGCGCGAATATGTGACGGCCTGGCAGAGGCTCCATTTCTGCTTGGCCTGTGAAGGCCTGACCGCTTTGGGCGGTATTTCCGATTCGTCCCGTATGTATTTAAGGGCCACCGGGTAGGTCGCCAGGTGCAGCTTCTCATATAGCTCGGCACCTGCTTTGCGGTAGTCTGCTAATTCAGGCATAATTTCACCTCTTTATACACGCAGTTCAAAAACTCATACTATGCTTTGCCCATGGACTCCCAGACAATCTCCGGCAGCATCTTTGCCTGTTTTGACCCGTCTTTGGCCATCCTGGTGCTGAGGTTAAAGTAACAACCGGTGCAGATATTTACCACCGTGCCGGATTTCACGCTGCCCATCAACTGGTCCAGGTGCGGAGGGATATAACAGCACAGCTTATTGTCCAGGTCGTTCACCCTGAGGCCTTCGATCTTGTTGAAAACGCGTCTGGCCGACTCGACATTCACGGGCTTATCGGTAATTTTACGCCGGAAACGGTAGCATCCGGCATAGTAGTCAATCTCCGCATCTAATTTCCCGCCCTTGAAGTAGCGGTCGATCAGGTCGCTCTGCAGGATGACCTCGAGATCTGTTAAATCCATGCAGTGGGCATAATTGGGTTCACACGCGCCACAAAACAGGACTATGGATTTCGCCCCCAGGCTTTTGGCCTGCTCAAAGTTCTTGACTATCAATTTGCGTGATATCTCTTTGAAGCGGGCGATATCCTCCTCGTTTTTGGACATGACGGCCGGCTGTCCGATGGTCATCCAGCCGCAGCAATATTCTTTCTCGAGCAGAGTGTAGCTGACCTTATAGTGGTCGAGCACATTCTTGAGGGCCTTCAGTACGTGCGGCATACTCATGGGCTGGAAGCAGCCTGCGATGATGACGTAATCGGCTTTTTGGCCTACAGGGAAACCGATCCCGTCCAGGATTTTGCGTTTCTGCTCGCCTGTCTCATGGCAGGGGCCGTATTGTTCAATATGGTCCACCGCTTTTTTATTTATCATGCTGTTTACCTCCTGTATTCCTGCGCGCTGACAATTGTATGTTCAAATGGTAACAGCATCAAGTAATCAGGCGTTGTCGCTGTGGCGGAAGCCGGCCGTGTCGGTTACATACTGCATTACCCAGTCGCGGCCGGTTTGGGGTGGATGATGCTCGATTTCGTTACGCACGAGGCTCAGCGACTTTGAAGGGCATTTATAGGCGCAAACGCCGCAGCCGATGCACAGGTCTGTGTTGGCAACTGCCAGCTTGCCGGTTTTATTTGTGAGGGCCTTCTCTTTCCCATCCTCGCCGGACAACACGGTTTTTCTGCCCCTTGCATCCGGTTCTTCTTTTAGCTTTAAGGCATCCATGGGGCAGCGTTTCACGCATAGCCCGCAGCCGGTGCATGTTTGATCGTCGGTGCGTATGCGGTAGTTAGATGGGGTCAGGGTATCGGTCCCGGCATTTTTGAGCTGGCGCATCCCGTCGAACCACATGCAGCAGCAACTGCAGCAATTGCAGATCGTGTCAGTTCCCATCTGCTGGTTATTGATGCCGTGCACCAGGCCAAGGTCGGCGCTCTTGCGCAGTATGTCCGCCGCTTCCTGCTTCGTGATCTCCTTCCCCATGCCGTTATCCACGACGTAATGGGCCAGGCGGTCAAAATGCAGGCAGACACTCGACGGGTATTTGCAATCGGGAGTGTGCTCGGCCAGGTTTTTTCGCTCGCGGCAGCCGCAATGCGTGACGCAGAAATATGTGTAGGAGTCGAGCACCTTCCTGACATCCTCGTATGGCAGTATCTGCCTATCATCTTCCACGGTCTGCTGGATGGGGATAGCGCGCAGGCCCTTCTCTCTGACATCTGCCCAGGGGGCCATAAATTCGGAACCCCAGGTTTCCAGCAAGGTGGCGTAATCTTTATTTTCAGGAGTGGGCGCCGGCCCCGGCCATCCCCAGGTGCGCAAGCTCGTATAGATTTCATTCAAGAGGTAATAACGCCTGTCATTCTTGGTGAAACTGTAAAGCAGGCCTTTCCTGGTCATCTCGTCGATTTTTTTCCTGAGTTCGTCGGTGCCGGTATTCTTGAAACCTGCAAGGTCCTCGAATGTTTTGGGCGAGAGGGGGAAGCCGGTCAGGTAATCCGCTTCCGCAGGGGTATAGCGGTAGGCAATCATCATGATGGAATTATCGGTGATGGGTATGCTGAACCACGATGTGCACATCCATTTCAGGAGCTTAGTGTAAATCTCCCTGTCGGCTGCGCTTAAATCCGATGCTGTTTTTGCCATAAGATTTGTCCCCCTGAAAGTTTTTTGTGCTTATATGCCTGTTTTGCTGCGGTTAAGCGGTAAAATCTGCCGTGTCCCTGGTTGCATCACGGCGTTTTTTCTTTTTATCCCGGTCGAACATTGAAGCCAGCACCCATTTAAGGTCGTAGACGGCCGGGTCTTTGGCTTCCTTGCCCTTCAGGCCGGCTTTAGCGGCGGCCCTTTTGGCCTTCTGCTGGTAAATCACGTTCTGCAGTTCGGATTTGGGTTCGAAGCCGAAGTAATAGCTTACCCAGAAACTGCCTGAACTGGCCGCGTCCCTGGCGATCTGTGACATCTCTATCCTGTGGGGGTATTTCCTCTTGATTTCCA
>Ga0247841_10000746_pt1 | contig 81856 bp, 90 predicted proteins | sample LaCruzMarch2015__2_FD_192410 | JGI IMG/M metagenome (GOLD analysis project Ga0247841, IMG submission 192410) | Freshwater microbial communities from meromictic Lake La Cruz, Castile-La Mancha, Spain - LaCruzMarch2015_18m | ecosystem: Environmental > Aquatic > Freshwater > Lake | place: Spain... | reverse complement strand
TAAACGGCTTAATTTGTCCGATAATATTAAATTACTGGGGAAGCAGGGCCACGAACAAACCATTAATTTAATATCAAGATCCAAATATATGATCCATCCTTCTGTTATTTACGAAACGTTCGGTCTAACTATTGTGGAAGCGATGAGATGTGCCACGCCTGTTATAGGTTTCAATATTGGTACAAGACAAGAGCTTATTTTAGATGGGCATAATGGGTTTTTGACTTCACCTGGCCTTCTAGCTGAGACAATAAACAAGGCTCAAGGTTATAAAGAATATAGTGTAATGAGTAATAACGCCTATAGATCATCAGAACAATTTAACAAGACTGACATTATCAACAAACAAATTGATCTTTACAATGAGTTAATAAGAGCATGAACGCTGTGAAAAATAAGCCTAATTATAAATTTTGGATCTATTTCTCTCTGATCTATCTGTTTCTTTCTGTGATAGTGAGTTATTCAAGCCTTTTTGGTGACTGGACCTACTCTATTTGGGGTGTCCAGCATTGCAAAAATTGGGACCCAGATTCCGCTTATCTTGTGTCTGGTCTTACATTCTTGAGATCTAGGTATGTGGACTGGATAGGCCATCCTGGTCATACATTAATGGTGCTCACATATCTTGTAGCGAAGATATATTATTTTTTTAGCACTTTGACTAGCAGTGGTATTACATACGATGTTTTTGTAGCAAAGAATATATATTGGGTAATCTTTCTAACAAGAACTTTCGTTACAGTGTTTCATATAATCTCTTGTTTTATTCTATATAAACTAGCTATAAGAATCTTGGGAGATGATCTTAAGGCTAAAGTTAGCGTTATCTTATACTCGCTGTCTTATCCATTTCTGCTTTATATTAACAAGATCTCTCCTGAATCGGTGTTAGTGACGTTCAGCTTATTATCAGTTCTGTTTCTATGGATGTTCTATGAAAATGTAGAGAAATTTGAAAAAATTGGAGGCAAAAGTATTATCCTTCTAATTCTGTCCGCCTTTTCTTGCTCATTGGCGCTATGTTCTAAATTTTTTATAGCAATTCCATTACCTTTTATACTTTTTGCTATTCTGTTATTCCAGAAGCAGACACCGTCTAATTTATCTAAAATGACACTAAGTAGAAGACTAGGGTTTTCGGCGATCTTTTTAGTAAGTTCTGTTCTTTTTGCGCTGGGAGTATTTTACAAGTTACACTGGGACAATTTTATTGAATTCTGGTTTGGCTTTGCCCCGAGTGAACCAAGCTATAATACACAACTAGCCTGGCATCATAACTTGATCAGTAAAACTCCGTATATACTTGGAGGGTTAGTCAAGATACTGCCTCAGTTCTTTAGTCTAAAGAAGTATTTACCAGGCCTCTCTACCCCGTCAGGATTATTTTTTACAGCATCTTACTTATATATATTAGTTTCTATCTCTGGGATCGTGTTGTTTTTCAAACACAAAAAGATGAGACATCCGTATAGCTTTTGGTGCTTTATATTGCTGCTAAGTCTGATGCCCGTTTATCTGTATAAATTTGGATGGCATTATCTGTTCATTCAAATGGCACTACTATCGATCTTTGCTTCATATTCAATATTTAAGTTTGCTGATTTTATAAGCAGTACCTATAGAAAACACGTTGTTGTTGTTCTTATTATCGTTATAAGTGGAACCGGTGCTGTGTTTGCTATTAATAGTAAGTATAAAGATCACGAGGAATATGCAAAAAAATGGCAGCCGTACTTTCAGGCTTTGAACAGCGTTGACTATGGCCAAAAAGTATATTTGCTTAAAGCCCCTGATCCAGATCTCGCGGTAGGATGTATGATGCGATTCATATCTGACAGAGCTAACTTTTATGCCGAATATAGAAACTTTTTTGTTTCTGCTGGTGATAATATTGTGGAGATGGACAGAATTACAAAACCTTATTTTTTGATAGAACAAAAAAATGAAAACGTGGAATTTAAGAGAGTCGAGTAAAAATGCAAGACATTAATAAAAAGATAAGATACTTTGATCTAGTGGCAAAAACTAGATTTTATTGGAGGAAGAAGGGCAATTACTACCACAGTCAGCTAATTGATTATATTAAAAAAACTATCCCAGAAGATTCCTCGATCCTAGAAATAGGTTGTGGGACAGGTGACATTATAGGTTCTTTTGATAAAGCTTCAAGGGGCCTCGTTGGAGTGGATATCAGCGATGAGATGATCAAAATAGCAAAAGATCGATATTCCGAAGTAAAGTTTTATGTAGCTGGTTTTGAGGATATGGTCCTGGAGAGGAAGTTCGATTATATATTGATAGGAGGGGTCGCAGGATACGTGGATGACCTATACATGGCTTTTCAACATCTCAACAAGGTCTGTAAGCCTGAGACTAAGATAGTGATAGTATATTTCAATTATCTTTGGGAACCAGTATTGAAATTGGCTGAATTTTTCGGATTAAGAATGAAAAGGCCAGTGCAGCACTGGCTGTCATATAACGACATAAGCAACCTCCTTGAGCTCACTAATTATAGAGTTGTAAAGACCGAAGGACGGTTCTTGTTACCGATATACATTCCCTTATTGTCCAGACTCTTTAATAAATATATTATAACGTTTCCACTCATAGATCGAATCGCATTAAATGAAGTTATATTTGCACGTCCTTCAGCCCCTAGAAAAGAGCCAAGGGAAACGACCTGTTCTATAATCGTTCCTTGTCGGAATGAAAAGGGGAATATAGAAACACTGGTAAGCAAGGTCCCTGCTATGGGCAAAAGCATGGAGTTGATATTTGTTGAAGGTCATTCCTCCGACGGTACTTATGAAGAGTGTCTCAGAGTTAAAGATAAGTATGAACATATTGATATAAAAGTCATGCCTCAGGAAGGCAAAGGTAAGTTCAATGCTGTACAGAAGGGGTTTAGTCATGCAAAAGGCGACGTTCTGATGATATTAGACGCTGACATGACAGTGCCACCAGAAGACCTTTATAAGTTCTTTGAAGTGATATCGACCGGGAAAGGGGAATTCATTAATGGTAGTCGACTTATATATCAAATGGAAGAATTTGCTATGCGTCGACTCAATTTATTGGGGAACAAGTTCTTTAGCATAGTTTTTAGTTATCTCTTAGGGCAGAACATTAAGGACACGTTGTGTGGTACGAAGGTGCTCTGGAGAAAAGATTACGAAAGGATGTACAGGTACTACCACCATTTCTTAGAAAAAGACCCGTTCGGAGATTTCTTTTTACTTATCGGAGCGTCAAAGCTTAACTTAAAGATAACAGAAGTGCCGGTAAAATATCGCTCAAGGATGTATGGAACAACACAGATAGATAGGTTTAGGCATGGCTGGATGCTTCTAAAGATGTCGCTTTTTGCCTACAGAAAGGTTAAAATTATATAAAGCAATGTTGATAACATTCTTAAAACGGTACAGCTTAAGACAATTATTCAAGTTATTTTGTGAAGAATATATTGGCTTTGTTGTTAGGTATCTTCCAGGATATGAAGGGATGCTACTTAGAAAAGCTTTGTATAAATTTATATTTAATAAAATGGGTACGGGAATATTGATTTGGCCGGATGTTTTTCTAACACATACATATGCAATAGGCGCTGGTAGCTACATATCGATAAATGCAGGGACGCACATTGATGGCAGGGGCGGCATAGTAATTGGAGATCATGTAATGATAGGCCCCAATGTTTTTATAGGTTCATCAAATCATCATGTTAGAGATTTAGATGGTGTTCCTCGCTTTTTTCTTGGTCATGAGAGTAAACCAGTGAGAATAGGCTCAAACGTGTGGATAGGCGCTAATGCTGTTGTTTGCCCAGGGGTTATCATAGGTGACAATAGTATAATAGCTGCAGGCGCGGTGGTTATCAAAGACGTTCCTTCTTCGGTCATTGTAGGTGGCAACCCTGCCAATGTTATAAAGAGCATATAATTGAATTGTCTTACAAAGAAAGAAATGCTGGACGATCTTTTAACGGCAAAGATGCACGCTGAAAGATTAGAAAAGAATCTTTTTTTAAGAAAGCTTTACACGGATTTTTATAAAGACTTCATCAAAATGGCCGAGAATGATCCTCGCGGTCTATATGTTGAAATAGGCAGCGGGATGGGATTTATAAAGCAACTTTCCTCCAGGATCATTACATCAGATGTTCGTTCTCTGCCTGGGCTTGATATGTGCTTTTCCGCTGAAAAAATGCCATTTGAGGATTCTTCTGTTGACGGGATCTTTATGCTTAATGTTCTTCATCACATAAAAGAGCCAGAAAAATTTCTTAAAGAGGCTCAAAGATGCCTAAAGAAAAATGGAAAGATTATTATGGTAGAACCTGCTAACACGGTATTTAGTCGATTTATTTATAGGAACTTCCACCATGAACCTTTTAATATTAATGGTAATTGGAAGGTAGAAGGTGAGAGCCATCTAGGTGACGCGAATGGCGCCTTGCCGTGGATAATCTTCATTAGGGATGTGGCTAAATTTAATATGAATTTTCCCAGTCTTATGATCATGAGGAAGGATCTGCATACACCGCTGCGCTATATATTGAGTGGAGGGTTCTCCTGTTTTCAGCTTATGCCATCGTTTCTTTATAATGGTGTAAGATCACTGGAAAAACTTTTGTCCCCGTTCAACGACCATATAGGCATGTTCTTGACGATAGAACTTAAAAAGAATGTATAGCGTTACAATAGTGACCATTGTTTTAAATGATGTTAAAAGGATTGAGGGGACTGTATTAAGTGTCCTTTCTCAAACGTATAAGGACAAAGAAATAATAGTTGTAGATGGCAATTCAATAGACGGGACCAAGGATGTAATACACAAATATAAAGACAAGGTAACCCTTTTCATAAGTGAACCGGATAAAGGTCTTTATGACGCTATGAACAAGGCTATATCTGCTGCTAGTGGTGAATGGATCATTTTCATAAATAGTGGTGACAAGTTTTATAGCGACCGAGTCTTAGAGGAAATATTTTTGAAGGGCATTAATCCTGAAACCTGTTTTATATACGGAAGCCATCAAGCTGTTTATCCAAATGGGCTTAGCATTGTCTCTACACCGGGATCTCTAAGTGCGATATGGAAAGGCATGCAATTTTGTCATCAGAGCCTCTTTGTAAAATTAGATTATATTAAGGCTAACATGTTCGATATTAGATATAAAATGTGTGCCGACTTTAATTTGATTTATTCAGCTTACGCGAAAGGAGTTGGGTTCCTTAAGGTAGATGAAGTTGTTTCCTCTGTTACAACAGAAGGCCTCTCGGATAGGAACAGGCTTAATACGATCATGGAATACTGGCAGATAGCAAAAAAATATAAGTACTCTCCGGTAGTAGATTTTTATTATTTTGGCAAACTATTCTATGTATTTATTATCTTACAGATCAAGAGGCTGATGCCGGAGAGCTTGGTGTATGTGATGATAAAACTTAAAAGTAGAGTAACCAGATCTATACGCGAAAAGAGTTAAGAATTATGAAGATAGGAATAATGCAGCCATACTTGTTTCCGTATCTTGGATATTTTCAATTGATCGCTGCTGTTGATAAGTTCATTATTTATGATGACGTTAATTTTATTAAGCAAGGGTGGATAAATAGGAATAATATCCTTTTAGACGGTAAACCGTTCCTTTTTACATTAGACCTGCGTGGGGCTAGCTCCTTTAAGAAGATAAATGAGATAACTCGAGGCAATAATGGTAAAAAGATTATTAAAACCATCTACTTAGCATATTCTAAAGCTCCATTTTTCGACGATATCTTCCCAATAATTAAGGCTGTTTTTGAGAGTGAAGAAAAGAATTTGGCTTTATTTGTTTCTAACAGTATTACAAAATTAGTAGAATATATGGGGATCAATACAGAAATATTGTCGTCATTCAGCTTGGTTAAGAACAATTCGATTCAGGGTAAGCATAAAGTATTAGAAATATGTTCTATTATGGGGGCCACACATTACATAAATAGTATTGGTGGTAGAAATTTATACTCAAAAAAAGAGTTTGAACTTCACAATATTATATTAAATTTTTTATCCCCTAAAGCTATTGAGTATAAACAATTTAATCTGGACTTTGTTCCATCACTGTCAGTCATCGATGTTCTAATGTTCAATTCAAAGGATAATATCAAACATTTGTTGAAGGAGTATGACCTAACATGAATAGAATTAATATTGCAATCATAACATCAACTTCAGGCTCAGTAATGAATGAGTTATTGGGGATTGATTATTTCAAGGAACGCGTTAATTATGTTGTTAGCGATAGATCATGCAAAGCAATTGATGTAGGTAAACGTAATAAACTGGATTCAAGAATATTTGAATCTGCAAATGGAACTGAATTCTCAGAACATTTATTGGAGTTCTTTAAAGACAAACATGTTGATTTGTTTGTGTCATTCTATACGAGATTGCTTGATGGTCGTTTCTTAGAGAGATACTCTGATAAGATCATCAACTTACATCCTTCTATTTTACCGGCATGCCCTGGAATGGATGGCTTTGGTGATACGATAAACTCAAAGGCAAAATTTATTGGCAGTACGATACATTTTATAGATAGTGGCGCTGATACAGGCGTTCCAATTATCCAGGCTGCATGTCCATGTGATGACAAGTTGCCATTAGATGTTCTACGCCATAAGATTTTTGTTCAACAGTGCAGGTCGCTTTTACAAGTGATCAAATGGTTTGAAGAAAGAAGAATTAAATATATAGACGGCAGAGTCAATATTTCAGGTGCGAGCTATAATATTGGAGAATTTTCTCCCAATCTTGATTTTGATCTAGCGATCAATTTTAAGGCATAAAAATGAGGACGAAATGATCAAACAGAATAATTTACTTGTTAATCTTTCTCTCTCGAACATTTCAACTACACCGTTCTATGTGATGCCGTCCGGTTTGTTATCTTTAATAGCATATCTTAGGGAGAATGGGGTCCCTTCAGACTTAGTTGATCTAAATGTTGTAAGAAGGAAGAATGTTGGTGCTACTGATCTAAAACTTGTCTCAATTTTTGAAAAACAACTTATTGAGGATGAACCATGTTTAGTTGGTGCTAGCGTAATGGTCGCTGGGCAATTTGGTCTTGCCAGAGATATTCTTAAGGCTACCAAAAAGCATTCACCTACTATAATAACGGTTATTGGTGGTGCACATGTTTCTCAATTTTCAAAAGAGATACTTGAAAACTGTCCTGAAATCGATTTTGTAGTGATAGGAGAAGGGGAACAACAACTACTTGCTTGCTCGCATTTTGCACAAACAAAGACACCTCCAGCCTCATGGCCTGACGGTATTGCATATAGATCCGGCACAAAGGTCGTCGTAAATGACAAAGTCTCATATATTGATAATGTTGATACATTGCCTTTTCCTGCTTACGATGTATTGAATTTTAATGATTATCTGCATGATACTTCAACATGGCACAATCCTTATCAGATCGATATGGGCGTTAGAACTCCTATAATTACAAGCAGAGGCTGCCCGAATCTCTGTAACTTTTGTTCTGTTGCTAAATGTATGGGGCGTTTTTATAGGCCTATGAGTTCATCAAAAGTTGTCGATATGATGCAAAAGCTCCACGAACATAACAACGTTAGTACTTTTGTTATTTATGATTCTAATTTTGCACAAGAAACTCAACGAGTAGTGGACATATGTAATGAAATAACCAAACGGAAATTAAAATTTAATCTAGATCTACCAACCGGCTTACCCATAAATGCGACTGCTAAAGAAATGATAGATGCTCTAGCAGATGCAGGTCTTATAAGAACATGTATATCAATAGAAAGTGGAGACTTTGATATTAGAAATAAAGCAATGAAAAAGAACGTTGAACTTGATGACGTTTTTAAAGTAGTTGAGTATATAAGGCATTATCCACAGATATTTATTCTGGCAGATTTTATTTTGGGTATGCCCGAAGATACTGTAGAAAGCGTGGATGCATCATGTCGTCTTATAGAAGAGGTGGATATTGATGACATAGAACTTTCTATTGCCACTCCATATCCAGGAACGAATTTGTTCCAGCAATGTGAACAAGAAAATCTTTTTTTTGGATCAATAGATAAGAACTCTTTATGGATATCTGACTGGTATTCTCACGTTAACTTGGATAAATTCATTATTAAGCCGTATGCTCTTGATCTAAAGATGTTGCAGACCTATAGGATTCGCATACTTTCAATGCGTGCGGCAAAACTCTCGGCGTACCGTAAAAGAATGGAAACATTTTTTAATATTACTTCTAATTATGCAAGGGAGAGGTCGTAAAATGGACAATAAAAAACATTCTGAGAAGGACTTTATCAGTAGTTTAGTGCCGAACTACATAACCACCGATGATTCGAGTCAATTGAGGCTGATGCGGGATTTAATGATTCGTACTTTTAAGCCTTACATACATGGGGGGAGGGCTTTAGAGCTTGGTTGTGAAATTGGATATATGTCTGAACGTATAGCGCCTCTGGTGGAGCATCTCGACATTGTTGATGGTTCACAAGAATTCTTGAACGAAGTCAAAAAAAGAAAAATATCCAATTCAACTTTGCATTGTAGCTTGTTTGAGGAGTTTGAACCGAAGGTCAAATACGATTATATTTTTGCTATACATATACTTGAACACTTGATTGACGTGCAGGCTGTCCTTAATATGGTTAAAAAAGCCTTAAGTCCACAAGGATGCTTTATTGTTGCTATACCGAACGCTCGTGCCTTATCTCGGCAACTTGCCAGACACATGGGGCTTATCAACAGCCTTTACGATCTAACGCCTAACGACATTAGAGGAGGGCATCGCAGGGTCTATGACAGCGTTCTCTTAACTCGTGATCTGGATGCCGCTAATTTTGATATTATTGCTCAAGGCGGCATCTTATTTAAACCATTTGCAGATTTCCAAATGGATAAACTCATAGATATTGGTGTAGTTGGCGAACAGCAAATCGAGGGCTTATATAAACTCGGTCATGAATATCCGGATATGTGTGCCAATATCTATGCAATTGCTCGTTTAAAAAATAAAATTGTATTATGAATAAAGATAAACCCACAATTATCTTAATAAATCCGCCGGATCTAATTAACACAAATAATTATTTGAAAGCGTCTGAATTGATGAAGATCCCCCCTGTCAATATTCTGTCATTGGCGACATATATAAGATCAAGAAATCCTGAACTAAATGTTATTGTTAAAGATTATCTCGTAGAACGTTATTCTGAAAAAGAATTTGTTAGTTTAATAAGAGCCCAGGGATTATTCTTAGTAGGGATAACAACGTTTTCTACCGAAATATATAGTGTCTTTAAGCTGTCTCAATTAATTAAAAAAATAAATGATAGGATATCTATTGTTTTGGGGGGGCCGCATTTAGAACTTTTCCCCAAGGAGACTATTGAACAACACTTTGTTGATTTTGTCTGTCAAGGAGAAGGAGAAGTTGCACTATATTGCCTGATTGAAAGGTTGTTAAATAATGTGCAGCCAGATGGCATCGATAATATATGGGTAAAAAAAGACAACAAGATCGTTGCGCCCAACAAGTGTAATGTTTTGTCATTTGAGAAGTTTGAAGATTATCCTTCTATAGACCTGGATTTTATCGATTTACGAAAGTATTTTCATCCTTTCTTATATAAAGGAAAAGGGGTCATTCCTATTATTACAAGTAGAGGCTGTCCGTTCAAGTGTATCTTCTGCAACTCATCTAATAAGATAAATAGAGCGACAAAGATCGCATCGATTTTGGATGAAATAGAATATAAAGTTAACAGATATAACGTTAAGAATGTGTTCATTATTGACGATACTTTCAATATTAACTATCAAAGGGTTAATGAACTATCAAAAGGGATAATTGATAGGAACATTAAAATAGCCTGGGCTTTCAGGGGTAGAGTAAATGCTTTAGACCATGAAACATTAAAGATCGCAAAAAAATCTGGCTTGGTTCATGTTGCTTTGGGGATAGAAGATTTTAGTGATGATGGTCTGCGATTAATCAAAAAGGGGATAACAGTTTCTAGTGTAAAAGAACTTTTTAAGATCTGTCATGGCCTAGGGATAAAAACTACGGCTAATTTCATGGTCGGTTTTCCGCACAATCAAGATCCCAAAAAACAAATCAAACTAATAGACTTTATAAAAGAACTAGACCCAACAACAATACAAAACTCCGTCCTGGAATTAATTCCAGGAAGTTCGATATATGATCTGGCTGTAGAGAGCAAAATAATTTCTGGTCAAGAATGGATGTCGCAATCATTAAACCCAAAACCTGATTTTGTCATACCTAAGTGGGAAGAGGGTATGTCAAAAGAAGAACAATACGTGGTTAACACAAAGATTAACAAGATCTTTTACAATAATATTAAGTACTTGGCGAAGAGATTCATGGAAATAAGGTCATTAAGAGAATTCTTTATAAAGACTAAAGTAGGCTTATATTTACTTTTAAGGAAATAGATTTATGGAAACGAACAAAAAAATTATTATTTTAGGTGCAGGTATCAGTGGTTTATCTGCAGCGCACGTCTTAGCTAGGTTCAACAATTCGGTTCTGGTAATTGAGAAAACTAAAGATATAGGTGGTCTAGCTGTTACAAAGCAAAAGGACAGTTTTAGATATGATCTAGGGCCACACAATATCCACACACGATTAGATCATATTGTAGATTACTTGAGATCGAACTTTACTGATTTTTATGCACATCTTCCTTTGGCAAAGATCTATAAAAATGGAAAGTTCATTAAATATCCTATCCGTGGGATGAGCGTTCTGGGTTCTATGCGAATTTCAAAGATTCCTTTTGCAGCGATTTCTTTTATAACAGCTCGTTGGTTAATGTGGTTAAGAACACCTAGGAATGATCAAACTCTACAAGACTGGGTCCTTAACAGATTCGGGAGAGTGGTCTATTCAGAATATTTCAAGAAATATCCAGAAAAAGTTTGGGGCCTTAAAGCGGAGGAGATTGATAAAGAAGTCGCTGAAAAGAGGATTCCTATTATTTCTTTAACGGAACTTCTTAGGGCTTTTTTTCTTAAACTAACTTCTCATCACCATCCAGAAACCGTTAAACACAATTACTACCTTAAAAATGGGATAGGAGGAATTGCTGATTTCTTTAAAGAGAATATATTAAAAAACAAAGGATTGATCTCAACAACGTCGACGCCTACGAGAATACTGGTAAAGGGCAATCTCGTTTCTGGTGTAGAGTATACTAATAAGAACGGGGATACAGTAATTGAAGAATGTGACTTTTTGCTTTCCACTATTCCTCTGAATGAATTAATTTATTTATTTGAAACAGTGCCAGACAAGGTAACTTTTTCTGCCGGTAATCTTGATTATGTCTCCACAACACTACTTTTTATATCGATCAATAAAAGGAAGCTATTAGCTTCACCAATCCTATATTTTACAGATTCAACGACGTGGTTCTCTCGGGTATCGGATGTGGCGGCCTTTTCTTCTTCTATGGTCCCAGAGGGGAAGAATTTGTTGTGTTTAGAGTTCCCTGGGTCCGTAGGCGACAAGATATGGAAACTTAGCGTTGATGAATTACTGGCTCATGCAGTCACGGCACTATCAGAGAAGGGCGTTATTTCAAAAGAGGACATTGAAGGTGCTTTCCTCGAAAGGGTTTCTCACTCGTATCCAAAATTTAGACTTGGGTACAAGAAACATCAAGATGATATTTTAAATTTTATAAATAGTTTTGAGAATTTGATCTCATATGGTCGACAAGGGGGATTCAGCTACATTAATACCGATATGGCTATACATTCTGGGTTTGTTGCGGCCAACAGTACTGTTGTCTCAAAGGCTGCTGGTTTTACTGGTCAAAAGTACTTTTCGATCTTTTCGGAATAAAATAGAGGTTGTTTGTGTATAAAATGTCTCCGCTAAAATTAAGCGCATTGATTGCCTTTATTGCTTTAGCGGTTATGGTTTATATTTTTTTTCCTGGTATGTGGACAAGCGATCCACAAAGTCAACTTTTACAAGGGATTGGGAAAGAAAGTTATAATCCTACTTTTTCAACTTTAATGACGATGTTGCTCGGTTTGTTCTTTAATAACGCAACCAATATGGTGTACTACTTAGTATTCCAAGTCCTAATGATTTTTATTTGTACCGTCTATAACGTTTATTTGATTGATAGAATCTTGATATATCGATCTGTCGTCAAGACAAGGTATATTGTTGCTGTCCTTACTACCGCTGTGATGACATTCCTTCCTCCGTCAGGCTATATTAGTATGATTATTTGGAAAGACATTCTTTCAACTTATTTTCTTGTATCACAAGTTCTATCAGTTATAGTTCTCGCTTATTCTTTTGAAAGCAATATCTCTGGAAATAACAATTTTTTAAATACAGTTGCTCTTATTGCAGGTGGTGTATTTGGCGCACTGGCAATGCATTTTAGGCACAATCTGGGCGTTATTGTTTTTCCTTTTTTTGCATTTTCAGTTGTATTTTTTTATTTGAAACAAAAAAAGACACAAACAAACTCAACTAACATGGCAATTAGCATTCTTGTTTGTGTCATGGTTTTTGTTTCTATATTTGGAGCTAAGCGGTACCTTGAGAATATTAAAATTGGTCATATCGACAGTAGACCTCAGGTTTTCTTGAAATATATGTATCATAATGACTTTCTAAGAGCGTATAGAATGGGTATGAAAGTTGAAAGTGGTGATTTATTAAGAATTGAGGAGTTGATGGGGAAACATATTGATGCTAATCAAATACGGGGAAGCTATTCTGCACTATGGCCTACATATCACCTAGATGACTCAAACATTGATGAAATTACATCAATAGAAAAGCGCATTTTATCTAATAATCTAGTATTTTGGTTCAAGGCAAAAATTGATAATGCACGAGAAATCATGTTTAACCCTGGGGGAGACGTTCCTGCTGTTTCTAGAGGGTCCTGTTTTTCAGACGGTGCTCAATATGGTGTCGTTATAGATGGTCGACCACAGTTTAATACCATAAGACAAATATTTTATGCTCTTACAGCACCTGTTCAAAAAGGCGCTAGATTATACGAAGTAAAATTTTTGTGGAGTAATTTAAAAGTAACAGTGATCATCTATATTCTTTCTATGTTGTTGTTGTTTGTTTCTATGCTTAATATAAAGGCGATTAATAAAATCTCGTTTTTTACAATTTTAAAAGACTATAAATTTACTTTAATGTTACCATTAATAGCATCTTTTCTCCTAACAGTTCCATACATAGCCATGTCTCTCCCGTCAGAGTATAGGTACGTATGGCCAAATTTGTATTTTTTGTATTTCTTAATGATAATTTGGTTTAGAGTGTTACGTTCAAACTAATCTTTACTTTGCTTTTACTCTTTGTTAATTAACAAATAATGATTACAAAATTTAAAGATCCTGTATTACTTACTCAGCCACTGCTTCCAAGTTTTAATGAATTGGAAGTTGTTCTGTCTGATGTTTGGAATGATAAATGGCTCACAAACAATGGAAAGAAACACCAAGAATTGGAAAAGTTACTCAAAAATTATTTAAAAGTTCCTTACTTATCTTTATTTAATAATGGTACTACGGCGTTAATGATTGCTATACAAAGTTTAAAATTAAATGGTCAAGTTATTACCACTCCTTTTACTTTTCCTGCAACACCCCACGCCTTGGCGTGGAATGGAATTACTCCAGTGTTTTGCGACGTTGATCCTGATACAATGAATATTGATGCGGCTAAAATAGAGTCACTTATCACCCCTAATACAACGGGTATTTTAGCTGTTCACGTCTTTGGTGTTCCATGTGACGTTCCCGCGATACAAAATGTTGCTACAAAACATGGCTTAAGAGTTGTATATGACGCTGCACACGCTTTTGGAGTGGAAGTTGATGGTACCGGAATAGGAACATTTGGTGATATTACAATGTTCAGCTTCCATGCAACAAAACTTTTTCATACAGCAGAGGGTGGAGCGTTGTCCTTTGGCGACCCAAATCTTAAGCAACATATCGGATATCTAAGGAATTTCGGAATAAAAAATGAAGATGAAGTTGTAACACCAGGAATAAATGGAAAATTAAACGAAATACAGGCATCCATGGGTTTATTGGTTTTGAAGATGGTGGAAAATGAACGAATAAAAAGGCAGTTAGTCGTTGATAGATATGTTCAAAGGCTCAAGAATATAGACGGCATAGTTGTTCCTGACCTTCCTAGTGGTGTGAAACCCAGCCTGCAGTATTTTGTTATCCGCATTAATAAAGATATCTTTGGGAAATCGAGAGATCACGTTTATTCAAAACTTAAGGAATTTAATGTCTTTGCACGAAAATATTTTTACCCACTCTGTAGTAATTATCCTTGCTACAAGCAATTGCCATCTGCATCATTAGATAATTTGAGAGTAGCCAATCAAGTTGTGGATGAGGTTTTGGCTCTACCCTTGTACGGGAACCTCGAAGAAGATAAAATATCTAGGATTTGCGATATTATTAACGAAGCACGAAAAGGGTCGTAAAGGTAGATAAAGTGAGCGAGAACGACGATAAGTACACCAAAGGAATGGTTGATTGGTCTGTAAGCGATAATGCCACGGTTAAAAACTATTGCCTTTGGCAATACCAATTAATATCAGAATATATCGGTAAGGATATTTTAGAAATTGGCGCTGGTTCGGGCAGACTATCGGAAATAATAGTTGCACGGAATCAATACGACAGTTATGTGTCGATAGAACCATCAGATAAATTCTTTTCAGAACTCTCTAACGATACCGCAATAAAAGGTAGAGTTAGTGTTTTCAAGATGACCTCAAAAGAACTAGACAAGAAGTACTACAACTCATTTGATACTATGCTTTTAATTCATGTTCTGGAGCACATAGAAGATGATTTGACCACGCTGGAAGGGTTAAAGCCATTTCTCAAAAAATCCGGGAAATTAATTATTATGGTCCCGTCTTATAATTTTTTGTTTTCTGATCTTGACAGAAGGATAGGTCATTACAGGCGATATAACAAAAAAATGTTGAAAGACATGGCAAACTTATTGGATCTGAACATCTATAAAATGCAATATACCAATGTTCTAGGGATCTTCGGTTGGTTCTGGTTTTGCAAAGTTAGAAAATGTAATTTCAATGATACTTCTAAAAAGAATGAAATAGTTAAAGGGTTCAGATTTTTTGATAAGTATTTACTTCCATTTGTTACAAAAATAGAAAATAACTTTAACCTTCCGCTAGGGCTTAATTTAACATGTGTACTGACCAAAAAGGATGATTTGCCTTAGAAAATTTATGGATTATTAACATAAAAACTGATAGTAATTAAAAGAGGAGTTTTTATCATGAAAGGAATCGTTCTTGCCGGTGGAAGCGGGACCAGGCTTTATCCCGTGACAGGTTTTGTATCTAAACAGTTACTCCCTGTCTACGACAAGCCAATGATCTATTACCCGATATCTGTATTAATGCTGGCCGGCATAAAAGAGATATTAATAATTTCTACCCCTAGGGATGTTAAACTTTATGAGGGCCTTTTGGGCGATGGCAGTCAAATGGGCGTAAGTTTTAAGTATGCAATTCAGGAAAAGCCGGAAGGTATCGCTCAGTCATTTATAATAGGGGATAAATTTATTGGGCAGGATAACGTCTGCTTGATCTTGGGGGATAATATTTTTTATGGCTATGGTTTTGGTGGTATGTTGAAGAATGTCGCTAAGCTTGTTTCTGGTGCTGCTATTTTTGCATACTATGTTAAAGACCCTGAACGCTATGGTGTAGTAGAATTAGACGGTAATGGTAACATCTTAAGTATAGAGGAGAAACCAGCAAGCCCAAGGTCTAATTATGCGATCCCCGGGCTCTATTTCTATGATAATAAAGTTGTAGCTATATCAAAAAAATTAAAAGCATCAAATAGAGGTGAATTAGAGATCACCGATGTGAATAAAGAATACTTAAGGCTTAAGGAATTAAAAGTTACCAACATGGGTAGAGGTACGGCGTGGTTAGATACAGGCACACCAGATAGCCTGCTTGATGCATCTAACTTTATTGCTGCTGTAGAACATAGACAAGGGCTTAAGATCGCTTGTCTGGAAGAGATTGCATATATTAAAAAGTTTATAACAAAAGAACAGCTTCTGAAGCTTGCAAATAAGATGGGCAATAATAACTATGCGGAATATCTTTTTAAGGTTGCAAATTCGTAGAGGTAGATCGTGAAGACAATTTTGATCACAGGTGGAGCTGGTTTTATAGGCTCTAATTTTATTCCATATTTTATAGAAAAGTACCCGGAATACAGGATCATAAATTTGGACAAACTTACCTATGCCGGAGATCTTGATAATTTAAAAGAAGTAGAGACGCATCCACGGTACAAATTTATAAAAGGCGATATCTGCGATAATCAACTCGTAGAAAAAATATTTAAGGATCTCGATATTCATGGGGTAATACATTTTGCAGCGGAGTCTCATGTCGATAACTCTATAAAAGGTCCAGAGATCTTTATAGACACGAATATTAAAGGTACTTTTATCTTAATAAATAATGCAAGGAACCATTGGATGGAAAAACCATTTGTCTATAAAAAGGGGTATCAAGGATGTCGATTCCACCATATATCGACTGATGAAGTTTATGGAACGCTTGGGGATACAGGCTCGTTCAAAGAAACTACGTCTTATGCGCCGAACTCTCCTTATAGCGCATCAAAAGCCGGTAGTGATTTTATTGTAAGGTCCTATCATTACACCTATGGAATGAACACTGTGATTACAAATTGTTCTAATAATTACGGTCCTAAACAACATGATGAAAAATTGATCCCAACAGTCATATGTTCTGCCGTCAATTTAAGGCCGATCCCTGTCTATGGTAAAGGATTGAATACTAGGGACTGGCTACATGTGTTGGATCATTGCAAGGGGATCGATGCTGTTTACCATAAGGGTAAAACAGGAGAGACTTATAACATTGGTTCCAGGAACGAACAAAAGAACATTGATGTAGTTAAAAAAATATGTGAAATCTTGGATGTAAAGAACCCGCGTATTGATGGGAAACCTTATAAGGAACTAATTACTTTTGTGGAGGATAGGGCTGGGCATGACTGGCGTTATGCAATAGATTCAAGCAAGATAGAAAAAGAAATTGGATGGAAAGCGGAGAGAAGCTTCGTCTTTGGTCTTGAACAGACCGTGGACTTCTATTTATCAAGATTTTTATAATGAAAAAATATTTATTTAAAGATTTGTCTCCCATGAACAAACACCTCGTCAATATATTAATATTAATAGTAGTAGGTTTTTTATGTCCAATTATTGTAGGGATGAACAGGCCATTTTTTGAGGTGTCAGATTGTGATGTGGTATATTCTCTGAGCGGGTTGTTCTATCATTCTGGTGAAAGACAATTTTATATGCAGCATACTGGCCTTGTTCTTATTATTATACTTGGAACATGGATCAAAGTAGCATCGTTTTTGAACCCGTTAGGGTGCTACTCAATGGTGTGCTTGGAAAAGGCGACAAATTTATCTTCTGTAATGCAACCACTTGTTGAATTACTGCGTTACAACTCAATTCTTCAGGTAATAGGTTTTGGAATCTTTGTATATTTTTTAACATGGAAATTGCTGAGACATAGAGGGCTATCAATTTCAATTGCGATATTTTTCTTATTACATACATCGGTCCTCGTTCACTCAATAATCATAAGAGCAGAATTTATTTGCGCATTTTTGGGGTTTATAAGTTTGGTAGCTTATGTTAACAGGAAATATGTTTTATTTGGAATGTTTTCGATTCTTTCTGCCTTAACAAAGGTTCAGATAATCCCCTTGCTCCTAATCTTACCATTATGGAACATTTTTACAAGGGACGAGAAAAATGCTTCCAGCGAAAACAATAAATTAAATAGTAAACTAATTATTATCTTGTCTGTTGTCCCGATATTTTTGTTCTTTAAGAACATAACAGTAATGCTGGCCCAATATTGGGATTTTACAAATACTATATTGGCTGTGTATTTTCTCTTAGTCTTTGCAATAGTTTGTTACCAGAGAAAGAGTATTACAAAGCCAGCTATCAGCGTCTATTATATTATAGCAGGTCTTTCTTTTGGCTTTCTAGTCAACTACCTGTATTTTAATGTAGGTAATGTGTTTGCTTTAAGTAACTTTTTTGAACACAGTAAACGCTTTTGTCTGGCCTGTGACACTTCTAGTTTTTCAATAAAGAATTTGACGATTACTTATTTAAATGCACATGAATACACGATGAAAATATTTGGCTATTTTGGAGTTTTAGAGTTAGCGGCTGTTTTATTAGCAATTCGTAGAACAAAGTTAGGGACAATTTATTGTATTGTAGTCATGGTATCTTTAATTGCCGAATTTTGCGATCTTCATCATTCATATTATGTATACTCGCTGTATGCTTTTAGAGTAATTCTTTTGTTATTTGGTGTTTGGGAATTATCTAAAAAGAATTATTACAGGAAGATGATCATAGGTGGAATAATAGCGGTGAACATATTTGTTCTATATACCTGTTTTCGTTATTATACAGACTTTTATTATATTTTTGTTTTCCCGATCATTCTTTTTATTTTTATATTAATATTACGCGAATATTTAAGATCAAACATGAAGTACGCGTACTTATTTATTTGCTTAATCCTGGGCCTTTCTGGGTTAAACTTTTATAATTTCATCGAAAAATACAGGGGTGACAAGCTTATTGGTTTTGGGGTACATCAGAGTTTCCCTACGTATTGTGCGATGATGCCGTTCATACATCCCTATTCACATCGGATAGTTACTCCCAGGATGGAACAAAGTAAAAAATCATGCGAGACCCTGATGACAGATGATTGGAATGAATTTGGAAGCATGTTTAGAGGTGTTAAATAGTATAAAACGGAATTAATCTTGCCATATGATAGTCAATCCTACGTCGTTATTTGTTTCGTTTTGTTTTTTAGAAAAATCTATATATTGATCAAAACGGAAATAAAGCTCTTTCCACCCAGTTGGATTTACGTGAACGTGATCAGCAATAAAATTAGAAGACGGCAAGTGCTGGAGCACATCGTTTTTAAATTCAAAATTATTATATTTAGATTCTAATTCATAGAAATAGCTATTAACTTTTAAATAATCACCAGAAACTAAATATAAAGCGTAACAAGTGCGCTCAACAGGCACTGGAGTATAAATTACTTTAATGTTTTTCTTTTCAGTTAGAGTTAACAGTTTATTCATATATGCGTTTGCCATTTTATTCACAAAAAAACCCTCAATATGCATGTATCTCATTATCTCGATCACAATGTTTTTATCGACGAGGTTCTGCCGGCTGTGTTTTTTTAATGAGTCCTGATAAGCCTCTTCGTATTTTTGGGGATCAGTGATCTCCCATCGGTTGAATTTATCGTTCTTATAGGTGTGTTCACCAATCATGCTGACCTTGGTGCGGTACGCAAGAGATGGTTTGTTAAGGCATGTTGTGAGAAATTTATAATATAATTCAGGATCAAATTTTGGTTTGTTATTGCCAGATGACTCGCTGGGCTTGCTGCCATCATTGAGTGTTATTTTGGGCTTTTCTTTGTTTGTATTTAAGGTCAAAAATTCTTTAAAATATCTTCTGTATTTATATATATTGGATAACTTTGTGAGCAGGCCGGTCTTTAGCCATTTGACGTTGTGTGTGTAATAAAATATCTCAAGGATCTCGTTAAAATTCGTAAAAACCGGAATAATGATATCATTAGTTGCTTGTTGATTTTCATCTAAATCAACAAGCAATGTGTAGGGATTTTGGCCTATGACGATGATTTCCGGCATCTTTTTATGGCTATCGATATACCGTTTAATTAAAAAATACTCACCGATAATACGGGTAGTATAACCAGAAGAAATAGGGAGCATAGAGTAGATTTGCGGTTTGAACCTAACGACCTCTCTGTCAACCTGCATCCAGATGCTATCTCCAGCACTTAATATTTTGTAATTATTATCGCTGTTCTCCACTTCTTTGACCAAACCCGCCGTTATTATATCTTTAGCAAACCTGTCCTTGAAAATAAAATGGAAACTAATTTCAGTAATGACTACTAAAATTAGGCACAATAATACAATCTTCTTGCTGAAGATTGTATTATTAGAACTGGGAATAAATAAATTTCCTAACTTCATCTGAAAACACCAATAAAGAGATAATTAGAGAATATACAATAGCTGCCCTTGCGACCCAATGTATTCTTTTAAGGTCCTTGTATATAACCTGCAGCGTCTCTATTATTATGACCATTAGAGAGAACGCTAGAAGGCCCTTTAAGTAGTAAAAAGTAAAACTGTCTGAGGAAAAATTAAATATCAAATTATACATAAAGCTTTTTACTTGAGCGATGTCATTGGACCTGAACAAAAGCCATCCAAAGCAGACCATATTGAAAGTGACTAACCACCGTATGATAACTGAGAACGATCCAGTCCCTATGAATTTGATTTTATCAGTAACGAGCCTGTGTGCTATCAACCACAGGCCGTAAAAAGCGCCCCACAAGACAAATAGCCAAGAGGCTCCATGCCACAAACCACAGAGAAGAAAAGTAATTAGAATATTAAGATATAAACGCCAACTACCGATGCCGACACGCCAAGAAAGAGGTGTGTATACATAATCCCTGAACCATGAGGAAAGAGAAATGTGCCATCTTTTCCAAAAATCATAAGGATTTAAAGCAATGTATGGCAGATTAAAATTCAGCTTAAATTCAAAACCGAATAATTTGGCTATACCCCTAGCCATATCTGTGTAACCGGAAAAGTCACAATAAATTTCAAAGGCAAAGCAATATACAGCAATGAGGACATCAGCTCCGGCTACCTGTGCACCAGGTGTAAATACTTCGTTAACGATTTTGGATAAACTATCAGCAACCACCACCTTTTTGAACAGCCCCCAGAGTATTAGCCAAAATGCCTCGTCCAGATTCTCTTTGGTGTTTGTCCTTTTTGATGCGATCTGTGGTAGAAAATGCTTGGCCCTAACAATAGGTCCGCATACTATATTCGTAAAGAACGAAACAAATAGTGCATAATCCACAAAATTCTTGGTGGGCTTAATATGTCCTCGGTAGATATCGATAACATACGTTAATTCCATAAAAGTGTAAAAAGAGAGCCCCATTGGCAATGCGAGGTTCAAAAACCACGAATTTCCCATGTTAAGTCCAAAGAAACCAAAGGTCGTAATAAAACTTTCTAAAAAGAAGTTATAATATTTGAAAAAACCTAATATAGCCAAATTAACGAATATACCCAGAGCTAGAAAAAGCTTTTTCTTCCTTGGGGATTCCCCGTCATTTGTCTTTAGACCGATGAAAAAATTCACAATTGTGGAAAGCAACAATAAGAACGAAAATCTCCAGTCCCAGTAGGAATAGAAGAAGTAGCTTGCGATAAGCAGCAGGATGTTTTGGTGCCTGACCTTGTTAAGGCTATAGTAAAGAATGAGGACCACAGTAAGGAATATAAAGAATGGAAAGCTGTTAAAAAGCATCTAAGTTCCTCGGTAATAAAGGTTCTGTTACATTAGAACCAGAAAATGCGTCTTTTACAATTGAAATATAGAGTATCACAGAGTATCGTTGCTATATGCTGAAAGTATCTATAATAACAGTTGTATATAACAATAAACTCCATATTAAGGATTGTATAGAATCCGTTTTAAGGCAAAACTATAAGAATATAGAATACATAATAATAGATGGAGGGTCTACTGACGGAACTATTGATGTAGTAAAACAATATTTATCTAAGATCGCTAAATTTATTTCAGAAAAAGACACGGGCATTTATGATGCAATGAATAAAGGGATAAGTATTGCTACCGGCGATATAATAGGGTTCTTAAATTCAGATGATATGTATGCTAATGATGGTGTTCTGGCTAATGTAGTGAGCGTCTTTAATAGTGGTAACGTAGACAGCGTTTATGGTGACCTAGTATATGTATCTAGGAATAATAAAGAAAAAACGATCCGATATTGGAACGCGGGTCAATATTATCCGGGTGCTTTTAGGAAAGGTTGGCACCCCCCACATACAGCGTTTTTTGTTAAAAAAACAGTTTACGAGAAATATGGGAACTTTGATCTAGATTTTAAGATAGCTGGTGATTATGAGATTATGCTTAGATTCCTAGAAAAATACAAGATCTCAACAAGCTATATTAAAAAAGTCCTTGTTAAAATGAGATTAGGTGGGAAAAGCAATAGCAGTATCTCCAACATTATTAAAGCTAACTTAGAATGTTATAGAGCTTGGGGCAGAAACAACATGTACATTACGCCGGCAATATTTATTTTGAAACCTATTAGAAAGGTTTTGCAGTTATTGGCACTGTTCCATGAACCCAAAAACGTGACGAGGGATTAAACATTAATAAGATAAAAAACATGAAATATTTAGGGTTTTTATTCCTTCTCTTAATCGTGCTAGTGATCTTATTAGTAGTAAGATTAAATTCTGTTTTTTTAAATGAAACAGATATTCCATGTGACCGAGTCGTCCCTGACTCCTTACAAATACAAAAGGGCTATAACTTTAAATGCATAGAAAGGGCTACATACTTTTTTAAAAAAAATTATATGGTCATAAACACAAAAGGATTTGTTGATCTAGATCTAAAATATAAAACAGATATAGAGATATCTTTTCTGGGTTTTTCAGAAGGAAAGGCCTCCTTTTCAGTTCTGAAAAGACATACTAATAAGTTGTTGGGACACAGCCTGGATGTTGGGACCATAAAATCATCAAGTGTAACCTCCAAATACATCCTTGGTGTTTCTAATTCCACCAAAAAGATAAAAATTATTAGTGATAGTGATAATGATCTACGTAGTAAAGTCTATATAAGTGATATTAATCCAGTTAAGAAAATTATCGCTTCTGAATATTTCAAATTTAGTTCCAAGGCGTCTAATATGTCTAGATTTATAATAAGTGCTGTTCTTCTTTTAATGATACTTGTTTATTTCATTATTTATATGAACAATTACAACTCGATCATTTATAATGCCGTCCTTTTGCTACTTGTCTATGGTGTGACTGTAATATTTTTAGGATTACCTTATGCTACCAATGAAGGGGCTTATGATCCTTTTGACGACACGGCTTATCTAGCTTGGTCGCACTCCATCGGTTATAATTTAGATGGGTTGGTAAAGAATGAACCGTATCCAGCTACTATTATTTCTAATACGCATTCTTGGGGAACGGGCTTTTTCTATGCACCAGTATTTTGGTTCTCTAAGACACTCGCCAAGTTCATCAATAACCACAATGAGACACGGATAGCACATGGATTATCTCAAATATTTAATACAGTAAGTAATTATAGATATAATAACGGATATAACTTTGCTACATACGTAGATATTACTTGCCTAGCCTACATATACACATTTCTGTCTATTTTTATTTTTTTCATATCTTTTAGGTTAATAACCAATAGTAATTTTGCTGCATCACTTTTAGGTTTTGCAATATTCTCTGGGACATCACTCATAAAATGGACACTAATTAGGAATATTTTTTCCCATGTACCAGAAATGCTTGTTCTTTCAATGATGACTTATGTTTTTGTCCTAATGTATTACAAAAAGAAGAACACGATGTTCAATTATTGTACTTATATTGTTTTGGGGATCATCCTCGCCCAAATAAGAAGAGAAGATATACTGTTTATAATTTTGCCGATATATTATGAATATTTAAAAGAGAAAATCTCGAGGACTTTCTTTAAGAGATTAACAGTAACCGTTATAGGAGTTCTGTTGGCCCAGATACTCCTTCAGCTTTCTAATTATTTAACGTTAGCAAATAGTTTTTGGTCTTTTCCAACGGAGTCACTTGTGCAAATCAAAGATATGCCCTCGTTAGTAATGAAGAACTTTAATTTAGTCCTTTTCTCTAAGAACTCAGGATTTTTTACATTGAATGTTTTTGTTCCATTGGCACTTCTTTCATTAATATACCTAAAAAAGAGCTTTATTAAGATCATTCCGTTTGTGATATTGATAGTTGGTTATCTGATAATGTGTATGATCAATCCGTATCCTACAGGCTGTGAATGGCAAAATAGACTTCTACTAAAAATATTCCCAATAATCTTTTGTGTGATAGCTTATTTGTTATATTCAGTCAAAAGAACGTATAAAGTAATTGTTTATTTTTTGATTATAGTGGGGTGCTTCTATCAGCTATATCTATATGTGCACATGTTGCCAAAAGGGATGCCTCTTTATTCTGATCTATTATCAGACTACGATATTCTGCACCCCAAACTGCTCGTTGAGTATGCTTATATGCTGCCTGTCCTAATAGTTTTTATAGCGCTCTTTTTATTATGGGGCTATATCCTGTGTTCAAGGCTGGTGTCATTACTAAAGAAGTATAAAGGGAGCTTTTAAATGATAAAAAAACTATCAATAATCATGCCGTGTTTTAACGAGGCACTAACTATTAAGGAGATCCTAAATAGAGTAGATAGTGTGAAACTGGTTAATGACATAAAAAAAGAGATCATTTTAGTGGACGACTTCTCAAATGATGGAACTAGAGAGATCATTAAAGACGAAATATCCAAAGAGAATTACAAGTCTTTTGACGCTATAAAAAAGGTTTTTATGCCATATAACCAGGGTAAGGGATCTGCTATAATTAGAGCCATAGATGAGTGTACGGGTGATTATACGATCGTGCAAGACTCTGACCTGGAATATAATCCGGAAGAATATAATGTTCTGTTAAAACCAGTTATTGAAAGCTCTGCAGACGTAGTTTATGGCAGTAGATTTAAAGGTAGCTGCACGAGAGCCCTGTATTACTGGCATTCTGTAGGAAACAGATTTCTGACCACAATTTCGAACATGTTATCAGACCTGTATTTAACGGATATGGAGACGTGTTATAAGCTCATAAAAACTGATATATTAAAAAATATAAATCTTAAAAGTAAGAGATTCGGTTTTGAACCGGAGATCACAGCCAAACTAGCAAAGACCAAAGACATCGTTATCTACGAGGTTCCTATCAGCTATAAGGGGCGAACATACGATGAAGGGAAGAAAATTAATTGGAAGGACGGGGTATCTGCAATTTATTGTATTTTGAAATATAATTTAAAACCAGGGAAAGTATTTAAGGACTCTCAGTACGACATCTTAAAAAGTATTAAAAATTCAAAGCATTATGGTAATATTAATTCTAGAATATCTAAGTATATTGGCAATGATGTTTTGGAACTAGGGTGTGGCGATGGTATGCTTACCAGAAAGCTAATTAAATCTAAAAGAAATATAACCTGTATTGATAATAATGAGAAGCTCTTGGAAGAGTTAAAAGAAAAATTTAATTATCTTGAGCACCTAATCGTTTTTAATATGGACGTTGATAATATCGACGATAAGTTTAACCCTAATAGTTTTGATACTGTAATTGCTTTTAATTTAATGGAGCACATCAGGGATGACAGATCTATGGTCAAGAAAGTGAATAACGTTCTTAAAAAAGACGGCTATTTTATTGGTTTAGTACCTGCGTACAATGTTTTGTTTAATAAATTGGACAAATCGGTCAATCATTATAGAAGATATAATACGAAAAGCTTAACGAACCTATTACAAGGGTTCACAGATGTTAAGATTTATTATTACAACAGTATAGGAATATTAGGGTGGGTGATAGTTGGTGGTATTTTAAAAAGAAATTATATTTCAAAGAACAGCGTGCAGATTCACAACACATTATTTAAAGTCTCGAATGTAATAGATAAGATCTTTTTTAATAAACTAGGCTTGAATATTTTATTTATTGCTCAAAAATAAGTTAAGACGTTATTTGTAATGATGCCTTTCTAATATTCTTACTACCGCAAACCCTGCAGTTATTAAACACACGATCAGGAAGAAGAACAATAGTCCAAATTTCCCGCCTGTGAGCGCTATCAAGAGCGCTATCAATCCTAACACCGTGCATATAAGATAGATCAAAAAGTTTATCTGCATGGCGGAAAATCCCAAACTCAAGAGCCTGTGATGTATGTGGTTCTTATCGGCGTGGAATATGCCGTTGTGCCTTTTTACCCTTCTCGTCATTATGTATATGACGTCAGCAAGTGGGATGAGGAGTAGCACGAGCGGAATAGACATCATTATTGCCATCCCAGCTTTTTTCATTCCCATCATAGCGATCATTGCATAGATGCATCCCAAGAAATATGATCCGCTATCGCCCATAAATATTTTTGCCGGCGGAAAATTAAAGATATAAAAACCAAGTATGCTTCCCATGAGTATAGACGATAAACAGGCGACCATATAATTTGATTCTATTAGCGATATTGTGAATGTAAACCCCAACGAAATTATCATTATGCCTGACGCCAGCCCATCCATACCGTCGATAAGGTTAACTGCATTCAATAAAGCAACAACCCACAGCGCCGTTATTAAATAGGACATCATGCCAAAATTTACCACTAGCCCAAGTACAGTTACTTGTTTGATTATTAATCCTGCAAATGCAACGGCAAAACCGATCGCGATCTGCAACGCAAGTTTCTTTAATGCGCGTATGCCCATTACGTCGTCAATAAATCCAAGCAGGAATGCTGCGCTCGAACTTAAAACAAAACCAACGTCAGAAAAAGTTCTGTTTAGTATATACATGTCGGGATGAGTTTTTTTGTATATAAACAGGGTTACCATGAACGATATAAATATCATTACTCCGCCTATTCTTGGTACCGGCGTGGTGTGGATTTTGCGTTCATCTGGTATATCCATCCACTTAAATTTTTTGGAGAGGTACCTAACCAGCGGGAAAAGGGAGACCGAAATAAATAGTGATAATAAAAAATATGGCAATAATGATTTTAGCACGAACGTCATGGTAAGCGGTAAAATACTGCAAACGGTTTAATAGTCAATTGAAATGGCTAAAGGGTTGATGTGTTTTTGCTGGCGGGACAGAACAGTAATGCCTCGTTTTTATTGGTCCTTTGCCAATTATCAAGTCGTGCCCAGAATTAGATCTTCTTAACATTTTTCTGGTCTATCGATATCTTCATCAGCTCCAACAGTATCTCAACTCTCTGTCTCTCATTGTAAACACCAGAGACCACAGCCTCTAAACCCTCAAGCGGTCCGTTAACTATCTGTACGCGGTCGCCTTTTTGTACCTCGTCGTAGCCGTGTTTGGCGTCTATAACTGAGCCTTCCTTACACCGACTCATTATGTTAAGTACGATGTCCTCTTTTATCGGGCTGGGTTCTCGTCCAACGCCGATCAGTCTCAAGACGCCACGTGTGTACTTTATCATTTTATAATTCTTTTCAAGTTCAAGCTTAACGAACATATATAAAGGAAATAGAGGCTGAATAATATATTTTGAACGTTTTTTGCTGTATTGATTGAGCTTCGGATTGAAAACATCGAATCCTGCACCCTTGAGCCTCAGTGCCACGTCATCCTGGCGGCCGGGCTTGGTCATTAGGACGAACCACTCCTGCTTGCCGGCACATTTGTCTGCTTGCATCTCCATTGAGTCTTTGTTTATCAGTGATTACGCGAAACAGCAAGCGGCTGGAAAGGCGCTAATATAGGCCTTTTCCCCGGCCTTGACTTTGGACATGGTCATACCTATATTTCATCTGGTTATACGGAATGTATTTGTCTGGAGGTAACTTAATGAAGAACATATTGAAAACGTATCTACTTATTGGGCTTTTATCTGCAATGCTTTTGATAGTAGGTGGGCTCATAGGTGGGTCGGCCGGACTTGGTGTTGCGCTGATATTCTCGCTGGTTTTTAACGTCATAGCACTTTGGTATTCGGACAAGATAGTCCTCTCTATGTATAAAGCGCAGGAAATTAGACGTGGAGATAATTCCGGCCTTTACGAAATAGTTGAGATGCTTGCACGCAAAGCTGAAATCCCGATGCCTAAGGTTTATATAATCCCTGATCAGGCGCCGAATGCTTTTGCAACAGGCAGAAGTCCAAAGCACGCCGCTGTGGCTGCAACAGAAGGGCTTGTTAAAAATTTATCTAAAGACGAAATTGAAGCAGTCCTGGCCCACGAGGTCACACATATAAAGAATAGAGATACAGCGGTGCAAACAGTGGTCGCTGTTATAGCGTCTGCGATCATGCATCTAACCATGATAGCGCGTTTTGGTTTTTTATTCGGACTCGGTGACCGTGATGGGAACGGCAGGGATGGATTATTCACGACGATACTTTTAATAATATTTGCACCCATAGCTGCGGTACTGATACAGGCCGCTGTGTCAAGGTCGCGCGAATACATGGCTGACAAAGGCTCGAAAAATATTATAGGGACGGGCGCTCCGCTTGCAAACGCGCTAAGAAAAATAGAGAATCTCTCCAGCAGGGGACTCTTTATGCGTTCAGCGTCGCAGGAAACAGCACATATGTTCATCATGAACCCGTTATCGGGAAAGTCATTGTTAGGTTTGTTCAGTACACACCCACGGACGGAAGACAGGATACAGAATCTTCTTTACGGAGATTGATAGAGAGATAAAAAATAACGGAGGTTTTATGCAGGAAGAGATTAAGATAGAGTTCTCAACTTTTTTGATGTCACTTGCTTCAGCAGCGTATTGTTCTCTTGGTCTTGCGCCAAATCCAATTACACAGAAGACCGAGAAAAGTCTTACGTCCGCAAAACAACAAATAAATCTTTTAGAGATGTTAAAAGAGAAAACAAAGGGCAACCTCAGCAAGGAAGAGGACGCCTTGATAGAGTCAATGTTATATCAGCTTCACATGCTTTATGTTAAGTGTACAGAGGCTGAAACAAAAGGTGGAGGCCTTTAAGTGCAGCTTGAAGTAAAAACATATGCTAAGGTCAACCTCGGTCTTTATATCACCGGTAAGCGTCCGGATGGTTATCATGAGCTGTGTTCTATCTTTTTACCGGTCGAACTCCATGACGTATTAAGTGTTTCTCTTTTGAAAGATGGGAACGCTGGACTGAAAATTACAACATCCGGCCCGTTCGCAAAACAATGTCCTGTAGACGAAAAAAATATTCTTCACAAAGTTTTTAAAGAACTCAACAAAAACATCAGTGTAAGTGTTAACATCCAAAAAAATATCCCTGCTGAAGCCGGACTTGGTGGAGGCAGTTCCAATGCTGCGGGTTTTTTAAAAGCCCTAAACAAACTTTGCGAACTAAATCTTTCGGATCAGGAACTTAAAAAAATAGCCGTACGGGTGGGGGCTGATGTGCCTTTTTTTATAGACTCAAAGCCCGCCCTTGTGGAGGGTGTAGGGGACAAAATAACCCCTTTCGAGCTCAAAAAGGACTACTGGATAGTCATCGCTAAACCCGCGACAGGATTGGGTACTGCCAGTGTCTACCACTCGTTTACTTTGAATTTGACATTGATAAACACCAATGCTAGACAAACAGAACACTTGAGAAGTTTATCTTTTCAAGGGCTTAAGGGAGCCGGGGAACTGAAAAAACTCTCCAATGATCTGGAGGGTACCGGTGTCAGGTTGATGCCTGAGATCTCTCAAGTCAAAGCGTTCCTGGATTCCATGGGTCCGCTTGTAACTATGATGAGCGGGAGCGGGAGTTCGGTATTTGCGATCTTTGACAGGGAGATAAAAAGCATTCCCGAACCTGGCAGGAAAGATTGGTTCCTTTGCACAACAAAAGTATTGAGAGGGTAGCATGCAAATCACAGAAATCAAGATTTACCCGGTTAACGAGGACAAGCTAAAAGCTTACGTCACTGTTACGTTTGACAATTGTTTTGTTGTACGCGACCTGAAGATCATTCAGGGTAACAACAGGCTCTTTGTTGCAATGCCTAGTAGACGAATGAAGGACGGCAGTTTCCGTGACGTTGTTCATCCGTCTAATTCCGAGATGAGGGACGTATTGGAAAAGGGCATTTTTGATAAATACAAAGAGGTTTTAAGTACACCTGAAGTAGCCAGTAGGAACTACGAGCGCGACACCACCGTAGAAACAGTAGGCGCTTGATTTTTTTGTTGTGAAGGTGTTGGGGCGTAGCCAAGTTGGTAAGGCACAAGATTTTGATTCTTGCATTCCTAGGTTCGAATCCTGGCGCCCCAGCCAGCTGTGCATAACAAGCGAGGAGGCATAAAATGTTGGATAACATGAAATTATTGACGGGAAATGCAAACCCTGGACTTTCCGAGAAGGTCGCAGGATATCTCGGGATGCCCGTAACGCCTATGGACGTCAAGAGGTTTGCAGACGGAGAACTCTTCGTCGAGATAAAGGACAGCATACGTGGTAACGACGTCTATCTGATCCAGTCGACATGTCCTCCTGTTAACGAGAATCTCATGGAGCTTTTGATAATACTTGATACATGCAAACGCGCTTCAGCGAAGAGCATAAACGTTATAATACCGTACTTTGGGTACGCAAGACAGGACAGGAAAGTTACACCAAGAACGCCTATAACTGCAAGGCTTGTTGCTGATCTTTTGGAGACATCGGGTGCAACAAGGGTACTCAGCGTCGATCTTCACTCAGGACAAATACAAGGTTTTTTCAATATGCCTTTTGATAATATATATGCAGCGCCTGTTCTCTTGAACAAGCTCCAAACAGCGTACCAAGGAGAGAAACTTACAGTGGTCGCTCCCGACGCCGGCGGCGTTGATAGGGCAAGATGGTTCGCCTCAAAGCTCAACAGTTCATTCGCGATAGTCGACAAAAGACGATCAGCCCCTAATGAGGCAAAGGTAATGCACATAATTGGCGATGTAAAAGATACTGTTGCATTAATAGTGGATGATATGATAGATACAGCGGGCACTTTGTGCAACACGGCAGAAGCGGTCAAAAAGAACGGTGCCACAAAAGTGGTTGCTGCTGCAACACACGGTGTTTTCTCGGGACCAGCATTGTCGAGAATACACGAGTCTGTGCTTGATGCGGTCTACATCACGGACACCATCCCGCAGAGTGAGAAGGCTTTGAGTATGGGCAAGATTAAAGTGCTTTCAACAGCGTCGTTGCTGGGTGAGGCAATAAGAAGGATACACTTAAGGGAGTCAGTAAGCTCTCTATTTATTTAAGTCAATAATTTACATGGAGGATATTTCAAAATGAAGAGCGTAGAGATTCAGGTTAACGTAAGACCTGAGATGACAAGAAATGAGTTGAAGAGGTTCAGGGACCAGGGTAACGTCCCTGCGATCCTATACGGGAAGCACATAGAAAAGAACATTCCTCTTTCTTTTAATGCAAAGGTTTTTTCCAAGATAATTGGAATAGCCGGAAGATCGTCGATACTTGTGTTTAAATCCGACGATGCAAAATTGAACGGGACATCAGCCCTTATAAAAGAGATACAAAAGGATTCCATAACGGACATACTTTTGAACGTCGATTTCTTAGAGATCAGGAAGGATGAGAAAATCGCTGTCAGGGTTCCTCTCGTTTACGTCGGCGAAGCGGCTGGTGCTAAAGAGGGCGGCGTCGTTGATATACAGAGAAGAGAACTTAACATCGAATGTTTCCCGACCGATATACCGGAGAAGATCACGGTCGATATCAGCGCTATGGCTCTGAACCAGGTTATCCATATATCCGACCTTAAACTAGCGGACAATGTTAAGGTGCTGGACGACGGATCGTTCTCACTCGTATCTGTTCGTATCGTTAAGGAGAAGGTTGAGGAAGTTGCCGTTGCGCCTGTTGAGGGTGCTGAGGGTGTTGCCGTCGAGGGCGCTGCTCCTGCTGAAGGTGCTGCCGCAGCTGCTCCGGGTGCTGCTCCGGGCGCTGCCCCAGGTGCTGCTCCGGGTACTGCTCCAAAAGCTGACGCAAAAGATGCGGGCAAGGACGCCAAGAAAGATCCAAAAAAGGATCACAAGAAGCAGTAACAGATGTACCTCGTTGTTGGTTTAGGAAATCCAGGTGATGAATATAAAAGAACCCGGCATAATGCCGGGTTTCTTTTTCTTGATTACCTCTATAAAGAGGCCAGGGGAAAAAACTTTAACGAGCACAAAAATTATTGCTATGCCGACGTAAAGGTTCAGAACAAAAAATTCAGGCTTGTTAAACCTGTTACATACATGAACCTCAGCGGCGAGGCTGTGCAAAAAGCCCTTGGTGAGGTTAAGGCTTCAGAAAAGGATTTTGACCCGTCCAGGGAACTGATAATAGTCCACGATGATGTTGACCTCGAGCCCGGCCAAATACGTATAAAAGAGAACGGCGGCGACGGTGGCCACAACGGTATCAAAGACATAATTACCACATTGAATACAGATAACTTCATAAGGATACGGATAGGCGTTGGTCGTCCGGGCGAGAAAAGGGTTAATACTGCCGATCATGTCTTGGACGATTTCACAAAAGAGGAATGGGATTTTTTGTGGCAGGACGTATTTCCTAGGTTGTACCGTTTTATAAATGAATATCTTGTATATGATCTCGCAAAGGCGCGTAGCAGGGTCGTAAAACCCCTTAGCTAAAATGCAGTCAGCGCAAGACTTACTCCCTCAACCTTGGCTGCTCCGTTCAATAAAAGTATCTTTGCGCATTCGTCCATAGACATGCCTGTAGTCCTGACGTCGTCTATTAAAAGTATGTTCTTATCTTTTATATCCACATTTTTACGAAGGTAGAACCGATCTATTTTTTGGATGCGTTCTTTTTTCGTTTTTATTTTTTGATTTCTTTTTAACACAGGGAAGAATTTTCTGAAGATGACCTTTTCCGATGGAATATTTAATTTCGCAGATAAAAGATATGCCACATAGCTCATGTGTGCAAAACCTCTTTTTACCTCGTCGACGGGATGCGATGGAACGGGAACAATAAGTTCAGGGAATGTATTTATGCTAAGACTTTCTAGCAGAAGCCCTACAAATGTCCGTGCCTGTTTTACCTCTTTGGAGAACTTAAATAGCTTTATCATCTGCTTAACTGATCCATCATATTTAAAAAGGGATGAGCACCTGTAGATTGCTCCGTCCCCTATATAAAGATTTTTGCTGTACAGGACAGGTTCTATGGCGCCTATACATGCTGAACATAATTTCAGACGCAGCCCTCTTTTATGGAATATCCTTTGAAAGCATATGTTGCACCGCATGACTTCTAAGGGTTCAATCCTCGTGCCTTGTTGAACACCGCATTTTCTGTTGCTCTTGTGTCAGGTTTCTTGTTAAAGGTTTATGTCTTTTACTACGATCAATCTCTCGTCGCCAAGGTTATGTTCGGTACCTTTGAATTCTGATTTGATATTCCTTGGGAGCATTATGCTGAAAGACCGTATCTTTAATCCTTTTAATATTTTTACGACGTCATTCCTTAGGTTCTTCCCTGTACCGACGCCCAAAACCACCGTCTTGTCCACTGGCAGCAGCTCTTTTGTATTTATAAGTAGTGCTTCGCTGTCCTTACCGGTGTATCTTTTTTCTGCGATAGCTTTTGATATTACAGCGTTAGTTATCCAGTCAACCTGGCTGACCACGCCTTTTAGAGGGACGATAGGTGGCGATACGCCTATAATAAGTATGTCCCCTGCGATCTTTTTAAAACATCCCCTGTAATCGACCATGACCCCATTATAATGCTAAAACCATGCAAAGTTGCAGTAAAAAAAATCTTGACTTGCTACTAAACGTTGTTAAATTGGTCACATATTCGGGGTTGTCCAAATATCTTTAATAATAAAATAATCTTGAGAAAAAAATAACTAAACAGGAGTTTTGAGTATGGCTGAAAGCGAAAATGGAAATGCCTTGTATCTTCACGATCTTAAACAGATGAAGATAGAAGGTCTAACGGATCTTGCAAAACAGTACGAGGTAGAGAATCCGGCGGGGCTAAAAAGGCAGGAACTTATTTTTGCCATAATTAAAGCACACGCTGAAAAGGATGGGCAGATTTGTGCCGACGGTATTCTTGAAATACTGCCGGATGGATTTGGGTTTATAAGGTCACAGGATTATAGTTATCTTCCCGGCCCCGACGATATATATGTATCGCCGTCGCAGATAAGGAAGTTCAACTTAAGGACTGGAGACACTGTTACCGGCCACATACGTCCTCCAAAAGAATCAGAGAGATATTTCGCACTTTTAAAAGTTGAAACAATAAACTTTGAGGACCCCGAGGTCGCAAAGGATAAGATACTTTTTGATAACCTTACTCCTCTTTATCCGGAGGAGAAGTTCAATATGGAGTGGATGCCTTCTAGCGGCGACTTATCGACGAGGATAGTTGATATGCTTACCCCGCTCGGAAAAGGACAGAGGGCGTTGATAGTTGCACCGCCGAGAGCTGGCAAAACAGTTCTTATGCAGAATATCGCGAACGCGATAAGCACAAACCACAAGGACGTAGTGCTCATAGTCCTTCTTATAGATGAACGTCCTGAAGAAGTTACAGACATGCAGCGTAACGTAAAAGGCGAGGTCGTAAGCTCAACGTTCGACGAGCCAGCAAGCAGACATGTTCAAGTCGCTGAGATGGTCATCGAGAAAGCAAAACGTCTTACAGAACATAAACGCGACGTGGTTATATTGCTCGACAGTATTACCCGTCTTGCAAGGGCATATAACACAGTCGTTCCAGCGTCGGGGAAAGTATTATCCGGCGGCGTGGATGCAAACGCACTTCATAAACCGAAGAGATTTTTTGGAGCAGCAAGGAATATAGAGGAAGGCGGAAGTCTTACTATTATAGCGACTGCACTTGTTGATACAGGCTCCAGAATGGACGAAGTAATATTCGAGGAATTTAAAGGTACAGGTAACTCCGAGATACATCTGGACAGGAAGCTTATGGAAAAGAGGATATTCCCTTGTATCGACGTTAATAAGTCGGGAACAAGAAAAGAAGACCTCTTGCTCGACGCATATGCGCTGCAAAGAGTGTGGATACTCAGAAAAGTGCTCAGCCCGATGAACACCGTCGAGGCTATGGAATTCCTGCTGGATAAAATGAAGGGGTCAAAGACCAACGCCGACTTCTTTACGTCGATGTCGAGCTGACCATGAAGTTTGAGACAGTTGTAGTTGGCCCGTTAGCTGTAAATAGCTACCTCCTTTATGATGAGGAGACAAGGGACTGTATAATTGTTGACCCAGGCGCAGAGAGCGACAAAATAATTGACGCTGTCAAGCATTATGAACTTACGCCTAAGGAAATATGGATAACACATGCACACTTTGATCACATAGGCGTGTTGTCGTCTGTACAGAAAAAGTATGGTGTTGATATATTTCTCCACAGCGATGATTATTTTCTATACAAGGACGTTGTAGAGCACGCAGCTGTATTTGGCGTTACTGATATAGAGGTGCCTCCGGCAGACCCATCTTTTTTTAATATGAATATGCCGACTAAAAAAGTAGGGAGTTCCAGTATTGATATCATCCATACACCGGGGCATTCTCCAGGGAGTGTCTCTTTTTATAGTAGAGAGAATAATATTATGTTTGTAGGTGATATATTATTCGAGGGCAGTGTTGGAAGGACAGATGTTCCTGGCGGTAACTTTGATGCTCTGGAGAAAAGTGTTCTAGAACAGGTCTATACAAAGGGTGATGCCTGCGTTATATATCCGGGCCACGGGCCAAAGACAACAGTAGGCAGAGAGAAGCAATATAATCCTTTTGTAAAAATAAAGAGATAAACGATGGGCGTAAGACAAGACGCTGTACAGTACCTTTCCTATCTTAATTCAAGAGGGGTGAGGAATGTCACAAAGGATGCCACTAAAAAGATCGTACAAAATGAAGATGCTACTCCTGATAGTAACTTTTTGGAAACATTGAATAAGAGCGATAATAATTTTAAGGATCTCGACGAAGTAAAGGCCTATGTGGGCGACTGCAAAAAATGCAGGCTACATGAGTTGAGAAAAACAATAGTGTTCGGCGAAGGCGATCCCGGAGCAAAACTTATGTTTATAGGCGAGGGGCCCGGACAGGATGAGGACGAAACAGGTCGCCCGTTCGTTGGAAGAGCCGGCCAGCTCCTAACAAAAATTATAGAGGCTATGGGTCTAAAACGTGAAGATGTTTATATTGCTAATATAGTTAAATGTAGACCACCAGGGAACCGAACTCCTGCCGACGACGAAATAATTGCTTGTTCTCCTTATTTAATGGAACAGATCTCTGTTATAAAACCAAAGATCATAGTTTCGCTCGGCGCTCCAGCGACATGCACCCTCTTTAATAAGAAAATAAAGATATCAGGAGTGCGAGGAAAATTCTATGACTGGAGAGACGGTGTAAAACTTATGCCGACATTCCATCCTGCATACCTTTTAAGGAACCCCATAGATAAAAAACTTGTTTGGGACGATATGAAAAAAGTAATGGAGCTATTAAATGTCTAAAAGATTAATTTTTGCTGTCGCATTTATTTTCTCTTTTAATTTGTATGCTTCTGTTAACAAAGTCTACGTTATAAAGGTCAAAACGTCGATAAACCCCGGTACCGGTGGCTACATAATAGATACTATAAAGAAGGCTAACGCCGACGAGGTAAAACTTCTTGTAATAGAGCTTGATACGCCTGGCGGATTGGTCGAGACCACGAGGCTAATTGTTCAGGAGATGTTGTCATCAAAAGTTCCCATTGCTGTTAACGTTACTCCGCCTGGGGCACACGCAGGAAGTGCCGGCGTTATGATCACTCTTGCGTCGCATATAGCTGCTATGGCCCCGAGCACGAACATTGGTGCAGCACACCCTGTCAACCTTACACCGACGGGAATAAACGGTACTGAGAAAAAGAGCGATAATGAAAAAGACACAATGACTGAAAAGATGGTCAACGATATTTCTGCTTTCGTCGAGGGTATAGCGAAGGCAAGAAATCGTAATGTTAAATGGGCGATAGAATCCGTAAGAAAAAGCTCGTCCATAACTGCGGACGATGCACTCAAAAATAATGTCATAGATTTTATTGCGCAGGACACAAATGATCTTATAAAGAAAGCGAATGGTTTTAATGTAAAGTTCATAGACGGCAAAACAGAAAAGTTGGACTTGAAAGGTGCCGTCGTTGAGGAAGTTAAGTCGAGCTTTAAGCTCCGTCTTGTTGCTTTTATTGCGGACCCTAACCTTGCGTACTTATTAATGATGCTTGCAGCGCTGGGAATATACCTTGAACTTTCACATCCGGGGCTTATACTGCCGGGTGTCGTGGGTGGACTTTCAGGCATTCTAGCGATGATGTCTTTTCATCTTTTACCGATAACCATGACGGGAGTAATACTGCTTTTAGCTGGATTTCTTTTGGTCGGTCTTGAATTTTTTGTTACGGCACACGGTGTGCTGGGAGGAGGGGGAACGGTGGCTTTGATATTAGGGGGAATTTTCCTCGTTGATCCATCAAAAACGGATATGTCAGTTTCTTACTCAGTACTTTTGCCTGTAGGAATACTTTTCGGGCTTGCCGTCGTCTTAATTGCTTATTTTATCCTGAGGGTGAGGCGTAGTCCTGCGCAAACAGGATATGAAGGAATGATCGGGCTTAAAGCCAAGGTCGTTGCTTATGATAAAAGTATAAGAGAGGGAAGGTTACAGATAAGAGGAGAGTTGTGGTCTTTTATCCCCGCTGACAAGAATGTTGAGATAAAAGCAGGGGACGAAGTGTTCCTTAAAAATATGGAAGGCATGACCTTTATAGTAGAGAAAAAATAAAACAGGGAGGAATTTTAAAATGGCATTGTTAACTATTCTAATTATCGTCGGTGTTTTTGTTATCTCAGGCGTAAAGATCCTGAATGAGTATGAGAGGGGAGTTATCTTCAGGCTCGGAAGATGTATCGGTCACAAAGGCCCTGGACTCATCTATGTTGTGCCTATGGTCGATAAAATGGTCAGGGTTAGTCTCAGAACAGTTGTTTTTGATGTCCCTCCTCAGGACGTTATCACAAAGGACAATATATCAATTAAGGTTAACGCAGTCGTTTACTTCAGGGTAATTGACCCGAAAAAATCCGTTATCGACGTAGAAGATTTTCTTTATGCGACTTCACAACTTTCACAAACGACATTACGTTCTGTTCTCGGTCAGGCCGAATTAGACGATCTTTTGAGTTCAAGAGATAAAATAAACGATCATCTGCAGGCGATACTTGACCAGCATACTGAGCCATGGGGTGTTAAGGTCTCTAAGGTCGAGGTAAAGAACATTGACCTTCCAAAAGAGATGCAGAGAGCGATGGCAAAACAGGCCGAGGCTGAAAGGGAAAAGAGAGCAAAAATTATTGCTGCTGAAGCCGAGCTTATGGCTTCCGAGAAACTTACACAGGCTGCGGGAGTTCTTGCAACTCAGCCTATTGCTATACAATTGAGGTATTTGCAGACGCTGGCGGAAATTGCCACCGAGAACAATACAACTACGATATTCCCTGTGCCGGTGGACTTTTTGCAGGGTCTGTTTAACAGGAAGCAGAATTAGTTATTGATATTGTTATTTGGCTTTAGTCCCGCTATAATCCTGGGTTATGGAGTTCTCTAAGAAAGATGTGGTTGGAGTTGTGTTTCTGGTCCTTGCGATATTCACGGGGCTTGCGGTCTACACATATACTGCCACAGATCCATCGTTCCAGACAGTTCAAATTCAGCCGATACTTGTTGATCAGATAAATACTCAGGCAAAGAATATGGTCGGCTTGATCGGTTCATATACTGCGGACTTGCTTTTTGCTTTTATAGGATTCTCGTCCTTTGTTATTCCAATCGCACTTTTGTTAACGGCGATATTTGTTTTCTATAGGTCGGGCAAAAAATATTCCATGCTTATCAGGCTCGGAGCTTTTGTCATGTTCATCGTTTTTCTTTCCATGTCCATGGATGTTATTGCTGGCACTGCTATGTATAAGAGCGGTACGTTCCCGGCTGGCGGTTATGTGGGCCAGAGCCTTCTTGCCGTCGTGGGGCCGTATTTAAGCAGAGTTGGCACAGCCGTGATTTGCGTAACGTTGTCACTGATATTGCTTTTCTATTTGGTGAATTTTTCTTTTGCGACGGGGATGGCTATGTTCGGATTCGGACTTTATAAGACCGTTGCTACCGTATTAAGTCTTCTATATAAGACCAGCTCAAAAACATTCAAGTGGGTAATAAAAGTGCTGAGCAAGGGTGAGATGCCCAACGATGACGAAGAGATCATCGACCTTAAGGACAAGATAAAAAAGAAGACCATTGCTAAACATCTGCCAAAGGATGAACCGGAAGATATAGACGAGGAGATAGAAGGAATAGCAAGACGTGTTAATAGAGGAACATACAAACTACCGTCGGTGGAACTGCTGAACAAGGTTGTAAGGAACAAAACAAAAGACGATGTGGCTGAACTTGAGAATGTGGCTAAATCACTTCAGGCGAGGCTTAAGGATTTTGATGTCGAGGGTGAGGTCGTAGAGGTCTGCCCCGGCCCAGTCATAACAATGTATGAGTTTAAACCTGCACCCGGTGTTAAAATAAATAAAGTAGCGAACCTCAGCGACGATCTTGCACTTGCTCTAGGATGCGGCAGCCTGCGTGTTATAGCTCCTATACCTGGAAAATCTGTTATAGGAATAGAGGTTCCGAATAAAAACAGAGAAACTGTTTATATAAGAGAACTCATTGATTCAAATCTTTTTAAGACCGCCGATAAAAAGATCCCTCTCGCTATTGGAAAAGATACAGAGGGCAATCCCTACGTTACTGACCTTACGAACATGCCGCATCTTCTGGTCGCTGGTTCAACAGGCTCAGGAAAATCCGTTTTTGTTAACTCACTAATATGTTCGATACTTTATAAGTTCTCACCGAAAGAAGTTAAGATGCTGATGATAGACCCAAAAATGTTGGAGCTTTCTATCTACGACGGTATCCCACATCTACTGCATCCCGTTGTTACGGATGCGCCAAAGGCGGCCAAAGCACTTAAGTGGGCTGTGCGCGAGATGATAGAAAGATACACGTTGATGGCCGCAAAGAACGCGCGAAGCATAACTTCATACAACGCAGAGGTGGACGAGCCACTGCCTTACATAGTGATAATCGTCGACGAGCTTGCAGACCTTATGATGGTAAGTTCCAAGGATGTTGAGACCTCTATCACAAGGTTGGCACAGATGGCGCGAGCCGCTGGTATTCATCTTGTCGTCGCTACACAGCGACCATCTGTCGACGTAATTACAGGACTCATAAAAGCCAATTTTCCCGCAAGGATATCTTTTAAGACCGCCTCGCGAATTGATTCGAGGACGATACTGGATGTAATGGGTGCAGAAAAGCTTCTCGGCAGAGGGGACATGTTGCTCCTGCCTCCTGGAACAGCGAGAATGGAAAGATTGCATGGTGCGTTTGTTTCCGACGACGAGGTTAAAAAGATCGTGGATTATGTGAAGACACAGGGCGCTCCTGTGTACCGCGAGAATATCGTTGAGGAAGACGAAGCAACAACGGATGACTTTGGCGGCGGCGGAGAAGATGATGAGCTGTATAAAGAGGCTGTGAAGATAGTTGCTGAAACAAGGAAAGCATCCATATCGTACATACAACGCAGGTTGAGGATAGGTTATAACCGCGCTGCAAGGATAGTTGAATTAATGGAAAAGAAAGGCGTTATCTCTCCTGAGTTGTCGTCGGGAAAACGCGAAGTTCTAATAGATAATTAAAAGGTGCTCTATGCGTAAATTAATGTTCCTTTGTTCTTTTGCTCTATTTTGCTCTATGCTCCACTCCGAGGATATCCTTAAAAAACTCGGCGGTGAAAAAGGTTTTATAATGACCTTTGAACAAAAAAGTTTTTACAAGTTCCTCAAAGAACCCCGTATAGCGTCTGGGAGCCTTGTCTACTCGCCGCCGCTTAATTTTGTATGGGAGATCAAGGGCGAGAACGCAGGCAAGGTCATAAGCAACGGTAAAAAAACATGGATATATTCTCCTGCGGAAGAAGAGGGGGACACACCGGTAGTTGCCATAAAAGATGGAAAGTATGACGGCATACAATCCGTGGTCTTTGACCAGAAGTACGACACATCATCACTCAAAACAAAGGATGGATTAAAAGAACTTACAGTTAAGGGTTCCAAGGAAAAAGGCTATCTTTCCGCAACCCTCAGGTTCAAGGATGGCACCAACTTTAGCCTTGACAGCATTGAGTTTGAGGATATAGAAAACACAAAGATATTGATAAAGGTAAAGACGTTTAAAAGAATGTCCAAAAGCGCCTCTTCTGACACATTTATTTTTAAGGCGCCAAAAGGGGCAAAGGTAATAAAACAGTGAGGTGAGATTATGTCTGGTCACAATAAATGGAGCTCAATCAAACATAAAAAAGGCGCTGCGGATGCGAAAAGAGGAAAACTTTTCACAAAACTCATCAAGGAAATAACTGTTGCGGCAAAGAACGGTGGTGACATCGAAACGAACGCAAGGTTAAGAACTGCCGTACTTACAGCAAGAACAGCGAACATGCCTAACGATAACATTACCCGTGCGATAAAAAAAGGCACGGGAGAATTAGAGGGTGCAGCTGCCTACGAAGAGGTAGTTTATGAGGGTTATGGCCCAGCAGGTACGGCGGTGCTCGTTGAAGTAATGACCGACAATAAAAACAGAACAGTCTCCGAATTAAGGCACGTCTTTACTCGTTCCAACGGCAACCTCGGCGAAACGGGTTGTGTTGCGTGGATGTTCTCAAAGAAGGGGGTCATAAATATTCCGGCGTCCAAGACCACAGAGGACGCATTGATGGAAGTCGCTCTTGACGCAGGTGCAGAGGACGTTATTAATGACGGCGATACGTTCCTGATTTATACCGAGGCCAATTCTTTAGAGGCTGTGAGGTCGGCTCTTGAGAAGAAGAATATTTCTGTGGGAAGTGCGGAGATATCAATGATCCCGCAGACGATCGTAAAGGTTACAGGCAAGGATGCAGAGAATATATTGAAACTCATGGAGAACTTAGAGGACCACGAAGACGTCCAGAAGGTCCACTCCAACTTTGATATAGACGATGAGGAGATGTCTAGGCTGAACGTATAGAGGAGGATCTACTCACCCCATGAGACCTATGAGAGTTTTGGGTATAGACCCGGGAACAGTCAGGATGGGCGTCAGCGTTGTAGAATCCAATGGCAATAGTTACAAACTTATTCATTACGATGTATTAAGGATGGCAAGCTCAGAGAATATGTGTACAAGGCTTGGCAAGATATTCCGCCACATTAAGAAGAACATTGAACAACATAAAGTTGATGCGGTCTGCATAGAGGATATGTTCACGGCGGTGAACATGAGGAGTGCATTAAAGCTCGGTCAGGGAAGGGGTGCCGCGATAGCTGCTGCTGTAGACGCTGGAATGGATGTATTTGAATATACACCGAGGGAGATAAAAAAAGCCATATCTTGTTATGGTGCCGCAAGCAAAGAGCAAGTCGCTCAGATGGTTGGAATTCTCGTCGGTGTGAAAGACATAAAACCTTTTGATGCTACGGATGCAATAGCTGTTTCTATCTGTCATTTGAACACAATGCCTTTTAGAAAAGCAACAGGTACGGAGTATAGGGCATGATATCACTTCTTAACGGGAATTTAATTGAGGTGCACAACGGCGAGGCTGTTATTGACGTCAGCGGTGTCGGCTATGCTGTAAGGGTCCCCGCGACTTATATGCACAAGAACTTAACGCAGGTGAAACTTTATATAGACACTGTGGTCAGGGAGGATTCAATAACCCTCTTTGGCTTTGAAACAAAAATGGAAAAAGAGCTGTTCCGCCTTTTATATTCTGTCAGTGGTGTAGGACCAAAGACAGCGTTGGCGATAATATCCTTCTACAGCGTCGATGATATACGAAAAGTGATAGTCAACAGAGATGTACTTTTGTTGTCAAGGGTCCCAGGCATAGGGAAGAAGACCGCAGAAAGGATCATTGTGGAGCTTAAGGATAAACTCGGTTTCGAGACGTCAAAGGGCGACGTTGTATCCTTCACTGGCGGATCTGTCTACGAAGAACTTGTGCAGGCGCTTGTTAACTTCGGTTATAAGAGAACAGATGCTGTTAATGCGCTTAAACCCAGGATGGACGATATAAGCAACGGTCGTCCTGTAGCAGAAGTATTGAGAGAAACACTTAGAGGTATGATGTGAACCCAGACACTGACATAAATCTTTGCCCGACGCTGACGGAAGAAGATAAACAATTTGAGCAGAGCCTGCGCCCCAAAAACCTGGCTGAATTTATAGGGCAGGATTCTTTAAAAGAAAAACTTTCGCTATTTATACAGGCTGCAAAAGCAAGGGGAGAAGCCCTTGACCACTGCTTATTCCACGGCCCTCCTGGGCTAGGGAAAACGTCTCTGGCGAATGTGATAGCCAATGAACTTGGTTCAAGGATAATAGTTACTTCAGGCCCGGCGCTGGAAAAAGCCGGTGACCTTGCCGCGATACTTACCAACCTCGCTGAAAAAGACGTGTTTTTCATAGACGAGATACACAGGCTCGGCCGCGTGGTCGAGGAAACACTGTATCCAGCAATGGAAGACTATGAACTCAACGTCGTTATAGGTCAGGGACCCGGGGCAAAAGCGATAAAAATTCCTCTGCCAAGATTTACTTTGATAGGTGCCACAACGAGGGCGGGATTTATTTCATCGCCGTTAAGGGACCGCTTTGGTTTCTCATCAAGGATAGATTATTACGACGTAAATAACCTTGCTACGATAATAAAACGCTCAGCGGGCATACTCAATACGTCGATAGAAAAAGATGGTGCACAGGAGATAGCCTTGCGCTCAAGGGGAACGCCGAGGGTCGCCAACAGGCTCTTAAAAAGGGTACGTGACTATGCAGAGGTGAAGGCGGACAGGATCATTACAAAGAAGGTCGCTGACGACGCGCTTAATATGTTGGAGGTCGACGACAAAGGCTTCGACGAAATGGACAGAAAAATACTTCTAACGATAATAGAAAAATTTAACGGTGGTCCTGTTGGATTGACGACACTGGCATCCTGCGTAGGGGAAGAGGAAGAGACCATAGAAGACATCTACGAGTCCTTTCTTATACAGGGGGGGTATATAGAAAAAACCCCCAGGGGGAGAGTAGCTACCCGCCTCGCTTACAAGCATTTTGGGGTCAAACAGGGCGGCCAGAACGGCTTGTGGTAAGGCTTTGACGGTTTTGGCCTTTTCCTCACTTTTTTCTAGAACTTACAGATATTTTGCTATATAAGAAAATAGATATGTACATTCAGAGGACTGTAAAAAGCAAGGTTGAGTTTTCAGGCATTGCCCTCCATAGCGGTCAATATGTTAGTGTTATTGTTAATCCTGCCAAGGAAAACACCGGTATAGTGTTCGTAAGAACAGATATTGATAAAAGGCCCCGTATACAAGCACTCTGGAACAACATTGTTGATACTGAGTTAAGCACGGTAATAGGTTTAAAGAATGGCCCCAAGGTCGCTACGATAGAGCATTTAATGTCAGCGTTAAAAGGGTTGAACATAGACAACGCATTGGTAGAGGTCTCTGGCCAAGAGCTCCCTATCCTCGACGGAAGTTCAGTGACTTACATTGATGCAATAAGAAAAGTTGGCGTGGTTGAACAAAGCGAGAAAGGAAAATATTTGCAGGTGATAAAACCTGTTTCTGTCTCTATCGACGATAAATTCCTTTATTTTCTGCCGTCGTCACACTTTACTGTGACATGCAGGGTTAATTATAAACATCCATCAGTTGGACTACAACATCTTGAATATAAGCACAGCGACTTTAGTTATGCTGTTAATGTTGCAAAGGCAAAAACATTTGGCTTCTTGAACGAGGTTGAAAGACTAAAGGAAAAAGGTTTAATACAGGGTGGTTCTTTTGAGAACGCGCTTGTTCTGGACGACGATAAGATCATAAACAAGGACTGCATGAGTTACGACGATGAATTTGTGAGACATAAAGTCCTGGATATTATCGGCGACATGGCACTTGTCGGCTCATATAGATTACTTGCCCACGTTGTTGCCTACAAGAGTGGGCATGCTTTACACAGAGCAGCGTTAAAAGAGTTAGCTGAACGCAAGTCTTATTTTAAAATACTCCCTGAGCCTGTTGAGGTCGATGAAAAAGCGTTCGCTGAACAGGCGCTGTCCATACTCCAGACCATACCTACTTTTTAATTGACATCGCGAACTGTATGGATTACAAAAAACTGTTCTTTCGGGGTCGTAGTTCAGTTGGTTAGAACGCTGGCCTGTCAAGCCAGAGGTCGCGGGTTCGAGTCCCGTCGACCCCGCCAGATTTGAAAATGAGTGATCTTAAGAAAATATTATACTCAACGAATACATTAGCAACTCTGATAAAAATACTTGCCGTTTTTATGGCTGGGATTTATTTTTATGGAATCAGGATCCATTTTGCGTATTTGCCGCTTACTATAGGGGTGGTCATAAAATGGGCTTTGGTTTCAATTGCGTGTAACTTTGGGCTCTGGCTTATTACGACTGAATGGGCACGGAAATGGAAATATATTGCGATTATAATGTATGTCCCGACTATCTTTTTATCGCCGATGTTGGTTCCATGTTATAGCTGGATTTGTTCGCTCAGTTTTTTTATTTTATCAGTTTTAATATTAATTAAATTTTTCCCATGGAGGAAATAAAAATACTCCCATTTCCACCGACACTTAAGAAAAGTGCTAAATATGAAGTTTATGAACTAATCGACAAACATTATAAAAAACTACCTAAAAATCCTGATGGAAGCTTTAATGAAATTGCGGATGGTTTTCATAATAACGACGTAGATGCTCTACGACATGCATATGTTAGCGGTGTGTTTACTCAAGTCTATGGAGAAAAAGTGGCGGATATGTTTGGAAGATTAAATGAATATTTCCCTGTCGGTGGTGGTTCCTCTCCCAATGGAACTAAAGAAACAAATATGGATTTATGGAACAATAGTATAGGTCGGAAATACGGAAAGAAAACTAAAACAGGCAAGGAACTGTTTGATAAATTACTTGAAGCTCTAAAAAAAGGGGAACTGATAATAAATATTAATGATCAGAGAAAGTATACCGGGGCTCCTATTATTGAACCTAATAAAAGCAACAATGTGGTCGTAATTGAAGAAAGCAAAACAGGTGAAAATCTTGTTTTCTTTGATATCAACAAACCTTTGATGTTGGCGAAATCGGAATTTATCTCACTTATCCTAAATGGGCAATACTCAAACTATGAAATAAGGAACATTAACGGCAAGGAAACGCCTGTTTCTAAAAAAGATGGTATAACTGTCAATAATCTATGCTGATTGACGGAAATAAATCCCCCTTTTTATCCGTTGACCAAAAACATGTTATCCACTGACCAAAATCGTATTTGACACTGACCAAAATCTGTATTAGGGTCTAACCTATGGAAAGGTTTTGGGAAAATGATGGATGGGAAACAAAGGATCCTCACTTAAAAAAGTTAGCAGGGATGCCTTTTAATAGGAAGTTCCCTTTTATTCCAAAAGAACCGGGGCTTTACATCATCAGGGGGCCTCGTCAGATCGGTAAAAGTTCTTGGCTTAAAACTATTCTGAGCCATTATGCTAAAAAGGAACGTTGTTTTTATTTAAGCTGTGAAAACATAACTGACCACAAAGAGCTGGCAGAGATACTTAAATCTGTAAGGGATTGCCGTGTTGTATTGCTCGACGAGATAAGTTTTGTAAAGAATTGGGATAGAGCAATAAAACACGAGGTGGATTCTGGCCACAGTAATATTCTTATCCTTACAGGTTCTCACAGTTATGATATAAAATTGGGCGCTGATAAAATGCCGGGCCGTTTTGGTGGTGGAGGAGAACACTATCTTCTACCAATGTCCTTTGAAGAATTTGAAACGGTTAGAAAAGAGGCTGGGTGGAGACACGATAATCGTTTAGAGGAGATAAAAACATATTTTCGTGTTGGTGGCTTTCCTAGTGCTGTCGCTGAAGCAGGAGAAAATGGAAAAAAACCCGTAAAAGCGATGGATACATATTTACGCTGGCTTACTGGAGATATAGTTTCTCTTGGTAAGAACGAAACCTACTTTAAAGAACTACTAATACAATTTGCTCTATGTTTGCAAACACCCGTAAGTTTACAAACACTAGCTAAAAAAACGAGGATCGGTTCTCATAACACGGTGCAAGAATACATTTCTGTTCTTGAAGCGTGCTTTGCGTTAAGGCCATTATATGCCGTCGATATGGATACGGGCGCATACAGATTCAAAAAAGATAAAAAATTCTATTTTACAGACCCGTTGATCTATTGGATCGCTTATGAGCTATCTGGGAAAAAAGTTCCTGAAGACTATGAACAACGACTTGCGGAGATGGTTACAAACGAGGAACTATCACGCAGATACAAAAAATTTGGATATTTGAATATTTCGTCGGGGGAAGTGGATTTTGTTTTTCCCAAAAGCTGGGCCATCGAGGTAAAATGGTCGAACATTCCCACCAACCTATCTAACACATATAAAAACCTAGCCGTGTCGAATAAAATTGTCTGGACACATTCAAATTTTCTTAAAGAATATCCTTAACTCTCAGTAAGTGCGATACGAAACCTTTATCCAAAAATCCATAGCTCAAAATCTGATATTGTTAAGAAACTTGCAAGGTCGGCTTGGCTTTTTGCCCTGCCAGCCTTAATCATTTCAGCATCCTCTTTAGCCACAAACATAGGGTTACGGTAGGTTTTGATTGACTTGGGCTTTTTGATGGGTTTATCTCTGGTCATGTAAAGCGGGAACAGCCAGCCCCGCCATTAATACCTGGGGAGGTTGTTATGGACCATGATGAAAACCACAAGAGTAATGGTGATGTGATAGACATAATAGATCTGTTGGGTGTTGTTATAAAACACCGCAGGTTTATGGCTATTTTTGTTGTCTTGTTTACGTTATTAGGTACTGGAGCTGCTATTGTTTATAAATTCGATAGTATATTCGTTCCTGAAGAGAAATACGATCCTCGCTATACGGTTGTAGTGGCAAAGGATCCTGTTTTTGCCTCGTACGTGTTTCTTAAAAGACCGCAGGGGACCCAAGATTCTAAAAATGCTCTTTCTAGATCTTTGTTGTCAACTGCAAACGATATAGAAATGTACAAAAAATCTATAGGAGCGCTCCTTTTCCCGTCTCTTTTAGATGTGCCTGAATTTGGGGTCCGAAATATAAAGGGATTTACGGTCAACTATTTTTTCCTTAAAGCAAAGGATTCTGAAATTTTTACGGCACGATACAATGCCTTTGTTGATACGTTGAATAAGTTCAGGGAATACGGCGCGAAGATGAATGAGAGCCTGTATTCAAGCTGTAGGCAATTCTATAACAGCCGTCCTGGGCAGACTAAAGAGATCTCTGCTTTTTTTGATAATTTAAACGATGTAAAGATCTGCAACGCATATAACTACTATATGAGCGTTATAAACAACAGGCTGTCATATGCGGTAGAAGTTGCCCCTACGGATGTTTATACATTTTTTATTTCAGATTTTGTTAATGATCTGGAAAAATGCAAGGCTGCGCCAATTAGTGCGGTTGCATCTGGAGATGTTAAAATTAAACTGAAAGAGGCCCAAAATGTTAAGAGAATAATTAAATATGCAGCGCTTATGTTTATATTATCAGGTGTTTTCTCAGTGTTGTTTGCATTTGTTATTGAATTTTGGAGCAACAATAGAAAAAAACTGAGTATTTATTGGAAAAACTAATGGCGAAGACGAAACCCTTTGCATTTGCGGTTGTTCTCTCGTCGCTGATACTGTCCTGTGGAGCAGTTCAGACAGAAGGGGACACTGATTCTACTGTAGCTACTAATGGAGCTCCCTTGTCGGAAGTGGAAACACTTCAATATAGAAGCTGCGAGCTTGGTACGGATTGTGTCTACGTCCAGAACGGTTGTTGTGATTGCGCAAATGGCGGAGAGGACATAGCCATAAATAAAAATAAGCAGCAGGAGTTTCAAGCGAAGTTCGACTGTACCGACGTAGCATGCACAATGATCGGCGCAATGACTCCCTGCGGTTCTGGTAGCGTTACCTGTAACACGGGTATGTGTGAGTACACTTCGTCGATCGGTGGTACGATCTAATTACATTTGTAGAGACCGTACTTTTTTGGTTCTTTATTTAACATAGTACAGTCCTTTATAAAATCCGCGCACGCAGCGTTTGTTGCCTCTACTAGTCTGTAGCTCCTCTTGGTATCGGGCATGAGGCTTATCTGATAATTCCTCTGGAACAGAGGTACTAACGCCCAATCCTGCACAAGCCCGCTTGGACAAACGGATAAAAATTCCCCCTTCGGCATGTCAATATTCTGCAGAGCTATGTCGTGATAGAATTCAGCGTCGCGCTTTATTATTTTGTTTTTAAAGACGGTGATTGATAATACAGATATGATTATGAGAATGATCGAGAGTGTATTCAAAAATTTTATTTTTTTGAATGTAGGTGCTGTAAAGAACTGTGCGACTGCCATGGCGTAGAACGGCAAGCTTGTGAGTAAATACCAGCCTTTTTGTTTTATTAAAAAGAATAAAGGTAGGCTTCCGGAAAGGGCTATCAAGAGGAAAAACAGTGCTCTTTTTTTCTCGTCGTTGTTTGCTAGGATGTTTTTATGCTCACGTATTTTGTAGATCATGGCGAACAAAAAAGCGATCATTAAAGGAACGATTATCTCGCCAAGGAATCTGTTGAAAAGATACGACCTATGAGCGACGGCTTCCCTATGACCGTACAGGCTGGAAGATATTTGCACTGACATATAAGTACTCACAAAATTCTTAAATCCATCACCACCGAGGGTATATGTTATGCCAAGGAGACATAAAAGTACCAAGAAAACCATGATCGTAGACGAGAACGCATTCTTTATCCTGATATCTTTTAGTGTAAGCCACGCGAAGAATGGTAAGGCCAGAGGGAACAGGCCTTGAAAGCCTTTTGAGAACAGAGCGCACCATAACATTCCAGCGGCGAGCGATGAGAACATTACTATACCTGAGACCTTTTTTGACCTTAACGCTTTTAACATAAGTATCGAAGCTGCCAGCACGAACACGGTCATGGTGTTCTCTAGCATATTGTTCGTTAGCGCCCACGGAACGAGCGGCATGAGCACAAATAAAAATATTGGCCACCACTCTGTGCCCTTGTTCTCCTTTTTATTTACATCTCTCCACAATGCGATCATTAAAAAAATAATTATGAACCCAAGTCCCACGCTCCAAAAATCCTCTACATCCGTAGAGTAACCAAAGACCCTGAATGCCCATGACTGGAGCCACATTGCAAGGGACGGGTGGTCTGGGAACCAGGATACCGTCTCTGTGTAGTAAAGCCGCCAAAAGGAACCTTTCCCTAAGGCCAGGTTCATTGACATGGACGAGAACGAGGATCCGTCCAGGAAGATCCCCTTGTATATGTAGCGGGTGAAAGTAAGGATCATATAAAAAGATATGGAGAAGAGAAGCAGTGGGTCTTTAAATAGTTTTTTCATACCAGCCTCCGTTCCAAAGATATTCCGGTGCTGTCGAAAATTCAACACAATTGGTCAATTTTAGAACTTTTTCTACCTCCGTATGATTTATTCTCGCGGTGCATGGTTTGCCTCATAGGGTTCAAGAGGAGGTGACCATGTTGAACAAAAAGGGACAAGGTATGATCGAGTACATAATCCTTGTGGCGCTGCTCGCTGTGGCTGCCATAGGCATAACAGAACTATTGGGACAGACAGTGAGGACCAAACTTGCAGAGATAACTGCAGGCCTTCAGGAGAGGGGGTATAACATAGGCAAGAACCTTCCTGAGGTAGAAGAAAAACACGTTAATAGGAAAGGGCTCTCGGATTTTTACAAGAACACCAATCAAAAGAGTAATTCAAAATGATGTTTATAGAACTGCTCTTGTCGTCGGCAAAACTACTGGTTATATTCACTGCGATAGGCTCAACTATTTTGGTGCTGCTTTTTAAGCTCATGGCCGGCACTATGAGTTATTACTATAAAAGGGATACTGGACTTGTCAGTTACGATGCTGTTGTAAAGGATTTAAAGACTATCTCAGGAAAATTCAAACCGGTGTTCCACAGGGTTGATGTTATACCTATAGGCAAAAAGCTTATAGTAAAGACAAATTTCTCTAAGAAGATAAAATATGAGATCCTTGTTGAATAAAAGAGGTAGCATTCTGGCTGTTGGCGCTTTTGTGACGCTGATGATCGTTCTAGCAGTGTTCAAGCTTGCTGATGTTTATAAAGCATCTGTGTCCATAGTTAGTGAGCAGAATAGGAAAGATGCGCACATGCTTTCTGTTGCTGGGCTTTATGTTGATACGCTGGACGAAGTCTCGTGGATAAACAAACAGCTCAGAAGGATAGGGATGCTCTCGGCGCTGATAGTGTTCGCACCAGAGCTACAGCCTCTAATAGATTCTGTGCAGACGGCCGCACAGGGGCTTGAGGCGTATCAGGACCTGCTCCTTATGAAGTTAAAGGTGTACGCACCTGTATTGGATATAAAGCTCAGGAACGACAATAAGCTTTCTCTGGTGTGTAACTATCATTATGTCGAGTATAGACGGCAAAAACCAATAAACCTCGGCTTCATAAGGATCCCCGGCCTTATAGAGTTCAATAAAAATATTTTTGCTACTGCCTGCGTAAAACACAAAGGGGTTATCACCAATACAAGGGTCTGTATTGACAGCGACGATTACAAACAGACCGAGCAGGAATGGTTCGCTCCTACGGAAGAGAGTTGGACTGTTGAGGTGAACAATGCTTATTGAGCTCTATGGTGTTCTATTGACGCTGATACCGGTCATAAGTTTTTGTTTTTTATTTTCTGAGATAGCGAACGAAAAGTACAGGAATGAAATTAAATTAAGTAGCACAATACGGGAGAGTTTTTTTGATGGTAAATGTGATGGCTCAGAGTGTGACGACTCTAAAATAAAAGTTAAGGGGCTGAAGGCGATCAAAATAAGAAAGCCGGCAAAACCTTTTACGGCAAAAAATAAGGAGGGAAAAAATGAAACTCTTGACTCACTTTATGGAGAACTTGAAAAAGCGGCTAAGGATAGTCCTCACAAGTAAGAGGCTGGTCCTTATTATCGCAATAGGGTCTATGCTTGTAACGATGTTGTTCGTTAGGGTCGTCAAGAACTGGGTCTCAAGCGACAGCGAAGATGTAGATGTATTCTTTGAAAAAGCCATGGATGGGAAAAAAGCCGTCAGCTTATTGGTCAAAAGCTCAAGCCTGCCTATAGAATTGCTTTATCCCGGTGTTAAGGTCGACGTTATAAACAAGAACGATGACGGTGTTTCTTATATTGTAAGGGATGTCTACGTGGTCGGCATCAGCGTCATGGACGAGGGTCAGAATGCCAAAGTCACTCTCGCTGTGAACAAGGACGAGAGCGAGAAGGTATTGTCTATAAAAGGCGATAACGTAAGCCTTCTCGTAAGGGGCAACAATTCGAAAGAAAGCGACGATATAGAGATTGTGGAAATGTGATACGGATGCTTGTTTTGCAACATACATATTGCAAGCCATATCCAGGTATGGTAATATAATGCCAAAGCACGGAACGATAGTTGAGAACAATAAATGGAGGATTAGGATCTATAGCCCTCCAAGGGAACACGGTTCTCCACATGTGCATGTGGTTGCGAAAGGGGTTAATGCGGAGGTAAAGATCTTTTTGAACACTTTTGAGATAGAAGGCAGAACCGGTTTCTCCAAACGTGCCGTAAAAGAGATAATAAAATATCTACATGAGAATTATGATGTGTTGATAGGATATTGGGAGAATCTGCATGAAAAGAAAAAATAAACCGGACTTGGTAATAGCGTTGAAAAGGGTCGACAAGGCTTCTAGCCACCTGTTTGGTAATATAGAAATAGATGTCGCTACTCTGCCCTGTATGAATAAACCTGAAAAGGAGAAAATAACTGGCAACTTTGACAAAAGTCTTTTGAGGCTTGTTAGGAAAGTGGCCAAAGACCACCGTGTCCCATATACGGAATTAATGAACGACGTTCTAACGCAGGTGTTCTTACACTCAAAATTTAAGTGGTGATGTGCTAGTATTTATCCCTTGTCCTAGGGGGTATTTATTGATAAACCCACATGTACGGTGACTGGCAAGGGGCAACGTTGAGCCCTTCGAACCCCGTCAGATCTGAAAAGAAGCAGCGGTAAGTTGTGTGTTCCGTGTGCCACCACCCGTCACCTATTAACGTATCAACAGAGGTAGCATGACAGAATATCAAGTTCTAGCTAGAAAATGGAGACCAACAAAGTTCAGCGACGTAAAAGGTCAGGACCACGTTGTCAGGACTCTCAAGAACTCAATATTAAATAACAGGGTGGCTTCAGCATATCTTTTCTCCGGCTCAAGGGGGGTTGGAAAGACCTCGGTCGCCAGGCTGCTCGCAAAAGCTGTTTGTTGCCACGACCTTCAGGACGGCGAGCCGTGCAACAAATGCTCAAGCTGTGTTGAGATAACTAATTCATCCTCTATGGATATTCAGGAAATAGACGGTGCTTCTAACAACGGAGTAGATAACATAAGGGAGATACGTGACAACATTATGTATCCTCCGGTGAGCTCGAAGTATAAAATATACATCATAGACGAAGTACACATGCTTTCTACGTCGGCATTCAATGCGTTACTTAAGACATTGGAGGAGCCGCCATCACATGGGATATTCATTTTTGCGACGACAGAGCCGCACAAGGTACCGTCCACGATAGTTAGCAGATGCCAGTTCTTTGATTTCAAGAGGCTGTCGGTGGAGAACATCGTTGCCACACTTGAATCAATAGCGCAGAAAGAGAATATCACAGCGCCCAAACAGGCCATGAGCTCAATAGCAAGGGAGGCGAGGGGGAGCTTAAGGGATTCTCTCTCGATACTGGACCAGGTAATATCGTTCGCAGGAAATAACTTTAGTGCGGACGACGTGAAAAACATCCTTGGCCTCGTCGATAGAAATATCATATTTGCTATAGCTAGGGCCGTTACGGAGAACAACCATAAAGAATGCATAACGTTCGCACGAAGATTATTCAACGAAGCCTACGACGTAAAAAAGATAACGGACACTCTCGTGGAAGTATTTAGGGAGCTCATGTTCGTTAAGAACGGGCTGGGCGATATGCTAGCTGAAGAACTTCCCGATTATGAGATCAAGGAGACAAAGGATATAGCGTCTAAGACCACCGCTGCTGATGTTGAACAGTGGTTCTATATGGCGAACAATACCGCAGAGGAGATAAAATTCTCACCATATCCTTGGATACTGTTCGAAGCGTCCCTAATCACGATGTGTAATAAACCTCAGAACACGTCCATCGACGAGCTTGTAAAGAGACTGAATAGTGCCCCCAACCTGTCCTCGCCTAGTGACCAGCCTCTGATCGAAAAAAAAAACACAGTAGCCCCGCCACAGCAGAAAAAAGCCTATAAAGACCTTAACTGGGACGAACTTTTAAGCGCTGTAGGCAAGGCAGACAGCGACGCGGCGGATATTCTGTCAAAGGGGAAGTTCCTTGGCATTGAACAGGAGAGGAACTTTGTTGTTGATTACTCCGAGGCTGTCGAGTTCATAAATAAATTCACTGACAAGACATTGCAACTTATCCAGGACACCATATATGAGCTTTATGGGACCATCTACAAGATAGACATAAGGAGTAATATATTGATGCAGAGGATGTCTGACAACGAGAAAAGGAGGAAAGGCCTGCTTGATAAGGACGTCGTTAAGTCTGCAGTTGAGATATTGAACGCAAAGGTAAAAGAAGTTAAACTATATTAAGGGAGTTCTCGCCGAGATGGCTTATACACTTAAACCGATCGAAAGGCTTGCAAGGGAACTATCCAGGCTCCCTGGTGTCGGATTAAAGTCTGCGACAAGGTTGGCCTTCCATATTGTCGAGGCTGACGATGTTTCAATAGACGGGCTTGTTGCTTCGCTTCAGGACATAAAAAAAGAGATATTTATCTGCCCGGTATGTTTTGGTTACTCGATCGCCGACGGTGAATGTGATGTATGTTCAGACCATACGAGGTATAAGGGGTCGATATGTGTTGTACAGCGACCGCAGGATGTCTTTGTCATGGAGCGTGGAGGGTATAACGGCCTATACCATGTCCTCCATGGGATAGTGTCTCCGCTCGACGGTGTAGGCCCTGACGATATAAAACTTAAGGAGCTCTTTGAAAGGATACGCGACAACGACATTAACGAAATTATTATCGCACTTAACCCTAGCGTTGAGGGTGATGCAACTACAATGTTCGTAGCTAAGTCACTTACGGGTACTGGCGTCAAAGTTTCTAGACTTGCGAGAGGGGTCCCCGCCGGAGCAAGCATAGATTATGTGGACGATCTTACACTAAGCAGAGCTATGGAAGAGAGGCAGGTCGTAGTATGCTAAAAAAACACGTTGAAATGCTGAGTTTCTTAGTAGAGAACCTGTACCTTTCCACTAATGCCGTCGGTGTGGCTATAATCGATAATATTGGTAACGTCGCTGTTGAATGTGGGCACATTGATTCCAACACAGTGTCTGAGTTGAGCAGGAACTTAGCCATGAACAGCCGCGACCTCATAAAGAATTTTACCGGCGTGGAGAAAGATAAATTTTATATGGCTATCAAAGCCCGAAAAGGCTCTGTGGTAATAGCTCCCGTCGGTGATAATTTTTACACGATAGCCTTTTACCCCAAGGTTGTAGATATTTTCTCGATAAGTGATAATATCCAGAAGTTCATCAGGGATATCGCAGGGATCTTTAGCGAAGTGGAGAGTTCATGTCTTTCATAAATTATTCTTCCAAAGAGATAAACTGCAAGATAGTTTTCTATGGCCCTGGGCTTAGCGGCAAGACCACGAACATAAAGTACATTTATGAGACCTCTAACCCTTCGACACGGGGAAAATTAATATCATTATCGGGCGAAGATAACAGGAGCCTTTTTTTTGATTTTCTACCACTCGATCTTGGCGAGATAAACGGTTTCAGGACTCGGTTCCATCTCTACACAGTGCCAGGGCAGATCATATATGAATCAAGCCGAAAACTTATATTGAAAGGAGTTGATGGTATTGTTTTCCTCGCTGATTCACAGAGGGAAAGGATCGATGCAAATAAAAAATCATTGCAAAAACTGGAAGAGCATCTGGAAGATTATGGTTACGATATAAGGACGGTGCCGATGATATTCCAGTACAATAAAAGGGATATGCCGAATATCTTGAGTGCAGAGGACCTTTCCAAGGTCTTAAACATTTATTCTAAGCAGGAGTTTGAATCCGTGGCCACCACAGGCTCCGGTGTATACGAAGCATTGAAGACGATATCTAGGTTGGTCCTTGATGAACTAAAGGGGGAGGGACAAAAATGAGATTGATAAGCTTCATTATTAAATTCATAGTCGCTGTTGTTATCATATGGTTTGCGCTTCAGTTCGAATACAACGGCAGAAAGTTACAGACGTATGTAGTCGAGTTCTTTAAATCATCTAAGGTTCACGAGAATGTTGAGGGGACGAAAGCTGTTCTCTCTGGAAAGAAAGCAGCTCCAGCTAAAACAAATAAGGATGACGACACCATCAGCGATGAAGAAAGAAAAGAACTACAGAAAGTGCTAGAGTAATACCAGCTGAATTCAAATTAGTATGATAGCACAGGGCCGCGAACCTTTAATTCAATATTATTACGGACCTTTCTCTCCGATATCTTTTTGTTGTATATAAGTACTATGGAAGAGCCAAGCTCAAACATTCCCAGTAATTCTCCTTTCTCAACGACGCTGTTTTTCTGCTTTAGTATCTTGATCCCCCTGACTGCCGCAGCACCTACTATCGCCATGCATATCCTTACGCCCTCGTTCTTTATGCATACAATATATCTCTCGTTCAGAGTGTAGATGCCTGGTTGTTTTTGTCCCCACTTATTTACGGGCAGGCAAAGTCCTGGGATATGTTTTATGTATTCTATTGTACCAGCGATAGGCGAATGAAATCTGTGATAATTCCTCGGTGAGAGATAAATATTAAAGAACGAACCATTGTAAAACGATCTTGATATTGTTGGATCCGCTGTTAATTTATCTAGGCTGTAATCTATTCCTTTAACCTGCGCCAGGATGCCGCTACTCGTGACATTACCGTATTCTATAAGAGTGCCTTCACACGGGGATACGATCTCATCCTTGGACAAAGGCCTTTTTGTCAGATCGATCTCCCTTGTGAAAAACTCATTTATGTTGTTGAAGCTTTCAAGTCCTCCGGTAGTGATATCAAAGTCCTCTCTGTTCATTTTGAAGAGCGCGCGACCGGTAAAATGCAACAGCCCCCGCCTGATACTTTTTGGTATGTATACTCTGGACAAGTGCTTTACTACGAGGCTATAAAAGTAAAAGAACGGATTAAAATATCGCATTTACTTTTGAGCGTATATGGATTATAAAAAAAAGCAATGAAGATTTCAGATGTTAGGGAAGAACTTCAAGATTATCTGTACGAAGTGAGAAGGAGCAATCTTCCGCCATGGTTGTTGGAAGCTCTGGACAGCTGGTGCAGGTCGGTGTTCATGGGCGTGACTAAATTCAAGTATTGGGACGGCGATAAGAACAAGAATGAGGTTCCCGTTACTATAGAGGTATTGAAGTCGCTGATAGGACCACATAAAGAGTTCAATAAATTCAAGGTATGGCTCGATAAGAACTTTGCGCGTTAAAAAATTCTCAAATCCTTACATAAAAAGAATAAAAGAATTTGACGGTATTGTCCTGTCCATGGACGATCTTCTTTGCTCCAGGAGGGGATTCAATTTTCCCGTATGTATTGATATAGGCTGCGGGAACGGAGAATACCTGGTCGATGTTGCTGCAAAGAACCCCGACAAGTTCTACATAGGATTTGAACGTCAGTATAAGGAAGTGTACAGGACAGCGTCGAAAATAAAAAAACTCGGTCTTAACAACTGTAAGGTGGCAAGTACTGATGCCAAAGACATACCTGCTTTTTTTAAAAAGAACGAAATAGCGGATGTGTTCATATTATTTCCCGATCCATGGCCCAAGGCGAGGCAGAAAAAGAAAAGGCTTATCAATAAAGATTATATTAAGAGCCTGCTTTCAAATATGATCAAAGGAAGTTACATAAAATTCAGAACGGATAACGACGATTATTTCTCCATCATGCTATCGGTGGTCTATGACCTGTCTTTGGAAGGCGAAGTAAGGATCTTGGAACTTTCGAGGGATTTCAGGTCTACACGGACGGGCGCGGATGAATACATAACGCCATTCGAAAGGATATTCATGCGGCAAGGGCTGTTGATCAACTATATGCTCGTACAAAGGTCATAGCTATTTCAAAAATTATAAGAACAACTATAGCAAGCTCTAACAGGATATTGCTCCTCGACGACGAAAGCTCCACTATCATAGCCAGGTTGTCCTGGACGAGCTTTAATTTATAATCAATGGCCTTAAACCTCGACGATATCTCGAACATTTTTCTAGTCTCCTGATATATCTTGTCGAGCTCAGGTTTTTCCCAGACTTCTTCTGGTGAGTCCAACACGAACAGGTTGGTTATTATATGTTGTTTTGTTTGCATGCCCTCTACAAGGAACGTTACTAGGTTCTTTGTCGCACGCGGGATCTTTCCCCTGTTCTTTGCCATAAAGTTTGTGGACAGTTCGATCATGTTCTCAACGTGTCTCTCGTAATAGTCAATAACGACGCTGTGAGCTAATACCAGAGCTATTATCCTGAGCGGTTCGTTATTCCTATTGGGGAGGTTTATGCAGTCATAATCTATCTTGGCGTTCTCACCAAATTTTACCTTCACGCTATCTGATAACGATGAGAGGTCCCACTGTATACCGACGATAATGGAGGAAAATTCAGTGAGGAACCTTGTTATTATTTCGCCCTGTTCCTCTGCGGGGCAGTCAAAGAAAGCGATGCCGCCAAAGTTGAACATATATATTCTATACTTGTCCTTGTGTAGCTCCAGCTGTTCACTTGACCTATATACTATTGTAGCACCTAGTGCTTCCTCTACGTTATTAAGTTGCCTTATTGGTATTTTCTCGCACACCCTAAAGGCCGTAATACTGTGTTTTTTCAGCTCCATAGCGCTTTTCATAATAACACACAGTCAAGCCCATTGACAACAGGCTTTAATTTTTAATATAAAGGATACATGATCGTTTTAATACTTGCGCTTCTAGCCTCTTCAGCTAACTCAGAAAGTCTTTCCACAAGGGCCTTCTATAGCAATTTTCTTTTTGTTGAAAAGGGGCATCTCAATATGAGTCATGTAAATTTTGAGGGTTTCCTAAGTAATATGGAGAATACTTTTTGTTCTGCGGATAACGTTGAGAGGATGATAGAGAGAACACACAACATTATAGTGGAGACATTTTACTCCTGTACTGCCGGAGCGCCTAAGGCTTCGACATTCAGCGATGCTATAGACGGCCACCACAGTCCGGACAGCCAACACTATGCCTCGTTGATACAGTCAGCGCTAAGCATGCAGGGGATAAAAACTGATTTTTTCAAGACACCTACACATTACGGCATACACTACAAAGACGCTGTAACAGGCAGGGAGTTGTACTGGTGTATACTAACGCCTCTTGCGAAGAAAGGTGCCCCCAAGAGCGTGGATGAATATGTTAAGATATTTAACAAATATAAGGCCCCCGACATAAATGGGAAAAACAATATAACTGCGACTGACGTGAGGGTGATTTCTGTAGATGAGTTCACGAATCTTAATCTTTTCGATAGTAAATTGCAGTCGAGTACAAAGCCCGTCGCTGTTAACAATAATCTGTAGTTACATATTCCAGATTAATTGACCGCCATATGTCATATAATTCCCGCTGTAGTCTAAATTTCTGTGATATTGGTCCGTCGGTAATATTTTTTTGTTGGTATCAGAGAAAAATGAAATGTGGTAAATAAAACTAGCACCCAGATATATCCTTTTCCTGAATATAGGCATCTCCAGGCTCATTCCAGCGTACAGCCCAGGAGCGACGCTTCTATGCGAAATGTCCGGGACACCAGACGGCGCATTATATGTGTCCATGGAATCATTTATTATAGATAGTTCCATGCCGGTCTGAAATGCAGGGTTTATGTATGCGATCGCGCGAGATATATCCTGGAAGTTGAAGTAATACTTGATGCCGAAGCCAAGATTGAAAAGTAGAGCGCTTCCTGTGAACAAGGGATAGGCTCCGCGGGTGACAGTATCGCTGTTGGGAAAACTTACAGGCAATGTTCCTACACCAATGTTGAACGTTATAGCGATATCCCAGTCGAGGAAGTAGCTTATTCTGCCGCCCATAAGGAAACCGCGGTGGTAGATATTGGCCATTGATCCGGTCGCTGAAGCTACTTCGCCAAAGAAAGCTATATGAAACAGCCTCCCGTAACTATAAAAACGCTCCATTGCCTCCTGTTCTTCCTCTTCGTCCTGACTTTCAAGCTCGGTGAAGTCGGAGAATGGATCAGCGTAGTAAGAGTTGTTGTTATTATCATTAGTGGTCGTTTGCGCAGGTGCTTTGGCTCCAGCGTCTTGCTGTGCGGCTATGTTGATTATGGGGAAAAATAATAATATGAATATAAAGATGTACCTTGTCATTAAAACACAACCCCGTTAAACAAAATTTAACATACTAATGCCGGGTTGCAATTAAAAACCATCACTCAAGTTTTGACAAAGACCCTGTGCTGGAATAGTCTTATGCAAAAGAGAGGTGTTACAGATATGAGCAAGAAATTCTCAATAAAAGATATCAAGTCTCCCGATAAGTTCTTCAAGGCCATGCTTACGTTCATCGGATATCTGAGGCATAATGTAAAAATGTACCTCGCTATCTCCGGCGCTATCATTGCAATAACCGCCATAGTGGTAGTCATTAAGAGCATAAATGGTTCGCGTGAGGAAAAGGCCAGAAGGACGCTGTATGAACTTACTGTCAAGTTGCAGGATGTTGGTGTAAAAACCCCTGATGAGGTTATAAAGACCGTAACTCCTGTACTGGATAAACTCGGGAATACGAATGCCGGCCTTGAAGCTCGTTACATGGTCTCGGAAATGTATTATGAGAAAGGGGATTGGGATAACGCTGTAAAGAACTATAATGTTGTAATAAAAAAAGGCGACGGGCTTATAAAGGAACTAGCCATGCTGGGCGTTGCCTACTCTATAGAGAATAAGGGTGATGTGCAGGGCGCTTTGGCGAATTATCTCAAGCTCAAGGATATGAACCCCTCAGTATATAAAGCTGTTGCAATGCTCGGGATCGGTCGCTGTTATCAAAAGCTTGGTGACAAGAACAAGGCACTATCGTCTTATGAGACTATAATAATATCCTATCCGGACACCGACTATGCAAGGCTTGCGTCGGCGGCAAAAACGGGACTATGAAAAGATCTTATAAAATAAGCATTGTGTTATTGGCGAGCCTGTTTGTGGCAGGCTGTTCTACCGTCCAAAAAAAGAAAAAGGTCGAGCTTGTGCATGCGTGGTACGTTGATGTTTTCACTGAACCTCAGTTCGGGGCCCCAAAGCACGAGGATGTAGCCCCTGTTATAGTTGGTGACGACATATTCCAGGGCGCCAGCGACGGAAAACTAGTCGTTGTGAACAAACGGATCGGTTCTATAAAAAGGATTATAAAAAATAGCGGCGGTATAGAGGCCAGTCCGCTTTACCATCAGGGCGTGCTGTATTTCGGGAATACTGATGGAGAGGTAAAAGCTTTTTCATACCGTACAGGCGATTATCTGTGGTCATATAATACGAATTATCCAATAGACTCGTCACCATGCGTATGTGAAGGTAGGCTTTTTGCCATGAGCAGCGAGGATATACTTTATGCCTTTGATGCATCGACAGGCAAAGTATTATGGACCGTCAAAAGAGATTTTCCGGGGAGACGCCCGGTAATAAAGTGGAGCTCATCGCCGGTGTGCTACGATAATATCGTTTATGTTGGGTTCTCGGATGGTTCTTTTATAGGAGCTGATGCCGTTTCAGGTACGGTGGTATTAGAAAAGAAATTGAACTCCAAAGGCAAGTTCAAGGACGTGGATGCGACACCTTACGTGGATGATAAGCTCATAATAGTTCCTTCTTACGACGGGAACCTGTACTGCCTTGATAGGAAAACAGGCGGTAATATATGGGACATCAAGGATGGTAGCGCAAAATCAGTTTCCGTCGTGGACGGTGTAGTGTATTTCTCTTCCAACGATGGCTATCTCTACGCTTTGAATATTACTGATGGAAAAATAAAGTGGAGCACAAAACTTAAGGACGGTATACCGACATCACCTGCTGTTATGGGGGATTATCTGGTCGTGGGTTCTTCCGAAAGAGGGATAATGGTATACAACAAGAACGACGGTGGTCTTGTTGCTGAATATAATTCAGGGCTGGGCGTTTTTGCGGACCCTGTGGTCGAGGATAACAATATATACTTCTTTTCCAACTACGGAGTGTTGTATTCTCTGTATAAACTTTAATTATGTGTAGATCATTTTTAATTTTTGTTTTTTTTACTGTTAGTTCATTATATGCGTCGAGCAGGGTCTATATAAATATAGGGTCCCCTGAATTCAAGAGACCCATTGTTGCACTCTACAGTAAATGCTCAGAGGTTATATGTCCTGAAATAAAGGATATAGAATCAACCACAGCATCTGACTTAGTATCCTCCAACGTCTTTGTTATGTTGCCAAACAAAATGATGCCAGACCTCGAGCAAAGAGGGGACATGATGGTATGGAAGATCAGCGGTGCTGAGTATCTTTTACTTTTGGATTTCACAAACTCAAAGGTCGCTGTAAAGGTGTTTAATGTCAATACATCTGAGGAGATCTTATACGAGAAGGTCGACAGGGAAGACTCCTATATAGATACTTCTCATAATATCTCCGACTTGATATTCCGTAGGCTCACGGGTGAAAAAAGTATTTTTAAATCGAAGATAGCCCTTGTGTGTAAAAAGAATGGTTATAAGAACCTATATATGATGGATTACGACGGTAAAAGGATGAAGCAACTTACCTCGTTTAAGAGCGTTATAGTTTCTCCCGCGTGGTCACCTGACGGAAAAGAGATTGCTTATGCTCGTTATGAAATGAAGTATTACCGGGGCCAGGGTAGGATGGCGAACCAGAACTTATACATCTATAACTTAAGGAGCCAGAGAGAACGAATGATATCGGGGACAACAGGACAGAACAGCGGGCCTGTGTGGTCGCCCGACGGGAAACAGATAGCGTTCACCATGAGTAAGGGAGAGAGCCCGAACCTATACGTATACGATCTTGATAAGGAGGAGACAAAACCTCTGGTCCAGAATCCAGGCATCGATGTTGAACCGAGCTATTCCCCCGACGGAAAATGGCTAGTTTTTTCATCGTCTAAAACGGGCAACCCTGAATTATACAAAATGGACCTGCAGACAAAACAACAGACCAGGCTTACATATACAAGGTACTATAACTCCTCTCCTGTGTGGTCACCGACGGGTGATACTATCGCATTTGCAGGGTTGGACAACCCCTTTGGGAAAAAGGCATATTTTGATATCTTTCTTATAGATCCATCCGTTACCAAAATAGAAAGGCTCACCATAGACAGCGGCAGCAATGAAGACCCTTCGTGGTCCTCCGACGGCAGACATCTTGTGTATAGTTCGACGAGGAACAAAGGGTCGGATATTTATTTTATTAACAGCGACGATACAGGTGAACGTCGCCTTACTAAAGATCTTATGTGCTATTCCCCTGACTGGTCAAAGTAAGCGTCTTTAGCCTCGTTGTAATGATACATCGTGAAGGTGTCCGCGCCGTCCCGTTCTTTTCTGATAAATGTTTCTTTGTATCCATCGTTATCCACATCAACGATCTGGAAAAGGTAGAAATTGGAATTTCTTACTTTTGTTATTGGGAACAGTGGATATCTAGAGGCCCCTGACCCCTGTTTCTTATGTATGTTGAATATAGCGACGTAAAACACGCCTTTTGGAAGCGTTGGGTCTGTCCAGTTCGCCATAACAGAGATCTCTTTGGCGCCGGATGTGTTAAGGCTGGTCTTTATTGCCACATACTGTGTTTCTATCTTGTTGCTTTGTCCGCCTATCACCTGATAATAGATCGTATTGCAACTGCCTGCTATCAAGTCCTCGTCGTCCTGATTCATTTCTGTCTGCACGTCCTTGTAGAAATCCAGATTCTTCTCGTCGTAGTCATAAACCGCTATTATATATCCGTCCTCGGGTATGGCAGCTAATCTCCTTTCTGCTTTTAGTATCGTATATACAGTCGGTTTCATTTCGGATGCATCAGCCAGAGGTTTTGAATAGTCATAACTAGTGACAGATGCTACAGCGACGGGCTTTGAGTCATAATATATCATGGCCGTTTGCCCCTGCCGATCGCAACTATTACGGTATATAGAGGTTTGAAGGTCGTTCTCGTCTATTTCTGTTCTTGTGCCAGACCTTATAAACCTTGTCTCTACTCTGAATTCATCGCCTGCAATATGGCCGACGGCAAAACTCCCGCATTCATCTCTTGATTCATCCTTTGGCTGACCCTTTGATTGCGTTGGTGTTTTTTTTGTTCCGTCACTGCCGAAGAAACGCTCTATAGAAGGAAAGAATCTGTATATAAAGTAAGTGCTTGTTACAGCGACGTATATGATAAGGATGAGGAGTAATATTTTTTTTATCATGAAGGACCTCCAGTTACATAAAAAAGATGAATGTATCTAAAATAAAGATAGGTATCAGTATGAGTATCGACCATACCATGTACCCAAAGAAAGAAGGCATGTTTATTTTTGCTTCCTCGGCGATAGATTTGACCATGAAGTTAGGGCCGTTCCCTATGTATGTGTTCGCTCCCATGAACACAGCGCCCATGGATATCGCCATCAGTATCTCTTCCGTTATATGACTACCGTCGAACAATAACACCGAGCTGTGGCTCAATGTAGCGCATACGCTCTTTGCCAGCGACAGAAACGACAAATAAGTTGGAGCGTTATCAAGGAACGAGGAAAGCACTCCGGTCGCCCAGAAGAATTGATAAGGTGTTTGTATCCCTAGCTCAGCACCTCTGGTCTCAAGTATTTGCAGCGCCGGTATCATCGTGGCAAAGATAGCGGCAAAAAGTATTGCCACTTCTTTTATTGGAGCCCACGTAAAACCATTTTCCTGTCTATATTTTTTTGGGGTTAGCTTGAAAGATAAGAAAGCCATCGTTATCATTATAATGACCTGTACTGCCGGTAGTTCCGGGAATATTAAGATGGCCAATATCACACCGGCGAGGAATAAGAGATTCCTTTTCCCGTATATTTTAACGGGAGCACCATTTCTTTTTGCCTTGTCCCGGAAGCCCTCTCTCTTCATCAACACAAAGTCGATAACCAAGAAAATAAGTAGTAGTAGACCGTTGTTCAGCGACCATGCAGGAAGTAATTTAAACGTCCAGAAAAAAGGGACGCCCTGAAGGAACCCTAGGAACAACGGTGGGTCTCCCAAAGCTGTAAGGCTTCCTCCAATGTTGGCGACAATAAATATAAAAAAGACTATTAAATGTGCTTTATATTTCCTTTCAGCATTCATCCGTATTAAAGGTCTTATTAAAAGCATCGCCGCTCCGGTGGTACCTATTAGATTAGCTAGTACAGCCCCTATCACGAGGACTATGCCATTATTTATTGATGATATTTTCAGGTTCTCCCTGAGCAGTATCCCGCCGCTTATTATGAATAAAGACCCAAGTAGGATGATGAAAGAAACGTAATCAACAGATGTCTTGTATAGCCATTGCCAGTTTATGACAGCGACTACGACGGCCATAGGTGCTCCTATTAAGAGCGAAACCTTGGGGTAATTATGATGCCACCATTTTGCATTGATAAGAGGTATTACAGCGATAGAAAGCAACATTAGCACAAAGGGTAATACGCTATATAAAGGAAGCTGTGGCATGGGACCTACCTTGTTATGGATTGCTCCAATACGGTTATCTCAAGTCTAACATTTTCCTTTTCGTTTACAATTGTTATCGGCTGTGGCTCTTTTATGTCTATTTTGTTAAATATGGTCTTAGTGTCCAGAGGCACTCTTGTGAATTCCTTTAAATATCCTTGTTCCGTTTTCCCGTTTACGTAGTCCACGAAGTTGTATTTATCTTTTATTACTTCGAGCGTAAATATATGTTTGTCGAAATTCCCAATGCCTTCTAATATCGCATGCATTGTGTTCCTGTTTATCTGGCTGTAGACGGTGAACTTCTCTTTTTCGCCGTCGTGATATGATCTTACTTTGAGCGTTTGTATTACGGTCTCCCCTTCTTTTTTAATGTCTATTCTTTGAAAGTTGTGTGCGCAGGACGAGAAAATGCTAATTGCCAGTATTAACAGTAGCAGCGTCGTTTTTGATGATTTTGATCTCATTCAGCCTCTCTATGCGTATCTTTATCTCTGTCTTCTCTTTATCACTCGGCCAGTCCGAACTCAAGAGCTGCGTTAGTGTAACAAGCAGTTCTTTCTCTCCCCCCACACTATTCGAGCGTTTATATATTGCTATTAGATGGTCTATTACCTCTAGCTCGATTTTTTTCTTCTCAAAAAGAGTAGAAACAGCACTTTCTATATGGTCTTTTGCATTAGCCAGATCACCCGTTTTGTACTCCAGCCAGCCTTTGCTATCCATTATGTATGGGTTCTCAGGCGCTAACTCGAATGCACGCGATATATAATATTTTGCTTTTTTTGTGTCCGCCTTGATCAGTGCTTCGTATCCGACGTAATTTAGTGCTTCTGCGTTGTCAGGATTTATTTTTATTACTCTTTTCATCGTAGCTACTGCGTCATCATGCTGCTCATTTCTGTCATATATGCCTGCTAGGTTATAGTTTGCAGCCTCGTTGTCAGGAAAACGTTTAATAGTTTCCTCCAGTGTTCGTATAGCATCGGTCCTTTTTCCCATTTCTTCCTGTATCAAAGCTATCTGCACTGTCGTGTAGACACTGTTATTCAGTTGCTCCAGATAATTTATAGCTTTCTGATAATAGTTCTTGTCTTTTTTTGCTGCCAGCACACAGAACCATGCAAGTTCTGCGATTATTTTATCGTCGTTAGGCGACAGATGGACAAGTTCCTCCATCTTTTTTATACTTTTTTGCAGGTTCCCGCCTCTTTCATATATGGCCATTAACGCAGATGCGGCAGGCTCGTAGTCTTTGTCTCTTTTTAACGCCGTTATATAATCGTTTTCCGCTGCCGTTGTATCCCCCATATTTTGTTCCGCTACACCCTTGTAGTAATATGCAAAAGCTTCATCCGGATATTTTTGCAGGAATTGTTTCAGGAGTAGTATGGCCTCGTCGTTTTTTTCTTCTTCTATAAGTATTGCGGTCTTGTAATTTACAGCGTCTTCGTTGAAAGGATCTATCGCTAGCACCTTATCGCACTGTTTTATAGCCTCATTATATTTTTTCTGCGACAACAGAAGCTCAGCAAAGAGCATTCTTGCCTGGATGTTGTTGCCGTCGGCCTTTATGGCATCTGTCAATGTATCGGTTGCACTTTCTATGTCGATCCCTTGTATTTGCGCATAAGCCTGTTTGATCTTTATATATGTACTGTAGGGAGAAAGTTTAGCTGCCGTTTTATATTCTTTTATCGCACTATCCACATCACCGTTGAGTATGTCCATGTCGCCTTTCATGTAGTGGTAGTAAACTTCTCCTTCGTCTGCCGCTACAGCAAAACAGCAAAAGGTCAAACATACTGAAATGACGTATTTTTTCATTAATATACTTATCGGCAGTTTCTTTAAATCCTTTACACTTGACACAGATATTCTATGTCAATAAAAGTAACTATATGGTCTTAAAGGATTTTTTACCAGGCACCCCAGAGCTCATAGTACTGCTTATGGTATTGCTACTGGTATTTTGCTTGGATATCTATAGTGTTATAAGACGAAAATGATGAACCCCAACGACAATAGTAGCAGGATAATAAAACGCTACGGCAACAGGAAGCTCTATGACACAGAGATCAGCAGATATGTGACCATAGAAGAAGTCGCTGAACATATCAGGAATGGTATCTCCGTTAAGATAATGGATAACAAGACGGGCGAGGATATCACCGGTACTACGCTTGCGTTGATCGTCTTAGAAGCTGAAAAAAAGAGCAGGAATAAATCCAGTTCCAGTATACTTGAATCAGTGATAAAAACAGGAACGCTCTCTGAGTTCATCATGAATTCGACAGACTCTGTGAAGGCCGGCATAGATGAGGCGGAAAAATGGGTTACACAGCTGGTCGACAACAACAAGAACTTCTGGACAGAGATGAGGGGGTATCTCAAGGATAATAAAGACGCTGCAAAGTTTGAGGACTTCGGCTCCAGAATGGAGGAATATTTTAAGACGACGATAGAAAAAATGCGCCACTCGGCGAATAAAGAGAGGATGAAACAGGAAAGGGAATTAACAGCACTCAGACAACAGGTAATGGAACTCGAGGAGAAAATAAAGAACTACGAGGAAGAAAAAAGGAGAAAGGAGGTCGTTGAATGATAAAAAGATCTTTTGTTCTATTTGCATTGTTAAGCGTATTTTTAGTTCCGTCCTTGTCCAATGCTGACCAGGGTGACTTTTCTTTTGGCGCTGATCTTGGTAACGTCGGGCTTGTCGGTTCAGGGATGAATGCTTACGGCTCCAATGGTTTTGGTTACGGCGGATATTTAAGCTATGCAGCGTCTGATCTTTTTGACCTTGATATGAATCTTTTGTATTCTCCACACAGCAACGGTGGGAATCACGCTAATTCTTTTTACGGAACGCTTGCGCTAAAATTCGGGATGGCTTTTGATCAGCTCCTTCCGTATTTAACAGGGGGTGTTGGTATATACAGGAACTCTGTTGTGCTTAACAGTGTGTCTGACTCTGTCGCCAGTTTTGGTTTCAACGTCGGTGGTGGAATGGATGTTGATATCGGCTCGATGTTAAGGATAGGACTGTTAGTGAGATATCATCCTGTTTTTGGGAAAACGATCTCTACCGGTGCGAACGGAATGGGCAGTTTTTGGGACGCATTGTTCAGGGTAGGGATACTGTTTAAAACTGGAGTGCAGGGAGGCTGGGATTAATAATGCAGATCAAAATTAATTATACAAAAAATCCACGCAGCGGTACTGGCCAAAAAAGCGATATGCGTTTTGGAATGAGCTTTACAGACAAGATGTTCATGATGACCTACAGCAAGGATACAGGCTGGACGGATCCGGTCATAAAGAACTACGAACCATTCGTGCTTTTTCCATCGGCGTTGGTATTTCACTACGCCCAGGAAATATTTGAAGGGCAGAAGGCGTACAAGTGGCAGGATGGAACTATCGCTTTGTTCCGTCCGGAGATGAATATTAAAAGGTTCAATCGCTCAGCAGACAGATTATGTATGCCAAAGGTCGACGAGGCGCTCTTTATGGACGCTTTGGAACGGCTTGTCTGGGAGGATAGGGATTATATTCCGAAAGAAGCGGGACACTCACTTTACATTCGTCCGACGATGATAGCTATCGACCCTCTTCTTGGTGTAAGGACGGGAGGTCAGTATATTTTCTTTATAATAGATTCTCCGACGGGAAATTATTTTGTGGAAGGTTTCAATCCGACAAAGATATTAGTCAGCGACAAATATGTAAGGGCTGTTCCCGGCGGTGTGGGCGAGGCAAAGACCGGCGGCAATTATGCGGCCAGTCTTAAAGCTATGGAAGAGGCTAGAGCAAAAGGCTTTACCCAGGTATTATGGCTCGACGGTATCGAAAGGAAATATGTTGAGGAAGTTGGTGTTATGAATATATTCTTCGTCGAGAAAGGAAAGCTCATAACCCCTGCTTTTAGCGGTAGCATACTTAACGGTATTACGAGGGACTCTGTAATTACTGTCGCAAAGGACTTGGGGTACAGCGTCGAGGAAAAAAGGATCGCTATAGAAGACGTGTGCAAAGGCATAGAGGCTGGAACTGTCACGGAATGTTTTGGCAGCGGTACCGCCTGCGTTATTTCTCCTGTAGGTGAATTAAATTACAAGGAAAGGTCATATACGATCAACAACTTTAAGACCGGCTCTGTTACAAAGGCTATTTACGACGCTATAACAGGTATCCAGTATGGTAAGGTCAAGGATAAGCACGGCTGGATAAGGACTGTTAAGCCAAAATAACAGGCAGTTTTTATGCTTGACAAGCATTAAATTGCATGGTATAATATTTGGTAAGGTTAAAGATAGTTGGGGGTACGTATGAAAAAATTAATCCTTATAGCCACAGGACTTTTGCTCCTGAATGCATGTTCTGGCAACAAGGGCGGAAGCTCCTTTAACAACAATACTGGTGCTTCAAGCTTTTTATGTGGCAGTATCACGTGTGATCTGTCTGGTGGCGAGATGTGTTTCAGCATTAGCGGAACGCCGCAATGTGTGACATCGTCCACAGCGTGCAGTCCTGCGTGTGCTAGTGGTGAGGTTTGCGTCAAGCTTGAAACCGGAACATCCGTTTGTGCTAACGCTGACGATATAATAACACCCGGGAACACTACCCCGACTCCGACACCAACCCCAACACCAACTCCGACTCCGACTCCGACTCCAACGCCCGATAAGTTTACTTTTCAATATACTTCAGGCGATAATGGCTGGTACAACAGTACTTCGTATGACGCCTCTATTCTTCGTGGCGTCGTTGCAGACAAGATTGATAATGACAGCAAAGACGATATAATTGCATTGTATGCATACAACCTTAACAGTCTTCAAATACACGGCTTTAGTACAGTTGGTGGCGGTACTGGTGTCCACACCTTTAATGTGCATGTAGGTTATGACAACAGCGGCACTTCTCAGGGTTGGAGCGCAACAATAAACCCACCGATGTCTTATAGCGGTAACGATGTTTTAGGATTTGTAAAAGGAACTTTTACGGATACTTCAACAAAATCTGTAGCCATTATATATGAAAGGCAAGTTAGCTCAAGCCCTCCAAAGTATAGATATTGGATACAGGTATATAAATGGAGCGGAACAGCATCAAAATTTATTCAAGACTTTGCATTTGAATACTCAGGAACTTATGGAAATGGAATAAATCAGATATATCAAGTTGTTGCCGGTGATTTCAATGGTGACAGTCTTACTGATCTGGCTTTTTTGACGAGGAGTACTAACGGCAGTAATTTGGTCTTAAAAGTTGCTACCAACGTAAGTGGCACGCATTTTGGGTCTTTATCTTCTGGGGGAGAATTTGGTTTTGGGCCTTCGTATGATCAAAACTTTATATCACAGATGGTAGCTAAAGATTTTAACGGCGACAGTAATTGCGATATCGCTATTATGGGTGGAAATCCATACAGTCTTATCGTAGCCAGAGCAAATGTCACCAACCATGTGTTGGCAAATTTTAGTGCAGTAACTAATCAGGGAGTTCTGCCAATTGGGTACGATATTAATAAAGTTCAAAGCAGAATTGCTTCCGGAGATTTTAATAAGGATGGCAAACCAGATCTAGCAATTTTCTATCAAACTTCGATGCTGGGCATGTCAATAGATGCATTCTTGGGACAAGGAACAAGTCAGTTTGCTTCAAAAGCAAGCTGGTATTCACAGGATAATGGAGTTAATCCTTCGCTGTTCAACGGAAGAGTTGTCTCTGGGGATTTTGATGGTGACGGTGCAGACGATATAGCTGGGATCTATGATTTTGGTAGCGCCCGAGCAGCAATAGAAATTTGGCTCGCAGATCATTAATAGGTTTTGAGTTGTTATTTAACTACGAAAACAAATCTTGCGAGTATTTTTGCTTAAAATGAGGCGGACAAGGCGAACCGACTAAAACTTTGTTGGTACAAACAGCTTGCCTGTTGTGCGGCCTATTTTTTCTTTAGGCAAGGAAACAGAACCCGAACGACCGCAGGCGTACTATAAATGTACGTTGGAGGGAGTGAGGGTGAATGTTGACGAAGCATAAAGGAAAAAGAGACGCACAAGATGCACCGCGAGGGGGTCGAACCCCCAACCTTCGGTTTCGAAGACCGACGCTCTATCCAGTTGAGCTAGCGGTGCATATACTGACCATCGTCTAAAACTTATAAGTCTTCACTGCTCGTAAGTCAACCTAGTGCTCAGAGCGCTAGTGTTGACATTGAGTACTCTTCCGTATTAAAAAGATGGGCCATGTTTAATAATCTTGTAAGTAGTTTTAGCAGCATCTTTTCCAGGCTCAGCCGTACGAGTGTTATAAAGGGTAAAGACCTTGATTCTGTGATCGAGGAATTAAAACTTTCCCTTTTAGACGCTGACGTTCATTACGATGTAGTTAATGAGTTTCTAAGAGATGTTCGTGTTAAAGCGGAAGGCGCGGACGTTCATAAAGCCCTCTCGCCTGCACAGCAGATACTTAAAATCGTTAACCAGTCTCTTACAAGTATATTGGGCAGCAAATCCTCGTCGATAAGCTTGAGCGGGACCCCGGCTGTGATAATGCTGGTTGGACTTCAAGGCTCAGGAAAAACAACTACAGCGGTCAAGCTGGCTAAACATCTTAAAGAGAAAATGAACCGCTCGCCACTCGTCGTCGGTGTAGACTTTAATAGGCCTGCCGCTGTTGAACAGCTAAAAATATTGGCTCGAGAAAACAACATAGATTTCTTTGAAGGCGAGACAAGAAGTTCTCAGAAGGCCGTAAAAGAAGCTCGTGATTCAGCGTCTAAAAATCATAACGACACGTTGATAATAGATACCGCAGGGCGGCTCCACATTGATAAAGAATTAATGAACGAGCTTAAGGAGCTAAAAAGTGCATTCAACCCTTCTGAAATACTGCTCGTCGTTGATTCTATGATAGGGCAGGACGCTGTTAACGTCGCCCGTGAGTTCGACAGTCTCCTTAACATAAACGGTTTTATACTTACAAAACTTGACAGCGACGCCAGGGGTGGCGCTGCACTTAGCCTGTTCCACACAACAAAGAAACCCATAAAGTTTATTGGACATGGAGAAAAGTGCGACGCACTTGAGGTCTTTCATCCTGAGCGCATAGCATCAAGGATACTGGATTTGGGCGATGTGATGACGTTGATAGAAAGATCGGAAGAACAATTCGATAAAAAAGAGGCTGAAAAGCTTCAGAAGAAACTCAAAAAAAGTGGATTTGATATAGAGGATTTTCTCGGGCAGATAAAACAACTTAAAAAGCTCGGCTCAATGGAGAGCCTCTTATCCATGGTACCTGGTTTTGCAGGAATGAAAGGAAAACTTAAAGGACTTACACCTCCGGACGAAGAATTAAAAAAAATAGAGGCGATAATACAATCCATGACAGTCAAAGAACGCCAACAGCCTGAAATTATTAATGGAAGTAGGCGTAAAAGGATAGCCCTCGGGAGTGGCACAAGCGTGGCCGACGTAAATAAGTTCCTAAAATCGTTCGATGATATGAAAAAACTAATGAAAGGCTTGCCAAAAGCCGGTTTTTCTGGTTTAGGGATTAAGGAGAAAATTAAATACAGATAGGAGGCTTTTAACCGCAATGAGTGTTGTTATAAGGATGTCCAGACAGGGAGCAAAGAAAAATCCTTTCTATAGGATCGTAGTCGCTGACCGTACCTTTAAGAGGGACGGCAGGTTCATAGAGAAAGTAGGAACATATGATCCCAACGTCGAGAAGGGGCTTGTGCTTGATATGGAACGTGTGAAGTACTGGTTGAGCGTAGGGGCCCAACCCACTAAGACAGTATATTCGCTGATAAACAGGAAGTAGTACCCCGCTAGAGGTAGGAGGAGAGATCATGGCAGATGACACACTTAAGGAATTAGTCGCTGTAATGGCTAGAGCGTTGGTTGATGCACCGGATAAAGTGGAAGTCTTTGAGACTGCAGGTGAACAGACAACGGTACTTGAACTTAGGGTCGCAAAAGAGGATCTTGGGAAAGTTATAGGCAAGCAGGGCAAAACTGCAAGGGCGATGAGAACCATCCTCGGTGCGTCTGCCACCAAGCTGAAAAAAAGATCCATACTAGAGATAGTAGAATAGTTTCTTATGGAGCAACGGATCGTTGTTTCCGGCAAGGAACTGATAAAAATAGCGAAAACAACATCACCGATAGGTATGAAAGGGGGCGTGAAGACCGCACCCCTTTTTTTTAATGCAACAGAACTGGATGAGGTACTCTCTCTGTGTAGCGAAGAGCTATACCTGATCCGTGGCAATGAATTCCCAAAAAAAGTTTCATTATCCTCGTCAAAACCGTCCAGTAATTTTTTGGAGCTTTCTTTTAAAGGATTACAAACGCGTACGGACGCTGAAAAACTCTCAAGGCTGGATGTTTATGTGCTATTCAATGTTTATTCCAAATATCTTCGGGACACGAACAGTGTTTTTGGTTATATAGGTTTCAGCGTGAAGGACAAGGTGCTTGGTGTAATAGGCAAGGTCGCTGGTATATCGCGGCATGCGCAGACACTTTTGGTCATAGACGATGGAAGGGGCGGCAAGGAAAAATTAGTTCCATTTGTAAAAGAATTTGTTGTATTCGTTGACTATGATAATAAGTTGATAACTACAACACTTCCGGAGGGGATATTTGAATGAGGTTTGACATATTGACGCTGTTCCCCGAGTTGATATCCGGATATTTTGAGGACAGCATAATAAAAAAAGCCAGAGAGAAAAATTTAATATCAATACACATGCACCAGCTCAGGGACTATGCGTTGGATAAACATAAACAGGTGGATGACTCTCCCTACGGCGGCGGGGTGGGGATGGTGATGAAGGTCGACGTATTAGGTCGCGCTGTTGAGGAGATAAAAACAAAAATAGATAAGGAACCTTATGTCATATACCTAAGTCCACAGGGAGAAAAACTCACCAACAGCAGCGCAAGGGAATTTGCAAAAATGGAGAACATCCTTCTTGTATGTGGACGTTACGAGGGAGTGGACCAGAGGTTCATAGATATATATGTGGATAAGGAAATATCGATAGGTGATTACGTATTAAGCGGGGGCGAGCTTCCTGCTGCTGTTGTTGTAGACGCTGTGTGCAGGTTTATCCCAGGGGTCGTTGGTAAGGATGAATCGGTCATGTCAGACAGCCTCGAGAATTCCATGCTTAAATATCCTCAATACACTAGACCGCAAAATTTTAATGGCAACGAGGTGCCGGATGTGTTGATGTCTGGCAACCACGCTGAAATAGAAAAGTGGAGAGCTTCAGCGTCAATTCAGGCTACCAAGAGGAAGCGCAGGGACTTACTATGAATTTAACTGATCTTGACCTCTATATTACGCTTGTCCATTATCCTATAAAAAATAAAAGCGGGGAGATCATAACGACCGCTGTTACGAATATGGACGTTCACGACATAGCGAGGATCGTTGTTACGTTCGGTGTTAAAGGTTATTACATCGTTACACCGATAAAGGAACAGCAGTTGCTCGTACAGAGGATAGTCGATCACTGGAAGGGTGACTATGGGAGGATGCGCAACAACAATCGTTCCGAGGCACTTGACCGGATAAAAATAGTATCCAGTATAGAGGATGCCGTTAAAGACGCTGAGATCAGTTCAAAGAAAAAAATAAAACGCATAGTGACATCAGCAAGGAAGTTCGATCGGTCTGTCTCCATACAAGATTTTGCTAAGACCGGGTTAAACAAGGACTCATCGTATATGCTCCTATTCGGAACTGGCTGGGGCATGACAGACGAGGTTATGAATAGCGCTGATCACGTCCTTGAGCCGCTTTCATACGGTACGGACTACAATCATCTCTCTGTCAGATCTGCTGTTTCAATTATCATGGATAGGTTATATAATGGCGTTAGATCATGAAGAAGATAACTGTATACGGAAAAACTGACATAGGTGTGAAAAGGACTACTAATCAGGACAGCATCCTGATGAACGAGAGAACTCATTTATATGCGATCGCTGACGGCATGGGCGGCCACAGGGGCGGGGAAATAGCGAGTTCCATGGCGTTAGAGATACTGGACTCTGCGATCACAAAGCTCAACGATAAAAAAGGCGACGTGCATATGCCACCGTTCCTTAAAGAGGCCATCTCTTTGGCGTCTATGAAGATATATGAGAAGGCTTTAATGGACGAAAACCTCAAGGGTATGGGTACCACTTTGATAGGTCTTTATTTCAGGGACGACAAAGTTTACATAACACAGGTTGGTGACAGCCGCGCTTACCTCTTCAGGGACGAGGGGCTTTGGAAACTTACAGAGGACCACTCACTTGTTAACGAACAGGTCCGTTCAGGGATGATAAACAGGTCACAGGCTGAAAAGATGTCATACAAGAACGTCATAACGAGGTCGGTTGGTTTTGAGGAGATCGTCAATGTGGATATATATATAAGGGACGTGGAGGACGGCGACGTGTTCCTCATATGTTCAGACGGTCTTACTTCTATGCTTGCAGATGACGAGATACGTGAGAAGATAGATCCTGATGACTTGAAGGTCAGCGCTAACAGCCTTATAGAGTCTACAAATGAGGCCGGAGGACAGGACAACACTACTATAATACTTGCGAGGGTTAATTAAGTTACCTTTATGAAATTTAAATTCCGTCCATACACGTTCATGTTCGTCCCTCAGGATTCAAAGAGGGTGTTCAAGATAACAATACCTTTCTACGCCGCCATTGCTTCCTTGGCCGGGCTTTGCGTCATTTTGATATTCGTATGTTATGTCCTGTTCAACTACTTCTACGTAATGACAGAGTTCAGTAGTATAGACGACATACAGGCAAGGAACAAGAAACTGGGCAAACAGCTCTTTTCTTACAAGACAAGGATAGATGATGTAGAGAACAGCCTCGAGAGACTGAAGACCCTTACTACCAAGCTAAAGATAATATCTAACCTTGGGAGCGCAGAACGCGGGGTGGACTCTGAACTTTATTCGGACGCTGATATCATAGAGGGTATAGATGATTTTTCAATGAGCACCGACGCTGAAATAGATGATGAGTTTAGGAAAATGCAGACAAAACTAAAGGATATAGAATACAGGATGGCGTATCAGGAGGAAGACCTTACCAAGATAGGCGAGTACCTTTCGGAGCAGAGCGCATTGCTTGCTGCTACACCGTCCATCGTGCCTGTTAAGGGATGGGTTACGTCCTCTTTTGGTTCAAGGCTTGATCCTTTCACAAGACGTATAGAAAGGCATGAGGGATTGGACATATCAACAAGGCCGGGTACACCAGTGGTCGCTCCTGCCGACGGTGTTGTTACATTTGCGGGAAGCAAGCCGGGCTACGGCCTTATGCTGACCATAGACCACGGTTACGGTATTACGACGGTGTACGGACATAACTCAAGGTTCTTTGTCGCTCAGGGTACTAAGGTTAAGCGTGGGATGCCGATAAGTGCTGTCGGTAACACGGGAAAATCTACAGGTCCTCATCTGCACTACGAGGTCAAGGTTAACGGCATTCAGGTTGATCCAAGGAAATTTATCCTGGACAACCCATGGGAGTGACGGATGACTTCAGGTTTACCCAAGATACTGGTCATAGACGACGAAAAACAGATATTATCCGCTATCAGGAGATCGCTGAACGGTTACTTTGAGGTCTACACCGCCGAGAACGAAAGGGAAGCTCAATTCACCCTCGACAATAACGATATAGAAGTGGTCATCTCTGACTATAATCTTGAAAGCAGTGTTACTGGCGCAGAACTCTTAGGATCGATAAATAAAAAAAGGCCGTATATAAGCAGAATAATACTCACAGGGTACAGGGACCGTGAGATAGCTAAAGAGGCTGTCAACAAGGCCGGTGTTTTTAAGTTCATAACTAAACCATGGGACGATAACGACCTCAAACTGGTCCTTTATGCAGCTGTAAAAAGGTCCGGTGTGATAAGGAAGAATCTCGAAATACTCGAAGATATAAAAATTAAAAATGACAACATAGAGACCACAACCAAAATAATAGAAAGGGAACTGAAACTTAAAGAAAAGAGACTGGTCAAGTCCAAGGAATCTCTTTCCTCTGTCCAGGGTCAGCTTAATGCAGTCAATGAACTGCTGACAAGGATATCCTCGGGAAGGACTTTTATGGAGCTTGTGTCGTCTATGTTGAACGGCATAAAACGCATAATCAATTGTGACAAGGTGAGCATATCTAGCGTTACTGAAGGCGGTGTGTTGAACGTCTATTCTGAGGGATGGGACTCATCCTTTAACTTGAAAGAGAGCAATCTGATCGCTGCTGCCGTGGACACAATCAGAAATAATAATTATTCACCCCTGATACTAAGTTCCATATATGCAAAAAGGATATTTAAGGAAACGTTCTTAAAGGATCCGTCTATATATTCGATGTTGCTCTATCCTATATGCGTGAAGACCTTTGAGAATAAGTCCCACGTTTTTATTATTACGTTAGGTCGTACCGGTAAGGAGATATTCAGCAGAGACGATGTGACAAGGTTGAAGGATATTTCATCGTCGCTATATGTTGCCATAGAGAGGCTTATCGCGGCCAACAGCATCCAGATAGGACTTAAACAGTGGGAGGACGCGTTCAATTCGATACTGGACCCGCTTTTTATATTGCTCCCGGATTTTACGGTCATACGCGTCAACGAATCCATAGAGAGGATAACGGGGCTGAAAGCGAAATCCATACTGGGAGAGAGATGTTACAGGATGTTCAAAGGAACTGACTCGCCATGTAATAACTGTCTTGCGGACAAGGTTTTTACTTCCGGGATGACTGAATCTATGGAAGGTGTGCCATGCTTCCAGAACAAGAGCATTACAGCGACTGTGTATCCAATGATGGACGAAGAGCGGCGTATCATGTCGGTTATTCAATACAACAACGATAAGAGTGTGGAGTTCAAACTTTATAAACAACTTATACAATCTGAAAAACTTGCGGCGATAGGGCTCCTTGCATCCAACATCGCCCACGAGATAAATAACCCCCTCGGCGGTATACTTGCCTATGCGCAGTTGATCAAAGATGACTACGCAGAGGACACACCTATGTATAAGGACATGAACGAGATAGAGACTGCATGCAACAGATGCAAGAACATAATCACTAATCTTTTAGATTTTTCAAGGGATACCTCAGCCGATGGTAAGTCAGTGATCCCACTTAAAAAGATAGTTGAGGATACGCTGCCGCTACTTAATGTCTGTATAAAGAACCACAGGCTTTCCATAAACACCGACGACGAACAGCATCTTGTTATGGGGAACACCGGGCAATTGCAGCAAGTCCTCTTTAATCTTATAACTAATGCAGTGCACGCTACACCTAATGGCGGCGATATAAGAATATCTATAAAGAAAGCCTTTGAGGACAATGTCGATATAGAGATTTCCGATAACGGGACAGGTATATCCGACGACGTTATGCCCAGGATATTTGAACCGTTTTTTACGACCAAAGAAAAAGGGACAGGCACAGGGCTTGGGTTATTTGTAACATACGGCATAGTCTCCGATCATGGAGGACAGATAAATGTTAAGAGCGATATCGGCAAGGGGTCCACTTTCAAAGTGACGTTACCAATATGGAAGGAAGTCCGAGCATGATATATACGATCATAAAATACTTTGCATATATGGTCGCTGAGGTTCTGCCTTTAGGTGGGGAGATACATTTTAAATTGATGACGCATTACTTTAATTACCCGCCTTTGAGCAACGATGAACTTGCGTTTATATATACGATCCTTTTACTGTCGCTGACGTTGTATTTCATAAGGGATATTGTCAGGTCGGTAAAGGAGCTGTTTAGGGTGTTCTGGCTCCTCGTCATGGGGCGCGGAACGATTAAGAATTTCTGTTTTGATTTCAAAATGCTTAACGTCCTTTTGGTGACTGTCGTACTATGTGGCGTTTCTTTCCCGTTCTTTGTGGCATTTAGTGGCTACAGTTACAGCCTCTATTTGAGTGGAGCTCTTTTGATAGTCTCTGCAGCCTTTTTGAGGTTATCAGAGATCTTTACGTTGATAAAATTAGATGGCAAGGCTGCCTCGGTGAAAGAGACGACGATCTTTTGTGTTCTCCATATATTAAGTTTTATTCCTGGGCTTTCGAGGACGGCTGTCATGATGGGTGCCGGGAAATTCCTCGGTTTTGAGCGCAAGCATCTTGCTACCCTTACACTTATATCATTTATTCCCGTCGTTATTTTTCATCTCTACGGGCTTGATATCGATTGGGTGCATTTATTCGCGCTCATATATTCACAGTGGAAAATATTCTTTATCCTGCTTGGGCTTATGACCCTGTGTATGGATCTTGTGTTCATGATAATAACGTCTGCTAACTTCTATAAATTCTATTATTACTTAGCGGGGCTTGGTATATGGACCATACTTGACGTCTTCTTTATAAAGAGAGGCCTATGAACATCGTCGTTATAGATGACGAAAGGATAATACTCAACTCTATGGTACGGGTGCTCTCCGGTGCCGGGCACAATGTTGTTGCTTTTTCTTCCGGCGACCATGTTCTGGATAAGGTAAAGGAAATGGATCCGGATTATATTTTTCTCGACGTAAAAATACCAGGTCACTCCGGCATAGAAATATTAAAGGGGATAAAACAGGCGGGACTTTATTCAAAGGTCGTTATGATGAGCGGGTACACCTCATCCGCCAGTATAGATGAGGCAAAAAATCTGGGCGCTGATATATTCATTAAGAAACCATTCGACAATATCTTTGATATATTGAAAATCGTTGTATAATATTCCTAGGGACTATGGGGATATATTTAACACTCTTGCTCGCCGTAAGATTGGTGTGCGCTTCCACTGACATGATAGATCAGGAGAGTGTGACGCTGGACAGTACCAATATTGAGAAAAAGACCGTTGATATACTGGCCACGCTTACACTTGAACAAAAGATAGGTCAGATGCTGATGTACGGTTTCAAGGGTAAGGATGTATATGAAGATATCGTTCCGCTGATAAAAAAATATAAACCCGGCGGGTTCGTAATATTCTCACGCAACGTCGATAATGAAGATCAGATCGTAAGGCTTAATAAATCCATACAGGGATACTCAAAACAGAACCTTAAACTCCCGGCATTTATAGCGATAGATCAGGAGGGTGGAAGAGTTTTGCGGATAAAGGATTTTGTAACGGTACTGCCTGGGAACATGAATCTTGGTGCGGCAAGATCGCCGGCGCTGAGTTTTCTCGCCGGAAAATTAACAGGCATTGACCTAGAGATGCTGGGCATAAACATGAACTTTGCTCCTGTTGTAGATGTAAATATGTCCTCGTCCAACGACGTTATAGGCGTGAGATCATTCGGAGACGATCCTGATAAGGTAGCTGAACTTGGTGCTTCGTACATAACCGGGATACAGTCACGACGAGTGATAGCGACGGCGAAACATTACCCGGGACATGGTAACACAAAAACCAATTCACATTTTCTCGTCACTAAAATTGACAGGGACATAAATGAACTGCGTGATATAGATCTTAAGCCTTTTGCCGAGGCTGTAAGGGCTGGGGTT
>Ga0247841_10000745_pt1 | contig 81866 bp, 75 predicted proteins | sample LaCruzMarch2015__2_FD_192410 | JGI IMG/M metagenome (GOLD analysis project Ga0247841, IMG submission 192410) | Freshwater microbial communities from meromictic Lake La Cruz, Castile-La Mancha, Spain - LaCruzMarch2015_18m | ecosystem: Environmental > Aquatic > Freshwater > Lake | place: Spain... | reverse complement strand
GGAATGACCATCGCCTCGGTTCTAATGGTTTTACCTTTCCTGGTATATGCCCTAAACAGACTGATCGCAAAACCTGAAATCGGACTGACCTTTGCTTTTATCATCAACTTTATGCTGATGGGGCTTACGAGATATTTGCCTGTTAAATTAGGGTATGTAATGGACATTACGCTCGTCGTAATTTACATTGCTATCTTTTTCCACTATTTTGATAAAAAGTTTCCGTTTAGTTCTGTTAAGATGGATCTGATCCTTCTGACAATCATCTGGTTTTCGTACATCAGTCTTGAATTTTTTAACCCTGAAGCAATCAGCCGGGCAGCATGGTTCGCCGCTTTTCGTGGGATCGCACTTTATATGCTGCTGACGATTCCCCTTGTGTTCATGCTTTTTAATACCCCGCGTCATTTAGATAAATTCCTTATGATATGGGGCGTCTTCTCCATCCTGGCTTCTGTTAAAGCCTGGATGCAGCTAAATCTTGGTCCCGACCCATGGGAACAACAATGGCTTGATACGATTGGTGGAATTACCCATCTCATTCAGGGAAACCTCAGGGCCTTCTCGTTTTATACGGATGCCGGCCAGTTTGGTGCTGCCCAATCGCAGATCGGATTAATTGCCACAATCCTGATGCTGAATGAAAAAAACCAAAAAAAACGAATTTTCTGGATTGCCGTGATGATCGCCGGCTTTTATGGTATGTCCAGTTCGGGTACGCGTGGTGCTATTGCTGTTCCCATGGCAGGCCTGCTCTTATACATGGTCCTGCGTAAGAATGTCAAAGTAATTGTAATCGGGGGCATCGTCTTTATGCTCATTTATTCCTTTTTCCGTTATACCTATATTGGCAATTCCAACTATCAGATTTTCCGTATGCGAACTGCATTCGTCCCTGAAGATGATGCCTCCTATCAGGTCCGGTTAGCCAACCAGAGAATTCTTTCAGAGTATCTGAAAACCAGACCTTTCGGAAGTGGTGTAGGCCAGTCCGGTGACAAAGCAAAACAATATTCACCCGACTCCTACCTTGCATCTATTGCCACAGACAGCTGGTTTGTGCTGATTTGGGTTGAAAACGGGATTATTGGCTTGTACCTTCACCTGTTTATTCTTGGATTTATACTCGGAAAGGGAACGTTTATCTGCATGTTTGAAATTAAAGATCCTGATCTATTTGTAAAGATCGGGGCACTCCTGAGTGGTGTATTCGGAATTATCATTGCCAGTTATGGGAATGCTGTGCTCGGACAGTTCCCTACAGGTATCCTGATTTATGCCAGTATGGCTTATATTTTTATGGCCCCCGACCTGGATAAACAACTCCGCGAAAATGAAACGATTGTTCAACCTAAAACATCAGTAATATAAATGGAAGGCGTTGCTGTTCATATGCTTATTGGTCTTCTCCTTTTTGTTCCGGTTGGTTTTTTTACCGCAATGTATCAATATAGAAAAGCGATAGACAAAGCCCAGGAGGAGGAGCATCGTCGTGAGATGATGAATAAATGATTTATTCCATCTATGGTTTTATTAATTTGATTACCTGATTAAATGCAAAACATGGTGACCGAAGAGCCCCTTTCAACCTACCCGCTTGTTTCCGTAATTACGGTCAATTACAATCAGCCGGAGGTTACCTGCGATCTTCTTGAATCGCTGACCCATATTACCTATCCGTCAATCGAGATCATTGTTGTTGATAATGCTTCGCCGTCCAAAAATCCTGATATTATTCTCGAAAAGTATCCCTACATCACTTTGATTAAAAGTGATCAGAACCTGGGTTTTGCAGGGGGAAATAATCTTGGCATCCGGGTGGCAAAAGGGAAACACATGTTACTCATAAACAATGATACGGAAGTTGATTCGGGATTCCTTGAACCGCTCATTGCCAAATTAGAGAACAATCCTGATATTGGCGTCGTTAGTCCTAAAATCAGATATTTTTTTCACCAGGATACCATTCAATATGCGGGGTTTACCCCCATTAACCCTATCACCATCCGGAACAACGGCATTGGATTTAACGAGATCGATCATGGGCAATATGACTCAGATGCCCGGACAAATTACGCATTTGGGGCAGCCATGGTCATTCCTTTAAAGGTGATGAAGGAGGTAGGCCTGATGGCTGACATCTTTTTCCTGTATTACGAAGAGATGGATTGGATGCAACGTATAAAGGACGCTGACTATAAGATCTTTTATGTACATAATTCCCTGGTTTTTCATAAGGATTCGATCACAACCGGGACCATGAGCGCACTTAAAATATTTTACCTGAACCGGAACAGATTGCTGTACATGCGGAGGAATGTTCATGGATGGACAGCGATCGTATCTGTATTTTATCAAATAGGAATTGCCATTCCGAAAAACATCACTACATTCCTTTTGAAAGGACAGGTAAAGCTATGTTCCGCATATATCAAAGCCGTGTTCTGGCATCTGAAAAACATGAACAACAGAGAATTGCACGAAAGTCCGCATCTTAATTAATCTTCATTCTGAATCGTACTGAACCTGCCCAATGATCCGAAAAAACTATCCGCTTGTATCTATTGTCTCTGTAAATTACAATGGATCGGAGGATACATGCGAATTTATCGAATCACTCACAAAAATCACCTATCCCAATATTGAAATTATCATCATTGATAATGCTTCACCTGCCGATGATCCCAAGATCATTAAGCAAAGGTTTCCATCCGTAATCCTTTATGAGAGTATTATCAATTATGGGTTTGCGGGCGGCAACAACCAGGGAATTATGCGTGCCCGGGGTGAATATGTGCTTTTGCTGAACAACGATACGATCGTTGACAAAGGGTTTCTTGAACCACTGGTCGACAAACTGGAATCTGATAAAACTATCGGCGCCGTGAGTTCAAAACTGCGCTATTACTACGATCGGAATATCATCCAGTATGCAGGCTATACGCCGATCAATCATAAGACCATGCGGAATTTCGCCATTGGTCATCGGGAAAAAGATAAGGGGCAGCACGATCGCGATTCCGAAACTTCATACGCCCATGGTGCTGCCATGATGGTCCCCATGAGGGTGATCAAGGAAATCGGGCTGATGTCCTACATCTTTTTTCTTTATTATGAAGAGGCCGACTGGAGTTACCGCATTAAAAGGGCTGGTTACAAAATCTTTTATGTACATAATTCATTGGTTTATCATAAGGAATCTATCTCCGTGGGGAAACTTAGCCCCATGAAAATATATTACCTTAACCGCAACCGGATTGTGTTCATGCGCAGGAACGTGTTTGGAATGGATTTCGTAATCGGGATACTGTACCAGCTTACAGTTGCAATTCCAAGAAATGCCCTGACTTTCCTTGCCAAAGGGAAGGTGGCCTTGTTTTACGCCTATGTCAGAGCAATCGGCTGGCATTTAAAAAGATCAGTCAGTCGCGAAATACATGACAATCCCTATTTATAATCGTTTATCTTGTATTCGGACTGATTTATATTTAATTTTGCTTCAGGGGGACTGCCTGAATTCTTAAAATATTGTATAATTATGGTACAGGATTATTTTTTATACTTACTGCAGGGTATTGAGGCATTGCTGTTTTTGTATTTCCTTGTTGCGGCTTTGTATTTTTCAATCTTCTCAATTTCCGGACTTTTCCGCTATCGCATCCGCCCAAAAAAGGATAGCCGAAAACGTAAGTTTGCTGTGCTTATTCCAGGATACAAGGAAGATGCCGTTATCATTGATGTTGCCAGACAAGCACTTGATCAGGACTATCCCGCCGGCCAGTTTGAAGTGATCATCATTGCAGATTCCTTTCAGCAAAGCACCCTGGATGAACTTCGCAAATTGCCAATCCGGGTCGTTGAAGTCTCTTTTGAAAAAAGTTCAAAGTCACGGGCACTGAATAAAACAATGAGTATTCTTCCCGATATATTTGATGCTGCAATCATCCTGGACGCTGATAATATTATGGCCAGGGACTTTATCACCAGAATGAACGACGCCCTCTCCAGTGGGTTTGTCGCAGTTCAGGGGCACCGGAAAGCAAAAAACCGGAATACTTCTTTTGCTGTTCTGGATTCCGTTAGTGAAGAGATCAATAACCAGATTTTCAGAAAAGGACATCGCGTTTTGGGTCTCTCTTCCGCATTGATTGGAAGCGGAATGGCCTTCGAATATGCGATGTTTAAAGAATATATGGCAACGATCGACTCTTTTGGCGAAGATAAAGAACTGGAAATAAAACTATTAAGAGATAAAAAGCGCATTGAATATTGTGAGGATGCTTATGTTTATGATGAGAAAGTTCAGAAATCTCATGTGTTTATGGTTCAAAGAACAAGGTGGTTGGCCAATCAGTTCATCTATGCAAAGCAATATTTTTTATCAAGTTTAAAGGAGCTTTTTATCAACGGGAATATTGATTATTTCGATAAAGTCTTTCAACAGTTTTTACCTCCCCGGATTTTTTTGATGGGATTTCTCGTGATCATTTCACTCCTTTCCATTTTTGTGAATCCACTGGTGATCACAGCTTCCTGGATAGCATTGACAGCACTTTGCACCATCACACTCCTTATTTCTGTTCCCCTGCCCTATTTCAATCTGGAAACGTTAAAAGCTGTCATGTATTTGCCGCAGGGTTTCTTTTTTATGCTTGGATCCCTCTTCCGGATCTTTAAAGCAAAAAGGAGCTTCGGTCATACCACGCATACTGTGCAAAATGAGACACCCAAACAACCAAAATAGCAAGAGATGGATACAGTCCGGGCAATCCTGCATGTTCTTCAACTAATCATTTTAACCTATTTTACCGGGGCATCCCTCTATTTAATGGTCTTTGCAATTGCAGGGATCTTTAAAAGGAGGGATAAGAAATTTCCTGTTACCAGGAAAAGACATATCAGCATTGTAATCCCGGCATTCATGGAAGATCCGGTGATTATAGAAGGAATCAGATCAGCACTGAATCAGGATTATCCATTATCCTCTTTCACCGTGATATTGGTGGCGGATTCATTCAGGGAGGAAACGCTCATTGAATTGAGATCGTTGCCCATTACGCTTATTGAGGCCCATTTTGATTTCAGTACGAAAGCTAAATCTTTACAGGTTTCTCTCGGGTACCTCCCCGCCCATACAGACCTCGTGGTGGTTTTGGATGCTGACAATATCATGGAAGATCATTTCCTTGAAAAAATCAACATGGGTTGCGAGTCGGGGTTTAAAGTGATCCAGTGCCACAGGATTGCGAAAAACACCAACACCTCTTTTGCCCTTTTGGATGCCATCAGTGAAGAGATTAATAACAACATCTTCAGAGCCGGCCACCGGGTCCTTGGAATTTCTTCAGCACTGATAGGCTCAGCCATGGTCTTTGATGCAAATCTGTTCCGCCATTATATCCCTCAGCTGAGTGCCATCGGAGGATTTGATAAGGAACTTGAACTGATGATATTGCGTGAAAAAGTAAAAATTGAATACTTGCAGGATGCTTATGTTCTCGACGAAAAAGTTCAGAATGCCAATGTTTTTTATAAACAACGTAAACGATGGATTTATGCACAATTCTACTTCTTTGGCAGAGATTTTATCGTTTCCATCTGGCATCTGTTTGCACATGGCAACGTTGATTACATTGATAAAACATTTCAGTTTTCATTGCCTCCCCGCGTGATGCTTCTCGGCATTATCATTCTCATGAACCTGCTCAACCTTGTTGTTCCAAATCCACAGCTCCAATATTACTGGCTGGCAAATCTGATCATGATTTTTACCACCATGATTATCTCGGTTCCGAAAAAATACTTTTCAATTAAAACCTTGAAAGCATTCTTTTCCCTGACTAAGATATTTTTTCTGATGTTTATGATTATCCTGAAAATCAAGGGCACCAACAAGGAATTTCACCATACATCCCATACTTTTAATACCGATTCGGAAAAAAAACCAGAATCATGAAAATTGGAATTGAAGGCCAGCGTCTCTTCCGTCAGAAAAAACATGGAATGGATATGGTTGCACTCGAGCTGATTAAAAATCTTCAGCAAATTGACAAACAAAATGAATATTTCATTTTTGTAAAAAATGATGTAGACCGCTGCCTGTCCGATACACCGAATTTCAGGATCATCGACGTTCCTTCAGCACCCTACCCGATATGGGAGCAGGTTAACCTGCCGGCTGCAGCCAGGAAATATCATTGCGATATTCTCCACTGTACGAGCAATACAGCCCCGGTGGTAACCTCTGTTCCGCTGGTCGTTACGCTGCACGACATTATCTATATGGAAAGCATGAGTGTTCTGAAAAAGGGATTTACCCCTTATCAGAAATTCGGCAACATGTATCGGAGATATGTTGTTCCCCAGGTGGTACGTAAAAGCGCAAAGATCATTACTGTTTCGGAATTTGAAAAGAAGCGGATCGGAGATTTTTTCAAGGTGAACGATCAAAAACTGAAAGCCATCTATAATGGCGTGAGCGATCATTTCAAGCCAATATCTGATTCGGAATACCTGAGCAGGATCAAAGCGAAATACAATCTACCAGATAAATTTCTCTTCTTCTTCGGAAATACCGATCCAAAGAAAAACACCCCGGGGGTTCTAAAGGCCTTTTCTCTTTTCCTGAATTCCGCTGAAGAAAAAATTCCCCTGGTCATGCTGGATTTTGATCTGAACGAATTAACAAAAATTATCAGTGATATTGGAGATCCGTCACTTCACGACTTTATTAAACTTACCGGTTACGTTCCCAACAGTGAGCTGCCTGCCTTGTATGCCTTAAGTACCATTTTTCTCTATCCTTCCCTGCGCGAGAGTTTTGGAATTCCAATGCTGGAAGCTATGGCATGTGGCATTCCGGTAATTACTTCCAACACAAGTTCAATGCCCGAAGTGGGCGGAAATGCCGCTCTCTATGTAGATCCCTTTAAACCGGAAGAGATTACAACAGCCATAAAAAAGCTTTTGACAGAACCCTTATTGCGTGAATCCCTCATCAGGAACGGATTTGAAAATGCACGAAAATTTTCATGGGGAGCCATGGCGAAGAACGTGCTGAACCTTTACCAGGAAGTTGAACTCAAATGAGAAATCAAATATTGAAGCCATGGATTTTATTATAACCGGTTTACAGCCTTTTGATAGTGATATCGGATGCAATTGCATTAATCTGGCCATTGAATTCTCAAAACACCATCGTGTTCTTTATGTGAACTATCCTTTGGACCGGTTAACCATCCTTCGTGAAAAAAATAATCCGAAAATTCAAAAACGGATAAGGATGCGTAAGGGGGAACTTGAAAATCTCATTCAAATCAATGAGAACCTGTGGAGTTTCTACCCACGTACTATCCTCGAATCAATAAGTCAGATGCCAAATAATACCCTGTTCGATTTCTTCAACAGGATCAACAATAAACGATTTGCCAGAGAAATTTCACGGGCTGCTGAAAAACTTGGGTTTAAGAACTACATCATTTTCAATGACAGTGACATGTTCAGAAGCTTTTACCTGAAAGAATATTTAAAACCGCTGCTGTACATATATTATTCACGGGATAATATGATTGCTGTTGACTGGTGGAAAAGACAGGGAATCCGTATTGAAGCTGCCCTGATCCAAAAATCGGATATTGCAGTAGCCAATTCGGTTTATCTGGCCAGGTATCTGAAAAAATTCAATCCCCACTCCTATTATGTAGGCCAGGGATGTGATGTGAGTGCATTTGATATCAACCTGATCAAAACAGTCCCTGAAGATATCAGGAATATCAATAAACCAATCATCGGTTATATAGGTGTATTGTATACGCTCCGTTTGGATATTGAAATTATCACCTATCTTGCCAAATCACGTCCCGACTGGTCCATCGTACTCATAGGTCCAGAGGATGATGGTTTCAAGAACAGTGAACTGCACCATGTCTCCAATGTTCATTTTTTGGGAAGCAAAAAACCGGATGATTTACCTATGTATCTTGCCCAATGTGATGTTGCAATCAATCCTCAGATTCTGAATGAGGTCACAATCGGTAATTATCCGCGAAAAATTGATGAGTACCTTTCCATGGGAAAGCCTGTTGTAGCTACTAAAACAGAGGCTATGCAGGTTTTTGAAGATTTCACATACCTTGCAACCACCAAGGAAGAATACTTAATTCTGGTCGAACGTGCCCTGAAAGAAAACAGTCCCGAATTGGCAAAAGCGCGTGAAGAGTTTGCCCGTAGTCATACCTGGGAGGCCAATGCCAATGAGATATACCGTGCCATCGACCTTGTTAAAGGGAATCCCTCGTCCCGGGTTGATTCTCTTCAAAGGTCATTTATCTCAAGACTCAAGGCAAAACCCAGGATAAAAAAATTGATGCTCTATCTGCTAATTCCTAAAAACCAGGCACGGCCCCGGCTATGGGTACAATTATTTGTCAATCCATTCAAACATCACAGAGGAAAACGATCTACCATACGCCGTCGTACAAGACTCGATGTTTTCCCATGGAATAAGTTCATCCTTGGCGATGATTCAACAATTGAAGACTATTCAACTATAAATAATGGAGTCGGACCTGTAATTATTGGGAATCGTACAAGGATCGGGATAAGTAACGTAGTGATTGGACCCGTGACCATAGGCAATGATGTCATGTTTGCTCAAAACATTGTGCTCTCCGGGTTGAATCATGGATATGAAATTATTGATATCCCTCCAACGAAACAAAAAACCACAAAAGCTGAAATCGTGGTTGAAGATGAGGTATGGATTGGAGCGAATGCAGTGGTTGTAGCCGGTGTGAGGATCGGTAAACATTCGGTAATTGCTGCCGGCAGTGTAGTTACAAAAAATGTCCCGCCCTACTCCATTGTTGGAGGGAATCCTGCAAAACTTTTAAAGCAATACAACGAAGAAACTAAAATGTGGGAAAGGAGATAACCATGCTCATACTGAAAATCATTTTCTGGACTTTTGTGTTTCTGGTTTTTTATGCCTACTTAGGTTACGGTATCCTGCTTTACTTTCTTGTTAAGATAAAGAAGGTTTTTACAAAGAATATTGTGAAAGAGGAGCAGGAGTTATACGAACCTGAGGTAACCTTGTTTGTTACAGCATACAATGAGAAAGATTTTGTTGATCTGAAGCTTCAGAACTCTTTCTTTCTGGATTATCCCAAAGATAAAGTCAGGCATGTGTGGATCACCGACGGATCTGACGACGGAACTCCGGAGTTGCTGCGCAAATACCCGGGTGTTGAAGTCTTTCATCTGCCTGAGCGGACCGGGAAAATCGCAGCCATGAATCGCGGAATGCAATTCGTTAAAACACCGATCGTGATTTTTTCAGACGGGAATACATTGCTTGGAAAAGAGTCCATCCGGAGGATCGTCAGACTATTTAACAATCCTAAAGTAGGATGTGTTTCAGGTGAAAAGCGAATTTTCTCTAAAGATACAACTGCTGCTACTGAAGGTATTTACTGGAAGTACGAGTCAAAATTAAAGAAGCTGGATGCGGAGCTTTACACTGTAGTTGGCGCAGCAGGTGAATTATTTGGACTGCGGACGGAACTTTTCCAACCGGTTGAAAAGGATACGCTCCTTGATGACTTTATCATCTCACTCCGCATTGCCGCGAAAGGATATACCATTCAATATGATCCGGATGCTTACGCCATTGAAAATCCATCAGCCAATGTACGGGAGGAATTAAAACGCAAGATCAGGATCTCCGCCGGGGGGATCCAATCCATTGTCAGGCTTAAAGAGTTGTTGAATCCGTTCAGGTTTGGGGTCCTTTCATTTCAGTATATCTCCCACCGGGTTCTGCGATGGACCCTTGCTCCTTTAGGCTTACCGATCATTCTTATGTGCAATCTGGCCATCGCCCTGATGCTCGGCATTCTTGATTTTTCAAATATCTATACCTGGCTATTCTGGGCGCAGCTTCTATTTTATTCCATTGCCCTTCTGGGGTGGTACCTTGAAGAAAAGAACATTAAGGTCAAGCTATTTTATATTCCCTATTATTTCTTTATCATGAACCTTGCTGTTTATCTGGGTTTTAACCGGTATATGAAAAAGAGGCAATCTGTTAACTGGGAACGTGCAAAACGAGGCTAAATTTAATATGATACGAATAATTCCTTTTCTGTTATTTAGATCTTTCTTGCTAACCATCATTTTGGTTGGTTTATCAGTTTCAGGATTGACCCAGGTAAGGAAATGCAAACTTACAATTGACGCATCCGTAAACATGATCACCGGACACGGCAATGCTGCCGGCATTCTTCCGGGTGATACCATCTGCCTGCTGCCCGGACAAAAATCATTCCTGCTCTTATCATACCTGCACGGATCAAAAAACAATCCCATTGTCATCCAGAACACCGGCGGGTTGGTTTTTATTAATAACGCTTCCAATTATGGGGTTAAATTCGATTCCTGCTCCTTTCTGAAGTTCTCGGGGGCAGGTTTTTCTCCCTTAAAATACGGTATCAAAGTTGACCGCACGGTTGGAGCAGGACTTTCAGTAGATGGGTTAAGTACGGATATTGAAATTGAGAATGTTGAGATCAGCAATACCGGCCTGGCAGGAATGTTTGCAAAAACAGACCCAAATTGCCAGTTCAATTCAACCAGGGAAAAGTTCACCTTGCGAAATCTAATTATCCATGATAACTACATTCGCATCACAGGCATGGAGGGGATGTACCTTGGAAGTTCAAAATACAAGGGACAGTCCATTACCTGCGGAGGAAAAGATACAACTGTTCTGCCCCATCTTCTGAAGGGAGTTCAAGTCTATCATAACATTGTAGAAGAGTCGGGCTGGGATGCCATCCAGGTGAGCTCAGCTGACTCAGGATGCACTGTAAATGACAATGTGATCATCAGGGACAGTAAACTGGCTGTCACCTATCAAATGTCAGGAATCCTCATCGGGGGTGGCACAAATGCCAAGGTCTTCAACAACGAGATTAAAGATGGATTTGGTGATGGCATTGATGTGATTTCAATGGGCTCGCAGTACATTTATAACAACCTGATCCTGTACCCTGGTCGCGCATATAAACCTGACAGTAACTTTTCTCCATGGTTAAAACATGGCATTTATGTAGGAAATGACTTTTCTGCCCTGTCAAATTCATATCTAATTATTTTCAATACGATTATCTCTCCAAAAAGTGATGGGGTAAAGTTCACCGATAATAAAAGCACGAAGAGCTTTGTGGCAGATAATATTATAGTAGACCCGGGTTCATTCCCTGCGGAGGGAGTAAACGCATACATAAACCTGGGGTCATCTCCAACAGATGTCACTGTTTTAAATAATCTAACAACCCTCGATATTAATTCAGTGAAGTTTATAAACCCGGTTCAGGAAAAATATGATTTACAACCCAACTCCCCTGCGGTTAACAATGGGGCTCCGGTAAGTGCCATGGTACTCCATACAGATTTCCTCGACCGGATCCGTCCGTTTGCAAAATATTATGATATCGGTGCATTTGAATGCCAGGATTCATCACTGCTCGATACGCCTGAGTATGAAGCTTTAGCAGATCTTCAATTAAAAGTTTCACCCAATCCTTCATCGGGAAGATTTACTGTTGAATATCATCTATTTCATCCATCTGACATTACCATCTCCTTACTGGACAATCAGGGAAGAATTTTAATGCGAAGAAATTGGAATGGTCAGCAACCCGGGAAAAATCAAATCGTCTATGACGGGGATTCCATGAAACCGGGATTCTATTCACTCATTTTTAAAAGCAATAGCTTGTTTATATCAAAGAAATTAATAATATTGAACAACTAAACTTATCACCATGAAAAGTGCACTTAAAAAAATAATTCCGTTCTGGCTGGGCAGGAAACTCAGGGGAGGTTATCAAAAAGTAAGTGGTTTACTTTATTCTGGTGGTTCATATTATTGCCCCTACTGCAAAAAATCATTTCGCAAGTTCCTACCGGGGGGATCAGATATTCCCGTGATCTATGAAAAACAAATTGTAGGTGCGGGCTACAGACAAAACAACGTTTGCCCTCGATGCTACTCCTTAGACCGGGATCGGCTGATCTATTTGTTTCTTCATGAAAAGTCCACAATCTTCACCTCCCCGCTCACTTTGTTCCATGTAGCTCCTGAAGGTTGTCTGCGGGCCATGTTGACATCTATGTCAAATATCACCTATGTTGCAGGGGTAAAATATCTCGAAGGCTATTATTATGCACGTTTAACCGACCTCCTCGATATTACCAGCATTCCTTATGATGACGAAGCATTCGACGTGGTAATTTGCAACCATGTACTTGAACATATTCAGGATGACGCACTTGCCATCAGGGAATTGTACAGGATTTTGAAACCAGGAGGATGGGCAATTTTACAAGTCCCCATTTCTAAAATTCTGGAAAAAACATTTGAAGATCCTACAGCCATCGATCCGGAAACAAGGGAACGCTTTTTTGGTCAGTTTGATCATGTTCGAATTTATGGTCAGGATTACAAGAGCAGACTGGAAAAGGCAGGATTCGTGGTTAAAACATACAATCCTACCAGGGAAAAATGGGCAATGAACATTCAACAATTTGCTATTAATCCTGATGAAGATCTATATGTTGCTTATAAATAGCTGACTGATGCAAAGTATCTACATTCAATTATTCATCTTGTTAATTACGATCATTATTTTCATTGTGATTATCTATTTCTTTTGGAAGAAAAACAGGCACCTGGCTGAAACTGTTTCCAGCAAATCCATTGAACTCGACCATGCGGATGCTCGCAATGAAGAACTGAAAGACTCGATTGAGAAGACAGTCCAGGAAAGGATCCAAGGCATCAAAGATGAATTTGAAGAGGGTGAAAAATCCGATTTCACACTGAAACGGGCTTTGAAAAGGTCGGAAGAATCAAATTTCATGAAGAATGCATTTCTCTCCAATATCAGCCATGAAATCAGGACCCCTTTAAACAACATCATCGGTTTCTCAAGTCTGCTGGAGGCAGAAATATCCCTGCTTGAAAATAAAGAATTGTTCGATTATGCACGCGCTATTTCAGAAAGTGGCGACAGGCTGCTTCATCTTTTGAACAATATCATAGATATCAGCAAACTGGAGGCGAACGATATGCATATTGTGCTGAAATCAAGTGATTTGAACACAATCGTAGCCAATGCAACCCAGCTGTATATTTTCAAGGCAAATGAACAAAAACTGAAATTGAATTTAAAAACCAATGAGGTTCCGGCAGCATGCGTTGATGAGAAAGGGTTGACTAAGGTCATTAGCGCTGTTGTTGAAAATGCAATAAAATTTACCCAAAACGGCTTCATTAACGTTTCTACCGAATTTATCAGTGAAAAGGATGAGATATGCATCCGGGTTAAAGATACCGGTGTGGGAATCGACCCGTCTTACCTGCCACTCATATTCGACCCCTTCAGGCAGGATAGCCTTGGTTATTCAAAAGATTCACAAGGTGCCGGTCTTGGATTACCACTGTCAAAAAGCCTCGTTGAATTGATGCGCGGACGCATTGAAATTGAATCTGCCAAAGGAGTAGGAACTACAGTTACCATCTATTTTCCTCCTGAAAAGTCGACAAAGGAGGATCATAATAAAACAGAGACAACTCGGAAGCAAAAATTTAAATCATTGCAAGGTCTGGAAATTTTCATTGTTGAAGATGACCTGATGAATAAGATAGTTTTGTATGAGATGACGAAAGCCCTTGGTAATGTGGTCACCGCAGTCAATGGAGATGAAACAATGAAGATAATGGCGGAAACATTCAACAATGGAAAAATCTTCGACATCATGCTGTTTGATATCAATCTTCCTCCACCCTGGGATGGGACACGGTTAATGCAGGAAATTCGAAAAAAATGGAAAGAGTATAAAACGATTCCGTTCGTGGCACAAACAGCCTATGCCATGGCCGGGGATAAAGAAAAACTTTTAGAATCCGGTTTTGATGATTATATTTCTAAGCCGATCAACCAGCAGGAACTATACTCTATTATTAAAAATCAACTGAATAAATTTTAAAATGGAAGAATCTCAAGGGAATAAAGAGGGGTTTGTTACAATAGAAGAGCATGAAAAGGTGCGCAACGCCCTGCTGAAAGCCAAACAGGAAGCAGAGAATGCCAACAGATCAAAAACCATGTTCCTGGCAAATATGAGTCATGAAATACGGACTCCCATGAACAGCATCATCGGAATTTACAATGTACTGAGCCAGACCGAGCTCTCTGCCGAGCAACGCGAATTTCTGGAGATCATAAATATTTCAAGTGTCAACCTGCTCACCATCATAAACGATATCCTTGATTTGTCAAAGATCGAAGCTGGTCAGCTGAAATTAGATAAAAAGCCCTTCTTTCTGCAGGAGGAGATCCACCAGGTGATCAAACTTTTATCCATTAAAGCCAAAGGAAAAGGGATTGATCTGTACTCCAAGATCCAGTCAACAGTACCTAACTGTGTTATCGGTGATCCGGTAAGATTAAAGCAGATCCTGATCAATCTCACCAATAATGCCATAAAATTCACAAATGAAGGACAGGTGGTTGTCTCTGTTGAAACCCTGCCATTAAAGGGGATCAACCTCGGAAATTTTATCGAATTCGTTCCGGAAAACCTGAAAACCAGTGCTGATTTGGGGCCAGAGCAGGTATTGTTAAAATTTGAAGTGGTTGATACAGGAATTGGTATTTCTGAAGAAGATCAGCAGACCTTGTTTAACGATTTTGCTCAGCTGGAGAATTCGGTTGTCAAGCAGTTCGAAGGGACAGGTTTAGGTTTGTCCATTTCCAAGAATCTCACAAGGATTATGAACGGGAGAATCGGTTTACACAGTGAAAAGGGCAAAGGATCCACTTTTTGGTTTACCGTGGTGATGGAAAAGGGAGATGAGGAGCAGCTTACCCGTGAACGATTGGGAATCACCGCTCAGAAAAAAATCCTCCCTCCTCTTTCAATTCTGCTCGTAGAAGACAATCTTTTAAATCAAAAATTTGCCATGACCAGTCTTGAACGGGCCGGTCACCATGTTGAGCTCGCAGAAAACGGAAAAATAGCCGTTGAGAAATTTAAGAATGCCACCTATGACCTGATCCTGATGGATATTGCCATGCCAATTATGGACGGCATCGAAGCAACCCGCGTGATCCGTGATCTGGAAAAAGAGAACAGGCGAATAAAAATAGTAGCTGTTACAGCCCATGTGATGGTTACCGACCGTGAAAAATGTTTAGCAGCGGGGATGGACGAATATATTTCAAAACCTTATCGTCCTCATGAATTGATCGCAATAATCGAAAGCCTTGACTGGGATTAACGGGATATTAAAATACTGAGATCATCAGATTTTAATGAATTTATAATCAACCTGTTTCTCCCCTTTTGATATTCTGAGAAAGTAGGTCCCTCTTGGAAGGCCGGATAAAGGAATACGGTTTGATATATCTTCAAGGATCATTTGCCTTACAGCCATTCCATTCATATCAAGAATTTGAATCATCAGCCAGTCTGCATAATTTGACTTCTGCTTTAAAATAATTTCATCAGAGGCAGGGTTCGGATAGATTGAAAACTGTTTGATTAATTCTTTATCCGGGATTCCGGAACAGGTAATAAAATCTATGTATGCAGTATCCCTGTCCACACAACCATTCTTGGTCACGTAAACCCAAATTTCATAAACCCCCAGTCCATGTCCAACAGAATCAACCGTTGTGGTGGGATCTACAGAACCATTTGACCACTGATAGTTGTCAAAACCGGTCCCTGCGTTCAGTGTGATGGAATTTCCGGCACACAACAGTGAATCAGGAAGCTTTTTTATTACAGGTAAAGGATGAACGATGACCTTGACGGTATCAGTACTCCCACATCCGGTTGAATTGGTATAGGTGTACCAAACTACATTGAGTCCGGTGTCGGCTTTATCAGGATAAAATTGTTCACCAACCAACCCTGGTGAAGTTGAACCCAAAGTTCCGCCGGCCGGTGTACCATTTAAAGTTGCAACCCAGTCATTGGTGCAATAAGATGGCAATAAACCATACAAACGGGCAACCGGGAACTGAATGACCGTGATCAGGGTACTGTCGCTGGCAGTGCAACCAAACGTATTGGTCACAGCGACGGTATAATATCTGGTCGCAGTGGGTGCAACGGTAATTGAAGCCAGCGTATCGCCTGGGTTTCCGGTATTCCATTTAAAATGAGGGCCGTCTTTTGCGGTCAGTTTCACACTTTTACCGGCACAAATAGAAGTATCAAGGGGTAACCCCGGGATCGGAAAAGGATGTCGAACAAGAATGATACTGTCCCTGTTCACGTTTCCGAGCGGATTAATGCAGGTGATAATATATTTGGTCGTGGTATCGGGCGCAACAACTGGATTATAAATTGTGGAATCTGACATAGATGAATCGTATGGTATTGATTTCCATATTATTATATCATTATCAAGGGTATCGAGTAACGATAGCATGATGGGAACCCCACTGCAGGCAGAAGGAATAGGTGTTGAGGTAAACTTCATAAAGCAACTGTCTTCGAGCCCATCGGGTGCATGGGCCACGAGATAAGCACTATCCTTGCCGCTCCAGAATGAAACAGGTTTCATGACCTTCAGTATCATTCCGGGCAATATGGTTAAATTAACAGAATGGTTCCCCTGAATGGTCCAGTTTATTGATGAAGGGGAATAAAGAGAATTAATGACCAGGGTATTTAAATCGACAGAGGCAAATGGTTCATTGGCAACTATTTTTTGCTCAGGATACTGACTTTGATTCAAGAAACCTGCTGAACGGAGGGCCATTCCACTAATCATCACAGTATCTGTATTCTGGCCCTCATTTTTTATCAGAATATTAACCAGGGATGCTGATTCAGGGACCTGAACTATAAGCTGTTTATAAACCCAGTTGTTGGTATCAACCTGTATTTCAAGAGTCTGCGTAGTCCCAGATTCAGGAAAGCTGAATTTAACCACAACCTTGCTTGTGTCCTGGGCTGTCCGCTTTACCCAAATGGAAAATTTATTGGAGCCTTTTTCTAACCCGCCAAGTCCACTAATCTGACAGATATCACCTGCTCCGGGGATTATAAAGCATCGTCCTCCGCTTTCATCAACACCGCCATAAGTCTGATATATCCCGCCAAAAGTTGTATCCTGATCAAAACCGTCGGGAAATGCATCGTTGTCAAGATCAACATTGAGTTTCGGAAAGATGTTGACAACTCTTGATGGAATGCTGTCGTACACCAGGCTGCTCCATTCACTATAGGTTTTTACCGGGATGTTGCTTGCATCACACCAGGTTAGAAGGCTGTCGACCCTTTGGAGATAAGAGGTCCAATTACCCTGAACCTGTGATAAATAGGATACATCTACTTTTACAAAATGTTTCGCGAAGGAATTGGCAATTCTCGACATATTCCATTTAAAATCATGATTTTCAATGGAAATATCTCCGGATTGTAACGAAAATTGCTTTATTTTACTGGTATTCACTTCATTATAACAAAAATATGCAGCGTTGATAAAATTTGATCCGGTCGTATAATGCAATGAATCTCCCATTTTCGACTTAATATCGTAGGCATTAAGCCATGGCATCTGTCCTACCGGGTGTATCCAGGTTAACGGGCGTGGAATGGAAAGGTCATCAAAAATTTTCAATGAACGCACACCCAGTAACTGGATGGAGTATGGATTCATTTTAACATCCCTCGGTGTCAGTTTATGATAACTTGCATACCATAGGGTCCCCAGGTCCTTCGGTTCACCCCAAAATGATTTCAATTTAAGTGTATCAGGATCATTGGGATTTTTATTCTGTAAATCATACCAGAGATAGACCTTCTTTTTTGAACTTATATAAAATGCAAAGTAATACGGATCGCCGTTCAGATTGGCGAATTCCCCCGGATTTACGCTGATAACCTGGTTCCCTGAAATATTCAAAAGTCCCTCACCGTGACCATAGGTGGTATCAACGGATGTGTATTTTAGGCAAACCTGTGCCCCATTGAAATGATCGACACCCCAGTTGTTTGAATAAAGAGAGGTATCCTGGGCGGCGAGCAAAGTAAAATATTGTGTTTGATGTGTCGGTGTATTATCCATCACCTCATGTCCCATGGCAATGAACTCCTTGAGTCTTGTGACATAGGGAGGTGCTGCTGGCAGGGTCCAGGAGGTAATGGCAAGACAGAAATTCTTGTTGTGACGGTTGAACACGGAATCAAACTGATTCAATTTTGTCAACGATGGATTATCATCAACTCTGAAACACAATCCTCCTGTTTTTGTGCTGTTCTGGCTTAGGGCCGAAAGGTGGCAAATGATCAGAAGAAGGATAATGAGCCCGGGCCTATTACCTGCCTGATCTTTATGCAGACCAAAGAAATTGCTTATCAGATTATCTGGCATAGTCTTTAATTTGTAAGACCTTTTTAGGCTTTGCAGTTCCTCCAAGGTGATATCCCACTGTCACTTCATGATTCCCACCACTCTTACCCACCATCGAAGAACCCAGGAATTCGTAAGTATAATTAATATCTAAACAGTCTATTATTTCCAACCCTGCGTTCACCCCAATAACACTGGGTTTCCTGTACAACATACCAAGCCAGTAACTATCTTTGAATTTTACAACTGCGCTCACCTCAATCGTCCACGGAACCTGTTGGACATACCTGTAGAGGAGATCAAATTTCAATTTCCAGTCCTCATTCAACCCAAGAGTATAGTTTGAGTATACCAGGAAATTCCTGCTCATGGTAAGTACATTCTGATAAGGCGATTCCACGTAAAATGACCGGTTATTAAAAAGCATGGGAAAGGCAATGCTGAAATTAAAATCCCGGAAAGTATATAAAAGACTGGCGCCAACATTAAAATAGGATTCGGTTTTGTTGGTTTGATTGATCAGCATCGGGTCGGTTGGATCTTTGATAATAATAGAGGAGAGATCCATTGAATTCTGATACATCGCTGCGCTGATGCCAAAACTGAGGAAATGTAATTTGGCAAGTTGCAAATGGTAGGCATAATGGAGGTTGACCGAGAAATTTTTATAAATTCCCGCTTTATTCATGATCAAACTGCCTCCAACTCCCATTTTTTTTCCGATAGCCCCGTCAATGTTGACGTTCCCGACTATCGGAGAACCGTCCAGCCTGGGTTCCTGAGACCGGTGAGTGACATATGCCTGGAAGACATTGTATTTGCCTGAAAATGCTGGGGAAATAGAGGCCGGATTTAAAAGGTAATTGTCAAGAACAGGAAGCTGCTGGGCTTGTACTGATGAGCACAAAGCAATGAAGAATAATAACCTGAATATGATTTTTCTCATTTCAGTATATTTACAGTGCCTTGCAACAGGATATCATCGAAACACCTTACAAAATAATAATAGGTATCATTTGCCAGTGCTTTACCTTTATAGGTACCGTCCCATTCATTCCCATAAACAGAATTTGAAAACACCTTCTCCCCCGACCGGTCGTAAACAGTTGCATCACATGGACCAACAGAGAGCAGGTTGAGAATCTCCCACCGGTCGTTCATGCCATCCCCATTCGGAGTGAACAAGGTCATGATCATGGGAGCTTTTCCATACTTATTTACCTGGATTGTGAAATTTTTCATTGAGGAACACCCGCCTGAATAAGCTTTTACCCAATAACTGCCTTTGGTTTTGATTACAATGGAACTGGCAGTCGAACCTGTCGACCAGCGAATGCTGTCATAAGTTCCCTGAACATAGGCAATGACGCTGTCGCCAACGAGGAAGATGGTGTCTCCACTGAATCTTAAGTCAATGGTTACCGCTGCACCAATGGTTACATAGTGGGTAAGCGAATCAATGCAACCATATTGGGTATAATTCCGGAGTTTAACGTTATAAGCTCCTGCCGAGTCAAATACATGAACGGGATTCTGTTCGTAGGATGGATCAGTGCCATCATCAAATTCCCAAATATGAGCAATGATATAATCACCGGTAACTTTTGACTTATCAACGAATTGTAATTGCTGACCAATGCAGCCATTTGGAGCAGTAAAATCAACCACCAGTTCCCCAACGGACACAAGCTTATAAATGGCCTTGGATTCTCCACCCGAGGTCATTACCTTCAGCCCTACATCGTGTGATCCCGGAGTAAACAGGTGGTTTACAACTTCACCCGTTGCATCATCAAATTTTCCGTCTCCATTCAGATCCCACAATTGTAGAATAATGCTGTCGCCTGATACAACTGCCAAACTCGTAAGGGTTGTCACATTACCGGAGCAAACAGAGGGTGCATTAAAATCGACAATTAATGTCCCCCCTGAGTCTGGCAATGCAACAACCCGTACCGTGACAAAAAGAAAAAAAATGAAAACAAATGAAAGCAGGCTTTTCAATTGTCAGTGTTTAAATTTATTATTTAACGTCAAGTAATTCGACATCGAACACCAGGGTGGAATAGGGAGGAATTGTTCCCATATCACGATCACCATAGGCAATGTTTGAAGGGATAACCATGATCGCTTTACCTCCGACATTCATTAAAGCGATACCTTCATCCCAACCTTTGATTACCTGTCCCTTGCCCAATGTAAATTCGAAGGGTTCATTACGGTCACGCGACGAATCAAATTTAGTTCCATTCAGCAGGGTTCCGGTGTAATGAACTTTCACCTTTTTACCTGCAACTGCTTTCGCTCCAGTTCCTTTAACTTTTTCAACAAAGACTAAACCACTGGGTGTTGGCTTTGCAGTGATATTTTTATCCTTCAGGTATTTTTTCTTTAGGGTTCCCTCCTGCTGTTTATTAGTTTCGCTTTTTAGTTCCGTCTTTTTTTTTTCAGTTGCCTGCTGTTTATCATGATCGGCTTTTGACTGAACATCAATGATCTCAATATCATAAACGATTGTGGAATAAGGCGGTACCATTGCACCCCTGCCCATTTCGCCAAAAGCGATTTTGGAAGGAACTACGAGTGTAGCCTTGCCGCCTTTCAGCATTTTGCTTATACCTTCTTCGAACCCGGGGGTATCAAAGCGCTTGCCGTATTCAAATTGCATGGGTTCGCCGCGATCGTATGAGGAGAAAATTTGTTTTCCATCTGTGAGGGATACTTTGAACTGAGCTTTTACCCAGGTACCTGAATCAATTTTCATTCCTTTACCCTGCACGGATTCAACGAAATACAATCCCGAAGGTGCAGGTGTAACGGTAATTTTCTTCTCCTCAATGTACTTCTTCAGTGCATCTTCTTCTTTCTTCATCATGGAAGCCGGAGAATCGACAGAAAGTAAAGAAATGTAAAAATGAATTACGCTGTTACTGTCGATAAAGGGAGGACGTTTGGGCTGACGAAAAGTTTTCGTAAAAAGTGAATCAGCATTAACAATGAAATCGGCACTGTCACCAGGCGATAACATACGAATTCCTTCATAAATATCCCCTTTAAACTCTGATGCCGGCAATTGAAAGCGAATGGGATTTCCCATGGCAGCTTTGCTGTTAAATAAAATCGAATCTTTATAAGCATAACGCATGGTTAGTGACACCCAGTCTCCAACTTTAGCCTTGACGGTATCCTTACTAACCTTAAACAACTTGTAATATAATCCAGTATCCGTTTTGTCATAACCGGCATACTTAGATGAACAAGCCAACATAGTCAATGCAACCAACATCACAATGACCAACGGATTCACAACCACTTTTTTCATACTTTGCATTTTAAACTTTAGGTTAATATTTGATTGATTAAATTATAATAATGATGCAACACCCTTTAATTCAAGGCATTGCATCAGACGAAATATCACAGATGTGCAATCATCGGCACATCTCTTTGACCACCTCAAGATAGTAAAGTCCTGCCTTGATGTTCATCCTGAACAAATTTATTTTTTCAACATTTTTTGAACTGATATACTGCTCTGGTTCCATCATTTATTTGCCCGTTTTATACCCAGCAATTCTACATCATAAACCAGGATTGCTCTTGGGGGAACCCTGTCCTGGTCTCCTGCCAGTCCGAAAGCAAGATAAGACGGAACAACGAATTTAGCCCGCTCCCCCGGCTTCATCAATATCACACCCTCCTCGAGCCCATTGGGAACTCTTCTTTTCCCAATTTCAAATTCAAAAGGGAACAATGAGTCAGATTTATAAACCAGATCCCCATTTAAAAGCCGAACGCTGTAGCTGATCCTGACCAATTCTCCTTTTTTTGCATAGGGACCCTTCCCTGGTTTATAAATCATATATCGCAGGCCGGTTGTAGTTGTGTTCATCTTCCATTGATACCGGTCTATAAAATCCTCTATTTCCTGGCTCTCCTTCTGAACGATCTGTTGATTATAGTTAATTAATGAATCGTCCATCATTCCAATGGTTTGTGTGGTTTCCGACCGCTCTTTTGATTCATTACAGGCGAGAAATACAAACAGGATCATGGGAAAAATCACCAGGAACCGGATCCGTAAAAAAATGAGATTCTTTGCTTCCAATTCAATAAACGGATTTTAAATTTTCCTGAAATAATGAAAGGAGTTGTCTGAATTTTAAAACAGTGTCTTCCAGCGTCGTGGTGCAATTTGCCCCTGCAGCATTTCTATGCCCCCCGCCACCGAAAAATTCCCGTGCCAGTTTATCAACAGAAAAGTTTCCTTTTGAACGAAATGAAACCTTAACAATCCCATCTCGTTCCATAAACAATGCAGCAAGATTGATATCTTTAATTGACAGGGCATAGTTAACAACCCCTTCGGTGTCGCCAATCTGATGATTAAACCGATCCAGATCCTCTTTGGTCAGGGTAATATAGGCTGTATGGAATTCAGGAAGAACAACCAACTGATCACTGATTGAATAACCCAGCAGTCTCAACCTGCTTTCGGAATAGGTGTCATAGATTAGCCTGTGCAGATGCTCCCCGTCAATCCCAAGTCGAACAAGCTGGGCAATGATCAGGTAGGTATTCACATAGTTGCAGGCGTAACTCAATGAGCCTGTGTCAGTAATGATGCCGGTATAAATGCATGCAGCGATGTCCTTATCAAGCAAATGAATATCCCCATTCTTCTCGATAAAATTATATACCAGTTCAGAGGTGGAGGAGATTCGGGGTGTTGAGATTTTGTAATCAAATTCATCCGATGGGTTCAGGTGATGGTCAATCAGCAACTTAATGGCTTTTGACTGCCGAACAAACAATCCGACTTCGTTCAAACGGGCCAGGCTGTTGTAATCAGCAGAAATGATGATATCAGCATGGTCAATGGCCTGACGACAGGCCTCCGGATTGGATGAATAAATTAAGATATCATTAATTCCGGGCATCCATGACAGAAATTCAGGATAAGGATCGGGGACCATCAGTTGCACAACATGGTTCTTTTTTTTAAGGTAAAATGAAAGTGCAAGGCTTGATCCTATGGCATCCCCATCAGGATTTGTATGCGTGGTTATCAATATCTGTGAAGGGACCGAGAGCTTTTCAGATAGGATAGAAAAATCGATGTTTTCCAAATAGAGTGCTGTTTTGAGAATGCAAAATTAACGATATTTAAAATATAATCGTAATTTTGTTGCTCAATAAAACTGAAGACGAATGACAGGCAACATTACCTTTACAATGATAAAGCCATCGGCTTTTGAAGCTGGCTACACAGGAAAAATCCTTTCGATGATAGAAGAGGGTGGTTACAGGATTAAAGCCATGAAGAAAATTTGGTTGAGTAAGGCCCAGGCTGGTCATTTTTACGAGATGCATTTGGGAAAACCCTTCTATGAAGAATTAACCACCTTTATGTCTTCCGGCCCAATTGTAGCGGCGATTCTTGAAAAAGATAACGCAGTGGAAGCTTTCAGAAAATTTATCGGAGCTACAGATCCTGCCAAGGCAGAAAAAGGGACAATCCGCAATTTATACGGTAAGAGTCTTGGAGAAAACGCCATTCATGGTTCCGACAGTGATGAAAGTGCTGAACGTGAAGCATCTTTCTTTTTCTCATTTACTGAACGTTCCTGATTCATTTTTTTCAGGCTCATATTCCCTGAAAGTCCGATCGTCGTAAAATATTACTATTTTCTCGATTCGTCCTTCCGATTTTTCCTTCCTCACCAACCTCGGCTGTTTAACCGCCGGTTTACTTTCCTTAAGCAAATGATCATCAAACAGGGTTCCGGGTTCTGAGAGCAGATCGCCTGACTCTTTTTGTGGTTCAGATTTTGAATCCTCGGTACCGTTCAGTAACCAACCAGGACTAACATCAGGGAAACGTTTCAATAACTTGGTCACAAACTCCAGACTCGGTTTGTTCCGGCCAGAGATTAAATGAGACATCCCTGATCGTTGAATTCCTATCTCGTCAGCAAACTGAGAAGGAGAGAGTTTTTTTTCCTTCAGCAATTCCAAAATCCGATCAACCATGATTTCAGCTTTTCACAAAAGTAATAAAAACAGGTGAATGGCTTTAACCAATTGTAAAATTTAGTTATATTTAATGTATTACTTTATATATAATTTTTATATATCTGGTTTATAATATATTACATAATTCAAATTTAAATATAATTGCTTGTTTACCTTTGTAATTTACATTTGTATATTTAACATTTATTTTAATACCGTTCTTAATGTTGTTCATTAATATGTTTTGATTATATCTATATTACAGTTAGTTATATCCGGTAATCATAACTTACAATTGTAATTACAGTTGTAAACTATCTAAATCCTGTCAATTGTCCTTCTTGATCACTTTTGTATTGATATTTAAATGGGAACCGGTAATATTTAAAAGATAGACACCATTTCCAAGCCTGGAAAGATCAGATAAATTAACCTCATTCTGCCCTACCCTTACCATTTGGGTTTGAGATAATCGGACCAAACCTGCTTTAAGGTCATAAAAAGTGAACCAAACCAGTTGCTCCCTGTCAGAAAAAACGGATATGGTTAAATCTTTGGTGAAAGGGTTTGGAAAAAGGACACACGCTCCTTTCTCCAAGGATTTATCGATGGCTAGCAATTTCATTGCTTTAACGAAGTCAGGAATACCATATCCCAGTAGTGAATCCGGGTTTAATATATTATTGCAGCTCAATTCTATAGAACGTCCGATTAAATTATTACTCCAATCTGGTGCTGCCTGCCATAAACATGCTGCCATTCCGGCTACCAGGGGTGAGGAAAAGGAGGTTCCGCTGGCGTGCATGATGGTCCCGATGGATGATGAAACGACTGTTCTTGATCCCATGGCTGCAACATTGGGCTTGATACGGTGTGTTGTTTCTCCAACAGAGCTGAATGGAGCACGTACTCCATTGGAATCGACCGCTGCCACGGACAGAACATAGTACCCATCTGACGGGGCACCAACACACTTCCAGGAAGATCCTCCTGAGTTACCGGCACTGTTCACGACGATCATACCCTTTTCAAACGCCATGTTCGCCCCTTTTGTCACGGGGGTTGTATTCCCGTTCATGTCAGAACATGTATGGCTTTTCGTGGAATCATTAAACTGAGTATACCCTAATGAAGAATTGATGATATCGGCCCCGGCGCTGTCAGCAAACTCAGCTCCTGAAACCCAGTTATACTCTTCAATAAGGTTCTCAGTATTAACATCTTCAGTCCGCAGTAACCAGAAATTGGCTTTGGGGGCGGTGCCTATCAGTTGTCCGGGAAGGTTCCCTCCAATACATGACAGGACCTCCATCCCATGAGAACTCCCGGTATAAACACTTGCTCCGGGAGTAACAAAGTCTTTAGTACCAATTATTTGATTATTAGCCCATAAGCTGTCAAAAGCAACGAGTTTGTCTGCACCGGTAAACCCTCCGTCAAGGATGGCAATGACCTTCCCCTGCCCCCTGTACCCCATTTTGTGCATACTGTCGCCTTTTAACATTTGAATTTGTCTTAAGGAGGGTCCATAATCATACCCGGTGTTACCATTGTAACAAGTGTTTACTGAAGAAGATGGGATAAGATTGTATTCAAGTAATGATTCTTCTAACTTGAACTTATTCTCTGTATAATAATTAGATACATTAGTAATATTTAAGTTTTTAATCATCCTTTTTACAAATGGAAGTCTGTTTATGGAATCAATGAATGAAGGATTCAGGCAGTAAATGGTGATGCCATTCAACCATTTAGACCGCGTCAGAATGTCATTGGTGAATGGTCTTACCCTGTTTACATAGGATGAATTAACCGGCAGATCATTTTGTTCAATAGCTATCCCCTGTTTTCTTCTGCGTTCAATTGACCTGGGGGAAAGAAATTCCTGAGGACGATCAACGGAGAATGGAGAATCCGCCTTGTCGGTAAATTCGACAAAGTATTTCTGTGGTGCAACCTGGCCTTTGGATTGTTGCGGGACCCAGACGGAAAAAGCAAAAACGAGAATAATCGCTAAATTTTTCATTTTTAACAGTAAATTTGTCTAAAATTACAAATTTAGATTCTATGTTCAACGCCACCGATTCTGAACAATTTCAGAATAAGGGAATTCAACTTTCCACCATTCGCAGACAAATTGACCATTTTATTGAAGGATTTCCGTTTATGCGCCTGATCCGCCCTGCTATACCGGGCGATGGGATGATCGTCTTCAATAACCAGGAACAGGCCTTTTATATCGAGCATTTTGATAATGCTGCTCCTAAGATCAAGGTCATCAAATTTGTTCCTGCCTCTGGAGCAGCAAGCCGGATGTTCAAACATGTTTTTGAATTCAGGGACAAATATTCTGCTGGTATTGAGGGAGATACACAACTGAACAGAGAGACGGACTTTAATTCTGTACACTATTTACTATCTCATTTAAATGAGATAGCCTTTTACAAGGACCTCTCCGATCAAATCGCCAAATCAGGTAAATCAATTGATCAAATCCTTGTAAATAAAGACTATGCAACGCTTTTCGATTTTCTTTTAACTGATCGCGGACTGGATTATGCCAATCTGCCCAAAGCTTTACTGAAATTTCATTTGTATCCGGATGGCGCGAGAACTGCCGCTGAAGAGCATATGGTTGAAGCGGCCAGGTACACTGCAGATCAATTCCATAAAGCCAGAATTCATTTTACAATATCTCCGGAGCATAAGGAAAAATTCCTGAAAATGATTTCAGCGGTCAGAAGCAAATATGAGGACTGGCTTAAGGTTCATTTTGAAATTACATTCTCAATTCAAAAACCTTCAACCGATACCATTGCCGTTGATGAGAACAATCAACCCGTTCGAAACCCGGATGGTTCGCTCCTTTTCCGCCCGGGCGGCCATGGTGCATTGTTAGAAAATCTTAACGAACTGGATGCAGATTTGATTTTCATAAAAAATATTGACAATATTGTTCCGGATCGGTTAAAGGAGACAACAATTCAGTATAAAAAGCTCCTGGCAGGATACCTGCTGTGCATGAAAGAGACCATCGCCGGCTATCTTTTTAAGATCAGGCAGAAACAGGTTACTCATACAGAATTGCTAGACATGGTCTCCTTTGCCAGGAAAAAGCTTTTTCTGGATATTCCCGCTCATTTTAATACAATGAAGGAAGAAGATCAATTGAATTTACTTTTTGCACGGATGAACAGGCCTGTACGTGTTTGCGGAATGGTGAAAAATGAAGGGGAACCGGGCGGCGGACCTTTCTGGGTCATGGGAGATGACAACAGGCAATCATTGCAGATTGTTGAAGCTTCCCAGATAAACATGCATAATCACGAACAAAAAGCCATTGTCGGGGCATCCACACACTTTAATCCCGTTGATCTTGTGTGTTCTACCAAAGATTTTGAAGGGAACCTGTTTGATTTAACCGAATTTGTTGATGAAAGCACTGGGTTCATTTCCTTGAAATCAAGTGGAGGTAAAACCTTGAAAGCCCAGGAATTACCAGGATTGTGGAATGGTGCCATGGCAGAATGGATCACGATTTTCGTCGAAGTTCCCATCATTACTTTTAATCCCGTGAAAACAATCAACGATCTGTTGCGTAAAGAGCATCTTCAAAGCCAGCCATGAAAAACAAACCAATAAAAAATTATTTCCTTATTAATTATAAAGTCCGGTGGGGATTGTCCCTCTATGGATGGATATTTCTGGCTTTAATAATCCTGGGTCCCCTGTACTACGGATTCAGAAACTTTTACTCCGTCCTTGCTCCTGTTCAGCGTGAAAATACTGATATACTGGTACTTGAAGGTTTTGTCAGCGATTACGTGTTGTATGAGGCTATCAAGGAATTCAAAAACAATCATTACAAACTCCTGATCACCACAGGAACGCCACTTGAATATGGCGGATTTCTTGCCCCATACAGGAACACGGCCAGGATTGCCGGCATGTCATTGATTAAGCTTGGTTTTGATTCGACAAAACTCGTTATCATTGGTACTGATGAAATCAGAAATGACCGCACCTATAATTCTGCGGTTGTTTTAAAGAATTGGATCAGGAGCCACCGGCCTGACATCAAAGCCATCAACCTGATGACCATGAGCGTACACAGTGGACGCAGCAGGCTGCTTTTCGAGGCAGCACTGGGTGATTCCATCAAGGTTGGAATCATATCCACTACAAACTTTTACTACGGTGCAAATTCATGGTGGAGGTCAAGCAAAGGTTTCAGGGAGACCATGAATGAGGCTATTGGCTATTTTTATGTACGCTACTTCTTTCGGCCCTACGAGTCGGAGCTATTGAAAAAACACTGATACGCAATTGGAAACTCAAATTTAATACCATCCGTATGAATCTCAGGATTGCCCTATATTTTTTAGGTTGGATTTGTTTTGTATCGTCTTCTTACGGACAGCAGGAATATGTGATCAAGTTTAAGATCAAAGGTTGCAAGGACACCACCTGTTTTATTGGCAATTATTACAGCAACGGCACCTATGTCAAGGACACCCTGAAGATTGACGCCTACGGCCGATGTACATTCAAAGCACCGGCCAACCTTCCCAGGGGCTTGTATCTGTTTATTATTACCGAAAAAAACTATTTTGATTTTGTCATTAACAACGACCACAAATTCAGTATTGAAACTGACCGGAGCGATCCGATCCAAAAGATGGTCATCAAAGATTCTCCTGACAATGATCTGTTTTACCAGTACCTGCGCTTTAACGGTGAGAAATACGGGAAAATACAGGCGTTGCAGGAAAAAATGAAAAAAACCGGGGACGATAAGGATTCAACCGAGTATTATTCGAAAAAAATAGAGGAGATCAACAGGGAGATGATTAACTACAAGCTTGACCTTGCCAGGAATAAACCATCCTCCTTCACTGCCCTGCTGATCAATGCCATGAAGGAGCCCGATGTTCCGGAAGTGCCCGTGCTCTCAAACGGCCGGAAGGATTCCACCTTCGCCTATAAGTATTATAAAGCCCATTACTGGGATGATGTTGATTTTACTGATGACCGGTTAATCAGGACGCCCGTATTTTATAATAAATTAAAAAAATACTATGATAATGTTCTGATTCAGATTCCTGACACCGTTATTCGGGAAGTTGATGCCATGGCTGAAAAATGCCGGCCAAATCCTGAAATGTTCAAGTATATCATCTGGTTTACGACATACCATTATGAGACCTCTGAAATCATGGGATTTGATAAAATATTTGTTCACATCGTCGACAAGTACTATGTCACAGGCCAGGCAACCTGGGTTGATAAAACCGTGAATGAGAATATCATTAAGCGGGCCAACAAAATTCACCCTTTGCTCATCGGAAGTAAAGCGCCCAACATGATCATGCAGGATACAAGCCTTAAGCTGGTTTCAATGCACGACGTCAAAGCCAATTATCTGATGCTGCTTTTCTGGGATCCCGATTGCGGGCACTGTGAGCAGGAGATGCCAAAAATCAAGGAGTTCTATGATAAAAACAAAGAGAATCCCGGTTTAGAGATCTTTGCCATATGTTCTGATACTTCGATGGTTAAAATGAAAAACGGCATTAAAAAGAAAAAGATGAACTGGATCAATGTGAACGGGCCACGAACATTGACCGGTGATTACCATGAACAATATGATATCATATCAACTCCCGTTATCTACCTGCTGAATGAGCAGAAGGAGATCATTGCCAAGCGCATTCCTTCTGATAAGGTTGGTCTGTTCCTGGAGAATTACCTCAAGCACCCCGCCAAACCATAAAAAAAATAGCCGCCCTTATAAAGAGCGGCTACATTTTATTGTCAAGTCCTGAATTTAGCTGTTGAGTTCGTCAACAACGGCTTTAAAGGCTTCCGGATGGTTCATGGCTAAATCGGCGAGGGTTTTCCTGTTGAGCATAATATTCTTCTCAGCAAGTTTTCCAATAAATACGGAATAGGACATTCCATACTGGCGAACGCCGGCATTGATACGGGTAATCCAAAGTCCACGGAAATTCCGTTTCTTGGTGCGACGATCGCGGTAGGCATAGCCTAACCCTTTTTCAACTGAATTTTTCGCAACGGTAAGGACATTCTTTCTTCTTCCGAACTGTCCTTTCGCCCGTTTCAGGATTTTTTTCCTTCTCTCTCGCGAGGCGACTGCATTAACTGATCTTGGCATAGTTTCTGATTTTTTTGCGTTAGCGCCCCATTAACGGGATCTTTTGAAGCTAATCACAAGTTAAACAATGAATAATTAACCCTGGAGCATTTCCTTTACATTGGCTTCATCTGACTTATGAACCGTCGTGGAATACGTAAGATTACGTTTACGCTTGATGGTTTTTTTGGTCAGGATGTGGCTTTTGTAAGCATGCTTCCTTTTGATTTTACCGGTGCCCGTAAGAGCGAATCGTTTTTTAGCGCCGGATTTGGTCTTCATTTTTGGCATGTTACCTTTTTGTTGAATTATTGAATTATTGAATTGTAATCTTATTTTTTTGGTGTGATGATCATAATCATGCGTTTGCCTTCGAGCCTGGGCATCTGTTCAATCTTCCCAACTTCCACCAGAGCCTGCGCAAATTTGAGCAGGATCAGCTCCCCTTGCTCTTTATAAATGATTGAACGTCCTTTGAAGAATACATCAACTTTTACCTTTGCTCCATCCTTTAAAAATTTGATCGAATGGTTCAGTTTGAAATTGAAGTCATGTTCATCGGTATTCGGTCCAAGTCTTATTTCCTTAACAACAATTTTTGCTGTTTTGGCCTTCATTTCTTTCTGCTTTTTCTTAAGCTCGTAAAGAAACTTTTTATAGTCGATCACCTTGCAAACAGGAGGATTGGCAGTAGGTGAAATTTCGACGAGGTCAAGGCCTTTGGCTTCAGCAATATTCAAAGCTTCACGAATATTATAGATGCCAGGTTCAATGTTTTCTCCAACAACGCGTACAACTGGAGCTTTAATCCATTGGTTGATGTTATATGGTTCTTCTTTTTTCCCCGGTTTCGGATATCGTCTCGGGCCGCTGAATTGTGTTACTATTGTGATTCCTCCAATGATTAGTGAATACTCATTTTATTTATCAAGCGATTTCTCCAAGTTCGTTCTTTATCTCTTCCTGAACGAGCCTGATGAAATCTTCAATTTTCTGTGGACCTAAATCTCCCTGTCCATGTTTACGAATCGATACCGTTCCATCAAGTTCTTCACGTTCTCCAACAACCAGCATAAAGGGAACTTTCATCAACTCAGCATCGCGGATCTTCTTACCGGCCTTTTCATTACGGTCGTCAATCTTGGCGCGAATTTCGGAATTATTTAGCAAATGTAAAACTTTTTTTGCATAATCCTGATATTTCTCGCTGATTGGCAATACAATAGCCTGATCAGGCGTAAGCCACAACGGGAAATTACCGGCCGTATGTTCCAATAACACTGCAACAAACCTTTCCATTGACCCGAATGGGGCCCGATGGATCATGACCGGACGATGTTTCTGGTTATCATTTCCAATGTATTCCAGTTCGAACCGATCAGGCAGGTTATAATCAACCTGAATGGTTCCCAGTTGCCATTTCCTTCCAAGTGCATCCTTTACCATGAAGTCCATCTTGGGGCCATAAAATGCAGCCTCTCCCAGCTCAATCACAGTATTCAGTCCACGTTCCTCAGCCACCTCCATGATGGCTTTTTCAGCCTTTTCCCAGTTTTCGTCAGAACCTATATATTTCTCTTTATTTTCAGGATCACGCAATGAAATCTGAACAATGAAATCTTTAAAGTTCAGGGCTTTAAAAATCAACATCACGATATCCATTACCCCTTTGAACTCATCTTTCACCTGTTCAGGCGTACAGAAGATATGGGCATCATCCTGGGTAAATCCCCGAACCCTGGTTAAGCCATGCAGCTCGCCGCTTTGTTCATAACGGTATACGGTGCCAAATTCAGCAAGCCTGACAGGCAAATCGCGGTACGACCGGGGTTTTACTTTGTATATTTCGCAATGGTGAGGGCAATTCATCGGTTTCAGAAAGAATTCTTCACCTTCGACAGGGGTCGTAATCGGGCGGAAAGAACTTTCGCCATATTTCTGGTAGTGACCCGAGGTTTTATATAATTCGACATTGCCGATGTGGGGGCACATGACCTGTTCGTAGCCGGCTTTTTTCTGAACTTTTTTCAGGAACATTTCCAAACGCTCACGCAAAGCGGCTCCACGCGGCAACCATAATGGAAGCCCAAGTCCGACCTTTTGAGAAAAAGCAAATAATTCAAGTTCCTTGCCCAATTTCCGGTGATCACGTTTTTTCGCCTCTTCCAGAAAAACCAAAAATTCATCGAGTTCTTTCTGTTTCGGGAAGGTAATCCCATAAACGCGCGTCAGCTGTTTACGTTTTTCATCGCCACGCCAATAGGCTCCAGCAATGTTCAGGAGTTTGATAGCCTTGATAAAACTGGTATCAGGAATGTGCGGACCGCGGCATAAATCGGTAAATTTACCCGATTCATACAGGGTGATTTGCCCGTCTTCGAGGCCCTGGATCAACTCCAGTTTATATTCATCTCCTTTTGTAGTAAAATATTCAATGGCATTGGATTTTGAAACTTCCTTCCGGATAAAATTTTGTTTCTCCCTTGCCAGTTCAAGAATTTTCTTTTCAATTTTAGCAAAATCATCCGATGATATCGAATAATTTCCAAAATCAATATCATAGTAAAATCCATTGTCGATATCGGGACCAATACCAAATTTCACTCCCGGATACAGCAATTCAATCGCTTCAGCCATCAGATGTGCTGAAGAATGCCAGAGTGTGGCTTTCCCTGCCGGATCACTCCATGTGAACAACCGGACCGTTGCATCTGCTGAAATTGAGCGTGTTGCATCCCAGATATCACCGTTAACCTGGATTGAAAGAACATTGCGTGCCAATCCTTCGCTGATGCTTTTGGCAATCTCCAGTCCTGTAACTCCTTCAGGATATTGACGAACCGAATTATCGGGTAAAGTAATATTGATCATGGATAAAGGGTGATTTTAAGGGGTGCAAAGGTAAGAAATTTATTTAATTACCCAGCACTTTAAATTCAGTTCTGCGGTTATTTGCACGACCTTCTTCTGTTGTATTGACATCAATAGGCTGACTGAATCCATACCCGGCAAACGATAGCCGTGAACCTGCGATTCCATGCTGAATCAGGTAATTGTATACAGCCCCTGCGCGATTTTGTGATAATTCAAGGTTATGTTCTTCAGTCCCAATGTTATCCGTGTGACCCCGGATTTCAATCTTGAGGTTCGGATTTTTCTGTAAAAGTTCCAGCAATTTCTGAAGTTCGGCAATTGACTCATCTTTAAGAATGAATTTGTCGGTATCGAAAAAAATATTCTTTAACACCACCGCCTCCCCGATCTTTATCGGCTTAAGCGGAATATTCTTGATAAATGGCCGGGACATTTCGGTTGTCCCTTTCAGTGAAAAGTTTTCCGAGAAAAAGAGATACCCGTCTTTTGACACGTTCAGCGCATAGTTTTTCTCAGTGGGTAAAACCAATAAAAATTCCCCGGTGATCCGGTCCGATCGCGACTCAGCCACAATCTTTGACGTCTGAAGGTCGGTGAGTTCAAACCTGGCCTCTAATCTGGCCTTGGTCACTTCATCAAATACAATACCTTTGAAATAGGTAGTCAGCAATGGACGGGCTTCGCGGTAAAGGGCAAATTTATAAATATCCTGCCTCCCCTTCCCTCCCAGTTTATCAGAAGAAATATAGGCTGTGGAACCTTTGGCAGTGACAACCAGTGTGATTTCATCGGCAAAGGTGTTGATGGGGAACCCCATGTTTACCGGCCGGTTCCATTCGCCATTCCATGTTTTCCGGGCATAATAAAGATCCAGTTTCCCCATGCCGGGATGTCCCTTGGAGGAAAAATAGAGTGTTTGATCATCGGGATGGATAAAAGGCGCCATTTCTTCGTACCGGGTATTGATCGAATCTCCAAGGTTTACCGGTTTACTCCATTGACCATCAGGTTGAAGTTCCGTTTTCCAGATGTCAGAACTACCTTTACCTCCGGCCCGGGTACTTGCAAAATACAGGGTTTTCCCATCGGAAGAAAAGGATGGCTGCGAATCCCACTTGGGAGAATTAACGCCTGTTCCCAGGTTTTCGGGCACTGACCAATGATCTCCCAGGCGATGAGCCCAGTATATGTCGCACCGGCCATATCCCTCAGGCCTGTTACAGGCTGCAAAAAACAGGTATTTCCCGTCAGGAGAAATACATAAAGCCCCTTCATTGCCATGGGTGTTGATGGGAGGTCCAAGATTCACTGCCTTTGACCAGGAAGAATCGGAACGGCGGGAAATATAGAAATCCTCCTCCCCGTTCTGGTTCTGGTCAATGGTCTGCTCATCCAGGGGATTCAACCTTGTGAAGTAGAGAAACTCCTCATCGGCCGTGATCGCATTGATGTATTCGTCGTACTTCGTATTCAAGCTATCTCCCATATTTACTGGTTCAAAAGGAACCGGATGTGCTACACACTGAATAGCGAAATCGCACGACCTGATCCCCTTTTCAGCCAGCTGTCTTTTTTGTTCAGGAAGCTGGTCGTTTTCAAGAAAGCGCCGGTAATTAAACCGGGCATCGGTATACCGGCCTAAATTCAACTGCGTGTTTGCCAGGATATTAAATAGTTCGGGGGAGAATGGACGATTGGTCCCGATTGCAGCAATATAGGAATCAATCGCCTTTTCAGGCCGCTGGCTATCAGCATAAATATCACCCTGAAGGATATAGGCTTCTGTAAATGATGGCTCCTGTTCGATTGCTTTTTTCAGTTCACCAAGCGCCTTATCATAGTTCTTAGCCTGGTATGAGTCAATCGCGGTGTAAAATAGTTTTTCAGCTCTTTTGTTCTGGGTGGAAAGGGGCTGCCCCTGACCCATTGCAATGACCAATGACCAATGACCAATGACCAATATGAGGAGAAATCGCTGCAGGATCATGGGATGTGCATGTATTTATGGCTTTGCAAAGATATTCGCCATGTGGGGTTTTCCTGGATATACCGGATTATTTCAGGCATCATCTGTTCATGCCTGCTCCATTCAGGCTGAAGGTAACGGAGGCATGCTGCCGGGATGTGGCGTGCGTTCTCCTCCCCCCATTGAAAATCAGTATGATCGTGGATGATCACTTTAAGCTCATTGGCCTGACGGATAACCTCATCCAAAGGAGGGGCATCTTTTTTCGGGGAAACGCAGATCCAATCCCACTTTCCACTCAGGGGCTGTGAACCCGATGTTTCAAGATACCGGCTTATTCCGTTTTTATACAATTCACTACAGAGGTAATCCATATTGTACAAAAGCGGCTCGCCTCCGGTAACGACAATGGCTTTGGCAGGATAGGATGCCGCATGTTCCACAATCCTGTCGGTTGCAACCGGCGGAAAATCATTCGCATTCCAGGATTCCTTTACATCGCACCATTTGCACCCGACATCGCAACCGCCTACACGGATAAAGTAGGCTGCCAGGCCGGTATTAAAACCTTCTCCCTGCAACGAATAAAACTCTTCCATCACCGGAAGTAATTTCCCCTCCTGCAATAAAATATCCTGGAATTGATTCAAGGCATTCAGATTATTTCTTTTTTTGCCGCCTTCAGTGTATTCTGGAGTAAAGATACAATGGTCATCGGACCTACTCCGCCCGGGACTGGCGTAATATAGCTGCATTTTCGTGAAACGCGTTCAAAATCAACATCCCCCTTCAGCCTGAATCCCGATTTTGTTTCAGTTGATGGAATCCGGTGAACCCCAACATCTACAACGACGGCATCTTTTTTAACCATGTCGGCTGTTACAAATCCCATTTTACCCATGGCAACGATGAGAATATCAGCCTGCGCGGTAATGGCAGGAATATCCTGCGAAAAACTGTGGCACAATGTGACCGTGGCATTCCCGATGGCTGACTTTCGTGAAAGAAGGATACTGACCGGAGTTCCAACAATATGGCTACGGCCAAGGACCACTACGTTCTTTCCGGCAGTTTCAATGCTATACCTTTCTAACAACGTGATAATGCCAAAAGGGGTCGCGGGTAAAAAACAGGGCTGGTTCAGCACCATTTTTCCGATGTTGACCGGATGGAATCCATCCACATCTTTTTTAGGATCAATCCTTTCGATGATGCATTGTTCATCAATGTGGGCGGGCAGTGGCAGCTGGACAATAAATCCATGAACTTCCCTGTCGTCATTGAGAAAATCGACAACTTCAAGCAGTTTTTCCTGGGTAATATTGGACGGGTAGCGATAAACCGAAGATATGAACCCCACTTCACGACAAGCTTTCTCCTTTGCAGCAACGTAAGTCATACTGGCAGGATCCTCACCAACCAGGACGGCGGCAATGTGGGGAGCTTCAATCCCCTTATCCAGAAAATCAGTCTTTACCTCAGTGGCGATTTCAGTTTTGATCTGATCGGCGATCAATTTACCATCAAGCAGTTTCATGGATGTGGAATTAATTCATGTTTTTCATATTCCGCATAACGTTGGCCATGTTTTTTCCTTTATTGGCCGTAACCATTTTCATCATTTTCCGGGTATCGTCAAACTGCTTGATCAGCCTGTTCACATCCTGGATGGTGGTTCCTGATCCGGTAGCAATCCGTTTCCGGCGACTGCCGTTCAGAACTGCCGGATTAACGCGTTCATCCGGAGTCATGGAGTGTATGATCGCCTCGATGCCTTTGAATGCATTGTCGTCAATCTCCAGGTTGCGGATGGCTTTTCCCATCCCGGGGATCATCCCCAGCAGGTCCTTCACGTTGCCCATCTTTTTGATCTGTTTGATCTGGGCAAGAAAATCGTTGAAATCGAACTGGTTCCGTGCAATTTTTTTCTGGAGTTTCTGCGACTCCTCTTCATCAAACTGCTCCTGCGCTTTTTCCACCAACGAAACGATGTCGCCCATCCCAAGGATGCGGTCGGCCATACGCTCAGGATAAAAAATGTCGATGGCATCCATTTTTTCACCGAGGCCAACGAATTTGATGGGTTTATTTACGATAGACTTGATACTCAGTGCTGCCCCGCCCCGTGTATCCCCATCCAGTTTGGTAAGGACCACTCCCTCATAATCCAGGCGTTCGTTAAATGCTTTCGCAGTATTCACCGCATCCTGACCGGTCATTGAATCAACAACAAACAGTGTTTCCTGCGGGTGAATGGCCTCTTTGATGTTGGCAATTTCATCCATCATGGTCTCATCGATGGCCAGACGGCCAGCAGTATCAACAATTAAAACGTGATACCCATTCTCCCTTGCAAAAGATAGCGCCCGTTTGGCAATTTTCACCGGGTCGTTGGCAGCATCCTCGGTATATACTTCCACCTCGATCTGACCTCCCAATACTTTCAACTGTTCGATGGCTGCGGGACGGTAAACGTCACACGCAACCAGCAGGACACGTTTCCCCTTCTTTGTCTTCAGATAATTGGCCAGTTTGGCCGAAAAGGTAGTTTTCCCGGATCCCTGTAACCCTGCAATGAGAATGATTGCCGGTTCTCCCTTGAGGTTCAGCTCTGTTTTCTGGCCTCCCATGAGTTCGGCCAGCTCGTCATGAACGATTTTTACCATAAGCTGACCGGGAGAGACAGCCGTTAACACATTCTGACCAATGGCTTTGTCCTTTACCTGATCAGTAAATTGTTTGGCAATTTTAAAGCTTACATCTGCGTCGAGTAAGGCTTTCCTGACATCTTTCAGCGTCTCTGCGACGTTTATTTCCGAAATATGGCCATGTCCCTTAAGAACCTTAAAGGCCCTGTCTAATTTATCACTTAATCCTTCAAACATTGTATTCTACATTTTTTAAACAACCTGTATCCAGAGGAAAGCAGGAAAAACAATTTATTTCAGCTGGTTTTCCAATAATTTTGCAAAATTAACAATTTAAATTTACACTGGCTGGGCAGGATTGAATATGGTCATCCTACCATGCCGGGCAATAAAACAGTCCACCTCCTGGCAGTTAACAAATATTTGTGATATTTTTTCAAGTAATCTGTTTTTCTTTGTACGTTTGCAGTTAAATAGTGGTATTAACGAAAAATCAAGGTCTATGAAAAATTTACTTATTTTAACAATTTCAATGTTTCTAAGCATTTGGTCTATTGCCCAGACGGGCTGGATAGGGGCCAATTCTAACTTTCTTGCTGGCGAGGGAGTTGGCCAGCTCTCAATCGGCATGAACAATGGAGATGCCATATGGGCTCATGCAATTGCTGCCGCAGGAGGAATTCTTGACAAGTTTTCCAAATCGACCGATGGCGGGGCAACCTGGACAGCCGGTACATTCAATGCAGGTTCAGGACTTTCGCAAATTTTCGCCATTGATGAAAATGTATGCTGGGCCCTTTTCAACACCGGTGCAACACAGGGTATTTACAAAACCATTGATGGTGGAACAACATGGGTAAAAAAGGGTGGTGTTTTCAATAATTCATCCTTTGCCGATGCGATGCACTTCTTTAACGAAAGCGACGGATTTGCCATGGGAGATCCCGTTGGCGGTTATTTTGAAATTTACACCACAAGCGATGGCGGTGAAACATGGACGCGCGTTCCCTCCGCCAATATTCCGGCCCCAACTGCGGGAGAATATGGCATAACCGGCAACTACTGTGCAGCAGGAACCAATTGTGTATGGTTCGGCACCAATGCAGGCAGGATTTTCCGCTCAATTGACAAAGGTCTTCACTGGACTGCGGCTATGACAGCTTTTGGCGCTACCGAAACGATTGCACCTGTGTTTGCTGACACATTGAATGGCATTGTTTACCGTTCGTACCTGGATCTTGGTCTGGGAACTGAATTAAATGTAACAGATGATGGCGGAGCAACCTGGACTAGCCTGAGCATCAACGGAAATATGTATTCACGTTATTTCTCCTATATTCCCGGAACTGCGGGCACCTATGTAGGTTCTGCTGCACTGGCTGGAGAAAATGGAATTTCTGTCAGTTACGATGGTGGCGTTAACTGGAACGTTATCAACTCTGATTACGATTTTTGCGCCACTGCATTCCTGAATGATTCGGTGGGTTGGTCAGGATCGATCGCTGCAGCAAAGAAAAACGTCAATACGACCGGTGGTATGTATATTTATGACGGACCTCCCCTTGCCCCGATGATTCCTGTTGCCAACTTCTCAGCCGATGTTACGGCTGTTGCCATCGGTGGTGTGGTGCATTTTACCGACAATTCAACTGGCAGCCCAACCTCAAGGTCATGGACCTTCCAGGGCGGAACACCCAGTACATCTACGCTGCAATTCCCTATTATAACCTATAACGTTTCCGGCACCTATGATGTAAGCCTTACAGCGACAAATGCCAATGGAAGCAACACCATGACAAAAACAGGTTATATCTATGTAGGTGGTGTTGGCGTTAACGATCAGTCTATCGCTACCATTTCGATATTCCCGAATCCTGTTCAGGATGTGCTGAACATCCAGGGTTCTGCAAATATCAAAGAGGTAACGATGATGAATATGGTCGGACAGATTGTTCTCAGTGTGAAAGCTGATGGCAACAATGTAACCATCAATACATCTGACCTTAAATCAGGAATTTACAACCTGAAAATCAGCATGGCTGATGGTTCCATTAATAAGAAAATCGTAGTGAACTAAATCATTGGTTCCCTTATCAGAACGGCTGTCTCAAAATAGGAGGCAGCCGTTTTTTTTATTTTACATCCGTTCGGGCACCTCAATTCCAAGAAGAGTCATTGACCTTTTAATGATATTTCCGGCAAATTCCGAGATCAGAATCCGCAATAAAACCTTTTCTTCATTCGTCTCTTTTAACACTGGCAATTCCTGATATAACTGGTTGAATCCCTTTGCCAGATCATAAACATAGTTGGCAATCACGGCAGGACTCATTTCATCGCCAGCCTGAATAACGGCCGGCTGAAACTGGTAAAGCCGTACAATCGTCTCCTTTTCCAGTGGCAACAACGGCTGATGGAGGGAAACATCTGTATTCTCCCATTTAATTCCAGCCATCCGCGCTTTTCCAAGCAACGACTGTATACGGGCATAGGTATATTGGATAAACGGCCCTGTATTCCCGTTGAAATCGATCGATTCCCTGGGGTCAAACAACATGTTTTTACGGGGATCGACTTTCAGAATAAAGTATTTCAAAGCGCCTGAACCGATTTTATTGAACAAACTGGCTGCATCCTCATCTGAAAGTTCACTGGCTTTTCCAAGCTCACGGGTTGTCTCCTCGGCGGTCCTGAACATTTCATCCATCAGATCATCGGCATCAACAACGGTCCCTTCACGTGATTTCATTTTGCCCTGGGGAAGTTCCACCATTCCGTACGAAAGGTGATGGATATGGCTGGCATAGTCTTTCCCAAGTTTGATGAGTACCTTTTTCAGCACATCAAAATGATAGTTTTGTTCATTTCCGACCACATAAATCATGGATGACGGGTGGTAATCATTAAACCGTAACTCTGCCGTCCCCAGGTCCTGGGTCATGTATACCGAGGTACCGTCAGCCCGGAGTAACAATTTCTCATCAAGTCCCTCTTCCCTCAAATCGGCCCAGATGCTTCCATCATCCTGCTGAACCAGCGCCCCGGTGTGAAGACCTTCCATGACAAGGCTTTTACCGAGAAGATAGGTTTCGCTCTCGTAGTATATTTTGTCAAAATCAACCCCCAGGCGGCGATAGGTCTGATCAAAACCCTCATAGGCCCATCCATTCATGGTTTTCCACAGATCAACTGTTTCAGGATCCTTTGCTTCCCATTTTCTCAGGATTTCCTGTGCTTCGACGATCAGTGGAGATTGCTTTTCAGCCTCTTCCTCGGTGAGCCCTTTTTCAATCAGGTCAAGAATTTCTGCTTTGTAAAAGTCATTAAACAGCACATAATATTTTCCGATCAGGTGGTCGCCCTTCAAACCAGTTGAAGCGGGAGTTTCATGATTTCCCCACTTCATGTAGGCAAGCATCGACTTGCAGATATGGATGCCACGATCGTTTACCAGGTTGACTTTAACAACTTTATGTCCATTGGCCTTCAGGATTTCGGCCAGTGAAAATCCCAGCAGATTGTTGCGGATATGACCAAGATGAAGTGGCTTATTGGTATTGGGTGAAGAATATTCGAGAACTACCGGGTGGGTATGCCTGGTTTTGTGGAACCCGAATTCAGAATGATCTGCCTGGCTTACCAAAAACTTCATCCAGAAATGATCGCTCAGGACCAGATTCAGAAAACCCTTAATAACATTAAATTCAGCTATTTCTTTCACATGATCGAGTAAAAATCCACCCATTTCCCGGGCGGTTTCTTCGGGTGATTTCCTTGATATTTTAAGAAGTGGAAATACCACAATGGTGTAATCTCCGATAATTTCCTTTTTGGTTTTTTCAAGCCCGATGGATTCGGGTTTGATTTCATGACCATATAATTGTTTTACGGCTTCGCAGGTTTGTTCCAGTAATTTAGTCTCTATCATCTCGCCTTTTGTTTCCCGGCAAATTTACGCTAAATTCGTGAATTCAGACAACTTATGCGGATCCTGCAGGATCAGGAAACGGATGTTTTTTTTTTTAATAATGCCTTTGTTTGTTCCTGAAAAAGGAGTAGGTTTGCAGATAATCTCCAGAAAGATATAATTTCAAAAACAATACTTAACAATCACAAAAAGCGAGGTTAGCATGAAAAAAAATGTAATCATAATTGGTGCTGCCGGAAGAGATTTTCACAATTTCAACACGTATTATCGCGATAACGCTGATTTTAACGTGGTAGCCTTTACGGCTGCACAAATTCCGGATATTGATGGAAGAAAATATCCTGCCGCACTGGCTGGAAAATTGTATCCCAAGGGCATTCCCATCTATGCCGAATCAGAATTGGTCGCCCTGATCAAAAAACACAATGTTGAGATCTGCAACTTTGCATACAGCGATGTTCCCTATCAAAGGGTTATGAACATCAGTTCTGTTGTGAATGCCGCAGGCGCCAATTTCCTGTTGATTGGTCCGAAGGACACCATGATTAAGAGCACCAAACCGGTTATTGCAGTAGGTGCCACGCGCACCGGCTGTGGAAAAAGCCAGACCTCCCGCAGAATCATCGAGATCCTGATGGCGAAAGGTTTAAAAGTTGTTGCGGTTCGTCACCCGATGCCTTACGGAGACCTTGTTGCGCAGAAGGTTCAGCGTTTTGCCACGGTTAAAGACCTTGCCAAACATAAATGCACCATTGAAGAGATGGAAGAATATGAACCACATGTTGACCGCGGAAATGTAATCTATGCCGGGGTTGATTATGAGGCCATCCTGCGTGCTGCCGAGAAAGATCCTTCCGGTTGCGACATCATCCTCTGGGATGGAGGAAACAACGACTTCCCGTTCTACAAACCCGACCTGATGGTTACCGTGGCTGATCCACACCGCCCGGGTGCCGAAATGAGCTACTATCCCGGTGAAGTCAATATCCGCATTGCAGATGTTGTCGTACTCAACAAAATCGACACTGCCTCCTCGGAAAACATCACGACCGTTCGCAATAATATCCAGAAGATCAATCCGAAGGCTATCGTTGTGGATGGTGCATCCCCGATTCGCGTGGATGATGAATCCCTCATCCGCGGAAAGCGGGTTCTGGTCATTGAAGACGGCCCCACCCTCACCCATGGTGAAATGAAGATCGGAGCCGGTACTGTTGCCGCACAGAAATACGGTGCTGCCGAAATGGTTGATCCGCGTCAGTATGCTGTGGGTAAATTGGCTGAAACGTTCAGGATCTACCCCAACATCGGCCAGTTGCTGCCCGCCATGGGTTACGGCGATCAGCAGGTGAAGGATCTCGAAGCAACCATCAACAAGGTGCCTTGCGATTCTGTCATCATTGCCACCCCGATCGACCTCAACCGCCTGGTGAAAATCAAAAAACCGAACACACGGGTTTATTATGATCTCCAGGAAATCGGGAAACCCGATCTGGCTGATATCCTGAATGGTTTTCTGAAAAAACACAAAATAAAATAGTTATTCAAATCCCGGTCGTTGCCGGGATTTTTTTTTAATTTTGGCAGGATCAATATCAACCGTTAACATCCAGATAATGAAAAACAAAAGCTTAATTTCCATCAATGATTTTACCCGGGAGGAGCACATCCGCATCCTCGAACTTGCCGGCGCTTTTGAGAAGCGTCCAAAGCAGCGGATTCTTCAGGATTTCGTTGTAGCCACGCTTTTTTTCGAACCATCCACCCGCACCAGGCTGAGTTTTGAAAGTGCCGCAACCCAACTGGGAGCCAAGGTTATCGGTTTCAGCGACGCAGCCAGTTCCAGTGTGCAAAAGGGAGAATCATTGCGCGACACCATCCTCACGGTTTCTAACTACTGTGATATCATCGTGATGCGCCATCCCCGGGAAGGAAGCGCACGGTTTGCAAGTGAGGTGTCGAAAGTTCCGGTAATCAATGCCGGTGACGGTGCAAATCAGCATCCTACTCAAACGTTACTGGATATGTATTCTATCAGGAAAACCCAGGGGACACTCGACAATCTGAATATTGCCTTTGTCGGCGACCTCAAGTACGGCAGAACCGTGCATTCACTGGTCCAGGCGCTTTGCCACTACAACACCACATTCCACCTCGTCTCCCCGATAGAGTTGAAATTACCCAGCGCTGTAAAAATAGACATCAAGAAACGCAACCTCGTGTACCATCAGTCAACCGATCTTCATGACGTCATCCCAAAAGTGGATATTCTGTACATGACCCGAATTCAGAAAGAACGGTTTTCTGACCCGCTCGATTATGAAAAGGTGAAAAATGCCTATGTACTCCGCAACAATATGCTTGAGGGAACCAGGCCAAACCTGAAGATTCTGCATCCACTGCCCCGGGTCAATGAAATCACCCCCGATGTGGATGACAATCCGAAGGCATACTATTTTACCCAGGCCCTTAACGGTGTTTTTGTAAGACAGGCTTTGCTTGCATCTATCCTGGGAGTAGCTGATTAATCGAAAAAACAAGAATCATGGAAAAAGAAGATTTGAGAAAAGAACTGAAGGTATCGGCCATCGAAAACGGCACGGTTATCGACCATATCCCATCGAAAAGTGTGTTCCAGGTTATTAAGATTCTAAACCTGACCGAATACCAGAATCAGCTGCTGATAGCCACCAACCTCGACAGTCAGAAAATGGGAAAAAAGGGCATCATCAAGGTCAGTAACAAATTTTTCAAAAGTGATGAAATCAATAAAATTTCGCTCGTTGCTCCTACCGCCACCTTGATTATCATTAAAAATTTCGAGGTCATTGAAAAGAAAAAAGTTGAAGTCCCGGGCTATACAGAAAACATTGTAAAATGTTTTAATCCCAATTGTATCACCAACAATGAGGACATCGCAACCAAATTCACCGTGATTGATAAAAAGGATCTTAAGCTTCGTTGTCATTACTGTGAGAAGATTACAGCCCGTGACAATATTTCTTTCCGTTAATGTTGCATCACATAACAAAACTGATTGCCGAAGGAGAACACCAGCGGCTTGATTTCAAATTTGAGATTGCCGATGCCCATAAAATTGCCCGCACACTCGTGGCTTTTGCCAATACGGATGGCGGGCGGTTGCTGGTTGGCGTGAAAGACAATGGGACCCTGGCCGGGGTTCGATCGGAGGAGGAGTTTTACATGGTCGAAGCAGCGGCAAAAATGTACTGTAAACCGCCTGTCGGCTTCAGTGTAAAAGAGTGGAACCTGAACAAAAAGACCATCCTCGAGGTTATCATCCCTAAAAGCACGAACCGCCCCCATTATGCGCAGCAACAGGACGGAACCTGGATAGCCTATCACCGTGTCAAGGATCAGAATTTCGTCGTCAACAGAATCATGATGCGGGTTTGGAAAAATGAAAATGCACCGCGTGGGGTTCTTTTGAAATTTACAGATGCCGAACGGTTCCTGCTGGATGACCTTGAAAAAAATGATTCCATTACTTTGTCAAAATTTATCCGATATGCGGGTATTTCCCGCAATAAAGCTGAAAGTATCCTCGTTAGGTTCTTATTACTGAAAATGCTGGAAATGCACTTTACAGAGAATCAGACTTTTTTTACCCTGAGTCAGTCTGCGAAGCAACCGGAGAATACTTAACTTTGCATTTCATGACGAAACAGATCATCCTATCGGCCATCTTCTTATTTATTTCAGTTCCGCTTTTCTGCCAGACAAGACCGGCAGATTCAATGGCAACTGGTTCACCTCATTTTTTTCAACCCCGCAAATTCGATTACGGACTGACTCTTGGCTCGGAATTCACCTCCATTTCAGGATTCGGATCGGGTCTGAACACCTATGTAACACCGCGAATTTCATATAACGTGAGTAAACGGTTCAGTGTTGGCGGCGGATTCAGCATCATCCAGACAAATTATTTCGGTGCAAAACCCTATTTACAGAATGAACAGAACACCTTCAGCAATGGGAATTTCACAAGCGCCGTGCTCTTTGTAAGCGGCCAATATCTTGTCAATGAACGACTTACAATTTATGGTTCAGCTTTTAAGCAATTTCAAATCACCCAGGATCCCTTACCCTATAACCCGTTCAACCCCGTGTCGAAAAACGGAGCCCAGGGAATTAATTTCAACGTAAGTTATAGAATTGGCAAGAATGTTATGATCCAGGGCAGCTTCCGGTATTCAGAAGGCATGAATCCTTATAATTGCTATGGTAATTACAATGATCCTTTCCATTCAGGGTCTTTTATACCAGGTGGCGGATTCGGAAGGTGAAAACCCATCACCTGCCCGGAAAATGATCAGCAATATATTTCAATGCTTCACTGATATCCATGGCATTGCTTGAAGGTCCTACCCTGATGAAGAACTCCTCATTGAATCCGGGTTGTCTCAGAAATACCGGCCTGCTGCTCTGAAGGCATTGCACAACGCAGACCGTCTTCTCTTCCATTTTTTCAAGATGGGTTCTAAGGTAACGGCTCACCTCCCTTCCGAGGCAGGTACGGATCAAAGTCCACAGGTGCAGGAGGAATTTGTCCTCATTCACAAACTTATCACTTTCAATTCCTTCAACGGATCCGTCATCGCGAACACCGATCAGCAGGGTTCCTCCCTTAGAATTTAGAAATGCTGAAATCGTCTTCAGGCAGGCTCTTTCAACAGCCTGATTCGTTTTTCCCGCCCTGATATCCCAGCGTAGCGTTGATTTGAACTCGACGGCATCTGATTCTCCCTTGTGGATCATGATGTTCAATTGTTGTCCCACCTCTGATTTAAGCCTTGAACATTGAAGGAAATCCATTGCACAGGTCACATCCCTTAAAATGGAATCATAGCACGATTCAGGCTGTATCTTCATCGCAACCAGCCCTTTTGAATATTCAAGCGGACTGATGATCCCTGAAACCAGGACCAATGGAAGAACAAGGCCAGCCTGATGCAGACCGCTCAGGGCCTGGACCACCACTTTTTGCGCCGGAAGAAGCTGGCTGTAACTCAACTTTAGCAGTTCAGGAAATGGATGTGCTTCAGTATCCTGAAGGTCAACTTCGCCCATCGTCTCATTTACAAAATCGTTGATTGAGTTAATCAGGGCCGACAAGGTGATGAAGGCAAAGGAAAAGAGCCTGTCATCGGCCCTGAAGGGTTGAAAAGTATTTTTATTGGTAGTCTTAATAATGACAAACGGATCGGTTTTCAATAACGCGTCCCAACCCGATTCAAACGGACCATCTCCCTTTTCGATGGTATCTTTTTGATACGCAAAGAGCATTGAGGCAGAAATTCTGGGGTTATTTTCAATTCCCTGGAATAACAAATCAGTGATGATCAACTGAATTAACCTCTCCGATTCATGGCTTACCGGGTTTCCGCCGGGGGTGAGCAGCGGATTTGTTCCCTGAAAAACCTGATAATTATCATCCTTCTTAATGATATCTAGCAACTCCGGGAATATTTCAAATTTTGCCTTTCTTTCGTAGTCAGTGAACGTATTCATGTTTTTTTAATATAAAGCAAAACTAAGAAATTAATCGCCTGTATCTATGGCAATGAATCAAATGGTCATTCACCATCCCGGCGGCCTGCATGAAGGCGTAGCAAATCGTTGTGCCCACGAATTTGAAACCGCGATTTTTAAGATCCTTGCTCATCTCATCCGATTCTTTTGATGAGGCAGGTAGTTCGCCCAGGCTTTCCCATTTGTTGACCATGGGCTTTCCACCAGTGAACTGCCAGATGTAAGCATCAAAGGTCCCGAATTCCTTTTGTACATCCAGGAAAAGTTTTGCATTATGGATGGTTCCGAGGATTTTTGCCCGGTTTCTGATGATCCCGGCATCAGACAATAGCCGTTCATAATCGCTTACCCCATATTCTGCAATCTTATTCGCATTGAATCCATCGAATGCCTTCCGGAAATTCTCGCGCTTATGAAGCACTGTTTTCCAGCTGAGACCGGCCTGAAAGGCATCCAGGACCATGAACTCGAACAACTTCTGATCATCATGCAGGGGTACGCCCCACTCTTCGTCATGATATATGATCATCAACGGGTCGTTGGAGGGCCAGGAACAGGAAGGTAGGACGGACATAAGACAATTTTGAATTAAGAATGACGAATGATGAGTGACGAAGTTATGAAAAAAATGTCTGAACGCCCTGAATATAGCTGGTCAGGTTGAATTTCCTTTTACATCCCGCGTAATTCATATACCGGATCATTCCGAATATCTTGCGTTCACTCCACGGTCGGTCATGGGTTCCGCCGATTGCCCAGGCAATCCCAGCATATCCATTGGGATCACGGCCGTCAAGTTCATATTTGTCATTCAGATAAACCGCAATGGCCATGGCTTCTTCGGGGGAACGGGTCCATTCCAGTATTTTTTTAGCCCAATACATCCGCATGAAGCCATGCATCTTCCCGGTGACAACCATTTCTCTTTGCGCTGCATTCCAAAGGTCGTCATGGGTGAATGATCCTTCAAACTGCCCGACAGTATACAGATACTCACGTACATCGTCGCGATGTTTGTTCAACGTTTTCTTTGCCCAGGGCTGAAATCCGTCAAAATCATCGTAGTGCGCATTGTAGAGGCAAAAATTATCAGCCAGTTCGCGGCGAACGACCAACTCCTCGAGGAATACGGTTTTTGACGTCGGATCTCCGGTCGATTTCATAACCTCAAGTACTACGCGCTGCGCTGAAAGTTGTCCAAAATGCAGGTATGGGGAAAGGTCAGATTGTCCTTTACTGTAAGGAATATTGCGTTCTGAATGATAGTTTTTTAATCGTTGTCCCGTAAAGTACGCAAGTGCAGAGGAGGTATGGCCTTCTCCGGGATGCAACCAATCTACCTCCGGCACATCCTGATCCACCTTCAATGATAACCTGATCCCTGTCCAATCGATTTCAGGTACGGCGCGACCACCAGGTAAACAGGGATGGTTCAGCAGGGCCGGAAATTCAACCAGGAATTCAGGCAGAAGCTGGTCAACCTTTTTTCTCAGGGTAAAAGCGGCGTACTCAGCTTTATTTGAAATAAACCTGGATGGAATGATATTGTGTGCGTCAACTTCGTGAAAGGGGATCGTGATCTTTTCGGCTATATTCTTCCTCCAATCCATAGGAATCCGAAGCGGGTTGAAATCAGTGACAAGCAATCCTGCCTCATTTTCAAGAATAAAGCGAGGCAGCTCATCCTGTGGAGAACCCTGTAAAAGATAAAATGGAATATTGAATTTTGCCAATTTCTCCGCCACAATGGCAAGTCCCCTCACCAGGAAGCCATACTGCCTGGAAGTAGCCCCCAGGAAGCCTGGAACAAGACAAAATACCACCGCCAATGGCTGATGCAATGCAAGCGCACGTTCCTGTGCGTAGAGCAGGGCCCAGTTATCCATCACCCGCTGGTCGCGCTGCATCCAGTAGATGACACAACCAGTTTTTTCCGGGATGGTATTGAGTGAAAAAATCCTCCGCTTATCTGTCATCGAATTATGAAGACTTTCATATGATGGTTTCGAATGGGAAATAAAATTATAAAAAACCCGAAAGAAAATTGAATTTTCTTTCGGGTTTCAGCGGAGAGACAGGGATTCGAACCCTGGGACCTCCTTACGGGGGTCAACGGTTTTCGAGACCGCCCCATTCGACCGCTCTGGCATCTCTCCTAAAAATGGGAGTGCAAAAATAGGAAGTATTTGGTTACGGATCTCGTTTTCGGTTTTAATTTTTCAAAAAACCTCACACGTAGGATTTATGATAAGGCTGCCTACCCGACCTGATCATATTTTACTACTGGTAGGTTTTGTATCTGAGAAAAAAGAACAGGGAAATTCCGCTCAAAAAAGTGAATATACCGCCTGCAAGAAGCAGTGCGGTCGAAAGGCCATACCGGTCGGTGATGAGCCCGTAAAGGGGAGCAAGCAGAGCAAACAGGGCACGGATAATGAAATTCCGGACGGACAGGACGGTAGCGCGGGTTTCGGATTTGGCGATGACATTGATATAATTCCTCAGCGTTGGGGTTGCGAGTCCACGGGCCATATAGAAAAACAACAGGAAGATAAATCCTGTAATCGTCCCTGCCATCGCAAGTTCAAAATATCCAAGCAAAAGAAAAACAGTAAACAGGATCACTGTTCGCCGGGGGCCGAGTTTCGACTCAATCCGCCAGGCAAACATGGCTGTTATTCCGACTGTAAGGTTCAGTAATGCCCAGACAAGGCCAAACAGGTTGACCCGAAGACCGGCTTTAATAAGGAATGGTTGAGCAAACCAGGCCATGGTTAAGGTAGAAACCCCGGTCACAGCAGAAAATATTGTGTTCCAGAATAATTTGCGGTCATGATAAAGGACATTGACAACAATGGATGAAATGTCACGAAACCCGGGTTTTCGGATATTCCCATGAACGGTGGGCTCCCTGAGTATTAAGGCTGCAGGAATAGCCAGGAAGGCAATTCCTGCCTGGAAAAAGTAGGGTGTGCGTAATGAAATTGCAGCCAGTAAGCCACCGATGATTCCGGCAAATGCCTCTGCGAAATTTCCGATAGAGGTAATCCTCCCCTCTAACCGGGTGTATTTTCCTGATGATCCGGCTGAAGCGAGTGAGTCGTAAAGCATGGCTGAATCAGCGCCGGAAATAAGACTCATCCCAATGCCAAGGGTTGTTTCGGCAAAAGCAAAGTTCCAGAAGGTGGTCGAGGTACTGTAGATCAGGTAACCCGCAAAACCAAAAACTGAGCCGACCAGCATACTGGTTCGACGACCTGCGTGATCGGCAAAATAACCCGTTGGTATTTCAAGGAACATCAGTGTGACTGAGTAGATGGCCTGCAGGGTAAATATGTCCTGCATCGTCATGCCATTCGATTTATAGAATAGCACAATAATGGGCATCACCAGGTTCATCCACTTGGCAACCTTGATCAGGTAGAGGGCAGAAAGATTTCGTTTCAGTGAAAATGACATATCAGGAAATAAAAAAGCCTGAAAAAAATATCACAGGCTATTTACCATATTCATGGAGCGGATCTACTTTGCCGGCGACTTTCTTCCAAAAACCTGTCGACAAAAATCGTGAAAAATGTCGTCTCCCTTATGAATTATTTACGCACCGGTTTTTTTTGATCATTGCCCCTGATCGTTGAGTAATACGATGGTATAGGTTCCCGCCGGGATCAGCTGAGAAATAAGTGGTTTTAATCACATTTAAAAGATAAGAAAGGATACGTTTTTTCCTATAACTTTGATTCCTCGATTTTCAGACTCATGCAAAACAGGAAATTGCTGTTGTTCCTTGTATCCCTAATGCTGTCATTTGTCAACCTGGAAGCGATTGGAGCAAATGATACCCTTGTTCCGGCGAATGATTCCCTGGGCAAACATGCAAAAAAGGTAAAACCTGTGCCGATGGAACCCTATCACTGGAATGTGATCAAGTTCAATCCGACACCCATGTTACTCTTCTCGGAGGTCAGAAATTTTACCCTGAGTTATGAACGGCTGATCACCAGGAATCAATCACTTGCGATCCAGGCAGGATATCTCCTGCTGCCTAGGCTAAAATTCCTCAGCAAACTGAATAACATTGTCACCTTTACTCCAAAGGAAAAATACGGGATCAATGTCGCTTTTGATTATCGTTACTATATTATTCCAAGAAATAATCGTCCTGCACCCGATGGTCTCTATGTAGGTGCATTTGTGTCCTACTACGGTTTTAAATTCGAAAACCATCTCGATCTTGTCAAAACCACTTTGCTGAATGATGGCACCATCTATGGAAAACTGAATGTCGTGAACCTCGGGGTGAACCTGGGATACCAGTTCATTTTCTGGAAACGATTCTCCCTCGATCTGCTGATGCTTGGACCATCCTATAGTTTTTATTCGGGGGAACTGGGAATTTCCGGGGGATTGGATCCCGCCCTGGTTGAAGTAATTGACGAAGAACTCGTAGCGGCTGTTGAGGAACAGTTTCCATTACTCGGAGCCCTGTTAAACGGAGAAAAACTCGAATTCATCGGCTATAAGTCTAAATGGAAGTTCGGCTTCCGTTACAGCATCCAGTTAGGATTTCATTTTTAAGTTTTACCTTTCTTCCTCCCGCGAAACATTTTGCGTTGGCAGGTATAAAGAAAGGTTCAGAAACTCAACGTGCAGGCATCGCAGGCCCGCCGGACATAAACTTATAGTAAGGGAGTCCAGAGGCTAACTTACAAGTATGTTAACCAATCATTTGAGAATTACAGTCAATCCTTAAACCGGATATTGGTGAACAGGAATCAGCAATCCCTCCACTGGTATCATTTTCTCCGGCATAACCCCCTGAAACCATTCTAAGATCTGCTTCGGTGAGTTCATCCTCTGTTTCGGAATTGCTTTTTGGCGGGAGAACAAGGTAAAAAGTTTGTGAATCTTCCTCAAGGACTTTGATATTTACAGAATCGGGAATCCTGATCCCGGTCTCCTGCTCAAGAGCAGCCTTTGAGTCCTCAATAAGGCGCTTTCTGAAGTCTTCATCCTTCATCGCCCGTTCAACGACTATTTTTTCAAGTTCATTTCTTGGTTTCATACATAATTTTCAAATGAAATTAATTCGTTGATTACCCTCCACATCCGTAAGGGCTACTGGTGCAGTTTTGTGTGGGATCAGGATCATTTTTAAACTGCCCGCCACTGACTTTCATCAGTTCAGCCTCAGTAAGTTCATCCTCGGTTTCAGGATTAATTTTTTCAGGAAGGACAAGGTAAAAAGTCTGTGTGTCTTCTTCAATGATTTTTATGTTGAAGCTGTCAGGAAGTTTCATTCCCGTTTCTTGTTCCAGAACGAATTTCGGGTCTTCGATGAGTTGCTTACGAAAAGACGCATCTTTCATCGCTTTTTCGATGACCTGTTGCTCAAGTTGTTTGCGTTGTTCCATTGGACTTGACTTTCTGTAAGTACGGGGAATTCATTAAAAGTTGGATATAAATGTAAAGATAAATTCTTCATGTGAATCTGCACTGTCCATCCGAATGTGGTCAGTTCCTACGAAAAAAGCAATCAAGCCCCTCTTTCGAAAGGCTTGATTTTGCTGCATTTTGTTTTTTGGGAAGGTAATTTTTGAATCCTGGCGGAGAAAGAGGGATTCGAACCCCCGGATCCTTGCAGATCAACGGTTTTCAAGACCGCCGCAATCGACCACTCTGCCATTTCTCCGGGAGCAAAAGTACACATATTTTGGAAACTGCCAAAATTAACGCGCCTTTCATCGTGCCCATTTCACCCATTCTATCGTACAATTTGACGATTTTCCTTGCAATTTCAGCGAGTCACCGCTATCTTTGTGAATTCACAAAACCACTGTTTTACTTAAATCATTCATGATATGAAAAAGCTTTTTTTGTGTGTATTCATTATGATCCTGGCCTTCTCCACCGGCACCTCCCAGGCCAGAAACCTATGGGCCTTCCTCACCTATGCCACTTTTAACTCTCCTGAAGGACCCTACGTCGAAACCTACCTCTCCATTGCTGGCAACAGCGTGAAATTCGTGAAGAAAGACAATGGGAAGTTCCAGGCAACCGTCAATATTTTACTGACTTTTAAGCAGAACAATGAGATCAAGGCATTTAAAAAATATGAACTGAACAGCGCTGAGATTGAAGATACTACAAAAACAAATTTCAATTTCGTTGACCAGCAGCGGATACCCATCCCCAATGGCACCTATGATTTTGAAATCCAGCTGGCTGATAAAAACAAGGAGGTTGCACCTGTACCTTACGACCAGTCCATCGTGATTGACTTCCCGGCAGACAAAGGGTCGTTTTCAAGCATTGAACTCGTTAAATCCTATAAAAAATCTGAAACAGCCAACACGCTTACCAAAAGCGGGTTCGACCTGGTTCCTTACACCTATACGTTTTTTCCGGAGAACGAATCGAAAATGACCTTTTATTGTGAATTGTACCAAATGAACAAGGTCATTGATGCAAATCAAAAATTTCTGCTGACCTACTACCTTGAATCCTTTGAAAACAATTTGAAACTCGCGGATTATGCCCGGAGTAAAAAAGAAAGTCCGAAGGAGGTCAACGTACTGCTGTCCGAAATCGCCATTGATAACCTGGCGTCAGGAAATTATAACCTCGTTGTGGAGGCCAGGAACCAGCAGAATGAACTGGTCGCATCGAAAAAAATATTTTTCCAGCGAATGAATCCCAAAGCAAAGATGTCGCTGAACGATATCGCCTCTACCGAAATTGCCAACACATTTGCTGAAAAAATCACCAACATTGATTCCCTGAGGGAGTTTATCAACAGCACTTACCCCATCGCCACTGGGATTGAGAAATCATTTATCAGGGAATCGCTGAAAAAAGCTGACCTGCCAACCCTGCAGCGATTTTTATACAGCATGTGGCTGCAACGCGATCAGAACCATCCTGAACTGGCCTGGAATTTTTATAAGGAACAGGTAAATAAGGTCCAGGTAAATTTCGGAACCCCCGTTAAAAAGGGTTATCAGACCGACCGCGGTCGTGTTTACCTTGAATACGGCCCCCCGAATACCCGAAGCACACAGTACAGCGAGCCCAGCAACTACCCTTATGAAATCTGGCAATATTATACCTTGAACAACAACCAACGCAACAGGAAGTTTGTTTTCTATTCGCCCGATATGGTTACCAGCGATTTTATCCTGTTACACTCCGATGCAACCGGTGAAATTAACAACCAGCGCTGGAAAATTGATCTGCGCAACCGTATTTACTCAACCCTCGACCTGCAGGACACCCAGGTTATTCAGTCGTGGGGAGATATGGAACAGGACTATTGGGATCTCCCAAATTAATTAAAAATTAAAAATTAAAGATTTCCTGCTCATTATTCATAATTTTACGGCGGGGAATGCATGGTTCGTTGGCATGTCTTGATGCTTTACGAAAATTGCAGATTTCTTCGCAATTTGTAATTTTTAATCATCCATTGATGCGTGTGGCTGTTATCATATTGAACTGGAATGGCAGGAGATATCTTGAACAGTTTTTACCAACATTGATCCAGTACAGCAGGGAGGCCGCAGAAATCATCGTTGCCGACAACGCATCGTCCGACGACTCCGTTTCATTTTTAAAATCGACCCATCCGGGTATCCGGATTATTCAGAATCCCTCAAACGAAGGCTTTGCCAGGGGATATAATCTTGCCCTCAGGCAGGTAGAAGCTGATTACTACATCCTGCTGAATTCTGATATCGAGGTTACTGAAAACTGGATTACGCCTGTTATTGAGCTGATGAAGCAGGATGAAATGATCGCTGCATGCCAGCCAAAAATCAGGTCGTTCCACGAACCTAAAAAATTTGAATACGCCGGAGCTGCCGGTGGTTTCATTGATAAATACGGCTATCCTTTTTGCCGTGGAAGAATTTTCCAGGCTATTGAAGAGGATCATGGCCAGTATGATGAAATCAGTGAAATATTCTGGGCAACCGGCGCATGCATGTTCGTAAAGGCAGATGTTTTTCATAAAATGGGCGGGCTGGATGACGATTTCTTTGCCCACATGGAGGAGATTGATTTTTGCTGGCGCCTCAAGAACAACGGATATAAAATCATGTATTGCCCATTCTCCACTGTATTCCATATTGGCGGAGGCACCCTTCCTAAGGTCTCCTGGAGGAAAACCTACCTGAATTTCCGCAACAATTTCTACCTGCTTTACAAGAACCTTCCCGACGATCGCCTGTTTAAGGTATTTGCTGTCAGGATGTTCCTTGACGGGATTGCGGCAATGAAATTTCTTTTTCAGGCTGGTTTTAAAGATTTCTGGGCAGTGACACGTGCCCATATGAGTTTTTACCGGTCGTTCGGGAGAACCAAGCAAAAACGCAAATTACTGAAACACGGATCCATGCATGATGTATATGGAAAAAACATCGTGGTGGAATACTATCTGAAGGGAAAAAGAAAATTTTCTCAGCTTAACCAGGCAAAATTCTATTCCGACTAGGGTTCAGCAACCTTAAGTAATCAGGCTTTCAACCGCAAGCCGGTATGATTCCATCCCGAATCCAATAATACTTCCTTTTACATAGGCCGCCAGGAATGAGGTATGCCGGAACGGCTCCCGGGCAAAGGTGTTGGAAATATGTACCTCAACAACCGGAGTGGTGATGGATTTTATCGCATCGGCAATGGCAATGGAGGTATGGGTATAGGCGCCCGCATTGATGATGATGCCATCGTAAAGAAACCCTGCTTTTTGAATGGCATTGATCATTTCACCTTCAACATTGCTCTGGAAGTATTCGATGACGATCTCATGATAATGCTTTCGCAATTTCTTCAAATAGATTTCAAAGGGCTGTGTTCCGTAAACATCAGTTTCCCTGGTTCCCACCAGGTTCAGATTCGGACCATTGATAATTAATAACTTCATGAAGCCATATTTAAGCACAAAGGTAAGGTAAAAAGCTAATTTTACCTGTTTTGCATTTCGCAATTTTGTATTTTTGCCCCGATACTTCTCCAGAGGGGGTGCCTCAATACAAGGGCTGAGATTATACCCCATTAACCTGATCCGGATAATGCCGGCGTAGGAAAAATTGAATGATCATGAAAAGTTCTGTATTAACAATGCTTCTGGGGTTGTTCCTATGGTGCGGGACGTCATCCGCCCAGGTCACCCTCACCGGTAAAATTGTAGATAATCTTGAAAAGAAACCACTGGCCGGGGCACACATTTCACTTACCCCCCAATCCCTGTCGGCTATTTCAGATGAATCCGGCTCCTTTCTCATTTCACACCTGAAAAAAGGGAGCGCCCAGCTGACCGTCTCCTTTGTCGGATTTAAAACTGAAAAGAGGATCCTGGACCTTCGCCGTGATACCACCCTGTACATTGGGCTGGATGGGACCATCCTGATGGGCGACGAGGTGAACATCGTTGCCACGCGGGCCCATGACAAGTATCCTACGGCTTATTCATCCATCTCAAACAAGGAGCTGGGAAGGGCCAATCTGGGTAAGGATATCCCCTATCTGCTCCAGGCGACCCCTTCGACCGTTGTAACCTCTGATGCGGGAAATGGCGTCGGCTATACCGGCATCAGCATCAGGGGAACCGATCTTACCCGCATCAATGTCACAGTGAACGGTATTCCGATCAATGACCCCGAATCGCAGGGTGTCTGGTTTGTCGATCTGCCCGACCTGGCCTCTTCAACTGAAAACATTCAAATCCAGCGGGGCGTGGGGACATCAACCAACGGGGCCGGCGCATTTGGCGCTTCCATCCATTTCCTCACCTCCGACCTTCACCAGGATCCCTACGGGGAGTTGGATATCTCTGGAGGTTCGTATAACACTTTTAAAACCACCCTGCGCTTCGGGACGGGTCTGATGGCCGGTAAATTCAGTGTCGACGGCCGCCTCTCCTACATTCATTCAGACGGTTACATCAACCGCGCTTTTTCAAATCTCAAATCCTACTATCTGTCGTGCGGGTTTTATGGGAAGAATACAACCATCAGACTCATCACATTTTCGGGGTGGGAACAGACCTACCAGGCCTGGGAAGGGGTTCCGAAAGACTCGCTGGCTTCGAACCGTACCTATAATCCGTCAGGCGAATACGTTGACAAAAACGGCAACATTGCCTATTATAACAATCAGACCGACAACTATCAACAGGACAATTACCAGCTGATATTTTCGCAGCAGCTGGCTAAAAACTGGAACTTCAATGCCGCCTTGCATTATACGAAAGGCCGTGGATATTACGAAAACTACAAACAAGGTGCATCTTTTTCTTCCTACGGATTGAATGATGTTATTATTGGAAACGATACAATTACAAGCACCGACCTTGTGAACCGTAAAATGATGGATAACGATTTCTATGGTATAACCTTTTCAAGCAACTATATGGTTCCTGATAAACTGAAGCTGACTTTGGGCGGCGCCTGGAACCAGTATTACGGCCGGCATTTCGGGAAGGTTATCTGGGCTGAATATGCATCAAACGGCACCAACGACAGGAACTGGTATTCGAATACAGGATTGAAAAAGGATTTTAATATTTATCTGAAAGGGATATACACCGTGATCAAAAAATTAAATCTTTTTGCCGATCTTCAATATCGTCACGTCAGTTATAAAATGGAAGGGACCCTGGATGATCTTCGCTCACTGGACCAGCTTCACGATTTTAACTTTTTCAATCCGAAAGGCGGAATATTCTTCGAGTTCAATAAAAAAAATGACCTCTATTTTTCTTTTGGCATCGCAAACAGGGAGCCCAGCCGCAACAACTATAAAGATGCCAATCCCGGCCGCATGCCGGTCAATGAGACCCTGTTCGATTATGAATTGGGATACTCATTCAAACTTGACAATTTTACTGCAGGGGCGAATGCCTATTACATGTATTACAAAAACCAGCTTGTGCTAACAGGCGAGATCAACAATGTGGGCGAGGCGATCATGGTAAATGTACCCCAAAGTTACCGCGCCGGGATTGAACTGTCCGCCGCCATCAGGCTCTTTCAGAACAAACTGAAATGGGCTTTAAATGCCACATTCAGCAGGAACAGGATCCGGAATTTCACGGAATATGTTGATGCATATGATGCCGACTGGAATCCGGTTGGCCAGGATACAATCTATCACGGAGAAACTGACCTGTCATTTTCTCCCGGTGTAATTATCGGCAGCATCATTACCTATAACCCCATTCAGCAGCTTTCATTCAGTCTCCAGTCAAAATATATCGGGCGGCAGTATATTGACAACACCAGTACAAAAAGCCGTTCGCTTGCCGGTTATTTCGTGAATGGGATTACGGCATTGTATACCATCAGGACGAAACTTTTCAAAGAGATCGGGATCAACCTGACTGTCAACAACCTCTTCAATCAAAAATATGAGACCAATGGCTGGGTATACCCATATTACCTGGGCGGAGCGTACCAGGAGGTTAACGGTTATTTCCCGCAGGCTCCGGTCAACTTTCTTTGCGGAATTTCATTGAAGCTCTGACAGTCGAATTCCTCCTTCATGTTTTCACTTTGGCATTTGGCAAAAAATTGGTAAACTTGCAGGTAATTCACCCGGATGATCATTAAAAAACATTTTATGAAAAATTTACTTTTTAAATCACTGGTGATAACGGGATTCATCCTGCTGGGATATCCTGTTTTCAGTCAGCAAACAACGGTCGACCTCACCACCCCGCTGGCAGTGGATCCGAATGTGAAAATCGGCAAACTTGACAATGGACTTGTCTATTATATCAGGCAGAATAAAAAGCCGGAAAAACGGGTCGAATTAAGGCTGGTGGTTAATGCAGGTTCCATTCTCGAAAATGATGATCAGCAGGGACTTGCACATTTCGTGGAACACATGAACTTTAACGGGACCAGGACTTTCCCGAAAAACGACCTTATTGATTTTCTCCAGAAGACAGGGGTTCGGTTTGGTGCTGATATTAATGCCTACACCAGTTTTGACGAAACGGTCTACATGCTGCAACTTCCTACAGATGACACCTCGCTGGTTGAAAAAGGATACTGCGTACTGGAAGACTGGGCTCATTATGCCCTTCTTGATGGGAAAGAGATCGACAAGGAGCGTGGCATCATTGTGGAAGAGTGGCGGCTCGGCCTGGGAGCACAGGACAGGATGATGAAGAAATTTTTACCGGTCATTCTCAAAGACTCACGATATGCAACCAGGATTCCGATTGGAAAAGTGGAGATAATAGAAAATTTCAAACATGAGACCCTGCGGGATTTTTATCACGACTGGTACCGTCCTGATCTACAGGCGGTCGTGGTGGTTGGGGACATCGACCCGAATGAAGCCGAAGCACAGATCAAGGCACATTTTGGCAATTTGAAGAATCCTGCTGCAGAGAAAGAGAGAGTAAATTATGATCTTCCTGATAACGCCGATCCGCTTATTGCCATCACCACCGACAAAGAGGCAACAGACAATTATGTGATGATGTTTTACAAACATCCCCTGGCTTCTGATAAAAATCTCGGGGATTTCCGGGAGAAGGTACTGGCCGAATTATATACAGGAATGCTCAATAACCGCCTCAATGAAATTACACAGAAACCGGAATCTCCGTTCGTGTTCGCCGGATCAGGCTACGGAAGGTTCCTTGCCAGGAACAAGGATGCATACATAATCAATGCAATGGCAAAAGAGAGCCAGATCGATAAAAGCCTGGAGCTACTGCTGGCTGAAAATGAACGAGTAAAACGCTTCGGGTTCACACAGACGGAACTTGACCGGCAGAAGGAGGAGATATTCAGCCAGTATGAAAAAGCCTCAAAGGAATCGGACAAGACTGAATCGGCTGAATTTTGCGGCGAATATGTAAGCAACTATCTGTCAGGCGATGCCATACCCGGGGCACAGAAAAGGTTTAAATACCTGAAAAATTTATTACCGGATGTGAAGATTGATGACATCAACGCCCTGGCAAAAAAATGGGTGACCGATAACAACCTGGCTCTTGTTATCATGGCTCCTGAAAAAGACAATGTCAAGGTTCCGACCAATGATCAGGTACTTGATATCATCAGGCAGTCAAAGACAATTCCTTTGCAGCCTTATGTGGATAACTTCAGGGAGGAGCCCCTTGTAAAGGAGATTCTTAATCCTGGAAAAATCACGGACCGGAAAGAAAACAAGGAGTTGGGTTTCACTGAGCTGAAATTGTCAAATGGGATTTCGGTGGTATTAAAGCCTACAAATTTCAAAAATGATGAGATCCTCCTATCAGCATACAGCCCTGGCGGGAGTTCACTGGTGCCTGATAAAGAGTTCATGTCGGCCAATTATACATCACAGGTGATCGATATGAGCGGGGTCGGCAATTTTGACAATGTGGAGCTTCAAAAGAAACTCAAAGGCAAGAACCTTCAGGTGACCCCATATATCGACGATATCAAGGAAGGATTCACTGGCAACAGCACACCCAAGGATTTTGAAACCATGATGCAGCTGGTTTACCTCTATTTTGAACAACCGCGCAAGGATACCACCGCCTTCAAGGCCTTTATGTCGCAGATGGAGAACCAGATGAAATTCATGAAGAGCAGTCCCATCATGACCTTCTACGATACCCTTTTTAAAGTTGTTTATCCGGGATATAAACGGATGGTGATATTCCCTACGCCAGCCCAGCTTAATGAAGTCAAACTCGATGAAATTTTTAAAATTTACAAGGAGCGGTTTGCCGATGCCGGTGAATTTAAGTTCTTCCTGGTCGGGAATTTCACGGTTGATTCCATCACTCCGCTGATAGAAAAGTATTTTGGAAGCCTCCCTTCGCTGAACCAAAATGAAACGTGGAAAGACACTTCGCCCCGGTTTGCCGATGGCACCACCAACCTCACTGTTTATAAGGGAACTGATCCTCAGAGCATGGTTGGGCTGGTCATGTCGGAAAAAATTGACTGGAATGAAAAAAATGTGCTCTGCCTGAATATGATCAAGGAGATCCTCAGCATTAAACTTATTGAGGTGATCCGTGAACAGATGAGCGGCGTTTATTCTCCCCAGGTGATGCTGAACCTTGACCAGTATCCCAAACCAACCTTTCAACTGATGGTGATGTTCGGATGTTCCCCAAAGACAACAGATAAATTGACCAAAGCTGTCTTTGGCGTGATAAAAAAAATACGAAAAAGCGGACCCACAGCAGTTGATCTGAAAAAAGCCCAGGAAGCGATGATCAGGGCCAGGGAAACCAACATGGAAAAGAATGATTTCTGGCTAAAAAAACTTGAATCAGTATACTTCAACCATGATTCTCCACAATCGGTCACAAGCTATAACGACCGGGTGAATGCGATCACAACAGAGGATCTGAAAAAAACAGCGGCTGATAATTTCAAACCTGATCATTATGTTCGGGTTGTGCTGATGCCCGGGAAAAAATAGATGGAAAAATCGGTCAACATACGTAACAAAAGGGCTTCGCACGAGTATTTCCTTATCCAGGAGATTACCGCTGGTATCCTGCTTACGGGAACCGAGATCAAATCAATCAGGGATGGCACGGCCTCTATCGGAGATGCCTATTGCACATTTACAGGAGAAGAGCTGTTTGTCAGGAATATGCACATTGCCGAATATTCACTGGGAACCCACTATAACCATGAACCGAAACGTGACCGTAAGCTTTTAATGACCAAACGGGAATTGAAAAAGCTGGCTGTCAAGGTAAAGGAAAGGGGATTTACTATCATCCCGGTTTTGCTGTTCATCAATGAAAAGGGGCTGGCGAAGCTTACCATTGCACTGGCCCGCGGAAAGCACTCCTATGATAAAAGGGAGACGCTGAAGCAAAAAGATATGAAGCGTGAGATGGAGAGACATGACTAATTACCAGTTACCAAGGACCAATGACCAATTAATAAAAAGAAACTTATACTTATGAGAAAACGAATTCTGTTGATATCGATCATTTTCAGTTCAATTGTTCTTTCAAATTCCCTGTTTTCCCAGGAAGCCAGGAAGCCGGAAGCAAAAGTGGTCCCGGTAAAGTGGTATTCCTTTGAAGATGCCTATGCCCTGAATAAAAAGAAGCCGAAGAAAATATTTGTGGATGTTTTTACGGAATGGTGCGGCTGGTGCAAAAAAATGGATGCCGAAACCTTTGCCAACCCGGTGATCGCCAAATACATGAATGAACATTTTTATTGTGTAAAGCTTGATGCAGAGCGAAAGGACACGATCATGCTTGACGGGATGAAACTTGTCAATCCGAACCCTGAGGTAAAGCGAAGCACCCATCAGCTGGCATATGAGTTGCTGCGTGGCCAGATGTCGTACCCATCTTATGTTTTCCTCAACGAGAAAGGCCAGTCCATTTCCGTTGTACCCGGATATCACAAGGCAAAAGAATTTGAGGTGATCCTCTCCTTCTTCGGCAGCGATGCCTATCTGCAAAAAAAATTCGAAGAATATAGTGCCGGTTTTAAGGGCAGCATAGAATAAAAAAAGGCTGCCTGAGCAACCTTTTCCGGGTGGAAGATGGGGCTTGAACCCACGACCTATAGATCCACAATAATTGTTATTAACTATTCTTATCCATACCCTTAATCGTCTTAAATAACGTTGTCATTGATGTACAGACTGTTAATAATTCCCTTATGTTTGTTTTTGTTCGTTGCCATTCGATACTATTAGTATATTTGGGGGCGAATTCGGGGGCGAAATTTAGAAATGGGATCACTAGCTTCACTTGTCCTGGACAAAAGATATAAAAAGAAAGGTGATACGTATCCAATATCACTTAAAATCCTGCATAAGTGCGAGAAACGGTACATAAATTTAAACCAATCTACCTCGACTGACTTTTGGGATCAGGAAAACGGCAAGGTATTAAAGGGCGCAACGGTATTTCCCTCATTGCTATATGTAAATGAGAAGATCCAGGGTAAAAAAATTGAAGCAAACCGGATCATATCATCCCTGGAAGAAAATGGACTGCTCGACCAATTAACAATAAATGAATTGGTTCAGCGAATTCAAAATAAATCATCTCAGGCCTCCTTTTCCACATATTTAACGAATATTATTGCTGAATTTGAAATGAACGGGAACGATGGCCAGGCACTAATACATAAGAATATCAAACCATTTTTGATTCGCTATGCGGATGGCGATAAAGATTATAAATTTTCGGACATTAATTATAAATTATTAAAGTGCATTGAAGGTAGATTTAAACCAAGAATAAAAGGATGTAGAAATGGTCTTGCTGTGCATTTGCGCGCAATTCGGGCAATATGGAACCGTGCGATCAAAGAAGGAATGGTGAAGCCTGACGCCTACCCGTTTAACAGTTATAAAATAAGGACCTCAAAAACACATAAAACTGCTGTCAAACAAGACATATTGAGAATGATTAGGGAATTACCCTTGCCGGATCATACTCCTGCCTGGCATGGCCGAAATTTGTTTTTCTTTTCATTTTTTACGCGTGGCATGAACTTTACTGATATTGCAAAACTAAAAGTGAAAAATATAGCCAACGGCAGGTTAATCTATGTCAGATCAAAAAATAAAAAAGAAATATCGGTAAAATTGAATGACAATATTTTGAATATTCTAAACATTTATCTCCCTGGAAAAGATAAAAACTCATATATTTTTCCTGTAATTAAAGATCCGGAACAACCTATTTCTGATCAAATTAAGGCATGGCAGAATCTAGTAAATCATGCTTTAAAACGATGGGCAAAAAGGCTTAGTATAGATTCATCATTGTCATTTAATACGGCCAGACATAGCTGGGCAACAATTGCCAAACATTTGAATTTTCCGATCGCTGTAATTTCCGAAGGACTTAATCATGCAAACGAAACAACGACGCAAATTTATCTTGATGATTTCGATTCAGATGTAATTGATGCAGCCAATGACACGATTACATTTTAATAAAAAGCCGGTCCATTGCTGAACCGGCTTTGTCGCTGCCTGGTAGAAAAGAGGAAAATCGTTACCATCAAACCCCTTTCCCCAATGTACAGCTCATCAAACCCCCGTTTGAAGTTCCTTTTACTTTATTATCTGAAAGCCAAGGTTGGCAAGCTCCTGGGCTTTTCCCTTATCAGTCACCCATATCTTACCATCATCACCCTGTACCATGGCGGCATCAAATGTACTTTCCAGTTTTAATATGAATTTCTCGGCATCCTGGAGCGTGGTAAACTTATATATCTTGGCCTGGTCCCCATCGGGAAATACATTCACCGTTCCCTTGCCGCCATACCTTGTTTTCTGCGCCGTAGCGTAGCCCAGCTCGTTGATATAGACCGAAACATCGACAAGGTGCTCAACCTCCTTGTTGCCCCTGTAACCACCATCTATGGTTGACTGATAGATAAACACAAAACAGGTGGACGGAAATGCCTTGATAAGATCCTCCAGGTCTGTGATCGAAAGTTTGAATGATGTTACACTGTCGATGAATACATAGTTGTACTGGCCCAAGTTGGTAGGTAGTACCTGGGAAATGCTGATATTTGGATCAAAGGCGTTCATGCGCGTAAACTTATCTTGCAGGGTAAGGCCAAAACCTTCCTCGTTAGCGCAAAACAGACAGGTCCGGTTGTGCGCGCTGGCCAGATACTTTGCAAATTCGATCATAAGGGATGATTTACCCTTGCCCGGCTTTGACCATACCATCATTTTCCATGGTTCTGCCGGATCACCGATCAGCTGCAGCCATTTGCCAGTAAACCCTACAGTCTGAAAATTCTGCTTTGCGAACTCGGTTGAATTAACCGTTTCGACCTGACCTACACCGTTTAAGCAAGCTGCACCAGCACACGCGCAAGGCTTTTCCGTTTTTTTCTCGATCAACCGGGTCTTGGCCTTGGCATAATAATGCCCCGGATTGGTGTCGATCTGAATTGTTCTACCGGTAACTTTTGTCACGCGGCCCTGCTTTGAATCAAATGTACGCACCAGGTCACCCTCATCAATGTCATGGTCAAAGTCGATCAGGCCAAGGCCATGAAATCCGTTTAACGCCTGTTCGGATAATTCCGGTACATCTGTTTTTCCGTCCAGGTAATCTTTTAATGATTCTTGTGCATTTCTTAATTCAGTCCAATAAGTATCCTGGGCACCGGTGGCTAATATTGTAGTTAGGTTTGCCAGGATCACCTTGGCCTTTTCCTTTACGTCCGTTTTTCCCTGGATAGAAAGGTATTGTTTGATCACCCGTATAGACTGCATCGGCTTTTGGCTGTTACCAATAGCGCGGTATGCCTCCAGTACCTTTGCATCCGATTTTGTTAGCTCTACCAAAAACTGCGCGCGGCTGCCTTTGTGGTATTTCCACAACTTGATAAGCTCTTTCTGGATATGGTTAATTTCATCTGCATACTTTGATGTTTTATGGATCGCATGGCTGCGGATCATCTTTTGCAGGCTAACGATAAAGGACAGGATCTTCTCCGTGGTCATTTTCTTTTTATCCATCCCTACATAACGCTTAATGATACGAACCTGCGGCAATACCGTTTCAACCAGCTCACCATCATAGGCTGGCTTAACGGGCTTTGCTTTTTTCTCTTTAATTGCTTTTGGCTTTTTTTCTGCCTTTGCAGCTTTGTTGACCGCCTGTGTATCATTCTTAATCTCTTTCGGCATTTCAATTTCTGTTATTGGTAAAGAAGTAATGCTTAGTTTAATATTTGGATATTTTTTATTTAAATCATCCAATAATTCGTCCACCATGGCTGAAAGTTCCTTATCTGCATCAAGTTTATTCCAATCTGTATAATTGCCTGAGGGAGATTTCAGTAATTCGATGGTTTCTTTATCATCTTGATTCAATACACTCATGTCGATTGTTTCAACAAACGTTTTAAATGTTTCTCTTGTTATTGCTTTCATATTTTGGGGTTTATTTGTTTGCAATTTGGTTTCTTGTGGATCAATGGTTATAGTGTCGAAGCCATTTAAAGCACGGTTTACAGTGCTGGTATCAAAAGAATAGCCACAATTTTTAACCAGGTTTAAATCTTCCGGAATATGTGGAAACACAATACAATTTCTTGGGCGTGTATTGTAAGCAGAACAATTTATTCCAGAAAGTGAAGGACATATTATGCCAAGTTTACAACAGGCAGCTCCTTTCTGTCCGTCTAGGGTTTCACATTCATTGGGCCTGCACTGACCTGTTCTTACATCATGTGATTTTACATGACTGTTTAAAAACCTACCTATTTTATTTGAATTATTAAATACCATATTATTATATATTTGCAAGCATTAATAAATCAAAAAACTATGATAGAAAAATTCTTATTATGTTCGTCCAGCGTGGAACCTGGTAAAAAATATATCCTACACAACCGGCACCCCTACTTTTTAGCTGAAATAACCAACAATCCAGGCGGTACCAAAGATATTTTCCCCTGTTTGCATTACGAACCAATAGACCCTGCAACCCCTGTCGAAGTCCTGGCCAGAATAATGAGTGAAATGGGCGATTGGTATGTGTTAGTATCTTCATCACGTTAGGCGCAGTTTTCGGCTTCGATCATTTCAAGTACCCCGTTTCGTCCGATGAGCTTAGTAATGTATGAGCTGGTGAATGGATTAACTTGGCCGATCACCGTTAAAACGTCACCGATCAAGTTTTTACCTCTGCCAAAGGCATAGTAGCCCACGTTGTATCTGACAACAACTTTATCCAGGCGCAATACATCATTTTCGGTATGTTCGTCAATTAACTGGCCCAAAAGAATGGACCCGATTAAAATGTTCAGTTCCACCTGGTAAAGATCCGTTTGGGTAATGACATGCAATAAACCAGGCGAACGCATAGAAAGGATCTGATCCAGTCGCGCGCCCAGGTAATTGCGCAGTATGGCCGTTTCTCCTGACCCCAGGCGGCCTTTCTTGTATTCCATGTAAACTATATCGGTTGCGCTGGTGGTGCTTACCTGCATCAGCCCTATGGCCTTACCGTTCATCGCAAACGCGTTACCAGCAGATTCAATGAAGATAAAAGAATAGATCAGAGAATCAGGCAGATTGGTCAGGGTGGAAATACTGCTAACCACCTGGCCGTATTGGGATCGGATCTGGTTTAGTTTATCTATATTCTGCGGTACCTGGTAATCTTCATAAAAAGCATCGCTGACGGCTGGCAGGTCAATTCGGACATTGCCATTTAAACCTGCCATACAATAAGAGGTTGAAAAGGAAAGGTAACGGCCCTGCTTTTCAGCCAGGCCAATTTCACGGCCCTTGGACAATAGGTAGTAGATAGCTGCCCCTACGCCTGTAAGCAATAAACTCATGCCGATGACCTTTTTTGCGTTCATAATTGTGCCAGTTTTAATTTTAGCTTCAATAGCCGAAGCCTGGCCTTTGCCTTTTCAATTTCCCCCAAGGGATCCCCTGGCCTGCCACCTTCTTCCAACTCCGGCAAAAGTTCCGTAAACACCTTGGCTCCGGGGTTGACCGATGGATCTTCCAGGTAAATATTAGATAATCGATGTTCACCCATAAATATAATATACCCTGAACCTCTTTGGATCTCAATTAAGCTGCAAATCTGACCTGGATAGTACATGATATTCAATTTTGTAACTTTCCATTGCTCAGATTTACCGGTTTTTGAATCCTTCACCCATACCGGTTGACCAACCTTAAAATATTTCTCGCGGATCACCTGCCACTTGTCATATTCCTCTTTATAGGCATTCTCAAAGCTATTGACCTGCATTGAAATTTTATTATAATCTTCGGCCAGGGCCAGGTGAGGATAGTTCTTTAACAGATAGTCAAATGCACTTTTAGTTGTTTTATAAAAATGTTGTAGGCTGAATATGGTAGAAAGCGGAATGATGAGCTTTTTGGCCAGCACATACTCCTGGATTTTATGTAGCATCACCTCATAGGGATAATAGTCCGGTCGTTTGCGCTTTGGTAGCATTTGCGCGTACATGGCTTTTTTGGCGTCCCAGATATATGGCTCGCGGCCAGGTATATCAACACGATCAATTTTTGCATCATAGAATTGATGTAGGGTCATACAAGCATATTTGTGCAGCTTGTCAAGGGCCGGACCACCGGATTGCAATATTTCTGATTGGGGAAGCTGCCTTGGCGGCGGCGGTGTAACGATCGGGCCAGTACTAGCCGTAACCTCAGATCCGGCCTCAAACTTGGCGGCGGCGCGGTTATAATCGCTTTCTGTGTATTTGCGATACCATACCCTTTGCCGCATACTCCATCGGTAGCCATAAGAATGCAGCCAGGTTAACACTTCCTCGGATGGCTTTTGCGAAAAACGGATCTCGATGCCGTTTTGAATTTTGTTGTGCGATATGGTTGCGCTCATATTAATAATAATCTTCAAATGATGATACTCCGTTCAATTGGGCCAGCTTTAGCTTTAGTTTCAGTAGCCGTAACCTGGCCTTGGCCTTTTCGATTTCCAGGGATGAAGCCTGGACCGGTTTAACATCTGCACGATGTTCAAATGCTTGTTTTTCCAATGTGAATTCCCTTTCGGCTGTCAGTATTTTTGCATCCTTACCACTGCCCTGCTTTTCTTCTTTCAGGTCGATCATCGTGGAATGGATCTCATCCGATACCTGTATGGAAAGGCGGTATTTATCCTGTAATATCTGAATTATCTTTGGCAGATTGCCGGCTTCGATGTTTGCCCTCATGACATTGCTTACCTGCTCAAACCCGTCGCGCGTGTTTTCGGTCAAGGCAATAATGTTGTTATCAGTGAAAATATCCTTAAAGGCCCTGCCTTTTGGCACCAGCATCATAAAGGCATCCATTCCCCACCTGGAGCGGCCAAACTTAATACCATTTGTGGTGTTTATTTCTCCCCCTGGACGTAATGCCTGAATGTATTTCAATCCTCTTGCAATAGGAATGGCAACCAGGGTAGATCCACCTGGCTGGACGGCTTTAAACTTATCCGGCATCAGAATACCCTTTCTGACTGATCCGTCACTGGTGGAAAATGAAATAAGCTTGCCTGGATTCGCAGAAAATGCCTGCAATAAATTGCCGGTAATGATATAGCGTATTCCCTTGTTTACACTGGATTCTTTAATGTATTTCTCCCAATTTTCAACATAATCCGGAGCACTGGACCAGCGAAAATCTGAAAGCCCTTTTATAGCCAGGATCTTGTTACCCTGATCGCCGCTACATGGCAGGGCAATGTATTTGTTACTGTCGGACAAGGCAAAGCGCAGCTTAACAGCACTTGGCGCATAAGGATTGGCTTTCCTTGGGTCAATTTGATAGCCGATAAATACGCTCGGCACCTCCCTTTGTCCCTGGTCCAACATCATTACTGGATATTTTACAGCCTGACCAGGTGTAAAGCTGCGCAATATCGTATCCAAATAACTTTGGCGGTTGTTTGATTTTTCCTTTATTTCCGCGATTTCATCGACCTGGGCCTGCTGAATATAAGCAACCCGGAGTTTGTAATACTCGTTCCTTTTTTCGTCGCTTGTCAGTTTTTTGTATGCCGGTTCATCGTGTATCTTGGACTGTATTTTTTCCCATTTCTGGCTGGCATCCCCGATGTCTCGGTTTTCCTTGTTTAAAGCAAAATCCTTGTGATCCGTTCTGATTTTTTCCTGAAGCTCTTTTGGATTTTGGCCCTGCAAGCTTTCGCGCAAAAGGTTATCCAACTCAGTTTTGGTAAAGGGTTTTTTCAGGATATTTACCCTGCACTCCTCCATAATGCTGTCATTGCCAAACGAGCTTGTCCCTCCAATACCCTCCTTAATCGTTTTTGCGCTCAAGGTTTCAGCTTCCAGGTTCATGATCTCGATCTCCAGGTCATATTCACCGATCTGTTTTAAATACTCGATGTAATCATTGTACCTGGTAATTACTTCGCTGTAAAAATTTTCCTGTTCTGCCGTTGAAAGAACAGCCACACGGCCAGAAACTTTGTGCGCCAGGTTCTCCGGCGTTTTTTCTGATTCCTTGTTATCATCCCCAACCCCTAAAGGATCGCCCAGGATCTCATTGAGTTTTGGATATTCCTTAAGGTATTCAGCCACAATCTTATCGCCGTATTTGTTCAGAAAATCATCCACCGTCAGGATCTGCTCGCTGTTTTTCTGGTTTGAGGTTGTATTTGCATCCAATGATTTGAGCTTTTTTTGTAGCATCATCATCAGCCGCTTTTCAGCCGGAATAGCTGAATTCAGATAATCATAGATCGGTTTATAGATCTGACCAGTACGATTGATACGGCCACGCTTTTGAACCTCGGTGTTAATATTCAGCTCGGCCTGGAGAATAATCATCACCCTTTGCTTTACCTCGCTTACCGCCACTTTCATCGTTTTGATCGCGTGAGCTGACGCGCCAGTACTGCCCGACTGATTTATCATCAAAGCATCGACCTCATTGTTATTGAACTGCCGGAAAGCATCATTTACGTTTATCTTTTTACGCGCCATGATAACTCCAGCAGTGGTATGGTCGTTTTCAAACTGAATCTCCAGCTTTCGGCCCGTAACCTCTGCAACTGAAAAACCGGCTGCCTGGATCTTCTGCATGATCCGGTCGATGGGAGAAATGGTAATGCCGGTGGATATGCTCTGGATCTTGGCGACAATGACATAATACTGCTCCCTGGCTTCTTCGGAAAGATCGCCTACGGAATAGGTTTCATAGGTCGCCTTGCCTGCATGGTCCTTGGTTGTGTAACGCATTACACCGGTTAATCCACGCATGAGGACCGTTTTAAAATCGGCATTGATTGAATCGCCACTTACTACCGGCCTGCCGTCATCAGTTTCCATACTCTCCAGATAGGAGCCCATGGTATTCGAAAAGGCAATAACCGGCTTTTTGCCCTCTTTCAGCCTTTCGATGGCCCGATCTGCTACGCTATCGGCCTTGATGGAGAAAAGCATCTGGTTTATAACCTGGAACACCTTGGAAAAATAGGGTGCGTTGTCAACTCCGGCTTTGCTTGTGCCGCCACGCTCTTTGATGATCTTTCCCTCGGCAGCTGCTATTGTATCCAGCCGGTCAATATCCGGTTTTATGTAATCTTCCTGGAATGCGATGATGTCGCGGATGATCTCGGTAATGTTGTCTGATATGGCCTTGTGTTCCTGTTCACGGTCCGTGAGGGTAATGTAATTGACCTCGACACCCTCAAAGGATCTCTCTCTGCGGATCATCTGACCCTCGGCCACAAGCTGCGAAGAAAGAACCTCCTGGAGCGCTACCCCGCCCTTGATGATGGCATCGACCAATTCATCACTTGACATGTTTGCGTCGCTCATGGCGGTGCGAAGCGCGTAAATCGGCATGTTATCCGGCCGCTTGGCAAAGGTGGCCGAAAGGAAAGTAACACATTTGCAGCTTCTGATAACCTCCTGTAAATATTCGCCCGTATTGCTGCTGCCTGACGCGTTGTGCGCTTCATCCATGATGATGATGTTTCCCTGGGCGATGGCTCTTAAAAAGTTCGGTTTTACAAATTTCTTTTCAGGCTGGTTGAACTGTGAATAGGTAGCCATGATGTAATTGAAATTCTTAGGCACCTTTTGGTCCTGAAAGATCTTGTTTTGCTCGGTCGGCGGCAATGCCTGGTAGATAACATTGCCGTCAACGTCCTTTACATCGGTTTTACTTTCCTTGCCATTGACGATAAAGGGAATAAGGTTTTCAGATCCAATATCTACCAGGTCGCGATAAATGTCGGAAAACAGGTTTGGTTTTTCTGACAAAAATATCGGCTGCAGTCCGGCATAATGACCGTACCGGATCATGGCCGCAGCAATACGGCCCTTTCCGATACCGGTCTGATCCCCGATAATCATTCCCTGGCCACGCTCTACGTTATAGATCGCCATGGCCACTGCGTCAATCTGTTCGGCTGCCAGGGCAGCGCAAAGCTGCTCGGCGGTATAGTGAAGTTTCTTTTTTACGAACTCGGTAAAGCTGCCGCCTACCTGGGCGCGGATCACCCTGGCTGCAATATGGCTTTCATAATCCATTGAATCCGGAACAATGGTGTCAAGGATCGTGCAGCTCTCGGCGGCAGGGATATAGGGAGAATCAAGGCTACCAAGACCGTTGAGCTTGGAAATGTAGTATTGGCTGATCGTTCGCTCGATTGAACTAAATGGAAATTCAATGATCGTTTTATATAAAGCCGAAACGGATGGATCTATAACCAATCCTCTCGCTTCCAGTGTATTTGCCTTTAAGGATTTTGCAGTAACATGGTCAATGATCTGGACCCAAAAGGGGGACCTGTCTGGTAGGGAAATCTTTGCATAATCAAACACGATACCTTTTTTTTTCATATTGTCGGTAATTGTCAATTTTTCATTACTATAATATTTCCATTGACTTTTTTATTTTTATGATTATATTTGCCTTGTCGTTAGTCCAATCAATCGTACCATCGTGGAATTGGAATAAAAATTTGACTAACGTGGATTTAAACGACAAAAAGTCAAATGTGAATTGCTTTCAGATTGTAATTCACCAATCGTACCAGCCCAAAGCCCTGGGCAATGTGGAAGGCGAAACCCGGAGAAATCCGGGTTTCTCGTTTTTAGGGAGGTTATCATTTGTAAGTTAAAATTTTGCACCTTTAACCAAGTCTGATTTTTTGTCAATAATTTCTCCTGTAAAACCTCTATAATTCCACAAGATGGATTTTGATACTGCAATAATCTTATCCCCACCACAGGCTTTAAGTAATATTTCGTGTTGTCTTTTTGTTCCTCCCGTGGTGCCATATCCTGAATGCCCAACCCATTGTCCTGACAATACATAAATGATCTTCCGGTCTTTTCTGACCTTTACAATGTGTCTTCCGTAATAATTAAATTTTGCTGCCATAATGTTCTGTTTTAAATTATTATTTAGTTAAAGTGTTGATTTTGGTGTTTTTTGATGTATATTTGCAATGAGGTTCATGATTTGCTCAGACTTCAGGGAATCGCACCCTGAGTAAAGGAGCCAATTTTGAACCTCCTTTTTATTTGCCCAAATCAAAAGATTATCCTTTATAATCCAGCTGATCACTTCGCTATTTTGCCGATCGTGAATGCTTTTTATTTCTGCAATCACACTACCTTGATCACTGTTTATAAAATGCACTGCAATAATTAAATTCCCCTTTTTCCCAACAGTTTTAAGGAGTACAACTCTTGAATCAAATTCTGTATGCTTTGATTTTAATATCATTATAGGAAAATGAAGTAATTTTGGTAGATCAAATATGTTTTTGCTCGAAATACTATTTTTATGATCTTTAAGTTTTTTTGATAATACCCTTGCGGTAAGATAAATTCCTGTATTTGGAAAACCTGATTGACGTAATATTTTTGTAGGCAATCCTAAAAAGAATCTGAAATAAGTTGATAATTTATTCTCAATAAACAACTTATAATTATTATTAAAATCAGCATTAACTAAATTAACATACCTATTCTCGTCATTTTCATGAACACCATTCAATACCGATAGCTGGAGCTTGATTTTCAATAATCGCAGCCTGGCCTTTGCCTTTTCGATTTCGCTATATGAATCTGTTGCGCTGGTCACAGATCCCAGGAAGAAAGGCGCAACACGGTTCCATAGTTCGTCGAATGTAAATACCACCAGATCCTTTTCCTGCCGCAATGGCGCATAGCCTTCAGGGGTTTCTTTCCGTCCGGAAATAAGGATCAGCCGAACGTTAAAAGCAGTACCCTGGCGAGAATAGAGTTTGTGGCCGTCAATGTTAATTACATCATCTACCAGGTAGTTATGATATAGGTAATTAAAGTAAATCCAATTCTTTCCAGCCTGAATACGGCCCAAGTGATCCCATTCGGTATGACCCCCGATGATGATGGCAGCTCTGCCGTGATCGTTCATCGTGTCCAGCGCACGCAAGGCCATGAGATGATCCAGGGTCTTAAACTTGTATTCGTCATACATTACCTCTTTCTCCAGGGTGCCAAACGGTGGATTGGTAATTACCCCATCGAAACTTGATCCCAGGATGCCATACCGGTCAAATTGACGAAACGGCTCTATGGCATTTTGCGATAAAACCGTATAAAACCCTTGGGTTTGCAGGTTAAACCTGCGGATCTCATCGATTTCATTTACCATTGTTTGCTCATGCGGCAGGGCAATGGTTAAAAGCCCATTACCGGCTGACGGCTCTAAATAAAATGGTGTTTCGACGCTACCATTCAGTATGTAGGTCCCGGCTAAAAAAGCAATTGGCGCTGGCGTGGAATACTGCTGCAACATCATGCTTTGGCTGGTTCTCATGGAAAGATTGGCCTGATGGTTATACAGATCTACGATCTGATCATAACGCTGCCTGGTGTTTAACTCGGCATTGTGAGAAATTTCGCGAGCAACCCTGACAATAGCCAGTTCGGTAAGTTCTTTAACAAGGTTTTTATTGTCGATACCCAAAGATCCGGCCAGCTTTTCAATCGACAATTTGCTATGCGATTTTCCGGTCTGAAGATCCTTTTGGATGGCCGTAACATAATTTTCGTATGATGGTTTTAGCTTTAATACCTGGCTCATTTGCGAAAAGTAAAAAACAGTATTCCAAGTGCTAAAAGGCCAAGGCCAGCATAAACCATACTGCTATTGCTGCTGCCGGTGGTGCGCTGGCCGAAAATCTCTACTTCCGGCAGGGTTGTTATGTCCTCGGTAAGCTGAACGGTGACGGTATCAAAAAACACGCTCGATGGCGTAACGATCTCCGATTTATAGCCCAGGCAGCTTACCCGAAATGTTCCGCAGCCAATGGGTGCCGATGGCAGGGTGAAATTGCCGTTGGCATCGCTGGCCGTTCCAGATCCGCTAAACTCCCCGTCCACATTCAGCCATACCAGGTTTGCCCCTGGTATAGTTTCCTGTGTCGCTGCATCATATATTGTCCCGGTTATCATGGCACTGCAATAAATAGTTTCCAAACCTTAAACTTGATCGCTAAATAGGCCAGCACCACCATGCAGCTTATCCAGAACCACCATAGGGCGAAATGAGCGAATTTGCTGTTATTAGTGATTGTGACGGGCTTTTGTACGATCCTGGTTGATGAATACTCCTTTATCCGCGTTTCCAGGCTGGTAATGATCTTTTCCAGGCTGTCGCGGCTAGTGGTGTAGTATAGCGTATTGTCGCTGAATTTCCATCTTGTTATTACGCTTTGGCTCGATCTTTCGTTCAGCGCGCGGACATACACGCGGTTAAGGCTGTCGCAACCAAAAAGGATTTCCAGCATCGAGCTGTCGGCAGGGATCACTAGGGTGTCAACAATAACCCTCTGGTCAAATATGATCGAATCTTTGATGATTGTATCGGCACCACCGGCACAGGGATATTTCTCAAAGCATCGTTTCTGCGTTACGCAGCTTGCCATGACCATGGCCAGGGCAAGGAAAACTAACCATTTTTTCATACGGGGGTGTTTGTTTGTTCTTTTTTGGGATCTTCCTTTTCCTTGCTGGATACCAGGTTATTCTTTGGTGCAAACCATTCAGGAATTGAAAGACCGGCCAAGCCAAAGGTAAACGTAGCGGCAGTATAAAGCACAATGTCATTGACAGTGCCACCCTCCAGGGATTTTTCAACGATTTTGTACATCATGAAAAGTCCGGCAATAAAGCCAAACCGTTTTGAGCTTGCGGCTCCCCCCTGATCCTGGAGAATGCCAGCGAAAAATGACCAGAATTTTATCCAGCCCTTTGCGAATGTTAATTTTGTTGTTTCCATTGTTTTACGATTTTTGATGAATATTTTATAACCCTCGTGCGATCTGGTAGGTCCGGTTGCACCGGTTGATCCATCCGGCCTGGTATTTCACAAAGGCTGGTTTTTCTTCGATCAGATCCAGATACCAGGCTTTGCGAGCTTCCATATATTGCAGGGCCAGCATATATTGCAGGGCCAGATCATTACCCAGGTAGTCATTTGTGCGTGTAATGGTGCGCGGTCCGATGATACCATCATCATCAGTTCCGACAATACGTTGCAGAATTTTTACGGCGGCTTTCATGCCTGCGTTTACGCCATGGTCCAGCACTTGCAGGGCTATTTTATCGCTGTTGATTTCTTCCAGGTGCAGGGGAGAATAAAATCGGTCAAAATAGATCTTACTGGCCGTAGCCTGGTCAATCTTTCTGATATCGTCGATGTCAATATCCCCGTCATGGTCCAGATCAAAGGAAAGATCCCCGACCGATTTTAAAAAGCGTAAAGAAACTCCAAGTTTGGTAGCTCCCCCTGGGTCGCTCTGGTCGTTGACAAAACCACCTTCATTGTATAGGATGTAAGGAATAATTCTTTCAAACTTCTTTGTCATGGTTTCCCTGGTTTAATCTTCATCGTCAGTTTTAATTGCCTGTTGGGATCTACGCCGGTCCTTTAGCTTACAAAAAAGGTGAATGATCGTTAGGATTCCGACCAGGATTGTAATTGAAAAAGCAGCGATTTGAAACATAAAGGTGATATTATCCTTTGTGCTTTCTTCAAAGTTTGGCAGAATTCCACAGATAAAGCCAAGTGTTGTACCGGCAGCGCCGCGCGCAGGGGTGAATACTTCAATCAGTTTTTCAAGCATGTGCATAGTTTATGGTTAATAAATGATTGTTATTTAGCTTAATGTGTAATACCTGTTAAACTTCTTTTTTATCGTTGTGTAAAACGGTAGTTGCTCCTGATAACTTTGCAATTGCCTGGTCAAAACTTCACTTCCTGTAAATACAACATGCTTTTCATTTTCCATCTCAAATTGAATCGTTATATAATTTGTCCTTCCATCCTTCGGATATTTTGTATTTCTGATAGAGAAGGCAAGTATTTGGAGCTCTTTATTAACAATGTCATCAATTCTGATTTTTGATCCGTCAAGTTCTTCATTTTCCTTACTTATATCTGAGAAACGCTTTATTGATGTATCCATGCTTTTGTGTTATTGGAAGTAAATATTTAGTTGATAAATAGTAACTATCAGCATGAATAAGCCAGCCGTGATAACTGGAAAGCGCGCAAATCTGACTTTGGCTTATTTTTTCAGATTCCATGATCTCTTTTACAAGTTTCTTAAAATCCTGCACGATTGATTTTCGTACGCGCGTATAGCCTTGATAAAACACATATCCAAGAAAATCAATACCCCTGGACACAACTGGAAAAATCTGAAAATTGCCTTTCAGATCAAGTTTAAGGTGTTCCTTCAGGTATATTCTTACCTTGTTTAAAGTTATATGCAACTGCGTTTTATTGCCATATAAAAAAACCATGTCATCACAATAGCGCAGGTAATACCGTATCTTGAGAATTTGTTTGACCCAATGATCGAAATAGGTTAGATATAGATTTCCAAAAAACTGGGACAAATAATTACCAATTGGGATTCCATTGGTAGAATCAATGATTTCATCCATTAACCAAATCACAAACGGATCTTTGATTTTCTTGCGGATGATTGATTTAAGGATGTCATGATCAATGGACGGGTAAAACTTTCTTACATCAATTTTCAAGCAACAAATGGTGTTAATTTTATCCTGCAAAGCCAGTTTTAGCCGCGCTACACCATCATGTATGCCGCGTTTTTTTATTGAACTATAAGTGTCCCTGATAAAAAGACTGTTCCATATCGGTTCAACAACCTGTAAAATGCAATGATGGATGATGCGATCAGGAAAAAACGGGAGTTTAAAGATTTCACGCTTTTTTTTGTGATCGGTTTTGGTAAATACTTCATAAGGAGCATTTCTAAATGTTCTATCTTTCAGCATATGATGTATCTGCTGAAGATAAACTTCCGGATTCTTGTCGATTTTCTTAACCTCTGTGTAATGCGTTTTTTTCTTCCTGGCATTCATATAAGCCCTGCGAACATTTTTAATGTCGTAAATCTGGGAGTATATGTTGTCAATTCTTTTCATCCTTTATGCTTTGCTTACTGATGAAGGGCGTTCATTTTCATTACCAGCGCTTCATTTTTACTCTCTATTGTTTTGCCAAGTGGCAGGGTTTGGAATAATGGTTCATTCAATCTCTTTATTTCTTTGTAAGCATAGGTGAGAACCAATACTCACACCAGCATTCGACGAATCGTTATTCGCATTGAACGTAGCGAGGCCGTCATTCGCCCCATTATTCAAATTGCTACCCGATAACAGGACACGCCAGCTAACAATCTTATCCCAAACCTTATTTTTTCGTGCGCCCAGCATTTTGCGTTTTGTTCGTTTTGTTTCTTTGAATCAGGTTAATTTCCACAAAGGCGAGAACCAATATACACAGTAGCATTCGACGAAGCGCGAGTCGCATGGAACGCAGCGAGGCCGTCATACGCCCCATCAATCAAATCGCCACCCGATAACAGGACACGCCAGCCTGTACTTTGCCAGTAATAATCTGTTATATAAGTGTTAAAATCGCCAGTAACAGCCGATGGTAAAAAACCATACTTGGTACCTGCTAACGTCGATTGATAACCACTGCTGGACGGTAATGTTATACCTAAATTCATATATCCTGCCTTTGTGTCGTCAGCAAATGAGGCAGGATTATTACAAATAAATACCTGGTGCGCCAGAATATTGATCCCGTCACAGAATTTCCAAATGTGTCCAAAGAAATTTTCAACGCCACGATATGTCATATAGGAATTTATGACCCCATCCCCATTAGATACATTGAAGGTCGCGTTTCCTTTAGAATTTGATAATCCTGTAAAATTTACCGGATTATATATATTATATGTATTCCAGGTCCCGCTGGCCCAATCCGATGCACCGGCACCAATAACGGATTGACTATACCAGGAAGCATATTCAACCAGGTAAAGTAATTGAATTGCGCTACGTTCTAAATATGATTCCTGGTGCCATCCGGTAGCGCGAGCTACCGCATAGCCGCGATACTGAGCACGCGTTTTATTGGTAGTAGGCAAGAAGCCTGCTGTACTTTCAAGTTTTGTACTATTCAGATAACCCTCATACGCGCCAAAATACCGGAATTCTTTTACCTGCCCATCAACAATGAATGCCGGATAAACCTCAAATCCAGGAAGTGGGATCTCCGATATTCTCCATTCATGTACAGTTCCAATCTTATTGTATTTGAAGTAAAATTTGGGATATTCGACCATCACCTGGCCGTCTGATCCATCTAACCTTGCTGTACATACTTCATAATCATCGGTTTCATCTGCACAAAAGTTTTGAAGGACCGTATATTGCTCGCCACTTGTCATAATGTTGGCGTTTAGCGTTAGGTCGCCTGTTGCAACATTTACTATCTGTGCATATGTATTATCAGTTCGGTTCCATACAGTATATCCTGAAATAACTCCAAGACTGGAAAAATTAATGCCAGCATCAATTAAGTGCATTGATGTTGTACTGGTTGCAGCACCATGCCTATAATCGTGTTGTGGCATTGGAAGCCCAATGTGAGCACTGTCGTCACCATGTATATCAATAATTATTGCATATGTATTCTTGTCTATATTATGAATTGCCATCCCTGCTTTAATAGTTGTATCGGCAAACAGTGATGATATCACACACAAGGGATTTCCTGTATTTTGTGCTCCTGAAGTTACAGAAGGGGATATTTCAGCTTTATTCCACGAATTTGTCGCATTCAGGTAATACACTATTGATCCATCATCCCGAATAACACACCGGCGCATTCTTTTCTGGATTGGCAAGGAAACTGAAAGATTTGGATTTCCAACCCTTAAAATAGCAGGCTTACCCGGTGTTGACTGTGATTCATCCCACTTCACGCCATAGCTGAACAAATCTTCAAGTGAAGGCTGAGCTTGTGAAGCTGAACTATTAAAGTTCTGGCCTATGACAAAAGAAAAGGTTGATAGCAATAAGAAGCCAAGTGCAAGAAGTTTTTTCATGGGTTTAATTTTTATGTTTTTTCATCTGATTGATTTTTGTTTTGGACATCTTCTCAAAGGGAAACCTTTTTTTATCTTCATAACTAAAATACCTTCCTCTCGTTCCTTCAATATACACAGATGATGAATCATAAATTCCTTCACAAATCACTATTTTCTGAATAGTGTCAATGAGATCAAAATTTACAAATGATACTTTTTTATTATGAATGATAAGAGGTTTGGTCGTTATTTTGATCGTAAATTCCTTTTTATGCAGTGTGTCATAGCCCTTTATTGTATCAATAACACCCACGCATATATTTTTGATGATCTTTTTTTCATTTACTTGTGCCATTACCGGCATCGTAAAAAGCAGGACAAGCCCGATCATGACTAAATATTTTTTCATCTTAGTTAATTTTACGATAAACTAATTTTACATCAATGTGAGCACCTGGCACCCAATGGCTTCCACCCCATGCGTCGTCACTTAAATAAAGTGTTGTTGCGGAAGTCAATGAAAAGACTTTGCCAATTGCAATTGTCGTATATGCACCACTTGGAATTAATGTTCCTAAAAAAACATTCCCTATACCGGCACTGGTCCCCATGTCCAAATTTGTGGTATCACATCCATCACATTCATTATAGATAATGACATATTCGAGCATGTACCCTGCTGGTATTACATCTACCCAGGCATAGTCACCGGTGATATCGTTTTCGGTAGCAACCAATGTTTGATAAATTGATCCGCCAGTGGGCCAGGCGTATTTATTGATCGCGCCCGAAGCTCCTTCAACAAGTGCGAAAGAAGGTGTCGAACCAAGTGTTGGGATATTGTTGTAGGTAATGGTGGAATCAAACAGGCTGTAACCATAGACATATAAACTCTTTGGAATATTTCCACCAGACCATGAATAACCTACCCAACGTGAAATTACCAAAGGTTTAAAAAGATTAATCTGTGATAATGTTTTCCCACCAACTGTATTTACAGGCGCAATAGAAAAATGACTTATGCCTGTTTCATTGGTGTACCACCTTACATCGTCTGTTAAATAGGTAGAGTTATCATAAGACAGGGTTGTACCTGATGCTTTTACAAAACCAGTTCCATTAATAATTGTTTGCAATATAGGCTTATTGGCGATCGAAGATCCTCCCGAAGAACTATTCCAGTCAATGTACTGTGAGGCCAAGCCTGCTGCCGTTCCTGTTGTATTCTGGTTCAAAACTGGATAGCTCGACAAATGGCTCATCCTGGTCTTATTCACCAATCCACTGCCTGCGGTGATGGTGTCAATCGTCGGGATGGTAGGCTTATTGGCGATCGAAGATCCTCCCGAAGAATTATTCCAGTCAA